>WBZS01000094.1_pt1 | contig 172471 bp, 149 predicted proteins | sample 5204201 | NCBI WGS metagenome assembly WBZS01 (sample SAMN12344357, study PRJNA552823) | activated sludge metagenome | biome: Activated sludge suspended growth; feature: Nitrification reactor; material: Wastewater; isolation source: activated sludge from nitrification reactor of wastewater... | reverse complement strand
ACAGCCAAACCGAGCTAAAAATCAAAAACTGGAGTAAAAAAAATCACAAGAACTTTGGTGGTTCTTGTGATTTTTTAACGTTACTTCAACATTTATAAACCAGTCAACCTTTTTTAGGACTAGTCACCGTTTACTTGCTATTTTTGATTTATGCAGATAGATGAGCTTTACCGCATATACCTCAGCCACCCGGTAATAGAAACCGATACCCGTAAAATTTCAAAAGATTGTATTTTTTTTGCTTTAAAAGGCCCCCATTTTAATGGCAACCATTTTGTTCAACAGGCTTTAGATAAAGGGGCATCTTATTGTATTGCCGATGAAGATACCGGGGTAAACGATGAAAGAATTATTTTGGTTCACAACACCCTGGAAACCTTACAACAATTAGCCAGGCGCCACAGGCAAAGTTTTTCCATCCCCTTTATTGCCATTACCGGATCCAACGGAAAAACCACTACCAAAGAATTGGTTTCGGCCGTACTCTCTTCAACCTTTTGCTGCTATACCACACAAGGCAATCTCAATAATCATATTGGGGTACCCCTTACCCTTTTATCCATAAAAAAGGATGCCGAGATTGCAGTAATTGAAATGGGCGCCAACCATTTGCATGAAATTGAAAGTTATTGCCAATATGCTATGCCTACTCATGGGTTAATCACCAATTGCGGCAAGGCACATCTTGAAGGCTTTGGCAGTGAAGAAAATATTAAAAAAGCTAAAGGGGAATTATTTAATTACTTAAGAGTGCATGGTGGCACAGCTTTTATTTTAACCCATACCGGCTATCTTGATGCAATGAGCAAGGGCATAAAGCAGATTATTACCTATGGTAGCGCCGATGCAGACTATATGGCGGAGCCTGCCGAAATGGATTCGTCTTATTTAAAATTAAATATTACCAAAGGCCTTTCTCAACCTACCCTTCAAACCCAATTGGTGGGTTCTTATAATTTACCCAATGTTCTGGCAGCCTTGTGTATTGGTAAAACGTTTTCGGTACCCGATGAAAAAATAAAAGCTTCTATTGAAAATTATTCCCCTTCCAACAGCCGCTCACAACTCATTGAAAAAAACGGCAACAAAATAATTTTAGATGCCTATAATGCCAACCCCAGCAGTATGACTTTGGCCATTGAAAATTTTGCCGGCCTGCGAGGCAATAAAGTGTTGATTATTGGAAGCATGATGGAATTGGGCCAGGCCGCAGATGAAGAGCATGAAAGAATCGTTGATCTCATCACAACATTTAGCTGGAAAGCCGTAGTGTTAACGGGTAATGGGTTTAAAAAAATTCCGGCCCATTTTTTACATTTCAACAATGTGGAAGAAACCGCAGAATGGTATAAAAAGCAACAGTTTAAAGACTGCCTCATATTAATTAAAGGTTCCCGGAGCATGCAAATGGAAAAACTCCTGGATTGATTTTTTCAAACGACGATTTGCATGTACATTTGCAACCCATTAATTTTCTCCTGGAGACGTGTCCGAGTGGTTGAAGGAGCACGCCTGGAAAGTGTGTATACGGGAAACTGTATCAAGGGTTCGAATCCCTTCGTCTCCGCTTTTGCTGCCCGGCTATCTCAACAGAAGCACCGTACCTTTTTTTATTATTTTCTTTCCGTTAAATGCAGTGCCCGATGCCATCCAAATATAAGCACCTGCCGGCTGATCTATAAATTTATACCTTCCGTTCCAACCTTTATCGGGGTGAGTACTTCTAAAAACCAATTGGCCATACCGGTTATATATAACCAGGTAATCAAAAGATTTCATACCAATTAATTTACCTCTTAATAAATCATTACGCCCATCTTCATTTGGCGTAAAGGCATTGGGCATATAAATGTCCGGGCCTTTATATATTTTAATATGCATCGTATCCCTGCTTTCACATCCGCTGGGTGTAAACGCCCTTAAAAAATAGGTTTGATCCTCCATATTAATAGCAACCGGGTTGGCAATATGCGTATTGCTTAAGCCGGATGATGGGCTCCATTCATAACTCAAGCCGCCACTTGCCTGTAGTTGTATAGGCTGCCCGGGAGCGGCAATGGTATCATTTCCGGCAAATGCTTCTGTACCATAAATGGTTATGGTTTTTTGAAGTGTGGCCGTTTTACAACCTTCTGTGCTTATGGCATAAAGTTTCACCGTATAAGAACCATTAGCGGAATAAACATGTGTTAAAGGATTTCCGTTTTCCAATGCGCTGCCATCGCCAAAATCCCAGTACCAATCGGTGATTCCAATATTGGTAATAATTTCTGAAGCTGTAAAATAAGCGGGGCTCCATTTGCAGGTATCATTAAACTGCATACTGATTTGCGGAGTGGTTTTTACAACAAAACTTCCTGTTGCAGGCAAGGAAATGCAGCCTGCATTGCTGCTAACCACCAGTTCAACCGTATTGGTTCCTTGCGGGAATGATACTGTAGGATTTTGCGCAGTACTGAATACCGTTCCGCCCTGGGACCAACTCCATGCAACAATGGTTCCGCCCGTTACTTTAGAAGTGTCTGTTAAGCTTATTTGGGTATTGGAACAAGACGAACCGCCGGCACTAAACCCGGCAATGGGTAAGGCTGCAATTTGAATCGTTGTAAACAACGTATCACTTTTACAACCTTTACTATTCCATACCACCAGTTTAATATTTTTAATTCCCGGGGTATTATATACAGTATTTGGGTTTTGATTAGCCGAAAACTGGCCATTGCCCAAATCCCACCACCAGTTGGTTATGGCCAGCCCATCAGTGGTATAGGATGAATCCAGTAATTGCACTGTGGTATTTTGGCAACCGGAAAATTGCTGTAATGCAGGCCTGGGTTTATTGACTACAAAAACCATTTTTTGTACTGCCCCGGTACAACCGGTATTGCTTATTGTAGATGCATAAAATTGAACCTGGTGCATGCCCGGTATAGAAAAAGTATAGGTTGCATTAATGCCGCTTAGCGAAGGCGTACCCGCTTCATCTACCGTATAGTTCCAATAAACAACCGGGTCGGCAGATGTAATAGTGCCGGTAAATTGTGTAGCCGTTCCCAGGCAAACCGAATCGGTAAAAGTGAAATCAACCTGTGGGCGGCTGTAAATTTTAATGGGCTTTATTAAAGTGTCTGAACTGCAGCCTAAATCTGTTTTTACAACCAGCTTTATTTGTTTAATTCCGCCTGTATTGTAGATTGCTGTGGGGTTTTGAATAGTTGCTGCCGGGCTGGCATTATCTAAATTCCAATACCAGGCATTTACATTGCCAAATGTATTGGCATAAGCGCCGGTAAATTGAACATTATTTAAAGTGCAACTGTCATTATAGGAAAAATCAGGTACCGGCTTACTACCAATTATAATATGCTGGGTATTGATCTCTTCACACCCGTCTGCTGCTTTTACTTTTTGCGTTACGGTATAATTTCCGGGAGCGGTATAGGTATGAATAGGGTTTACATTAACCGAGTCAATATTGGAGCCATCTCCAAAATCCCAATAAATTTTTGAAATAGCAGTGAAGGAAACACTATTGTCAAAAAATTGAACCGGCTCATTTACACATTTTGTTTGAGTTGGGGCAAAATTCCATGATGGGATTAATGCGGTACAAAAGCCTTGCAAATTATACTCTGCTCCTGTAGAGCCGGTAAAGCCCCAAAACACCAGCGGGTTGCCTCCAAATGTTGTGTTTACCAAATCATTAGTTGCAGAAACTCTTAACACATTATCGAAATAGGCATTAAGCGTTTTGGCAAGGGCATCCCAGGATATTCTCAAAGTATGTGAAGCCCCGTCTTCAATATTTGCACTGGTGGATGATGCCTGCACGGGGCCGGCAAGATTATTAGCGCTGGAATGGTTAAGGTCGCCGTTGCGTTGAATGGCAATATGATCATAAGAAGGGTCATTATCCGGCGAAAAATTTTGATACGTGTCTAAGGTTATGCCAATAGAAGGCACAATTCCCTGGAAGCCTAATCCACTGCCGGAGCTGCCCACGCTGGAGCTGATGGGTTGAAGCACAAAGGCCATACCATCGGCCCCTGGATTGTCCATATTACCAAGGGTAATTTCAAAAACAAAATCAAAGGAATTACTTAAATCAATTTTATTGTTATTCCAAACGGATCCGCTTTGAGTGGGTTGTGCATTGGTAAGGGTATAACAGCGGCAGCTTACCTGCTGGGCATTACCATTAACGGTATATTGGGCAAATAGTTTTGATACAGGAAGTAAACAAAGAATAATACATACCAACCTGTTTTTCATATCATCATTTTCGTTCGGAGAAATTATAGAAAGGCTCGCTCAATACCCAATTCTTATTCCACTTAAAATTATTGCATAAAATTACAAAATTCCTGCTGCATGGTAAGGAAAACAAATTAATGAACCCACCCCGGTTACTCCATTTTTTGCCTGGAATAATTTTTTATTGCTGCGCTTGCGGCTGTATATCCTGCCTCCATAATTGCATCAACCTGTTTTAAGTTAAAGAGTTGCACATTGCTCAGGCCTTCCGGCATAATGAAAATATCGGCATCATTAAAATACGGTTCTTCCAAATTGTACATTAAAACATGAAATACCCGGTTGATCACACTCATGGTTGATTTCAACTCCTTTTTGGAAATGGTTTTTAATGGGCTTACATAGGAGCCAATAATAAAATCACAGTGGGGTTTTAACACGCCTACGGGGTAGTTATTGGTTATCCCTCCATCGGCATATAACTGGTTATTGAGTTCAACCGGGGCAAATATTCCCGGAAAAGATGCCGAAGCCATAATGGCCTTAATGAGTTGGCCATCGGTCAAAATTTCGCCTTTGCCGGTGAGCAGGTTGGTTGTGGCTATATAAAGCTTTCGTTTAAGGGAGGAGAAATCATCTTTCTCAAAGCAGGGCCTGAGGAATTTTTCAAAAACCAGCGGATTGATGAATCCGGGCATTTTACGGGCATAATTTTTATAAGAAAACAAGTTTATTTTCCTGAAGAAATCTACCATTGCGCCGGTAGAAAGACCGACGGCATAAAAAGACCCGATAACTGCGCCCATACTGGTACCGCTTACATGCGAAGCCTCAATACCCAATTCTTCCATGGCTTTTATAACGCCAATATGAGCAATTCCCCTGGCTCCGCCACCGGATAATGCAAGGCCACAATTTGTGTACGTTATAGGCATGAGCGATTAGGTACATAGAAAAAGAGGCTGCTCACGGAATTTGAAACAGCCTCTTCAATTATTTAAAGAATTTATTTTTTACCAGCCCTTTTTAGCAACGCCGTCTTTAACGGCTTCTAATGCCCTGGCTTCTGCAAGCATGGTGGTCATTTTGTTTCCTTTTCCGTCGTGGCCCTGGGCCATATATCCGCCACGGGAAGTTTTCGTTATTACGGCATCCTGCATGGGTACATCTTTTTGCTTCGTTTTCATGCAATAAGCTGTGATCATTTTAGACATGGTATTTCAGATTTATTATTACAATTTGGGGTTAACGGCCACAAACTAAAAAAAATATTCATTTTACCCAAAATAAATGCTCAAAAGCTGTTCACATTGTGTTGATTACGCATCTATTTTGGCATATTTGGCATGGGTTTCAATAAATTCCCTCCTGGGTGGCACTTCGTCACCCATCAGCATACTGAAAACCCTATCGGCTTCTGCAGCGCTATCCAGGGTTACCTGTTTCAATGTTCGGGTAGCCGGGTTCATGGTAGTTTCCCATAGCTGCTCTGCATTCATTTCACCCAACCCTTTATAGCGTTGCACATTTACACTTTCATCTTTACCCTGGCCTAATTCCTTAATTAATTTTTTGCGGTCTTCGTCGTTCCAGGCATATTCCTGCTCTTTACCTTTTTTTACAAGGTACAAGGGCGGCTGGGCAATATAAACATAGCCCTGCTCAACCAATGCCTTCATATAGCGGAACACAAAAGTGAGGATTAAGGTGGCAATATGGCTACCGTCCACATCGGCATCGGTCATAATGATGAGTTTATGGTAGCGCAGTTTTGATAAATCGAGCGCTTTGGCATCTTCTGCCGTACCAATTTTTACGCCTAGCGCCGTAAACATGTTGCGGATTTCTTCATTATCGTAAATCTTATGCTCCATGGCTTTTTCTACGTTGAGTATTTTTCCTCTTAGTGGCAGAATGGCCTGGTAGCTTCGGTCCCTTCCCTGTTTTGCCGTACCGCCAGCCGAGTCTCCTTCCACTAAAAACAACTCACATTTACCAGGATCTTTTTCGGAGCAATCGGCCAGTTTACCGGGCAATCCGCCACCGGTAAGCACCCCTTTACGTTGCACCATATCCCTTGCCCTTTTGGCCGCAGCCCTTGCCTGTGCGGCAAGGATCACTTTTTGAATGATGGTTTTGGCATCTCTTGGATTTTCTTCCAGGTAGGCTTCCAGCACCCGGCTTAGCGTGGTATCTACCACACCCATTACATCACTATTGCCTAATTTGGTTTTGGTTTGCCCTTCAAATTGCGGCTCGGGTACTTTTACCGAAATTACAGCAGTAATACCTTCCCTAAAATCATCGCCCTCAATGGTTACCTTGGCTTTATCAAACATTCCCTGCTTATCGCCATAATTTTTAAACACCCGGGTAATACTTCTTCTAAAGCCGGCCACATGCGTACCGCCTTCAATTGTATTTATATTGTTTACATAGCTAAAAATATGCTCCTGGTAGCCGGCATTATATTGCAGCGCCACTTCTACGGCTACATTACTTGGCGCATCTAATCCATTGCAATAAATTACCGTTGGGATCAGCGATAAGCGGTTGGCATTTTTATCAATAGATTCCACAAACTCCCTAATGCCACCTTCGCTGTAAAATGTTTTGCTGTACGTTTTTCCGCCTTCATCTATATCCCGCAAATCATTAAGTGTAATGGTAATTTGCTTGTTGAGGTAAGAAAGCTCCCTTAAGCGGCCTTCTAAAATATCTTTATTGTATTCGGTTACTATAAAAATACTGGCATCGGGCCAAAAGCGTACCAGGGTGCCGGTATTATCGCTCTTACCTATTTCCCTCACTTCGTATTGCGGTATTCCGGTATGGTACTCCTGTTCAAAAACTTTTCCTTCTCTTTGAACGGTAACATGCAGTTTGGTACTGAGTGCATTTACGCAACTCACCCCTACGCCATGTAAACCACCGGATACTTTGTATGTGTCTTTATCAAATTTACCGCCGGCATGCAGCACCGTCATTACCAGTTCCAATGCCGATTTTTTTTCTTTGCTGTTTATACCCGTAGGAATACCCCGTCCATCATCCTGTACAGAAATGGAATTATCCTCATGAATGGTTACTGTAATGTTTTTACAATACCCGGCAAGAGCTTCATCAATAGAATTATCCACCACTTCATAAACCAGGTGGTGGAGGCCTTTTACACTAATATCGCCAATATACATCGCAGGCCTTTTTCGAACCGCCTCAAGGCCTTCTAATACCTGTATGCTATCGGCTCCGTAATTGTTTTTAGATGGGGTAGATTGGGGTTTTGTTGATGTGGACATCTCTGCTGTTTCTGTACTCATAATTGGGATAAAATTGCTCGTAAACTATCGTAGGTTACATTCCTGCAAATGTACGAAAAAACAGCCTGATTTTAGTACCAAAAATCGTTAATTATCACCATTATAAATCTAAATTGTGACTAACTATTTTTCACTCCAAATCTCCTCCTTTTTTAATGCTTTTTTTCTAACCCAAATGATTGCAGTATTATGTAAAATAGAAAAATCTTCCTATCTTTGCATCGAAATTTTTCAATGAATAACAATACCGACATACTTAGTTTAGCAAATAAGCAACCATTATTGCTTAATGAAGTGGAAAAGCTGCAAACTATTGAACGGGTTATCCCGGGTTCGGTAACCTATTCCATTCACCGGTATAAAAGAAACCCTCAATGGACCGTTGAAGATGTAGGCATGCTAAGTTATCATTATGAAAAAAACAATGCCGAAGCCAATTCCATAGAACTGAAGTTTTGTATTGGCGGAAATATTTATTGCCATAAAAAGCAAACCGAATGTGATTATTGCCAGTTAAGCGGCAGTAAAAACTGTGTGGAAAAAACCGATAGTGTGGATGTGTTAAGTTTTAGCTTTTCGCCGGTTTACCTGCAGCAGTTTACCAAAGCCAATAACGACCCACAAAGCCTTAGTGATAATGTTTTAGCATTTAAACACCATACCTCATTTAGCAAAACCGTGCCACTATGTGGTAAAACCCGGCTGGTGATTGAAGCGCTTTTAAACCATACTTACACCGATACCCTGGCCAATATTTTTATAAATGCCCAAACGCAAATTTTGCTTTTATACAGTATGGATTGCATCCTGGGCGAAAAAGAAGAAGCCGGCTTTAATTGTAAGTTTTTAGCCAATGAGGCCGACCGTGAAAAAATTATTAAAGCCCGTGAAATTTTATTGCAACATATTGGCGAACCGATTACCATTAAAGCATTAAGCCGCAAAGTGGCCATCAATGAATGTTATTTGAAAAAAGGATTTAAAGAAATTTTTGGCACCACAATTTTTGATTTTTACCAGGGCCAAAGAATGGAACATGCCAAATACCTTTTGTACGACAAAGGGCTGAGCGTAACGGAAGTTTCCATGCTACTGGGCTATTCATCCATCTCTCATTTTAGTACGGCTTTTAAAAAACATACGGGTTTAAAACCCTGTGAATTACTGCTTACAAAGAATTAATACTTGGTGACTGCAAAAAAGCTTAGTTACTTTGTTATTCACAATATTAGTAAATTCGGGTTAACTGTTTTTCCCTTTAAGAATTACATATACGGCTAAAGGACCAACTAATGGCACAAGCCATATAACCAGTACATACATTAAAAATTCTACATTATTTATGGCCTGTTTTTTCCACAAAAAATAAGCTTTTCGTGCCAGCAAAAAAAGGCAAACCAGGTAGGAAAGCAGTAGCAATGAAACAAAGCTATCGGGAAGCGCTATAAGGAACATAATAAAACGATTTATTAAAAATATTATATAAGATTACCAGCCTAATCCAATAAAAGGAATTGTTACAGTGCATGAACAATCAAATGTGTAAGATGTAAAACAAATGTGTTCATCAAGTAAGCAACTAACATTTGGGTTGCCTACCTGTAAACAATTACTATTATTTGTTGCAAAAGTTTGAGCTTGATTATAAGCATTGTACATTGATCCTGTTTGGCTATTTCCATATCCAACAACGTCCCATGTTCCACATTTCTTAACTCTTAAAGAAAACTGATAGGTATAATTTGATATGGAATATGTCTTAATTAAATTTAACAATGCAACCATGATGTAAAACCTTGAATTATCTTCTTTGCTAAGCCTGTTTTCTTTATTAACCTCAACAATAGTTTGACTCAGCCCTTTAATATATGTGTATCTAATACTATCATTTTTAATTAAAGTGAAGTTACTTCCAATTGTAATCTTTGGAGAAGGAGAATTTTCATATTCAACTATAAGGTTGTTCAAAATAGTTACACAACTATTCAAAAAGATACTATCAGCTTGTAATTGGAATCGCTTTGCAGTTTGTATTTCTTCAAGAAGAATCATCTTTTTAATGCCTAACTTATAATATAATGCATCAATTTCTGTATTTTGTGTAAAACCAGAAATTGCAATAGAAAATACAAAAAATCCTATTGCAATTTTTTTTAAAATGCAATTTTGGCAATATTTATAGCTAATGATTTGTATAGTAAGACTTCGAATTTGAGGTCTTTAATAAATTTAATAGTTTTCATCTTTTAAATTTTTTGGGTAACAAAATCATTCGATTAAAGTATAATTTTTGAAGGGAAATTCATTGAAATAAAATCACAATCATTTATTCTCAACAGCAAAACTACAACCTCTAATTATTTCTGCAAATACTTCTAAAGAGGTATTTTATGAGGCTTAACTATGTAATACATGAAATTATTTACATAGGCACTTATGAATATAGCCTCTGCTACCCAACGAGAACGGGAGTAAGATTACTCCCGTTTTACCCTAATAAAACCCTAAACCAGCAAAAAAGTTTATAATTCGTTTATTTTTTACGATTCCGATATAGTGCCGTCTTCAGCTATCAATACCCATCTTTCTTTTCCTTCGGCATTTATTTTTACATTAAAATAAGGATTCAAATCACCCACTTCCATTTTTTTCACTTCCTTAATCTCTACTGCACCATACTTTGCATCAATGGATGATTTTACAACTTCCGGGATATGGGTAAGGTCAAGTACCGTTGCGGATTTTACAAAACTTCCGTCTTCTTTATACTCTACGGTTTGTTTTAAGGATTCCGGGTTTTTGTATGAAACAATATAATTACCCAATAAATTTTTATTCCATTTTTTATCGGTTATTTCTCCTAAAGAGGCAAATCTTGCATCAAATGCTGCATCTACTTTTGAAGGAGGTGTAACTGTTTTCGCAACAACGGCTTTTTTCTTTCCGGTTTTAGATTTTTTCTTTTGCGCATCTGCAGTACCTACCATAAGTAATGCGGCTAAAATAAGAACCAGGTTTTTCATTCATTTAAAATTTTAATTGATAAATCTGTTCAACTCAATAAAATGCCAATATTATGCCAACTGTTATAAATGTGGAAAATTGGGTAAAAAATAGAAACCTGTCTATAAAGAATGGATTGTCATGCTTTAACAAAAATTGTTAAAGCCCGTTGTGTTCATTTTAACAATTAGCTTAAAAGGCCGAAAACCAGTACCTTTGCAGCCTTATTTTATTGACTTATAACCGAATTATTCATGCCAGCCAGGTATAAAGAATATCAGCAACTTAATTTGCCCAAAATAGGCTCAGAGTTATTAAAAAAATGGAGTGATGACAATGCTTTTTTAAAAAGTATTGAGTTGAGGGAAGGATGCCCGCATTTTGTTTTTTATGAAGGGCCGCCAAGCGCCAATGGCATGCCCGGCATTCACCATATTATTTCCCGTACGCTCAAAGACCTGGTTTGCCGTTACAAAACCATGCAAAACTACCAGGTAAACCGTAAGGGTGGATGGGATACGCATGGCCTGCCGGTTGAATTGGGCGTAGAAAAATTATTGGGCATCACTAAAGAAGATATTGGTAAAAAAATATCCATTGCAGAGTATAACAGCACCTGCAGAAAAGAAGTGCTGAAATATAAAGACAAATGGGACGACATCACCCAAAAAATGGGTTATTGGGTTGATCTTAAAAATCCTTACATCACGTTTGAAAATAATTATATTGAAACATTATGGTGGTGCCTGAAAGAACTTTATCAAAAAGGCTATTTATATCAAAGCGTAAGCATTCAGCCTTATTCACCTGCTGCCGGCACCGGGTTAAGTTCCCATGAGCTAAACCAGCCCGGAACGTATAAAGATGTAAAAGATACCAGTGCAACAGTGCTGTTTAGAGTTCTTGAAAAAGAAAAATTACATGCCAGGAATGTAGAGGGTGATATTTATTTTATGGCATGGACCACTACGCCATGGACCCTTCCATCAAACCTGGGACTAACCGTTGGCCCAAAGATTGACTATGCACTGCTGCAAACCTTTAACCCCTACACGTTTTTACCCATAAATGTAATACTGGCAAAAGCGCTCATACCCAAATACTTTAAAGCTGAAGCAGAAAATGGTGATTTTACCTCCTTTAAAGAAACTGATAAAATTATTCCCTGGAAAATTTTACAGCAATTCAAGGGCAGTGATTTTGAAACCATTGTTTATGAACAATTACTGCCTTTTGAAGCAAATACCTTGTCTCAAATACAAGCCATCAGCCCCGGCGCACAACCGTTTAGGGTTTTATTGGGCGATTTTGTAACCACCGAAGATGGTACCGGTATTGTACACACCGCTCCTGCTTTTGGCGCTGATGATTTTAAGATCGGGCAAAAAAACAACCTCGGCATATTAACCCTGGTAGATAAAGAAGGAAAATTTATTGACGGTGTAGGCGAGTTTAGCGGCAGGTATGTGAAAGATTATAAAAACGACCCCAATTATGCCGATGTTAATATTGACATCAGCGTAAGACTTAAAAAAGAAAACCGGGCATTTAAAGTTGAAAAATACGAACACAATTATCCGCATTGCTGGCGCACGGATAAACCGATTATTTATTATCCGCTTGAAGCGTGGTTTATAAAAACAACTGCAGCCAAAGAAAGGATGATAGAACTCAACAATAGCATCAACTGGAAGCCGGCCAGCACCGGCACCGGCCGCTTTGGCAACTGGCTGGAAAATATGGTGGACTGGAACCTGAGCCGTAGCCGCTTTTGGGGCACCCCGTTACCCATTTGGAGAACCGAAGATGCCGATGAAGAAAAATGCATTGGCAGCGTAGAAGAATTAAATGCTGAAATACAAAAAGCTTCGGCCATACTGGGCAATCAAGTGAATGCACATTACCTGCATGATGGTATTTTAGATTTACATAAGCCCTATGTAGATGAAATTGTACTGGTAAGCGCTTCCGGCAAGCCGATGAAACGGGTTGCCGATTTAGTGGATGTATGGTTTGACAGTGGCGCCATGCCTTATGCCCAATGGCATTATCCTTTTGAAAACAAAGAGGTTTTTAAACAAAATTTTCCGGCCGATTTTATTGCCGAAGGCGTGGACCAAACCAGGGGCTGGTTTTACACCCTGCATGTTTTAGGAGCATTACTTTTTGATAGTGTAGCGTACAAGACCGTTGTGAGCAATGGGCTGGTGTTGGATAAAGCCGGAAATAAAATGAGCAAGCGCCTGGGCAATGTGGTAGATCCTTTTGCCATAATAGACCAATACGGCGCTGATGCCACAAGATGGTACCTCATCACCAACGCATCGCCATGGGATAGTTTAAAGTTTGATGAAGAAGGCATCCTTGAAGTACAACGTAAATTTTTTGGCACCCTTTACAATACCTACCAGTTTTTTGCCTTATATGCCAATGTAGATGGGTTCAATTTCAAAGAGAACTATATCCCCGTAAATGAACGGCCGGAGATTGATCAATGGATTTTATCCTGCCTCAACAGCCTCATAATAGTGGTTACAGAAAATTTTGATGCTTACGAACCCACTCAAGCCGGAAGAGCCATAGAAGAATTTACCGACAGCTTATTGAGCAACTGGTATGTAAGACTTTGCAGGAGGCGTTTTTGGAAAGGGGAATATGAGCAAGATAAAATATGTGCATACCAAACCCTTTATGAATGCCTGCAAACCTTAAGCAGGCTTATTGCTCCTGTTGCACCCTTCTTTTCTGATTGGATGTTTAACAATTTAAATGAGGTTACAAAGCAACATAAAGAACAATCGGTACACCATACGCTTTTCCCCAAAGCCAATGAAGCCATTATAAAACCCCAACTGGAAAGCAGAATGCAACTTGCCCAGGATGCTTCATCCTTGATTTTATCACTTCGTAAAAAAGAAAACATTAAAGTAAGGCAACCGTTACAAAAAGCGTTTATTTCTGCCCTGGATGCACAAATGGCCAAAAATATACAGCAGGTAGAGCATATCATTAAAGCCGAAACCAATATTCGCACCATAGAATTACTGGGAGCCGGTAATAACTTTATCCAAAAAAAGGCAAAAGCCAACTTTAAAACTCTCGGTAAAAAACTGGGCCCTAAAATGAAATGGGCGGCTGATGAAATTGCAAATTTTGGAAATGAAGAAATCGAAAAAGTACAGGCCGGGTCTTTTCTCCTTAATGCAAAAGCCGTGGAAGCCGGGGAAACACCAATTCTTGTTTCGGAAGAAGACCTTGAAATAACCACTAACGCCATCCCGGGCTATAAAATTGCCACAAAAGGCTCATTAACAGTGGCCTTAGATATTAATATTACCGATGCTTTAAGAAAAGAAGGTGAAGCCAGGGAGTTTGTAAACCGTATTCAAAACCTAAGAAAAGACAGTAATTTTAGTTTAACAGACCGTATTAATGTGCAAGTATCACAAAATGAAGCCTTGCATCACTCGCTTGTAGAATTTAAAGACTATATTTGCGGCGAAATTTTGGCAGATACACTGGACTTTGTACCCACAATTTCCAATGGCACTCAAATAGAAGTGAATGCTATTCTTTTAAATGTGAACATTTCAAAAAAGTAGAAGCGTATGGCAACAAAAAAATCTGCAGCAAAAAAGGTAGCCAAAAAAGCACCTGCTAAAAAAACAGCCAAACCGGCTGCAAAAAAAGCCCCGGTAAAAAAAACCGTTAAGTCGGTTGCAAAAAAGGCAACGGCTAAAGTGCCTGCTAAAAAGGCGGCCAAACCGGTTGCAAAAAAACCTATTACCAAAAAACCTGCAAAAAATGCAGCAAAGCCGGTTGCAAAAAAATCGCCAATCAGCGCTCCGGCTAAAAAGGTTACTAAACCAGAGGTTAAAAAACCTGTAGCTAAAGCTGTGGTAAAAACGCCTAAACATCCTGTTGTAGCCGCCAAACCGCCTAAACCGCATATTTCACCTAAAGCAGTTGCAAAAAATCCCAAGGATATTAAAGTACTGCCTCCAAAGCCTGTGGTTTTGCCTAAAATTAATACCAAATCCTCCAGGAAATACCAGCCGGATTTTACCAAATCCATTTTAGACCCTGCAAAAGGAATTGATCTTGGTGCGCCAATAGTAAGGTATAGTGATACCGATCTTGCTGAATTCAGGGAACTCATTCAACGGAAATTAGAAGCGGCCAAAAAAGAATTAAATTATTTACAGGGGCTTATTACCCGTAAAGATGATATGGGTGGAGATGAAACCGATAACCGCTACATGACCATGGAAGACGGTAGCCTTAGTATGGAAAGAGAGCAATTGAGCCAAATGGCAAGCCGGCAAATTACTTTTATTGACCACCTGGAAAAAGCGTTGATGCGTATTGAAAATAAAACTTACGGCATTTGCAGGATTACAGGCAAACTGATAGATAAAGCAAGGTTAAGGGCTGTACCCCATGCTACATTGAGCATTGAAGCTAAAATGGGGCAGGTTAAATAATTTAAATAGCATTTTATATACTCATGGAGAATGGCCTGTGCTGTTTTCCATTTTTATTTAACTTCCTGCATATCCACCAGTTTTTTATAAACGCCATTACGGCCCATCAGTTCTTCATGCGTACCCCGCTCGGCAATAAGGCCTTTTTGCAATACAATGATTTCATCGGCATGGCGGATGGTGCTTAAGCGGTGCGCTATAACAATTGAAGTTCTCCGGCTCATTAAGTTATTGATGGCATCCTGAACCAACCGTTCACTTTCGGTGTCCAATGAAGATGTGGCTTCATCCAAAATTAAAATGGGAGGATTTTTGAGCACGGCCCGTGCAATGGTAAGGCGCTGTCTTTCACCTCCGCTCAATTTCATACCACGGTCGCCAATATTCTCCGCATAGCCTGCTTCTTTTCTCATGATAAAATCATGGGCATTGGCAATAACGGCAGCTTGTTCAATTTGGGCGGGTGTTGCGTCTTTCATACCCAGGGCAATATTCTCGGCAATGCTGCTATTAAATAATATGGGCTCCTGGGTTACTATACTTATAAAATGCCTCAGGGATTGCAGTGAATACTCTTTAATATTTTTACCATCAATATATATCTCCCCGCTGCTCACATCATGAAACCGGGGGATAAGGTCTGCCAATGTAGATTTTCCGGCGCCGCTGCTACCTACCAGGGCAATGGTTTGACCTTTTTTAATGGTTAAGTTTATATTTTGCAGGATGTTTACTTCTTCATATTTAAACCCTACATTTTTAAATTCAATTTGGTCTTTAAAATCTTCCATCACAATACCATTACGGTTATCATCCACAACAATGGGGGCGTTCATCAACTCTTCAATACGCTCTGCGGCTGCAGCTCCTTTGCGCATATTGGTAAAAAGTGTAGATAGGGATTTTGCCGGGTTAATAATCATGTAAAAAAGGCCCAGGTAACCTAAAAAAGCGGCGCCATCCAAATCAATTTGTTCGCCCAGTACCAGGTAGCCGCCATAGCCAAGTATGGCGCAAAACAAGGCAATGCCCAGCACTTCACTTAAAGGAGAGGCTAAATCCCTTCGTTGTGAAATAAAATTCCGGCTGGCCAGTAATTCATCATTTTGTTTATTGAATTTTTGCCTTAATAATTGCTCGGCATTAAACGCCTTAATTACCCGTAACCCACCAAGGGTTTCATCAATGGTACTCATTACCTCACCATACTTTATTGCAAGTATCCCGCTCTGGTGCTTGAGCGTTTTTGAAATCCGACCAATTACAAATCCCATAACAGGAATCAGCAGCAATAAAAACAAAGTGAGTTGTGCACTAATAAAAAATAATGTGGCTAATGTAAAAATAATCGTAAGGGGCTCCCTAATCCATCCTTCTACCGTGCCCACAATGGATACTTCCACTTCCGATAAATCCGTAGAAAACCGGCTGATGATATCCCCTTTTCGTTTTTCAGTAAAAAAACCAATGGGCAAAGCAAGCACCCGGTTATAAATATCTTCTCTCATATCGTTTACCACACGGTTCTTCAAAGGGTTTAAAATATAAAATGAAAGATATAAAAAGAGATTTTTTAAAATAATAAACACCATCATCAACATGCAAATGATGCCCAGCGTGGACAACTTCCCTTTTTGCGTAATGGATTGCATCAGCCAGTCATTAATAAACTGTAGGGCCGGGTTGGAGCTTCCCTTTGTAAGCGGGCTACAGGCCACACACTGCGGGTCGGGATTGGTAAAAATTAACTGCAAAAAAGGCATTAACATCCCAATGGATACAATGGAAAAAACGATACTCAGCAGTATAAAAAGAAAATACAATATTATTTTACCCTTGTAGGGTTTTAAATACCCAAAAATCCTGGAATATTTATTCATGGTTACAAAAATCAGTATATAAACGGCAAAGTAACTAATTTTACAAGGATTAATACAATTGAATATGCTAGAGGGTAAAAGACAAAAACAAGTGGCTGCCGTACTTGAAAAAGAGTTGAATGAAATATTTCAACGCCTGGGCTTAACCATGATCCATGGTGGAATGGTATCCATAGCATCCGTAAAAATTACACCCGACCTTTTTGATGCCCGCATCTACCTGAGTTTTTATAAAATTGAAAATCCTGAAACGGCCCTGCAGTCCATTAAAGACAGGGCATGGGAAATAAAAAAAGAACTTTCGGCCAGGGTTCGCCACCAGTTAAGGAGTATGCCACAATTGAGTTTCTTTTGGGACGACACGCTGGAATACGTGGACAAAATGGAAAAACTGTTTAAAGAAATTAAAAAGCAGGAGGGCAAGGCGTAAATAGCATTAACACCGGTACATGTATTTTAAATTTGCCTGGAGATATTTTAAAGCCAAAAAATCGGCAAATGCCATAAACATTATTGCCTGGGTAACTACGGGTGTAATAGCCTTTGCCACTTGTTGCCAGGTATTGGTGTTAAGTGTGTTTAACGGCTTTGAAGGTTTAGTGAAATCGTTGTACTCTACTTTTTACAGCGATGTAAAAGTTTCTCCCCAAAAAGGGAAAACTTTTTTTTTATCCGATGATAAAATTCAATCCGTTAAAGCGCTTTCTTTTATAGATTATTACTCTTTTATTGTAGAAGATAAAGCCCTGCTGCAGAACGACGAGACCAAAACCCCGGTAATCATTAAGGGCGTTGACAGCAATTATAAAAGAATAAGCGGCGTGCCGCAAAAATTAACCGCCGGTGTTTTTGATATGGGCAGCGTTGATAAACCCGGGCTGGTTGCAGGCTACGGCGTACAAAATGCTTCCCATATTGTGGTGGATTCTGTTTTTGCCGCATCTGAAGTAACGATAATTCTTCCCAAAAAATATATTAACTCCAATGATCCGCTAGAGTCCATCAGCGAAGGGAATGCAACAGCGAGGGGCATTTTTGCCATACAGCAGGAGTTTGACAATAACTATGTAATTACCAATATTGATTTTGTAAAACAACAAATGAATTTAAAGCCCAACGAATACTCGGCGCTTGAAATAAAACTAAAGCCGGGAGCAAATGAAAAAGAGGCCAAAGAAAAACTGCAGCAATTGCTGGGCAAAACCTATTTAGTACAAACCCGCTACGAACAAAATACCGGGTTATATAACACCATGCGGCTTGAAAAATGGGCCATTTTTGCCGTGCTTACCTTAATACTGGTAATTGCAGCATTTAATATGATAAGCGCCGTAACCATGCTGGTGCTGGAAAAGAAAAAAGATATCAGCATTTTACGGAGCCTGGGCAGCACCGGTGGTTTTATTCAAAAAATATTTTTAAGTGAAGGGTTATTATTGGGCCTTATTGGCGCAGGAATTGGAATTTTTTTAGCAACGGCAATTTGCCTTTTGCAAATTAAATTTCATTTTATAAAACTGCAAGGCGGCTCTTTTTTAATTGACTATTTCCCGGTAAAACTTATTGCCTCCGATTTTTTACTGGTTTCCTGTACGGCTTTATTTATTGCATTAGCAGCGGCCTGGTACCCTTCCCTAAAAGCATCCCGGCAACCCATTGAACTTAAATAAAAAATCCCGGCTTAGCCGGGTAGCTTTTTTTATAATGAATTGAAAAATTAATTTTCAAACCTTATTTCCTGCAACAATTGTTTTCCGCCTTTACTTTTCATAAAAAAAGTGGTACGAAATTTTGAGGTTTTGGTTTCCAGCGTACCTATACAATATTCCGAACCTCCTTTTTCGCCCTGGTGCAATACCCTAAACGACTGTACCGGGTTGTTGGAGAAAAAATCTCTTAAAATCATCTCGGCCTGGCTTTTACTGTATGTGCTGGATGTATTGGGCAATACAATTTCTACGCTGTTATCAAAATAGTTTGCAACAGCAGATGCATCGCCGTTATTGATGGATCGGATCACATCCGTTATATTAGTAGGTACAGCAAATGCAGTAATCAAAAAGAAAAGAACAGAAATAATTAATGAATGTTTCATATGCATTGATTTCCGTATAAAAAAATTCGCTAAAAGCGTGCCAAATAACAGTAAGCAATACCTTCTCCTATAGATAACGTAATAAGGCCAACGATATTGGATGCAATTCAATAGTTTTGTGTACTATTTTGAAATTGTTATAAACCGTTTTAAATGAACAATAAAAAAATAATTTTAATTATAATGGATGGCTGGGGACTGGGAAAAGTTAAAAAAAGCGATGCCATTCAGCATGCAAAAGCGCCGTTTGTAAATTCATTATACAGCAAATATCCAAACAATACCCTTATAGCCTGTGGCGAGGCGGTTGGCCTGCCCGATGGTCAAATGGGGAATAGTGAAGTGGGGCATTTAAATCTTGGGGCCGGCCGCATTGTGTACCAGGAGTTGGAACGGGTTAACCAGGCCATAAAAACCGGTGAACTTCAAAACAATCCCCAACTATTAGCCGCAATAAATTACGCTCAAAAAAATAACCGCAAGCTTCACTTGCTGGGCCTTGTGAGCGATGGCGGTGTACATTCCCATATCCATCATTTAAAAGCAATCACTTCGGAATGTGCACAAAATAAGTTCCAGAATATTTTTGTACATGCGTTTACCGATGGCAGGGATACCGATCCTAAAAGCGGACTGGGATTTATTGAAGACCTTCAAAACCATTTAATTGAAACCGCAGGAACCCTTGCTACAGTTACCGGAAGGTATTACGCTATGGACAGGGATAAAAGATGGGAGCGGGTTAAAATAGCGTATGATGCCATGGTAAACGGCGCCGGTACCCAAAGCCAAAATATTTTGGAAAGCATAAAAAACTCTTATCAAAATAATATAACCGATGAATTTATTTTACCCATAATTAATGCCCGGGTAAATGGAACTATTGAAGCCAATGATGCCGTTATTTGTTTTAATTTCCGTACCGACCGTTGCAGGGAAATAACGCAGGTATTAACGCAAACCGACATGCCTGAATTTAACATGAAAACCCTACCCTTGCATTACACTACCATGACGGTTTACGACCATTCGTTTAAAAATGTACACAACATTTTTCAAAACGACGATTTAAAAGACACCCTTGGTGAAGTACTTTCATCGGCAGGAAAAACACAATTAAGAATTGCAGAAACCGAAAAATATCCTCATGTAAGTTTTTTCTTTAGCGGCGGAAGAGAAAAACCTTTTGAAGGCGAAAAAAGAATAATGATCCCTTCGCCTAAAGTTGCCACCTACGATTTACAACCCCAAATGAGCGCCCCGGAAGTTACCGAAGCCGTAGTTAAGGAAATCAACAGCAGCGCCCCCGATTTTATTTGTCTCAATTTTGCCAATGCCGATATGGTAGGACATACCGGTGTGTGGCCGGCAATTATTAAAGCTGTAGAAACCGTTGATCATTGTGTAGAACAGGTGGTTACTGCTGCCTTAGCCAGGGATTATTGCATTTTTTTAACTGCCGACCATGGAAATGCCGATTATGCCATAAATGAAGACGGTAGCCCCAATACAGCCCACACTTTAAATTTGGTGCCCTTATTTGTTATAGATCATAACTGGCATGGAAAAATGCTGCCGGGAAAATTAGGCGACATTGCCCCAAGCATTTTAACTATGATGGATATAACCATACCGCCTGATATGACAGGAAATGTACTGGTTCAATAAAAAACCTGTAAAAAATAATTTAAACCACTACCGCAAACGAGAATACTACCATTTATAATATTCTTTCTATCAATCATTTATGATCATTTTAGCCCTTGCTTTATGAAATAAGTCGAAGCAGCATTTAGTACGGTATTTATGTCTAACTTTAGGGTGTAGTAATCCAAAAATTTTATGACCATAGAGCAAATGCTTTCAGGGTGCATTGCCAAAAATGCTGCGGCACAAGAGGCGCTTTATCATCGCTTCAGCCCAAAAATGCTTGGCGTATGTTACCGCTTCGCTAAAAACAGGGAAGATGCAGAAGATATGCTTCAGGAGGGTTTCATAAAAGTATTTATGCAAATACAGCAGTTTAGGGGTGAAGGCTCGCTGGAAGGATGGATCCGCCGTATTGTTGTACATACTTGTATCAACATCTTAAAAAAGAACAAGAAATTTAACGAAAGTGTGGACATCATTCATGCCAATGGATTAATGGGAAAAGATGATTTTATTCCTTCAATAATCCAGGCGAAGCAAGTGGTGGAATGCATCAGGTCTTTACCGCTGGGCTATAAAACCGTGCTAAACCTTTATGCCCTTGAAGGATTTTCGCATAGGGAAATTGGGGAAATATTAGACATTGAAGAAAGTACCAGCCGCAGCCAATATACCCGTGCAAGAATTATGCTGGAAGATTTACTGGTGAAGAAAAATATCATCCAAAAAAATACCATAAAACTAAAAACGCTTAAGGCGGTGCAATAGCGCCTCCGCCTTATTGAATTATAACGCTTATTGTGAAGATGGAAAAGAAATTTTATAACGAAGAATTTGAACAGTTTCTGAGAGATAGTGTTGAAAACTTTCAGATGTTTCCCTCCAGGAAGGTATGGTATGGAATTTATAATGACCTGCATCCGTCCAAAAAATGGCCTTCCCTGGCTATTACCCTGATATTGGTTTCTGCCGTGCTCTTTTTAGGCATTTCCAACAACAATTCCATAAACAGGAATACCACAAAAAATGGCGCCAAAACCTTGCTGGCACAAACTAACCCTAATAACATTAATAGCACCAACATTACTGCTCATACTCCATCTAATCCACAACCCAATTTTAATACGGCTACAAAAAACAGCCATAGCGGAACCAAGGGTACCATACATCACCCAATCAAAAGTACCGCTAGCCCAATTAGCAATGGGGCTTTAGAAAACATCTCTAAAGAAACCCATATTAAAACGGTGCAAACCAAAGCCACTTTGCCAAAGCCAAACAGTGAACAATTGGTTGAAGCGCCCTTAATAAAAAATGCCATAATTGAAACCAGCGCTGCCACTAACGTACAGGTTCAAAATGCCGAAATGTTTGAAGAGCAGACAAACAATGCCACCCCAACTTCAGAAAAGCAAATAGAGGGCAACCAAAATTCAACAGCCGTTTCTTTACCCCTGCAAAAGCAAGAAGAGAAAAAAGAAACCCACCATCAATTAAACGACTTGCAAAAAGAAGAAGAACGCAAATGGGTGGAAAACTATGCATTTTATAATAAGCCTGCGCAAAAAAGATGGAAATCCAGGTCGTTGGTTTCCTTTTATATAACGCCATCTGTAGGGTTTAGAACATTTAAATCAACAAACCATAGCACACCGGCAAATACCTCTATTGCCGTAAACAATAATGCTGTTAACCGGGATATTAATGAGTTTATCAGCCAGGCATCGGCAGTAAACCTGGAAGTGGGTTCCATGCTACTGTATAACTTATCAAAAAATATAAGACTTAAAGCCGGCTTGCAATTTAATTACAGCAATTATATTTCATTTGCCGAACATCTGTCTCACACTACGCAAACCACTTTATTGCTAAAAACACCTAATGGACAATTAGATGAAGTGCCGGTTACCACCATGTATAAAAACAATTACAGTAACCCTTATGCACTCAGCAGGATCAATAATAAATCCCTTCAATTGTCCATACCTATTGGAGCAGATTTTAAAGTTGCCGGCAAGCAAAAACTGAAATTATACACCGGGGCAACCATACAACCAACATTAATAACCGGGGGAAATGCTTATGCCATATCTGCCGACAAAAGATACTATGCCGAGTACCCATCACTCATGCGTAAATTCAATGTAAATACTTCATTGGAAACCTATTTAAGTTATACCACGGCAAACGGGGCATCAATAATTGTGGGCCCACAGGTAAGGTACCAGCTATTTTCCAGCTTTAACAAGCGTTACCTGTACAGCGAGAAAAGATACAATGTGGGTGTTAAAATTGGCTTTACTACCAATTTTTAATTCTGTTAAACATAGTGTAGCAAAATTTTGTACTTAATTTTGCAAAAACGCTATATGAAACTTTGGGTTCTTCTTATTGCAGCTACCTGTACCTTATTTTTTTCGTGCTGGTTACGAAAAGCTCCGGAAGAAATTCATGTTACAGCAGATTCCACTGCAGTAAATGAAGTACCCACCCTTAAAGACGGCAATTTTTTTCCGGTTACGGGTTATATCAAAGGGCAAATTAATAGCATTAAATCCGGCAACATTAATCCATTGCAAGTAGTTATTGAGGGTGGAAAAACAGATTCTTCCTGGCTTAAACCCGACCAGTTGGAAAAAAACCTGGGAGAATTTTTAACCCCGGCAATAGACACCGCAAATTTGAAAACACTGTTTAAGCAAAACTCCTTTTTGGACCAAACCATTAATGCATTTACGTTTACCTACGACCCTATTGCAACCTTACCGGATAGTATGGAATTAAGGCATTGGGATGTATATGTGGATCCTGAAAAATTCAATATCAGCAAGATTTATTTAATTAAAAATAAAGACAGCGGTAAGCGCCAGTTGCAATTAACCTGGCGCAATAATCAATCCGCAAAAATCTTAAGCATTCTCAATAAGCCAGATGGCAGCAGAACCGTAGAGAAAGAAACGACCATCACCTGGAATTTTTAGCGAGTATGACGGCTACAGAATTTTCTAAAATTTCAAAAAGTATCCCGGTTGCTCCGGGCATTTATAAATATTTTGATGCCCAGGGCAAATTATTATATGTAGGCAAGGCCAAAAACCTTAAAAAAAGGGTAAGCAGTTATTTCATTAAAAATAAAACAAACTATAAAACCATTGAACTGGTAAACCGCATACATAAAATTGAATTTACCATTGTAAATAGCGAGCAGGATGCTTTTTTACTGGAGAACTCACTGATTAAGGAATACCAGCCCATTTTTAACATCAATCTTAAAGATGATAAAACCTACCCGTTCATTGTAGTTAAAAACGAGGCTTTCCCCCGGGTGTTTTTTACCCGAAAAAAAATAAATGACGGAAGTACGTATTTTGGGCCTTATACCTCGGTAAGTAAAGTGAGGGAATTTCTTGAATTAATAAAACGAAACATCCCGCTGCGCAACTGCAAATTAAATTTAAGCGAAAAAAATATTAAAGCCGGCAAGTTTAAAGTATGCCTGGAATATCACCTGGGTAATTGCAAGGGCCCTTGTGAGGGGCTTCAAAGCGAAGAAGATTATGCGGATGGCATTGCCCGGTTGAGCCACTTATTAAAAGGAAACCTTCAACCCGTTTTTCACTATTTAAAAGAACAGGTAAAGCTGCACAGTCAACAGTTATCTTTTGAAAAGGCCGCATACTATCAAAGCAAAATTAACGACCTGAAAAACTATCAATCGTCTTCTGCTGTTGTAAACACTCAAACCGGAACGGTGGATGTATTTAGTATTATGGAAGAAGGAGATACGGCTTTTGTAAATTACCTGGCCGTAAACAATGGCGCCATCATTCAAACCCAAACCATTAGCCTCCAAAAAAAGCTGGATGAAACGCCACGGGAAATTTTACCCTTTGCCATTGCAAGACTTAGAAAAACATTTGAAAGTGATGCAAAGGAACTTATTATTCCATTTCCCATTAGTTACCCCCAGGAAGGCATAACCCTTACTATTCCAAAAGCAGGTAATAAAAAAAAGTTACTGGATTTATCCATAAAAAATACCCAGTTCTTTATACAGGATTTTAAAAGCAAAAAAGCGTTGCACCTTGAAGAAGAGCATGAACATAAAAGCACAGCCTATCTAAAGGAGTTGCAACAACAGCTTTCGTTACCTGTATTGCCAATGCATATTGAGTGTTTCGACAATTCTAATTTCCAGGGAAGCTTCCCTGTGGCCGCAATGGTGTGTTTTAAAAACGGTTTACCCAGCAAAAAAGATTACCGGCATTATAACATTAAATCGGTGGAAGGCATTAATGACTTTGCTTCTATGGCCGAAGTGGTACACCGGCGGTATAAAAGGGTTTTAGCCGAAAAACTACCCCTGCCTCAATTAGTTATTATAGACGGTGGCAAAGGGCAGCTTGCTGCAGCCTGGAAAAGTATTGTAGAACTTGGATTAAACGGGAAAACAACGCTTATTGGTTTGGCAAAAAAGCAGGAAGAGATTTTTTTTGTGGGTGATAAAGAACCCGTTCATTTACCCTGGGATAGCGAGGGCCTCAAATTAATAAGGCGTATAAGGGATGAAGTGCACCGGTTTGGGATTAGCTTCCATCGGCAAAAACGCAGTAAGGGCGCTTTAAAAAATGAATTGGAAGATATTAAGGGCATTGGCAAACAAACCCTTGATGCCCTGCTTAAACATTTTAAATCGGTAAAGAAAATAAAAGCTGCTTCGCTGGATGAGTTGGAGAAAATTGTTGGCACGGCCAGGGCAGCTTTAATAAAGGATCATAAATAAAAAAAAAGGGCCAGGATAGAAATCCAGCCCGTTTTTAAAATCCAATATCCTATGAAAAACCGATGTAAAAGTATAGGGGATTTGCATATCAAACAATACCTATTTTGGGGTATTTTTTAAGGTATTTAATTGCAAAAAATAAAAACTCCCCGAATTTGGGGAGTTTTTTGTAAAATATAGAAATTAGTTTTAATAACTCCAGAGATCCTGTTCGTAGTTAAATACTTTTTCTTTAATATTTTCACCTTCGAGTAATTGCAATATAGGATTGCTCTCAAATCCTTTATAGTTTGCAATATTCAGGTTATATGGGTTGTCCAAAGTAGTTTTAATAATACGGCCATAAAACATGCGGCTTTCAAAGAGTTCTTCCCAACTCATTCTTGCACCATAGTTTTTACCATTATACACCTCGTATTTAGAAAAGATAGAACGCATATCGGGGTAATACACCCAAAACAATTCCGATTCACCAATATCCAGGCCTTGAGGAGTAATGATACGTTTAACCGGGGCTATACCTAAAATTCTCCAAAAAAGGCGTGAACTTTCTTTATCAAAAATCACTTCTTCTTTAATACGGAATTTATAGATGGAATCCAGGTTGATTTCATTGCGCATTTTTTTAGTGCCAATCTGTTCACCGTTTTCATTGTACTGGGGTACATCCACTTCGGCGCCAGCCACAGCTTTTGCCACTTCTCCAACGGTCATTGGAGTGGTAAACCTGTCGTCTAAGCTATTAAATACAGTAACGGCGCTGTCTTGTATGGCTTGCAGTAATATGGAAATAAAACGTTGGTTCCCGTTATCTTCATCCATGGCATAGCGGAAGGGTAAATTTATTTTTTCCCTTGCATCTATTTCACGCCAAATTTTATGACGATAAACGGCATCATCGGCCCTTAAATGTTCGTAAGGAAGCGGAGTACGGTCCCTCAATTCTGAGGTTTCCACGGCTTCATCCGGGCGAAGGGATTTAAGCACTTTTTTGATGGGCAATGTATCTACCTCTACCGGAGCCTGTACTACGGCTACCGTATCTATAGTGGCCGTGGTAGGCTGTATATTTGCCTTGGTTTTAGTTTTTGTTGTACGCTTTGTAGAAGAGCGTTTTTTAGGCGCTTTCTTTTTCTTCTTTTGAGCATAGGCTGTATCGGCAATACCACCGAATATTACCGCCAACAACAAAAGTTTCCATAATTGCTTTTTCATAGTATTTTATTAAAAAATTAATAAAGGGTAATTGATCTTTCGTCAATTGACCTTACACCATCAGGCCCCTGAACTTTAATGTTTACAAATGTTATAGAAGACCCCGGGCCACATCTTGAAATTAATGCTTTAATTGGAGCGAGGCTATTGCTACTAATACTTCCCGGGACTACACTTGGGAAATTTGCACCGGAAAAATAAACATTGGCGCTAACAATATTAAACTTCAAATCAAAATCAAAATTTTCCAGTTCTGCACGGCAAAAATCCTGGTTTTTAAATTCAATTGAAGGAACACGGGCCTTACCGGTACCAATTTTAAAAATAGGATCAGGTATTCTTTTAACCCTAAATTCAAAGGTGGAAGGCTTACCATCTGCAGTTACCGTAATGCTTGCCTTACCCAGTTGGGTAACCCTTACGGTACGGTTTGAGCCGGTGCCACTAATAGTACCACCGCTCATGCTCACATTGGTTTTATCCCAACCTGTTGGCGAACCAATAGTAACCGGGTTGTCAACACCAATATAAAATACATTCATCTTATCCAGCATCACGGCAGCGCCACCAGGCGTACCAATGGTGTATTCCACTTCTTTGGTTTCTACTTTTTCGTTACCGTCCTGGTCTTTATACTTTATGGTTACCGGAACTTTCCTAAGCCCCTGGCCACTGGCCTGGAACTTGTAAACTCCCTGGCCATCTACGGTAGGTACCGATGTACCACCAATGGTAATTTGTGGGGCAGCGCCAGAGCTGTAAGCGCCAATACCTGCGGTAATCGTCACTTCCTGGCCGGGCATTACATAGTTGGAACTTTGGCCCAATAGTACGCCGGTTTTATCGAACCTTACTTTTACTTCTCCTACTTTATTATGACAGAAAGAAACAATTTCGTGTTCAGAATTCTTTACGTTATTTTGAAACTTACTTAGTAGCGTTAATGCAGCCACAGTTGGCGTCATGTGAAAGAAGGCTTCGGTGAATCCTTTTGTTTTACCATCCTGGCCAACTTGAGGAGAAGTATCTACAGGGAAACTTTTTTCAAACTGTGCCCTAATTTCAGGGTCAATATTAAGCATTGCTGCTTTGTAATCTTTTAGTTTCTTTTCCAATTCCGGCCCTTTATTACTGCCCCCGGGGCCATTGCCAAATAAACGGGTTGCCGCTTCAAGGTCGTCTTCCTTAAACTGTTCAACTCCATCCACCAGTTTTAAATCGGCTTCTTTTTTCAAATCGGCCTTTAGTTGGTTGATATACGTATCCATATCTGCCGAAAGTTTTTTGGCCTGCTCTGCCTTTTCGTTCCACACTTTTGCTTTTTCGGCAGTTGTAGGGTCATTTACTTTGCTCAGGAGGGATTTATACAGCACATCATTTGACTGAGTGATGCTAGCGTTAGATACACCCAGGCTTTTATCCACCACTTTAAAAGCGTTGAGAATTTCAGATGATACGTTTAATGCAAGTAGCGCAGTAAGCACTAAGTACATCAGGTTAATCATCTTTTGCCTGGGCTCTTTAGGTAAAGCCATGTTTTATAAGAATTATATTTTATGAATATTGTTTGGACATTAAATAGGATTAGCGGCCTTGCATGGCGTTCAGCATATTTCCATAAACTGAATTGAGCTTGGTAAGGTTGCCGGCCAAAGCGCTGATTTGATCTTTGGCTTTGTTGGCATCTTCTACGCTGCTCATCATGGCCTGGCTGGCTTCTGCCATTTTACCATAAAAGCTGTTTAACGCTTTAAGGTGGTTATTGCTTTCTTTTAATTCCAGTTCATAAATGGTATTTAATGAACCCAGGTTTTTGGTTAACACCTGTACTTGTTCATGAAAACCCCTTGCACTTTCTGAGGCATTATTGAATGAGGCCATGGTATTGGCGCTATTGTTAAATGCCGTTGCCATGGTACCTATTGCAGCAGTGGCTTCTTTTGTTTTTGTACTAAAGTCGCCTGTAGATTTCACCACATCGCTTACATCGGAAATACCATTTACGGTAGTGCCTAATTTTTGAAACCCATCACTTAATTTTTTAAGATTGGTAGGGGTAATTTCTGCATCTTGCAGCATTTTATCCAGGTTGTTCAAAGCCGGGTTGCCTACGGATACGGCTTTATGTACATTTCCTTCGTATTCTTCTTTTACCGGCGAGTAGATCATATACATGATACCATATAACAAGAAAACGCCGCACTCGGTATATAGACCGATTTTTAACCAAAGGTCTGCAATTGGAGTATGTAGAATTTTTTGAAGCGCACCAAAAATTACTGCTGCAGCGGCTACCGATACTGCAACGTCCATCCATTTGCTGATGTTTGAAGGAATTTTAACTGACATTTGTTTTGATTTAAATTTTTACAGGAATTGTTTAGAAATTAAGAATAAACTCTTTAGTTTGGGGTATTAATAACCCATTTCATTTTACTAAAATGGGTTATCAATAAAATTATGTGACTTTAAAATTGTACTCGATAGAAGAAGGGGTTTTCTTACTTGCGTTTTGATTGAGATGGTGGCAGGTCAATTACACACCTGAACCCGATATAGGATTTTGCAGTATCCTGGTATTCATAAGCACGGGTGCCGGTTTGCAGGAAGTAGCCCACATCTTTCCAGCTACCACCACGGATTACTTTACGTTTCATGCGTGGAGGATCGGAGTCTTTTGCAGTATAGCGAACATCGGGATTCATATCATGCTGGAAGTTATAGCTTCCTTCGTAATAGAGTGAAGAAGTCCACTCGGCAACGTTACCGGCCATATTGTACAAACCAAAATCGTTAGGCCAGTAAGCATCCGCTCTTACTGTATATAAACCGCCATCTTCGGGGTAATTACCACGGCCGGGTTTAAAGTTGGCCAGCAAGCAGCCTTTTTTATTCCTCAGGTAAGGACCACCCCAGGGATACGGGGCTTGTGAACGACCGCCACGGGCTGCATATTCCCATTGTGCTTCGGTTGGAAGGCGAAAATCAGATTCGGCGGTTCTCTTTTTACTTTCGAGGAAAGAATTTAAGTAATGGGTTCTCCATTCGCAGAAGGCAGTGGCTTGTTTCCAATTAACGCCTACTACAGGATAGTTACCATAAGCCGGGTGGTTAAAATATTTTTTAGCCATGGGCTCATTGTACGAGTAAGAAAAATCCCTGATCCAGCAAAGTGAATCCGGATATACAGGAATTTGTTGCTTTACAATAAATGCAGAGCGAGGAACTGTAGCATCCCGGTTTTGGGCTGCCGCTTTAAAGTTAAATACTTCAGATTGGTAAACAATCTTGTTAGCATCTAATTCTTTTTTACCAAAAATGCGGTTTTCCGGGGTTACAATAATGGCTTCAATTTTTTCAATTGTAGCTTTATCTCCCCATTTAATGGTTTTTGCTTTTGTCCAGTCAATATACTCATTGCCATCAGAGCCCTGCTTTACAAAGCCCATAAGTTTGGCACCTATTGAATCCCTTACCCAATTGGTAAACTGGCGATATTCATTGTTGGTAATTTCAGTGGCGTCCATCCAAAAGCCGCTGATAGAAACCTGCTTGTTTCTTGCAGTGTAGGCGTAGTTTACATCTTCATCACTTGGGCCCATATGAAAAGTTCCCGGTGGGATATACACCATTCCCGGAGGCTTTGTCAAACTCCACCTGCTACCTGGGGCAACACCGTGCAACTGGCCATCGTTTGGCAGCGACCCGGATTTCTTTTTTCCGCTAAGCATTTTACAACTGCTAACCGAAGCGGCCACAGTCACTACTGCCAATACGTAGAATAAGCGATTGTTCATTGTTTTATACACTTTGAGGGTAAAAGCAAATGTAATGGATTATTTCGATTCCAAATCCTCATGAAAACCTATTTTGAGGATTTTTTTCTTAAACACATTACACCTATCCTTTTTGAAACGCCGAAATTATTTAATTATTGTGAAATTCCAATCAGTCTTAATGAAATTTTAGCAATTTCAAAGCGTCGGCTATTGATTTAACGGGTTTTTCACAGGAGTAATTGTGGCATACATATATATATGTACCCTCTTCATGAATGGGTTTATTGCCAAGCAATGGTAAGTCACCTGCTTCTCCGGCCTGTAGGATTTTATTAGGAATAAAATAGAGTATAAATTTTTTTAATGTAATCTCATAGTCATTACCTACAATGGCAATTTCATGAATACCGGCTGAAATACGTTGCAGCAATAGGGCCCAATAAGCAAAAGAAGCCGGGTAGCCGTTAATAAGGCTTTGCATAGAAGCTATCATTTTCATGCATCGTTCTTTCCATTCGGTTACATTAAACAATACGGATAGATGAAGCAGGTTTTCGGCCATTACGGCATTTGCAGAAGGCATAACGCTATCATAAATTTCAGTTTTTCTTACCGGGACGTCTTTTTGAAAATCCCCGGTAAAATAGAAAAATAGCTCCTGCTCATCGGTGAAGTTTTCCAACACAATATTTAAAAAAGATTTTGCTTTGTATAAATAAGCTTCGTTACCGGTAATTTCCTGCAAAGCAATGCAGGCTTTAATGAGGTAGGCATAATCATCTAAAAAGGCAGGGTATTTGGTAACCCCCATTTTACTGGTATGCAATAGGCTGCCATCTGGCTGGGCAAATGTAGTTTCCAAAAAGTGGAATAATTGAATGGCATGGTCACGAAATTCATTTTGCTGTAATGCAGCATACACTTTGCAATAGGCGGTTACCAGCAGGGCATTATAGCTTAAAATAATTTTATCGTCGGTAGCCGGTGGTATGCGTTTATTTCTTGCCAGTAAAAGCCGGGTATTGCAGGTTTGGATGGTTTCAAAAAATTCGTTTGGGGGCAAATGATGGGCTGCAGCAAATTCATGTACCGGTTGTGAGCAGTTTAAAATATTTTTTCCTTCACAGTTTCCGTTTTCGGTAACCTGGTAATATCTGCAGTAAACCTCCGCATCTTTGTTCAGTAAATCATCAATTTCCTTTTTGTCCCAAACGTAAAATTTTCCTTCCACGCCTTCGCTGTCTGCATCCAATGCAGTATAATATCCACCCTGTGGATTTTTAAAAGTAGTTTCAATAAATGCCGCAAGATGGCGGATATAAAACAGGTACGTTTTGTCTTTTGTACCCAGATATACGTCAGCCAGGGTTTGCAACAATAAGGCGTTATCATACAGCATTTTTTCAAAATGCGGAACCAGCCACCGGGCATCGGTGCTGTACCTTGAAATGCCTCCGGCCAACTGGTCGTAGATACCGCCCTGTAGTATTTTTTTCAATGAAAACTCTACCTGGGTAATGGCGCTTTCTTCTTTATAAAAATGAGTATGCTCCAATAAAAACAGGTGAGAAAATAATTGTAAAAATTTTGGCGGTTGACCAAAGCCTCCCCATTTTTCATCTTTATTGCGGAGGATCTCCTGTGCAATTTTCCGGCATTGTTCTTCCGTAAATACTTCATCTTCATTTTTTAAAGCTAATTTTTCCAGGGCCTGGCTGATGTTTGACTTTTGAATATGGTTTACCAGGTTATTGGCCTGGGCCAACACGTCTTCTTTTTTATTGGCCCACAAATCGGCAATGGCGTTTAACACGTTCGTCCAGGAACTTCGGTTATAGATTTGCTGCGGGGGAAAATAGGTGCCGCCATAAAACGGCTTAGCATCGGGAGTGAGAAAAACATTTAAAGGCCAGCCCCCGCTGCCGGATATGGCTTGTACGGCATCCATAAATACCTGGTCTAAATCCGGCCTTTCTTCCCGGTCTATTTTAATACAAATAAAATTTTTATTCATTAGGGCGGCCACGGCAGCATCTTCAAAGCTTTCTTTTTCCATTACATGGCACCAATGGCAGGCCGAGTAACCAATACTCACTAAAATGGGCTTGTTTTTCTTACGGGCTTTTTGCAATGCTTCATCGTCCCAGGGGTACCAATCTACCGGGTTGTGTGCATGTTGTAAAAGATAAGGGCTGGTTTCATGAATCAATTTATTGGGCATCCTTAAAGTTAGGTAAAATAAAAATGCATCCTTATGAGGATGCCATTAAGATACAAGAGATGCGTATTTATTTTTTAGGCCTGGAAAGCAGGTATTTTTCCAAAGCGCTGATCATACTTGGCGTTTGTGGCATTGGGGCTTTAATGTCCAGCACCAGGCCGGCATCTTCCGCCGCTTTAAAGGTATTAGCGCCAAAAGCGCCTATACGGGTACCGTTTTGCTTGAATTTTGGAAAATTTTCCATGAGGCTTTTTACCCCACCCGGAGTAAAAAAGCAAATGACGTCATAATTACGGTTTACCACTTCCTTTATATCATTGCTGATGATTTTATATAATACGGGAGTGGCATATTCACAATGATTGGCTTTAAGCCAGTTGGTGATTTCGCTATCGAAGGTTTCGGAACAGGGATAAAGAAATTTTTCGTTGTCCTTATGCTTATTAATTACATCAAACAAACTTTTATTGGTGCCATCAGCGCCATAAAACACTTTACGCTTACGGTATAAAATAAATTTTTGAAGATATAAAGCCACCGCTTCGGTAATACAAAAATATTTGGTATCCTGGGATACGGTAATTTTCATTTCTTCACAAATACGAAAAAAATGGTCAATGGCATTTCTGCTGGTGAAGATTACGGCTGTAAAAGCGGAGAAGTCAATTTTTTGTTTGCGAAAATCCCTTGCCGGAATACCTTCCACCACAATGAAGGGAAAAAAATCCAGGGTAAGCTTATACTTTACCGCTAAATCATAATAGGGTGATTTTGATCCTTCGGGTTTTGGTTGGGTAATTAAAATGCGTTTAATCATTTTAGCAGGCAAATGAAGCAAGGTTTCCGGTTGTTTAGGCATTTTTCCTTAAAATGGTAAGCAAAGTTATGAATTTCCTTTTAAAAAAATCACAATTGATTTATAAATAAGCATTAAGGGGAGTACCTCAAGAGAAAACACATAAAGTAAAAAATGAAACAAATTAAAACTGAGACGGTGTTGCAGCAAGCCATAGGAACGAACAAAACGCATGAGCAATAAAAGGCCGATATCCATCCATGAAATGATTAAAGCAATTGTAACTATTTTATATTCGGCAAAAGCCATGACTACAACAAATGGCAAAAGGCAAATTCCTAAAATTTTATTTATGAGAAAGATGTTGAAAATATAGATGCCGGATTCTTCCTCGTACCCGGTGATCCACCCGGTAAACGACAACACCAAAAACTTAATTAAATAAACTAAGGCCAACAGCCCCGTGCTACTCATGAAAAATACCCAGCGTTGGTTGCTGCCTGCCCAGCCAATATACTCCAGCAGTAAGGTAAAGTAGAAGCCCCCTACCCATAAAAAGAATAAATTAAAAAGCAACGATGCCAGTTTATTTTGCTGTAATTGGTCAATCAACTGGCTTTGCCTTAATGAGGTATTGAAGAAAACGCTGAACAAAGTTGACGTGTATTTGGAAAAAGCCGTTTTCAAAATGCCAAATAGCAATAGCAATACAGCCACCGTATAAAATATCGCATCGGTATTTTCCCATTTTCTTATTTGCTGGGGTAACTGCTGTGCTGTGCTTTTTTTGGGAACTGCCTGATGTGCAGGGATTTCCGTACGTAAACGGTCTTGAGTGGTTTTTACAGAATCTACAGAACGTTTATTGGACGTATCGGTTTTAGCAACGCCGGAATCCACTTTTACTACAAGGCTATCGGCCTGCAAAGCATGGCTGCTGTCCACCGTTTGTGCGGCAGCGCTAAAATGCCCCCATAACATTAAAATCAAGCAGAACCCTTTCATATAACAGAAAATTATTGCAAAAGTAATGGCCTGGTTTTAAAAATAATTGATATACCCAAAGTGTATTTTTGAAGCCGATCGAAGGTTAAGTTTTTCATCGCTCCGTTTCCCCAGTGCAAAACTCACATTGAGCAAGCCGGCTTTTGTTTCATAACTCATCCCCAGGCCAACGCCGGTAAAGCTGCTTTTCTGGTTTACCTGCTGATATTTATTTTGCACAAAACCCTGGTCGGCAAAAATAAAGAAGTATGAATTTAAGCCGGTAAGGTAACGGTATTCTGCAGTGAATACGCTGTACCAGTTCGCATAAATACTTTCTTCATCAAAGCCCCGCATCAGTTTATATCCACCCAGCAAAAAAAGTTCATTTCTAAAAAGCGCAGGACTGCTGTAAAGGCCTGCTTTTACTGCAGCTTTAAATGCAGCCGATTTTCCCACCGGAAAATAATGTGCCGCATCGGCTTTTATCCGCATTTGATAGCTTCGTAATTTTATGGAATCGTAAAGCCCGGCATAATTAAAAGAAGGATCTTTGATGTTTAGGATATCATTACTTTTTCTTATGTTTTTAATTCCAATAACAGCGGTAATATTGATTTCGTTTCCTTTTCTTGGATTAAATTTATAATTAAGGTTGGCCCATTCATAACTTAAGCCGGCATTTACAGAACGTACATCAATATTTGGGGGTAGTTTTTTTTCTGCTTTTATGTTGTTGGTATCAATGGCGCCTTCCAGCAGGCTGTTGTTTTGCCATTGTACAAATAACTTCCCGGTTTGGTTTAGCCCCATATCATAACGGGTACCTAACTGGGCGCTCACCTGTATAAAATTGGAATCTCGTTTAAATAAATCAAAAAGAAAGTTTAACCCAAATGGCGAATTAAATAAATACGGGTAATCAAAACCCAGGTTTAACCTTGGGGACTTGGGTTGCAGCTGCTGCCATTTTAAAACAAAGGTTTCCCCTGCAGAAAGCTGGTTTTTTAAATTGAGGTTTACATCGGCAGTAACCTGCATTTTGCCGGTTTGCCCGGCTGCCGGCAATAGCCCGATAAGTACATCTACCTGGTTGCTGCGCCTGGGCTCTAAAAATAAATTAAGAATGGAGCCGGTGCCCAGCATGGTTACCGAAGAAGGTTGCGTTGCAACCATATAGGGCAATTGCAGGAGCTTCTTATCTACCTGTGCAAGTTTTTCTTTATTATAGCTGCTCCCGTTGGGTATGAGTAAGAAATTTTGTAAAAATTTTTTACTTATTTTAAATTTTCCGATGATGCGTAAACTATCCACATGATAGAGTACGCCTTTATCGGCTTTTAGCTGTGCATTCATGTTGTTTCCGGCAAGCCGGATGCTGTCTAAAAAAACTGAAGCAAACGGATAGCCGCTGTTTTCATAGTACTTCAATAGTTTTTGCGTAAAGCGTTGCAATTGCTCAATATTAAACGGTTTTTCCAAAAACCATTGCTGGTTATAGCCTGCTGCATCCAGCGCATTGGCTTCAATATTTACAGGGGTAAGTGCAACCCATTTGTACCTTGGGCCGGTATATAATAAAACATGTGTGGTAAGGCTATCCATAACCCAGGTGCTATCAACAGAAGCCGCCGGGTAACCTTTTGCAGCAAGCAATGCCGGAATTTTTGCCAGGTAAACTACGGCATCCGACTCGGCGAGGAAAGAATGTTGCAGTTCCCTTATAGCTTCAGGAAACGAAGTATCTTTGACGGCATTATGGTATTGTAATAAATAATTGCCCTGGTTTTTTTGTGCAAAAACAGGTAAGCAAATCAGGAGCAACAAAAGCTGCAAAAGCAGTTTTTTAAAATTAATCATTCTTAGAAAACGTAAATCTACAATCTTTGGCGGGTATTTATATTCATATCCCTTTTTGCAAACAGGCTTGTACCTATTGTAATTTTCATTTTTCCACCCTGCTTAATAACGCCGAAGCCATGGTAAATGGTATTACCCGTGAAATTTTAATGGCCAATGACTTTATTGATGATACGCAAAAAATAGACAGCATTTATTTCGGCGGGGGTACGCCAAGTGTATTACCTGCGGAATCCATTGAGCAACTACATAAGCATATCCGGCAAAAATTCAGCATTACTTCAAATGCTGAAATTACCCTGGAAGCCAACCCGGATGATATTACTGCCGAACAACTTATGCGTTGGAAAAATATTGGGATCAACCGACTGAGCGTAGGCATACAATCTTTTGATGATGCCGAATTGAAATGGATGAACAGGGCACATACGGCCGCCCAATCTTTAAAATGCCTGGAAGAAATTAACCATGCCGGGTTTAAAAATTTTTCTGCCGACCTTATTTACGGATCAGCATTGCAAAGCGTAGAAAAGCTTCAGCAAAACCTAAACCGCTTATTTCATTTTCGTGTACCGCATATTTCCTGCTATGCGCTTACCGTAGAACCCAAAACGGCCTTGCATCATCTCATTCAAAAAAAGAAATTCCCTGAAATTAACCCGGATGTACAGGCCGAAGCATTTGAAATTGTTTGCAGGTTGATGCAGGAGAAGGGCTATGAGCAATACGAAATCAGCAATTTTTGCCTGCCAGGTTTCTGCAGCAGGCATAACAGCAGTTACTGGCAGGGCAAGCCTTATTGGGGTTTTGGGCCGGCAGCACATAGTTTTGATGGGAAAAATAAAAGGCGCTGGAATTTGGCCAATAATGCACTGTACCTCCAAAACATTGAAAAAAATAACCTGCCTTTTGAAGAAGAACAATTAATCCAAACCCAGCAAATGAATGAAGCTATACTAATAAGCCTTAGAACAAGTGAAGGCCTGGATATGGAAAAATTTGCACAGCATTTTGGTAAAACAAACGCTGACCGGTTATTAAACCATGCCCAAAAATATATTTCTTCCGAAAAAATTAATTTAAACCAACAACACCTTGTTTTAACCCAAGCCGGAAAATTTTTGGCCGACGGTATTGCGGCGGATTTGTTTTTTTAAAAAAAAGCTGCCCTTTTGGGCAGCTTTAAGACAAGGTATCTTTTGTTTAAAATTTATTTTGCTTTTACATTTACCGAAACCCTTCGGTTTTGTGCACGGCCTTCGGCAGTGGCATTATCAGCCACAGGAAACTTTGAGCCATAGCCATCGGAGCCGGTAAGGCTGGATGCTGCAGCCCCCATTTGTTTTATTTTGGCCAATACAGCAGCAGCACGGTTTTTGCTGAGCGTAACATTTTTAGCTTCATCGCCGGTATTATCGGTATAGCCGCCAATTTTAAATTTAGCATTGGGGAATGCTTTGGCAATGCTGATAAAATTTTTCAACTGTGCCATAGATTCTTCGGTAATATCCGAACTGCCGGTTTTAAACCGCACATTGGTAAAATCAAACCAATTGCCTTTTGCAGTATCCACCGCATCGCTGCTTTGCAAAAAGCGAATCAGCTTTGCTTCGGTACTGTTTTCGCCTACTTCTAATTTTACGCCACCGGGTAAATCAAAGTTCACCATGTTGCCCAAATTGTAAATAAAGTTGCCCAGGCTATCTACCGTGCCGGCAACGGCATTTACTACCGGGGCTACCACGCCAGTGGTACTTGCCGTATCCGCATGCATGGTGCTATCTGCATGTTCGGTTGCAGCAACGGGAGTTTTTTTGCAGCCTTTTGAAGAAATATAAAGAGATGCCGCACCAATAGCGGCTAATAATAAAATGGGTAATAACCAGCCCATACCGCTTTTGCTTTCCACAGGCTCGTTATGAAATGCTTTTGCAGCGCTGCCCACTTCAGCAGCAGCATGGCTTGCCCCGCTGCCAAAAATACTGCTGAGGCTAAAGCCAGCAGGCAAAGCCGCTTCAACGGCATTTTTTTGACTTCCCAAAAACGAAGCCAGGCTTCCGGCATTTAAATTATTTCCGGCAGCATGTTTACCAATTAACGATAATAATGCCGGCGCTACAAGAGATAACAAAGAAGATGAGGTAGAAGATTTTACCCCGGCAAAATTTGAAATTAAATTTCCGATTAAATCTGTTTTGTTTCCAAATAATCCGCTGAGCAGGCCCGAGATACCGCTACCCCCACCGGATAACAGGGAGCCGATATTATCCATAATCCCAGTTTTGTACTGCTCATTAGCCATTTGGGCTACCGCATTGGCGCCTTCGGCCGTTGAAGATTTGTTAATAACGGATGAAAGTACGGTGGGCACCAATGCACCCAGGGCCTTGGTAATACCCGACTCGCTTTCGCCAAATGAAGTACTTGCTTTATTTACTAATTCATTTGTAAACAAGCCTTTGGCAACTTCAATTAAGTTCATTTTTTTTAGTTTTAATAGTTAAAAAATAATAAGGGTGTTTTTTCAACATTTAGGGCAGTAAATGTAGGCCAGTCTGCTCAATTTGAGCAACTTTTTTTACCCATTAATTTTGCCTTTTACATATCTCTTTTACCATTAGTACTATTCCGGCCACTATTTACAAACGATGATTTGTAATTTTACGGCAAATGTTCAGGAAAATATCTAATTATTGGTTATGTCAAACGGGTGGCTGGGGAACAATGATGGCCATAAGCCTGTTTTTTATTTATACTTCGGGCAAACTGGAGAAGTATTATATTTTAAGCCTATTGATCAGTTGTGTTTTAGGGGTTATTACAACGCATATCATGCGCTATTTTATTCATCATTACGATGTGTTAAAAAAATCGGTTAAGGCACAGCTGTTTTATTTTATTATTTTAACACTCATTTTTTCGATATTGTATGGCTCCATCTCGGAAGTTACCGATAACTTAATTGGTTTTAACCCCGAAAGGCTACAGAAATATTCCATCGCAAAGCGAATTTTTTTAAGCAGCTTTAATGCATTATGGCTCATTGGAATTTGGAATTTAATTTACTATTTATACCATTTTATTGAAAGAAATCGTACCCAGGAGCTGGATAAGCTAAGGCTGGAAGCCTTGGTAAAATCCCTGGAATTAAAAACGATAAAATCGCATATTAACCCACATTTTATTTTTAATGCCCTAAACAGTATTAGGGCATTGGTAGATGAAAATCCCGAAAGGGCCCGAAGAGCAATTACCGAACTTAGCAATATTTTAAGAAGCAGTATGCGTGCCGAACAAATGGAAACCGTGCCCTTGCAACAAGAGCTGGATATTGTAAAAGATTATCTTGCACTGGAGCAAATGCGGTTTGAAGAGCGGCTCAAGGTGATTTTTGAGATTGATCCCGATACGCTGAATCAACCGGTTCCGCCCATGATGCTGCAAACTCTTGTGGAAAATGCCATTAAACATGGCATCAGCAAACAGATCAATGGTGGTTTTATAACCATTCATTCTGCATTTATTAAAGATCATCATGAACTTAGAGTTATCAACTCCGGCAGGTACCTGGATAAAATCAAAGAAGAAGAAGCCGGCTTTGGCATAAAAAGCACACAAGACCGGTTGAATTTGCTTTACCAGGGAAAGGCTAATTTTGAAATACAGGACCTTAAAGACAATACGGTACAGTCTAAAATAATTATTCCCATTGCAGAAATTTTATAAAAAACATTAATACACCCCATATGTTTAAAGCAGTAATTATTGATGATGAACGATTGGCCCGAAATGAATTAAAAAAATTATTGACTGATTTTTCGGAAGTGGAAATCATTGGTGAAGCCGCCAATGCAAAAGAAGGGATTGAAAAGATTGATGAACTGAATCCTGATTTAATTTTCCTTGATATTCAAATGCCCGGTAAAACCGGTTTTGATATGCTCCTGGAAGTGGACCGGGCACCCCATGTAATTTTTACCACCGCTTATGATGAATTTGCTTTAAAAGCTTTTGAAGTAAACGCATTAGATTACCTCATGAAGCCGGTTGAACCCAAAAGATTGTCTGATGCTTTACAAAAATTAAAACAAGCGGAAGAAAAAGAACTGGCCGCTATCCATGCCTCGGGAAGGGGGATTTTAAGTGAAAACGACCAGGTTTTTGTTAAAGACGGCGATCGTTGCTGGTTTGTGAAATTAGCTGAAGTAAGGCTTTTTGAAAGCGTGGGAAATTATGCAAAAGTATATTTTGGGCCACACAAACCGTTAATTTTAAAATCGCTTAATGCCCTTGAAGACCGGCTGGATGATAAAACCTTTTTCAGGGCTAACCGGAAGCATATCATTAACCTCCACATGATTGATAAAGTGGAACCTTACTTTAACGGGGGCTTACTGCTCGATTTAAAAGGAGGCGATAAAATTGAAGTAAGCCGCAGGCAGGCGGTAAAATTTAAAGAAATGATGAGTTTATAATTTTAAACTGATCCTTGCAGCAATTTTTTACAACGGCTTATTGAATATTAATTTCCCCAACAAATAAATGTGAAGGTTCCCCTGCGCTTAAATGCCAGGCAGGTAATGGGCCATAGGGTTCGGCTACCACCCGTACATACCGTGCCGTAAAAGGCCTGGTTAATAGGGCCTCTACATTTACCACTTGTATTTTTTCATCTTCAACGGGTATTTGAGGGGTTACTTTAGCAACCTCTTTAAAGTTTCGGCCATCCGCAGAAACATAAATGATCATGGCTTTGGGTGCGATGATCCAGGCTTTGGAATCCTGCAAAAACTGTGCGGTTACTTTATTAACGGGCTTTTGCACCTTCATATCAATCACGGCATCTAAATTTGCATTTTGATATCCCTGCCAGTTTCCTTTGCGCCAATCCACCTGGCCATAAATACCATCCACCAGCCCTATTGCACCGCCGCCATCATAATGGGGTTCATACGCAGTATTTAACTTTACCGTAAAATCATTATTTCTTAAAACAAAATGAGCCGTTGTGGGTAAACTAATTTTTCCGTTGGGGTTAACGGCAATGGCTTTAATGGTTACACTACTCCTCACCGGAAATGGAGCGCTGTATCGCCTGCTTTTTAGTGAAGGATCGGAACCATCGGCAGTAAAATAAATAACCGGGTTCTTTTCAGCGGCATTTATAGACACTTTTTTCCCTTCAACAAAACTTTGGCTCCCCCCATTAATTACAGGATTGATTACAATTGATTTACTGTTTTCTATTTCGGTAAGCGGATGGTTATTCCCAAAATTCCGGTTAGGGATATGGTCGAGTTCAAATTGCAATTTTCCTCCATCACTTAACATTTCATGGCTTAAATAAGAGTAAGGGTAAGGCGCTGCATCGTTATTTCCCTTAGCATAACGCACCTGTTTTATATAAAAGGAAGTATCGCTGCTTTTGCTTGCATTGATATAAAATATTTTTCCGTTTTCCAAATGTATTTTTATTTCCTTAAACAACGGTGTACCCATTTCATATTGAGTAGATGCGGGTAATACAGGATAAAAACCCATGGCGCTGAAAACATACCATGCACTCATTTGACCGCAATCTTCGTTACCAATTAATCCATCCGGCGCATTGTGGTAAAAATTCTTCATTATGTTGTAGGCCAACTCTTGTGTTTTAAATGCTTCATCGGCAAAATTATACAGGTAGATCACGTGATGGCTGGGCTCGTTGCCATGTGCATATTGGCCAATCAGGCCGGTAATATCGGCCTGGTCCCTTCCGGTGGTTTGCGTTGAAGCCGTAAAAAGTTCATCGAGTTTTTGGGCAAGCGTAAATTTATTGCCATTGATAAGTTGTAAATACCCGGCAATATCCTGCATAAAATAGAAGGAGTACTGCCAGCTATTGGCTTCCGTAAAGTTATTATTCACTTCCCTTGGATCAAAAGGCGTGAACCAATTACCATTTTTACGGGGCTGAGCAAATGCACTTTTAGGATGAAAAATATTCTTATAATACTGTGCCTTTTGAATATATTCATTATACACATCCATCCTTCCGGTATATTTTGCAAAAGCAGCTATGCACCAGTCATCATAAGCATATTCCAAAGTTCGGCTTACACTTTCAGGTTCATCTTCCATACTTATAAAACCATTTTTATTAAATGCAGGTAAACCAAAGCCGTTCCAGGTGGCGCTGTTAAGCATGGCTTCCAGCGCAAGTTTTACATTAAAGCCACTAATGCCTTTTACCAGGGCGTCTGCAATTACCGAAACACTGTGAAACCCTATCATACAATCGGTTTCGTTACCGGCCAGTTCCCACACCGGCAACCTTCCACCCTGCTGGTATTGCGCTAAAAAAGTTTTGATATAATCCAGGGTTCGCTTACGATCAATTAATGCATATAAAGGATGGGCGGCCCGGTAAGTATCCCAAAGCGAAAAAACAGAATAATTGGTAAAGTCTTCCGCCGTATGTATTTTATTATCCCGGCCCCGGTAGCGGCCATCCGCATCCTGGTTGATATTGGGCACAATAGCGGTGTGATAAAGCGCCGTGTAAAAATTTACCATTTCTTCTTTTGTTCCGCCGTTTACTTCAATACGTTTTAATTCCGTATTCCAAATTTGTTGTGCTTTGTTTTTTAAGGCATCAAAATCCCAACCGGAAGGTTGCGTGGCGCCATCAACAGCGGGCATTTCTGCTTCCAGGTTTTTTTTAGCGCCTTTAATATCCACAGCGCTAATGGCCACTTTTGCCATTATAGTATTACTGCCTTTTAGATCAAAACGAAAAAAAGCTTTAAGGTTTTTTCCTTCGGCATAGTTTTTCACAACCGCCGGTTTTTCATTTTGCCAAATACCGTAACCCCGGATGGGTTTACTGAATTTAATTACAAAATATACATACTGGTTCCCGGCCCAGGCTTTGCTTCGCCTGAGACCGGTAACGGTTACACTGTCTTCAATGGTAAGATAGGATTCCAGTACTTCGTCCCTATGATTTAAGTCGAGAATAATAGTTGTATTTATCGTATTTGAAAAGGTATAACGGTGAAGCCCTACCCGTTCTGTAGTGGTTAACTCTACATCAATTTGATCATCCAAAAGTTTTACATAATAATAACCCGGTAAAGCTTTTTCTGTTTGGTGCGAAAAAGCCGAGCCGTAAATTTTATTATCCGGTGATGCTGTTCCATTCATCGGCATCAGTAATACATCACCATAATCGCTTACCCCTGTACCGCTTAAATGCGTATGGGTAAACCCGTAAATAAAACTATCGCTATAATGATAACCGCTGCAACCATCCCAGCCTTCGAGCCGGGTGTCTGGGCTAAGCTGAACCATCCCATGCGGCAGGGTTGCCCCGGGATACGTATGCCCATGCCCGCCTGTGCCAATAAAGGGGTTTACATATTGACTATACTCCTGGGCCCGTAATGAACCGGCGAAAAAAAATAATAATACAAAAAAATAGAACGGCTTCATAAATGAACAATTAAAAATAATGCAGCGCTTACAAAAATAATAAGAAGGAAACTATGCTTTTACCGGGATGCTGTGAATGGCAGAGGCGATTTCTTTCATGAGTGAAGTATCGCTTTCAAAAGCATTGCCAATTACAATCATATCGGCGCCTGACTTACAGTTGAGGTATGCCTTTTCAGGATCTTTAATGCCGCCGCCAATAATAAGCGGAATGGAAATATTTTTTGCCACATCAGCGATCATACTTTCGGTAATGGGCCTTTTGGCGCCACTTCCGGCATCCATATAAATCAACTTCATTCCCAACATTTCGCCGGCCATAGCGGTGCAAACGGCAATATCATTTTTATCTGAAGGAAGGGGCGCAGCATTGCTGATATAAGAAACGGTTGTAGGGGCGCCGCCATCAATAACCATATAACCGGTAGGTATAATTTCCAGGCCGCTTTGCCTTACTGCAGGTGCACTTACTACATGCTGGCCAATAAGCAACTCCGGGTTTCTGCCGCTGATCAACGATAAATATAATAACGCATCGGCATATTTACATACCTGGCTGGGGCTGCCGGGAAAAAGTAAAACCGGAACATTGCTTTCTCTCTTTATGATCTGCACACAACTATCCATAAAGTTTGAAACCACCAGGCTGCCACCCACCAAAAAATAATCCACATCGCAATCTACGGCATGTTCCACCAGGCGCTTTAAGCTCCCGGCATTTACTTTATCGGGGTCAATAAGAACGGCAAACTGCTTATTACCTTTCTTCTTTTTTTCCGCTAATGATGAATATAGCTGTTGCATACAATGGGTGTACCCTGCAAAAATGCTTTATTTTTTGTACTTAAGAAAATATTAACGCTGCAAAAAAGCCATTTCAATTGAAATTACATTTAATTATGGGTAATTTTGATGGTATGCGTTCTATAAATGCTGAAATACTTTTTAAAACGGCCCGAAGCGGCGGCAAGGGCGGCCAAAATGTAAATAAAGTTGAAACCATGGTTACCGGTTTTTGGCTTGTAAAAAAATCCAATTTATTTTCTGACGAAGAAAAAATGCGATTGCAGGAAAAACTCCATACCCGGATGAATGCCGAAGGTTTTCTTTTTGTAAAAAGCCAGAGCGAGCGTACCCAGGCCGGCAATAAAACCCTGGTGATAAAAAAAATGAACGAGTTGGTAAAAAAAGCCCTCATCATCCCAAAAAAAAGAAAGGCTACAAAACCTACAAAGGAAGCAAAAGAAAAACGCATGGAAACCAAAAGAAAAAATGCGTTTCAAAAACAACTACGCCAAAAAATTTCTGCCCATGAATAAATGCTTTACCGCCTTCATTGCTCTATTCATGTTTACCGCATACAAGGCGCAATGCCAACTGAAAATGCAAAAAATTGTTATTCATTTTAAGCATGTGGCCAATGGCAAACCCCTGCACCCCGATAGCGTGTATCAAAACCCATTGGGTGAAACCTATTCGGTAAAAAAATTAAAATATTACCTCAGTAATTTGGGTTTTAACAAACAGGTTAATACCAATATAAGTTTAATTGATGCTTTTGCAACGGATAGCATTAAGATGATGCTCCCTTATCCTGCAAAAAAAGGAACATTTAATTTTCAATTAGGCGTTGATAGTATTTATAATTGCAGTGGTGCACAAGATGGCGTACTGGATCCGTTAAACGGCATGTTTTGGACCTGGAACACCGGCTATATTAATTTTAAACTGGAAGGCCAGTCTGATTATGCAACAACAAAAACAAAACATTTTGAATATCATATTGGCGGCTATACCGGCAACAATAAAACGATGCGGCAAATCCACTTGCCTTATGCCGGTACAGATCGTACGATGCAACTTTATATACTCGTTAATTTGGATAATTTTTGGAAAGGCCAATCCGATATAAAAATATCTACCACACCGGTAATAAACAGTCCCGGGGCAATTGCAAAATCAGCAGCCGATAATTTTAGCGGCTTATTTAGTATTATTCAACAATAGCAATTCCATCTTGAAAAAAATATTCATATTGGCAGGTATTCTTTTTCTTGTACTGCTTTTTTTTACCGGTGCATACGAAAAATATGGCCCTACCCCTCTGCCCTTTGTTGTACCCAAAGGCTGGCCCCAACCCCCAACAAATATTTTTGCCAGCAACCCATCCACCCGTGAGGGTTTTTTGTTGGGGAAAACGCTTTTTTATGATGGCAATTTAAGCCGTGACAGCATTACCAGTTGTGCAAGCTGCCACCAGTATTTTGCGGCATTCAGCACTTTTGAACACAGTTTTAGCCATGGAATTGAAAACCGGTTTACACAAAGGAATGCACCCGGGCTTTTTAACCTTGCCTGGAAAACCTCCTATCACTGGGATGGGGGCGTTAATCACCTGGAAGTACAGGCCCTTGGCCCCATAACCGATACCAACGAAATGGGTGAAACGCTGGATAACCTATTACTAAAACTGAGAAACAACCCACAATACCCGCCCTTATTTAAAGCCGCTTTTGGCGATACGGCCATAACCACAAAGCGAATACTAAAAGCGCTGGCACAATTTACCGGGAACCTGGTAAGCGCCGGCAGTAAATATGATCAGGTTAAAAACGGGAAAGATTCTTTTTTGCCCTACGAACAAAAAGGCTATGAAATTTATAAGCAGTATTGTTCCTCTTGCCATAGCGAGCCGCTTTTTACCAACGATAAATTCAGCAATAACGGCATGGGTTTAAATAAACTTAATGATTTGGGCCGAAAAAGAATTACCGGGCTCTCCGGGGACTCCCTCCAATTTAAAATACCCAGCTTACGCAATCTTAAGCTTACACCTCCCTATATGCATGATGGTAGTATGGGCTACATCACCCAGGTAATTAACTACTACACGGTAATTGACAGCAGCCTTCCTCAACTGGACCCTATACTCAAAAAACCGATCCGGCTTAGCGAAAGAAACAAAGCCGAGTTGCTGGCTTTTTTATTTACCCTTACCGATACTTCTTTTACAAAAAATAAAAACTATGCTCCCGGAGAGCATATTATCTTCAGGCATTAACTTAAAACTGCAGCGCCTCTATATACATGGGAAAAGATAACAAACGGAGAAAAACAATAAATTGCATCAAAATAATACAACCTCTTGAGCGCTATTAAAAAATTGGCCGGGCAAACTTTATGGTATGGGGTACCCACAATTGCCAGCAGGTTTTTGGGTTATATTATGAATATGGCATTGCCTTTTTTTATAGATATGCCGGGCAAAACAGCCGATCTTGTTCAAACCTATACCATCATCCCTTTTTTAAATGTGCTTTACGCTTATGGGATGGAAACCGCCTATTTTCGTTTTTCACAAACCCATGATAAACAAAAATTATACAGCACACTTTCCATTTCATTATTCATCAGTACGCTATTTTTCAGCCTGGTTTTATTCCTGTTCAGGGGCTCTATAGCCAGCGCTGCCGATTTGCAAAGGCACCCGGAATATATTGTATGGATGATTGCAATTATTTCCATTGACAATTTAAATACGCTTCCTTTTGCAAAACTTCGCCTGGAAGAAAGGCCTAGATGGTATGCTTTGGCCAGGGTTTCGGGAATTGTGGTGAATTTATCTGTTGTAATCTTCTTTTTGGGCATAGCGCCAAAAATTCTTGCCGGTAACCCCAATAGCTTCGTTCAATATATTTATCATAAAGATATCGGCTTAGGTTATTACCTGTTGGGCAATATATGCGGTAGCCTGTTTACCCTTTTATTATTATCAAAAGAGCTGCTGCAAATAAAATTTGTTTTTGATAAAAGCACCTGGAAAGACGTAATGAAATACAGCTATCCCTTAGTGATTGTGGGTTTGGGCGGTATGGTAAATGATGTGCTGAGCCGCCTCATCTACCGGCATGTGGTTAATTTACCTATGGAGCAGGCCGACCATGAACTGGGTGTTTTTGCCAATATTTTCAGGCTGGCTTTATTGATTACGATTATGATACAGGCCTTTAGAATGGCCGCCGAGCCGTTTTTCTTTAAACAAAGCGAAAGTCAAAATGCCCAGCAAACCTATGCCCGGGTAATGAAATTTTTTGTAATTGCCTGCTGTTTTATGTTTTTGTTTATTGGCTTGTTCCTGGATGTTTTTAAATGGGTGTTTGTGCACTTTGCCAATCCCCGCTGGGCAGAAGGGTTGCAGGTGGTACCCTTGCTGGCTTTAGGAAATATATTTTTAGGCATTTATTATAACCTGAGCATTTGGTACAAACTCACCCATAAAAATATTTTAGGGGCCTATATCACTATTGCCGGGGCCGTAATTACGATCATATTAAACGTAACCCTTATCCCGCATTTACATTATACCGGCGCAGCCCTCGCTACATTTTGTTGTTATTTTTTTATGATGATTATGAGTTATAAACTGGGCCAAAAGTATTACCCGGTTCCTTACCCGGTAAAGAAATTATCTTTATACATCTTTATTGTTGTGGCCCTGTATGGCATCCATTGGGTGGTTACGCTTTTGCTTCCGGGCTCATTGCTGTTTTCAATAATTGCAGGCCTATTCTTATTAGCTGCTTTTACCCGGCTTATTGGTTTTACCGAGGCAAAAGACCTGGCTAAACTTCCGTTAGTGGGTAAATTCTATAAGCCAAAAGCATAACCGGTACGATGCGTAAATTTTTACAAATACTTTTAAAAAAGCCTATTTTATGGATATTGGATTACTTATCAAAAGCTCCAAAGCAACAATCGGTATTTAAAGCATTAAGCAACTTATATAACAGTAAGGGCAACCGGTTTAAAAAAAGACTGGCCATAATAAACATCGACAGCCATTCAGAAAAGTTTATTGTTTTTAGTGATCAGCATAAGGGAAACCGGAGCTGGGCAGATGATTTTGCCGCCTGTGAGAAAAACTATATTACCGCATTAAATTTTTATAACCGGCAGCAATACACGTTTATAAATCTTGGAGACAGTGAAGAGCTTTGGAAGTTTAATATTGCCGATGTATTAAAACATAATGAAAACAGTTTTGCAGCCGAAGCCCAGTTTCACCCGGGCAGGTACTATAAAACTTTTGGCAACCATGATGTTTTATGGAGAAACCCATTAGACGTTAATTTATTTTTAAGTAAAAAATTTGCCCGGCCCTTTTTTGTTTATGAAGGCATTTTGCTTAACGTAGTGAACACCCCAAAAACCATTTCCATACTTTTAACGCATGGCCACCAGGGCGACAAAATGAGTAGTGGCAATGCTTTTAGCGCATGGGTGGTAGCCCATATCTGGATGCCTTTGCAACGCTATTTACGCATCAATATTAATGCACCCAGCACCGACTTTACCTTAAGGGATAAGCACAATCATTTAATGTACGACTGGAGCAGTACCAAAAGAAATTTAATATTAATTACCGGCCATACCCATAAACCGGTATTTGCCTCAGGAAAATATTATTCGCATCCCGGCAATACCCTCCACCTTAAAGACAAAGGCCAGCATCTTAAAGCCTCCTATTTTAACACCGGGTGCTGCTGCTATAATGATGGCGACATTACCGGCATTGAAATTGCTGAAGGATCGATACGCCTTATTAAATGGACGAACGAAGAAGCGAACCCAACAAGAATGGTACTTGAAGAAAAAAAACTGGACGAACTCATTAATGATTTATATACCTAACATTAAAGCCCGGAGGTTAATTCAAATATTTTTGCATCAGAGAAAGCAGCACTTTTTTTTCGGCATTGCTAAGCGGGCCTTTTGTTTCAGTTTGTAAAAAATGTCTTCGGAAGGCTTCTATTGCTGCATCGGCATTTTTAACATCATAACCAATAACTTTTAATGCCAGCACGGGATTAAATCCCACGGGCAGTTTTAGGCTGCTGGTATCCCCGTACCAAAGGCCATAACCTTTTTCGGCAAAGTATTTCCAGGGAAAAAGTACACTGGGGTCGGTTTTACGGGTTGGCGCTACATCGGCATGGCCAATAAAGTTTGCAGAAGGAATATTGTATTTTACTTTTAATTCGGCAAGCAACCCTTCCAATACATTGAGCTGGGCAGTAGTAAAGCTGTCCACACCGTTATTATCCAACTCAATACCAATGGAAACAGAATTGATATCGGTAGTATTGCCCCATTTAGAAGCGCCCGCATGCCAGGCCCGCAAATAATCATTGAGCATATGATGCAGTGTGCCATCTTTACAGATTACATAATGGGCGCTTACTTCGGTACTATCGGATGTAAAGGTTTGTAAAGTTTTTTCACAACTGTTTTGTGCCGTATGATGAATAATTACAAAATTGGGTTTTCGCAAATTGAAATTTACGGTAAAAGCTGTGCGTTCAGGAATTTTGGCAGAATCGGCCTTAACGGTATCCTCATGCTGAACCGAAATTTGCCGCAGCAGGTCTTTGCTCCGTTCTTCAGAAATTTTATTGGTTTTAGAATAGGGGTTGCTGGTAGCGCATGAAGCGAAGATGAACACTAAAAAACATCCCAACCCATAATATTGCCCTTGCCTTTTCATCATTTTTCAAAGTTAATGAAACCCCCTGCAGAAATTTTGATAATAAAAAAGCCTTCACTGGGAAGGCTTAAAAAATTTTATAAAAAAATCAGGAGCGCTTTTTTGTAATGAGCCGGTATAACACCAATAAAATAAAAGCACCGCCAACTGCGCTGATGAGGCTTTTAAAAGACCAGCCCTGGCTTTCCCAGCCAAAGAGGGTTTTAGTTAAAAAACCTCCCACAAATGCGCCGGCAATACCAATTAAAATGGTAACAATCCAGCCTCCGGGATCTTCACCTTTGTGCAACAGTTTTGCAATGGCGCCGGCAATTAAGCCAAATACAACCCAGGAAATAATACCCATGATAAAATGTTTTAAGTGTTAAAAAAAATCGGCAAAGTTTTAATTGCCAAAAATAAAAGTAACAAAATTTTTTTAATTGCCGTTTATGGGCCAGGGATTTTGATGCGCAGTTAACTCTTTTATTACATCAGCGTAAAATTTCCCGGCTAATCACCATTTTTTGCACTTCGCTGGTGCCTTCGCCAATCGTACAAAGCTTGCTATCCCGGTAAAATTTTTCTACCGGAAAATCTTTGATGTAGCCATAGCCGCCAAAAATCTGTACCGCCTCTGTACTCACTTCAACCGAAATTTCGCTGGCATAATACTTTGCCATTGCCGCTTCTTTTGTCATAGGCAAACCTTTCATTTTTAAATCGCAGGCCTGGTTGATGAGTAATTCTGCACATTCAATTTTTGTAGCCATATCGGCCAGCTTAAAAGATATGGCCTGGTATTGAGCAATCGGTTTATCAAATTGCTGGCGTTCTTTGGAATACTTTACCGATGCTTCATAAGCGCCTTTTGCAATGCCCAATGCCAGGGCTGCAATGGAAATACGGCCACCATCCAGCACTTTCATGGCTTGTTTAAACCCTGCACCCACTTCGCCCAGGCGGTTGGCATCCGGAATGATGCACTGATCAAAAATCATTTCGGCGGTTTCGCTGGCACGCATCCCCAGTTTATCTTCTTTTTTGCCGCCACTAAATCCCGGCGTTCCTCTTTCTACAATAAATGCCGTACTGTTATCTTTGGCCCTTGGTTCACCGGTACGGCATATCACCACAGCTACATCCCCGCTGATACCATGTGTAATAAAATTTTTGGTTCCGTTTATCACCCAATTATCCCCCTGCTTAACCGCAGTGGTTTTCATATTTCCTGCATCACTCCCGGTATTGGGTTCGGTAAGCCCCCAGGCTCCAAGGTATTCGCAGGTGGCCAGTTTGGTTAAATATTTTTTCTTTTGTGCTTCATTTCCAAAACTGAGAATGTGACCTGTACAAAGTGAATTATGCGCTGCAAGGGAAAGGCCAATACTGCCGCATACTTTAGCAATTTGCTGAATAACGTTGCTGTATTCAAAATACCCCAGCCCTGCACCTCCATAATCTTCAGGAACCAATACGCCCATAAAACCCATTTTTCCCATTTCTTTAAAAACCTGGATGGGAAAATGCTGGGTTTCATCCCATTGCATAAAATGCGGCTTAATGTGTTGTAATGCAAACTCACGGGCACTGTCAGCAACCTGTGAGGTCAGTTCGCTTTGAGAAAAATTCATCTGGCAATTATGTGTTGAGCAGCAAAAGTAACTGATTTTGAGAAATGGCTGCAAGATGGGGGCTATTGAACCGACAAATAGGGCGCCAGCTTTTCATAAGCCTCATCGGTAAGGATCATAATTTTTTTGATATCTTCTACGGTTTGGTAATTGCCATGCTGGCTTCTAAAATTTACAATCACATTGGCCAGGTTATACCGGATATAGGGATGCGTCTTTAACTCATCCAGCGTTGCCGCATTAATATTTATTTTTATTACGTCTCCCGGCTTAACGATTAGATAAGGTTTCACTTTTTGAAAGGTACTATCCGGCAGGCCATAGGTTTCTGCTACCTGCTCTACAGCATAAAAGCCACCAAGTTTGGTTCTAAAATTAACAATACGTCTTGCAAAACCCGGCCCAATACCCGGAAGGGCTATAAATATGCTGGTATCGGCAAGGTTAATATCCACTTTTTGCAATACTCTTTTCTCCGCATATTTATTTCCGCTCAACGTGGAGTTATATGAGGGTTTTGGCTCGCCGGGAATACTTACATAAGGAATGAGTCTTTCCAGGTCGGCCTGGTTCATTCCCCAAATTTTTCCGAGGTCATCAGCTTTTTTAAATCTTCCTCCTTTTGAAACATATTTTTGTATGGTAACCGCCGTTTTTTCTTTAATGCCCAGCCTCAACCAACCTTCGGTATTTAGAGTATTGGGATCAAAGTAAAAAACAGTGGCCTGCATCTTTTGCCCGGCAGACTGTTGATTTTGGCCAGGTTTTGAAGCCGCAATTTTATTGAACGATTGTTTTTGAATGGCCAGTACTTTTAGGCTCCTGTTTAAACGGGTTTCATCAAAAACTGTTTTTGCCGATACAAAGGGGTAAACAAAAGGTAAAATGGGAAACAGCATCACCAGCATCATTAGGAAATATACTCCGGATCTTTCCTTTGCAGTAAATTCAAAATAATTGTTTAGGCTTTTGAGCATCATCCTGTTTTTTGAGCCCTAAAATTATTCTGCAACAGCATTGAAGACAATACCTCTAACGAGGCATTTTTTAGCATTGAAGCTGTAGTAAGTCGTAGGCCAGGCGCCGGTTGGGTGGCAAAGCAGCCGACACTTCGTCATGAAGGCCCAATTGGTGACTGATATGGGTAAAATAACATTGGGGAATTTGTAATTCGTCGGCAACTGCAATAGCCTGGGAAAGGGTAAAATGGGAGATATGTTCTTTTTGTCTTAAAGCATTTAGAACCAATATTTCGCTTCCTCGAATTTTTTCTTTTTCCACTTCCTCTATACGGTTGGCATCGGTTATGTAGGTAAACTTTCCAAACCTAAAGCCTAAAACCGGCATGTTCAGGTGCCATACTTTAATGGGTATTATGGGGATATCGCCTACCCTAAACTCTTGTTCGTCTATTTCATTTAAAGATATTTCAGGAATACCCGGGTATTTTTCTTTTGTAAATGCATAATAAAACTCGTTCTTCAATGCCTTTTGCGTAAGCGCATTGGCATAAACCTCAACGGCATTATGGCCAAAATAATTAAAGGCTTTAACATCGTCCAGCCCGGCAATATGATCTTTATGCGGATGCGTAAAAACTACGGCATCCAATTTTTGCACTTTGCTGCGCAACATCTGGTAACGAAAATCGGGTGTGGTATCCACCACAAGAGTGGTGCCGGGGCTTTGTACCAAAATACTGCTTCGCAGGCGGTTGTCTTTTTGATTATTGGAAGTGCACACGGCACAATTGCAGGCAATCATGGGTACGCCACTGCTGGTTCCGGTGCCTAAAAAAGTAATGGTAAGTGGAGGATAATGCATACAATAAGAGACCCGGGGCCGCTTTAATCAATCTAAAAATCAAAGCGAATATACCAAATAAAAATGCATTGTTTTGGCTTAATGCTGATGAGCAGGAGAAGAGCACCTGCTTTTTTTGCAAAAGCGGTAATTAAAAAAATGTGCCGTTATGATCAATAATACGGCAGGAAATAAAAAAGTCAGTTCGTATTCATTAAAAATTTCTTTGGCAACCAGCATTCCAAAACCCACGCAAAAGAAAACTAATGGTAGAATTTGACGATGATGTTTTAAATACCCATGGCCAAGGGCATAAACCCCAATAATAAATGCCAGGAATATCATGCTCCATTCAAAAAAATCATTATGAATAATATCGCCTCCTAAAAAAGGCAGGCTGGTAAACAATAAGGGCAATACCGCACAATGTATGGCGCAAAGCACCGATGTGGTAACCCCCAAACCATCCCAATTAATTTTATGATTCATAACAAAGTGTAAAATTAAATATTTGCAACAATATTGCAAAAAATAATTTAGCTTTGGTATCCGAAAAAGCCATTGAGGCGTTTTGGGCTCATTAAAGGAGCATCCATTAATTTTGCAGAACACCTAATTGAAATTGCAGTGAAGAAAAAATTAATAATTTACCTTGGGTTTTTTACAGTACTCATAACCGTTTTTCTCGGTTTTGTTTTTTGGGATAATGATTTTTCAAAGTCGAAGCTAAAAGTAATCAATGCCAATATTCCGGAATTTAGTTTTAAGGATCAAAACGGAAAACCCTTTACCAAAAACAATGTAGATGGAAAAGTATATGTTGCCGAATATTTTTTTACCACCTGCAAGGGAATTTGCCCCAAAATGAACCTCAATATGCGCAGGGTTTATGAAGCCTATAAAAATGAGCCCGGCTTTTTAATTGCATCTCATACCTGTATGCCCGAAACCGACAGCATACCGGTTTTAAAAAAATATGAAGCCAAAATGCTGGGCGGCGTGTTAACCCAAAACCAAAATGGCAGCTATAAAATTATTGAACAAGACAGCTTAATTAGTTACAGCAACAAGAATTGGTATTTTTTAACCGGTAATAAAACCCTATTGTATAACCTGGCAAGGCAAGGATATATCATAGACAATAATCACCCGGACAGTACCCAAAATATAAGCGACCAGTTTTTACACTCGCAGTTTTTTGCATTGGTAGATAAGAATAACCGTGTAAGAGGAATATATGATGGCCTGGAAAACAGGGAAATTGTGAAATTAATTGACGACATAAAAGACTTGCTCAAAGAAAAAGTAACCACCAAACGGTTTATGGACGGCTTTAACAACAACCCTGAATAATGAACAAAAGATGAATACTTTTTCAGAAATATTAAAAAGAAACAGCCTGAGTATTACCGATGGCCGTATAAAAATACTTGAACTTTTTTACGCCAGCGATGGGGCTTTGGCCCACGCCGATATTGAAAAAAATGCAGGGTTGGTTTTAGACCGGGTAACGGTGTACCGCACATTACAAACTTTTGTAGAAAAAGGAATTATTCACCAGGTGCCCACCACCGATAATTCTGTTCTTTATGCATTATGCAGGCAAAATTGTGCAAATGGCCATCATCACGACAATCATGTGCATTTTGTATGTAACCAATGCCAGGAAACGGTTTGCCTGGACGATGTAACTGTACCTGCCGTAAAACTACCGGCGGGCTTTAAGCCCATACAGTCAGCAATGATCGTTACAGGCCTTTGTAATAATTGCAAATAAGCCGAAACTTTTTTCCCTTAATTTCGTCTTAACTATACGCACAATTTTTTTTATTTTAAATCACTAATTCAATGTTAGAAGAATTATTTAACCTGGTTAAAAACGTAGCCAGCGAACCCTCATCAGACCATACTCAAATTACCCCGGATCAAAAAAATGAAGTGGTAGCCGAAGCCACCAATACCGTTGCTTCCGGCCTTAGAAATATCGTTGCAGGAGGCGGCATTCAAAGCCTTATAGGATTACTTACCGGCGGCAATAATCAGCAACAGGGCAAAAGCAGCTTGCTTTCTAATCCCATAGTAGCCATGATGATTGGGCATTTTGCCGGCAAATTGATGAATAAATTAAATATTGGCAATGCACAGGCCAACAGTATTGCCACTTCACTAATTCCAGGTGTGATCAGCTCACTTATTGGCAATATTAACGATAGCAATAACAGCACTTTCTCCATAGAAAACCTCCTGAAATCCATCACCGGCGGCCAAACCGATCAAATTGCACAACAAAATCCCCAATTCAATATTGGAGACCTTATTAGCCAATTTACAGGTGGCGGCAATTCATCACAACAACCTTCTGGCATACTGGATGTAATTGGACAGCTTGCCCAGGGGGCGCAACAACAGCAGTCCCGCAATGGCGGCGGCCTTTTGGACTTAATTAAAGGATTTACGCAATAAGCATCATTTATCTACTCATTACAAGCATGAGAAGCTAATGTGAAAAGACCGCATATTTAATGCGGTTTTTTTTATGCTAATGATAACCCCCGATAAAGTTTGGTAAAAAACGCCAAATTTTTATTACTGTGAAAAACAATCTGTTCATTTAGCTGGCCGCAAACGCTTCGCAAAATTTTGCCCATGTAAAATTTGGGATAAAGCATAATATTGCAATATGCGAAAACTCATTTTTCTCATAAACCCTGTTGCCGGTACAAAAAGCAAACAGGCTTTGCATGATCTCATAATTCAAAAAACAGGAAAGGCCGGTTTAGCATTTGAAATATTACCCACACAATCATCGGGAAATTACAAGCAGTTGATTGATAAAATACATCGGGAAAATATTACCGATGTGGTGGTATGTGGCGGTGACGGAAGCATTAACCAGGTTGCTGCCGCTTTGCTGGGTTTAACCATTAACATCGGCATTTTACCCATGGGTTCCGGAAATGGGCTTGCCCGTGCGGCAGGTATTCCCACAAATATTACTAAAGCCCTGGAGATTATATTTAAAGGCAATGCCTCCTACATTGATGGCTTTTATATTAACCGTCATTTTAGCTGCATGCTTTGCGGCCTGGGATTTGATGCCCAGGTTGCGCATGATTTTGCATCACAATCCACCCGTGGGCTGGCCACTTATATAGAACAAACGATTAAAAATTTTTTTACCGTTTCCTCTTATCCATTTATCATAAATATTAATGGGGAGAAAATTGATTCTGCCGCTTTTTTCATAAGCATTGCAAACAGTAACCAGTTTGGCAATAATGTTACCATAGCTCCAAAAGCAAGTATAGCCGATGGTTTGCTGGATATTGTAATTGTAAAAAAAGCCTATAAACTGAGCCTTCTTTATTCCGTGTTTAAACAAATTACCATGGGTAAAGTAATGCCGCAAATTAACCAGGGCAAGGGCAGGCGAAACATTCTTTATTACCAGGTAAAAAATTTACAAATTGAAAACCCGTCTTTGGCACCTTTGCACATTGATGGCGAGCCGGCTGAAACCCATCCGTATTTTGACATTGCCATAAAAGAACGGGCCTTTAAATTACTACAGCCCTGATCATTGAAGGATCTCTACAATTTGCTTTAAGGTTTGCATACTATTTGGCGTGTCAAAAGATTCAATAATATCTCTTTTTTCCCTGGCCGTTAAATGAAAATTCAACGCCACCTTATTATCGGGTTTTTGAGGAATATACATTACCGTAATTTTGGTGAGCAGGGCGCCAAAAGAATTTTTAAAATATGCAAAGTCGGTATCCTGGTAATAATCCTGCATCCTAAACCAGTTATTTTGGAGCATGGTTGCGGGGGAAACCAGCACATCGGTGGCCGTACGGGGTTCAAATGGAGGCGTCCAGTTGCTCGTATTTCTATCCCTGATTTGGATCACTAAAACACCACGGGTATTGAGTTCGATCCACTCCTTAAAATTATCCAAAAAACGCAGGGTAGCTTCCTGTCCAAAATTATCCCTAAGGCCGGCATCCATTACATCAATAACCGGGCTTGCCGGCAACCACACATTGGGCAATACATAGGGAAACGTGGCATTCATCCTCAAGGCAGAGAGCAGGCGCAGATTCATCGGCTGCTGATTTTTGAATAATGCGGCAAAGTCCACAGCATCGGGGCTAATAGAAGTATCTTGTTGCAGGGCAAAAGGCTTCATCATAAAACTCATGGGTTGTGTACTCAATACCATTTTTTTACCATCGCCTTTTACCACAGCATTAAAAAGCAATAAAGGTACTTTAGCCTGGGCTTCATCACTTTTAAAATCCTTTAATTGCACATTAAGAATATGATTGGTGTTTTCGGAAAGTTTCTTTTCAAAAGCATAACCCCGGTCTTTAATGTATTTATTTTTACCTACGGTAAACTTTAAAGAGGATCCCATAAGATCCCGGGCCATCATAGAGCTAAATACCGAATTCAACAAATCGCCGGTGATATTATTGAGGTATTGAGGGCTGTACAACAATATTGAATCACCATGAACATTACGCCGGTAAAGCTCCCGGTAATAAGTTGCCGCAAGCATTCCGCCGCTGGCTCCGCTGATCATAAATGTTTTTTGCATCAATTTACCCTGAAGCATACTATCCATTTTTTGAAGCGCATGCATGGTAAAAGCGCTGCTGCGCAACCCTCCACCGCTTACATTGATAAACACCATCAAGGGCTTTGCCGAATCTTGCCGGGCTTTCCATAGGTTTAACAGGGCAACCATTTGTTGTTTGTCGCTACGGAGTTTTTCCGGAGTGCATAGTGCGTTCAATGAGCCGGGGTTGTACCTGGGCCTCTGTTCGTTTTTGGGATAATCCAACCCGTAAGCCTTATTACGTGGGTCAATATACCCTTTTTCAAAAAGAAAATTTAAGAAGAGTAATAATACAATAGCTGCAGGCAGGCTCCAGCTTTGCAAAAAATAAGCAAGCGCCCCAATGAGTGCAATCATCAGCGCAAAGAAAATAAAAACGCTTGCAGCCGCAGGCATTTCAAAAAAAGGTTTATCCAGGAAAAATCCTACCAGTATTAAAAAAAGAAAAGCCAATAAAATACTTCCAATGGCAGCAAGGTGGTGCCGCTTAAAAATGCTTTCAATAAAATCGTCCCGGTAATGGCTTACACTCCTGGTTTTTTTAATTTTTAACCTGCCGGTTAAATAAAAGTTTACCGGTAAGGCAAAAAAATCCATACCCAGTTTTTTACCTAAAAATATTTTTTTGAATTGATCGGGGTTGCTCACTATTGCCGCTATCCGTTTTGAAATGGTTTTATCGGCGCCAAAAAAATATACAAAAGAAAGCAAGATCAATGTAGCGCCGCCGGCCAAAATGCCCAGCATCAGTAATATAATTTCTCCCAGGCTCATCAACTCCCGGTAATCGTCATACCGATAAAGTTTTACAAAATAAAAAATTAAAAAAATAGCCGGAAGAATGCTGTTGTTAAGGCAGTATTTTAAAAAAGGGTTAGTGGTTGTAGCCAAAAACTTAAACCTTCGGCTGTGCAGTATAAACGTAGTGATATGCCAGCTCATAAAAAAAACGCCTATGGCTATTCCCACAATAAAAGCACCCAAAATGCCCACTGTATTTAAATATTCCGGCGCAAAAAATAACGCATCGGCTCCATAGTATTTTAAAAAGCTGCTGTTAACGGTGCTAAACAGCACATACCAAAACAGGAGCAACACCTGGTACTTTCTAAAGTGCAGTATAAATAACTGCACCGGGAAAAAGGTATAGAAATTTTTAAACCAGGTTCTCATGGCAAACGTTAATCTAAATTATTCAAGCACAGCAACGGTTGATTTTTTGGTTACTAAAAAAAGGAGTGTTGTTAAAGCCATCACTACTAAAATGGCCACCAACTGATGCATCACTCCCAGTACAACAAGCGCTTTGGGTTGGGCAGCATTTAATACCGTAACAATGCCTAATAGCACCTGGCACAACACTAAAACGATAAAAACCCTCCGGTATTTTGCAAATGGAGCGTTTGCAGGCAAGTTTTTAGACTTAAAAAAGAATACCAGCGCTAAAATAAAAATCAGGTAGGCCAGCCCCCGATGCATAAAGTGAACCATTAATGGGTTATTGAAAAAATTGGATGATGCCGGATGCATTTCCATCATTCCTGCCGGAAACAACGCATGGTTGATGCTGGGCCATGTTGGGGCCGTTTGCCCGGCCCTTAACCCCGCCATAAAACCACCATATATTAATTGAAAAAACAGCAGCACCGCTATAACAATCAGTAAGTTTTTAATGGGTATGCTCAGCGTTTTTCTTTTAAAATTTGGCAAGAGGCTAAGTGCAAACCAAAGTGTATATACCAATAGGATTACCGCAGCTACAAAATGAGTGGTAAGTTCAACATGGCCCACATAATATTTTTCAGGTACCAGCCCGCTTTTAACCATTAGCCAGCCAATTGCGCCCTGCAATGCACCCAACAAAAACAAGATGATCATTGGGGTAATCATTTCCCGGTTAAATTTTTTCTTTACTAAGAAGTACACAAAGCCTGCAATAAATACCATACCCATTAAACGGGCCCAAACCCGGTGAAACCATTCCCAAAAAAAAATAAATTTAAATTGGCTGAGAGAAAAGCTACTGTGCACATACTTAAACTGATCGGTATTTTTATACTTATCAAACTCTGCATGCCATGCACTATCATTTAACGGGGGCAAAAAACCTGTTATGGGTTTCCATTCTGTAATAGAAAGGCCCGATTCGGTTAGGCGGGTAATTCCTCCAAGCAGTACCTGGAATATAATCATAACCACTCCCAGCATTAGCCAGATGGCCACCTGGCGGTTATTTTTTTCTTGTAGCGTGTAATTCATATCCGCAAAGTTAAGGAGGCAGATATTTTTTAAGGATATTTGTAGGAACCCGCCATGTTAAAAAATTATTTTCATAAAGGGAAAACAGAAGCCGGTGTTGATGAGGCCGGCCGGGGATGCTATGCCGGCCCTGTATTTGCCGCTGCCGTTATTTTACCTCAGGGCTTTTTTCACCCTTTATTAAATGACAGTAAAAAACTTACCCATCAACAACGCATGCTCTTAAAACCCATAATAGAAAAAGAAAGTGTAAGTTATGCGGTGGCCTCCATCACTAACGAAGAAATTGATGCGCTGAATATTTTACAGGCCTCCTTTAAGGCCATGCACCAGGCCATAAATAAACTTGCCGTAGTTCCCCAGTTCTTACTCATTGATGGGAACCGGTTCCGTTCATACCCCAATATTCCACACCAATGTATTATTAAAGGAGATGGGCTGTACGCCTCAATTGCCGCTGCAAGTATTTTAGCCAAAACCTACCGGGATGAGTATATGAATACCCTTCATTGGGAATTTCCACAATATGGATGGAATAGCAATAAAGGATATGGAACCGAAGCCCATCGAAATGCTATTAAAGAAATAGGGTTGTGCAAATATCATCGCAAAAGCTACAATATAACGCCGGCGCAAATCAAAATGTTATAGCGGCTTTTTAAACGATTGCCTTAATGATGAGTCCAAGATAAGCTGCAAAAGCTTTAAGTTACTGAGTTGTTCATTGTTGTTAATTAAAGCAATCTCCACAATTGGGATTGCTTTTTTATGTCCCTAATCAAAACTTCTTGCACTGCCCGTTGCGGCAATTTTCAGTAGCCGGTCATACTCTTCGGCATTTAGGTCATTGTAAAAAAAGTAAACCGGGTCTACTGCCTGGCCGTTTATATGCACCTCGTAATGGCAATGCGGCCCGGTGCTTTTGCCCGTACTGCCTACCCAGCCAATAACTTCACCTCTTTTTACCTTTTGCCCGGTACGTGCTTTTACCCTAACCATGTGCCCATATAGGGTTTCATAACCGTAACCATGATTGATAATTACATGGTTGCCATATCCTCCTTCGGTGGCTCCTGCAAGTTTTATCACACCATCGCCTGTTGCATAAATGGGGGTGCCTTGAGGGGCGCTAAAATCCAGGCCTTTATGCATTTTGGGTGTACCGTAAACCGGGTCTATACGCAAACCAAAGCCACTGGCTACCCGGTTCAATTGCTTATTACTCACCGGTTGAATAGCCGGCATACTCGCCATTTTCACATCCTGGTTTTTAATAAGCTTTTCAATTTCATTATAGCTCTTTAATTGGTAAGCAATGCGGGCATTTAAATTATTAAGCTGTGCTGCAATATCTTTTCCCAGGATATCTTCATCTATACTGCTTATTTTATCAAACTCCTTTTGCTTTTCAATCAATTTTGCCCGGGCGCTATCCGGCAAGGGGTTGGCTTCAAAAATGGAGCGATACACTTCATTGTCCCTTTTTTCCAATGCGCCCAGGTCCTTTTCCATGGTTTTTATTTTTCCCTGCAATAAATCATAGTTTTCTTTTAACACTGCATACTGTCTCCGGCTTTCTAAATCGCCGGGTTTAGGAAAAAAACGGTTATAGAGATAAATAATAATGATGGAACTTACCGCAAGGGCGCTTAAAAAACCAAACAGGCGAAGCAATCTTACACGAAACGGCGTTACAAATTTTTCGTAACGCAACGTATGCGTATTATAGAAGTATTTGATTTTTTTCATAAAACACTGGTTGCATCGAAGGCTATACTCCCTTAATCATTACATTTGCAATTCAAAAAAATGAAATGTGGCCAATTGCTACAGCATCAGGAAAAACAATCATTGCTGCCCCTTTTGCAAAACCCAAATGCAGGAAACACAAATATAACCACCAAAAAAATATAAATCAACCCCATATATAAATTATTTCATACATGAAGACGGCAGCAGAAATCAGGCAGGCTTTTTTAGATTTTTTTAAATCCAAACAACATGTTATTGTTCCATCTGCACCCATTGTGGTAAAAAACGATCCTACACTTTTGTTTACCAATGCCGGTATGAACCAGTTTAAAGATTATTTCTTAGGAAATAAAACGGCGCCTTCGCCCCGTATTGCCGATACCCAAAAATGTTTACGGGTAAGCGGTAAACACAACGACCTTGAAGAAGTAGGCGTAGATACCTACCACCATACCATGTTTGAAATGTTGGGCAACTGGAGTTTTGGGGATACCGGCAATACCGGAACAGGTTATTTTAAAAAAGAGGCTATTGCGTGGAGTTGGGAGTTATTAACTGAAGTATATAAGCTGGATAAAGACCGGCTTTATGTTACCATATTTGAAGGCGATGAAAAAGAAGGGCTGCCCAAAGATGATGAAGCGTATAATGAATGGAAAAAAGTGATTGCTGAAGACCGCATTTTATTAGGCAACAAAAAAGATAATTTTTGGGAAATGGGCGATACCGGCCCATGCGGTCCTTGCACTGAAATTCATGTGGACTGCAGAACTGACGAAGAACGAAAAAATACCGATGGAAAAAATTTAGTCAATAATGATCACCCACAGGTTATTGAAATTTGGAATAACGTTTTTATCCAGTTTAACCGTAAAAAAGACGGCAGCCTGGAGCCCCTGCCTGCCAAACATGTAGATACCGGTATGGGTTTTGAAAGGCTGGTTCGTGTATTGCAAAACAAAAGCAGTAATTACGATACCGATGTATTTAGCGGAACTATTGAAGCCATTGAAAAATTGGTAACCCTTTCTTACAGCGGTGAAAACGATAAAAAGGCAATTGCCTTTCGTGTGCTTGCCGATCACATCAGGGCAATTAGTTTTACCATTGCCGATGGGCAGCTCCCTTCCAATACCGGCGCAGGTTATGTGATACGACGTATTTTAAGAAGGGCCGTTCGATATTATTACTCGTATTTAGAGTATAAGCAACCCCTTTTGCATCAATTAATGCCGGTAATTGCCCAACAATTTAAAGCCGTATTTCCCGAGCTCTATCAACAACAGGAGTTTGTAGCCAAAGTAATTAAAGAAGAAGAAGATGCTTTTTTAAAAACTCTGGATAAAGGCCTCAAAAGGATGGATACCATAATGGCAGCCAATCATAACGGCATCATCAATGGTGAAGATGCATTTGAGTTACTGGATACTTTTGGATTTCCCATTGACCTTACCCGGTTAATTGCCGCCGAAAATAAATTAACGGTAGATGAAGCCGGCTTTGAAGCACAAATGCAACTGCAAAAAAACCGCAGCCGTGCCGCCACTGTATTAGATACCGGCGATTGGAATATTTTAAACGATAGCAATAGTAAAGGTTTTATAGGATATGATGCATTAGCCGCCACTACACAGGTATTGCGTTACCGTAAAGTAAAAGGCAAGGGAAAAGAATTATACCAGCTGGTATTGGAGCAAACCCCTTTTTATGCCGAAAGTGGCGGACAGGTTGGCGATACCGGGATGCTGCAATTTTCATCCGGAACGATAACCGTAGTAGATACCAAAAAAGAGAACGACCTGATCATTCATTTTGCAGAAAACATTCCTGCGGATTTAAGTGGAGAGGTAAAAGCAATGGTAAATGCATCCAACCGGCAATTAATTACTGTTCACCACAGCGCCACTCACTTAATGCACGCAGCATTACGCAATATTTTAGGTACCCATGTTGCCCAAAAAGGCAGCCTGGTAAACGATGAGCATTTACGTTTTGATTTTTCACATTTTGCAAAAATGACTGATGAAGAAATTGCAGCTGTTGAAAAACTTGTAAATGAAAAAATAAGAGAAAATATTCCCGTAGTCATAAAATCAATGCCTAAAGACGAAGCGCTAAAATTGGGCGCCATGGCATTATTTGGTGAAAAATATGCTGATGTGGTACGTGTGGTTATTATGGACCCCAACTATTCCATTGAACTTTGCGGCGGCACCCATGTTGGCTATACCGGGCAAATTGGTTTTTTTAAAATTAAAAGCGAAGGGGCAATTGCAGCAGGTGTTCGTCGTATAGAAGCGGTATGTGGAGCAGCAGCAGATGCATTTATTAACCGGGCCCTTGATGAAAACAAGCAGGTACAGGCATTATTAAAAAACCCAAAAAACGCAGCCAAAGCCGTAGAATCTCTTCAAACCGAAAATACCGAATTAAAAAAACGAATTGAAAGCCTGGAAGCCCGGCAATTAGTGGCCTTACGCAATGCCCTGCTCCAAAAAGATGAAATCATCAACCAGGTTACGTTTATTGGTGATATTGTAGAAGTGCCTCATGCCGAAGCCTTGAAAAAATTATGTTTCGATTTAAAAAATCATGTACACGATTACCTGGTAGTTCTCTGTGCCAATATTGGCGGCAAAGCGCATGTAGCTATTGGAATTAGCGATACTGTAGTTTCTGCAAAAAACCTGGATGCCGGAAAAATCATTAAAGAAACGATCAGCCCTTTAATAAAAGGCGGGGGTGGCGGCCAAAAAAACCTGGCAACCGCCGGGGGACAGGATGTTTCAATGCTTAATGAGGCTATCCTTAAAGTAAAAGCCCTTTTAGTATAGAATTGTACCGGTTTTAATAACGGCAATGTTCTATTTTATAGTCACAAAGGCCGGTTTTTCCTAAAATAATGTTAAAGCAAAATTTTTTTCTCCGAAAAACTTCGTAAATAAAATTTTCCCCTTAGTTTTGATGTACGAAATTTTTAGTACATAAAAACATATGCCATGAAAAGAATATTTGCTTTAGGAATTATAACCTGGTTTTTTGCCTTTTGCAGCCACAAAGTTTTAGCACAAAATGAAGCGCCCCCTCCTCCACCGCCACCGCCGGTAGCGCCGCAGGAACCACCGCTTCCGCCGGATCTCAAATCAGGAACCCAGGAAATCATTATTCGCAAAAAAGGCGAAAAAGACAAAACAATTACCCTGCAATTTGAAAACAACAAAGTAATTGTAAATGGCAAGCCGCTGGTAGAATTTAATGACGATGAAATTTCCATCAACAACCGCAAAGTGGTAATTGGAAAAAAATTAGAAAAAAATATAGATGATATGATGAGGGATTTGGACATCCAATTAAACGGCAATTTTGATTTAGCAAATGAAGATATTTTTAAAATGAATGGTTCTGCTGCTTTTTTAGGTGTGGCATTTAAAAATGAAAAAGAAGGCGCTAAAATTACTTCTGTAGATAAAGATAGTCCTGCAGAAAAATCCGGGCTTTTAAAAGATGATATTATTACAAAAGTGGCAGATGAAAAAATTGGCGAAGGCAATAGCCTTGCAGAAATAATCAGCAGGCAAAAACCCAATGATGAAGTTAAAATTACTTTTTTACGTAACGGAAAACCAAAAACAGTAAAAACGAAATTGAGTGAAAAATATTACAGTAAGGTAAAATCGTTTTCGTTTAATGATGGTCCACGTACAAGGGTAATAACCGTTCCGGGCTATCAACTTCCAAAAATCCAATCTGAAGATTTCAACAGGAACTACTTTGAAGGCCAAGGCAATTTTGGCGATTTTGATTTTTTCCCCCGCCAAAAAATTGGGCTTAAAATACAGGATACCGAAGAAGCTACTGGAGTAAAAGTGCTGGATGTAGAAGATAATTCTGCTGCAAAAAATGCCGGCTTAAAAGAAAACGACATCATTACAGAAATTAATGGAGTAAAAATATCCAATACCGATGAAGCCCGGGAGCAGTTACGCAGCAGTGAACAAAAATCGGCCTACAGCATTAAAGCGTTGCGCAATGGAAGTGAAATGAATTTTAGTATTAAAATTCCCAAAAAATTAAAAACGGCAGAATTATAATTGTTAATTCGATCGTTAAAAGCATTAAGCGCCGCTGTTTATTCTTCGGCGCTTTTCTTTTATGCTACGGCAATCAGTATCTTTGCAGCCTTGGAAAAAATACATCAATATGAAGCGGTTATTGGCCTGGAGGTACATGCTCAATTACGCACTCAAAGTAAATTATTTTGTGGCGACAGTACCGCATTTGGAGCCCAACCCAATACCCAGGTAAGCCCGGTATCCCTTGCGCATCCCGGCACTTTACCGGTAATGAATAAGGCCGTAACCGAGCTTGCAGTAAAATTGGGCCTGGCTTTACAATGTACCATGGTACGGCATAACTATTTTGCCCGTAAAAATTATTTTTATCCTGATTTGCCCAAAGCGTACCAGGTAAGCCAACATACGGCGCCCATTTGCCGGGGAGGGTTTTTAACCCTTTCTAATCATAAAAAAGTATTGCTTAACAGGATCCATATTGAAGAAGACGCCGGCAAAAGTATTCATGACCTTGATGAACATTTCACTTATTTAGATTTTAACCGTGCCGGTATTCCTTTATTGGAAATTGTTACCGAGCCCTGCATACACAGCGCAGCTGATGCGTACGACTATCTTACCCAATTACGCCGGCTGGTTCGCTGGCTGGGTGTATGCAACGGCAATATGGAAGAAGGCAGTATGCGCTGCGATGCCAATATTTCCATTCGGCTAAAAGGAGAAACTAAATTAGGTACACGGGTAGAAGTGAAAAACCTCAACAGCATACGCCATGTAAAGCTGGCCATTGATTTTGAAATTAACCGGTTAATTGAATTAACCGAAAATGGCAAACAAATCGTGCAGCAAACCCGGAGTTTTGATGCAGAAAAGGGAACAACGTTTTCGCTTCGTACTAAAGAAGATGCCGAGGATTACCGTTATTTCCCCGAGCCCGACTTACCGCCCATTTTTCTTTCGGAGGCCTATTTGCAAAGCATTCAATCGGCTCTGCCGGTTTTGCCCGAAGCCTTATTTCAAAAATATACCGGGCAATTTCAGCTTGCACCCAATATTGCACAAACCCTTTGTGCCGATAAAGAAGATGCCGATTTTTTTGAACGTTTATTACAGCACACCAGTTCTATTAAAGCGGCAGCCAACTGGGTGGTGGGTCCGGTAAAATCATACTGCAATGAGCACCAGGTTGACTTAAGCAATTTTCCACTTTCATTTTCTACCCTGGCCGATTTAATTAGCCTGGTAGAAAGCGGGAAACTAAGTTTTGGAAATGCATCCGGAAGAGTTTTTCAAACCTTAATCAATCAACCGGGCCGTATGCCGGAAGAAGTGGCCATTGCGCTTAATTTAATGCAGGAAAAAGATGAAGCTGCAACTGAAGCCTGGGTAAATGAAGTGATGAACAAAATGCCCGAAAAAGTAAAGGAATACCAATCCGGTAAAAAAGGCTTAATGGGACTCTTTGCCGGTGAAGTAAAAAAACTCAGTAAAGGCAAGGCCGATATGGCTGTTGTAAATAAAATTTTATTAGAAAAACTTAATTAATCACCAGCTTGCTTTTTTGCAGGCGCTATCACAACATCATGAATAAATTTTTTGTAATTGCAATTTTGTTTTTTGGCCTGGTATCCTGCAACAATAATAATGATGCAAATACTTTTACCGTAAAAGGTCAAATTAAAAATGTTCCCGATCAAAAAATATTTTTGGAACAATTGTATTTTGGAGAAAAAAATCCGGTAGTCCTCGATTCGGCAACGATTAAAAACGGAACTTTTACTTTAAAAGGGCATGCCGATGAAGAAGGTTTGTTTCGTTTAAAATTGGAAAACCTGCCCAATGGGTTTTTATTTATCAATGATAAAAGCCCGATCAATTTCACGGCCGATATTAAAGACGTAAGTATTGACGGCCCACAATTTGAATCACCTGCCAACCATGGATTAAAAGCACTTTTAAAAGAAGTGGATAAAAGAGGCAAACAAATGGAAGCCAGTACCATGCAGTATGATTCGCTAAGCACAAAAACCGGTAACGATAGTGTGCTGAGCCAGTTGCATACTGATTTACTTCTACAGCGCCAATCGTTCAGCAATTTTATTACCCGGTATATTGATACCGTAAGCAACCCGGTTTTGGGAATGTTTGCTTTAGGCTATAGCCAAAGCGCCGATCCTTCTGTATTAAAAGAAATTGTACCCAACCTTACCAAACGTTTTCCCAATCATAAAGGTATTGCGGAAGTAACCAACCTGTTTAATACGGCTTTAAGCAGCCAAAGTCAGCAACAAAAGCCCAATTCAAAACCGGGCATACCGGGCATTGGAGATGCCGCCCCTGATTTTACATTAAATGATGAAAACGGTAAAGCCATTTCTTTGAGTTCATTTAAGGGCAAATATGTATTAGTTGACTTTTGGGCCAGCTGGTGCGGACCCTGCCGTGCAGAAAACCCCAATGTTGTAGCCGCTTATAATAAATTTAAAAACAAAAATTTTACCATCCTTGGTGTTTCGCTGGATGAGAATAAAGACAAATGGCTCAAAGCCATAAAATCCGATAACCTTGCCTGGCAGCAGGTAAGTGATTTAAAGGGCTGGGGAAATATTACTGTTGGGCTTTACGGCTTTGACGGTATCCCTTACAATGTAATGATAGACCCAAGCGGAAAAATTATTGCAACGGAATTAAGGGGAAGTGAATTGCATTCTTTTTTGGAGAAAACTTTAAAATAATAGATTTTTAAAAATAAAGGAGAGGATAAAGAAAATCGTAAAAGAAAACGTTCTTCTTCCACTTATAAAATAAAAAGAGGCTGCCTTTTTGAGACAGCCTTTTTTTATGAGCTATAATTTAAAAAATTAGCGTTTCATTTTTACCTGGTAAAGTACACCAAAATAACCTAAAACACCACCTGCGCCATCACCTACACCCAATTGCATATTTAAAGTAAGCTCTTGTGCACAGGCGGAGAATGTACCCGGCCCGCTGGTTGCATAAGGACGTACTGCAACCGGTAAGCCGGCATAAGCAGAATTTAAACTTCCGGCATCGCTACCCGGTATGGCATTTTGAGCAATCACAGTGGTTGTACGGTTGTTAGGGTCTGTCCAATCCAATGTAAAAGTAATGGGCCCCCAGCCAGAGTCAAAAATATTTTCTACTACTGCAGTTGCCGATGTAGGACCAACAGAGGCAGTAGATGAAATTGAAGTGGTATATGGGCCCCAAGCGCTGCTGCCCAGGGTTTCGTTGGTATTGGCATAATCACCTTGTAAAATACTGATCAGTGGGTTGGCTTCATCGCAGCTGGGCAATAAATTTATTACGCAACTATCGGCATCTACAAACGCTTTTACATCGGGCTTAAAACGTAAAACCAACTTGTGTGTACCTCCTGCAAGCCCTGCGTAATCGCCAAAAATTTTAAAACTGGCAATAACGCCACCTGCAGGAATTATTACAAATTTTTCGGGAAGGGTATATTCAACACCTTCCACTGCACCGGTGGGAGAACTTACAGTAAACTCAATTTTAGTATCAGTTGTTACTGCCCTGCTTACACCAATCGTTCCGGTATAAGAATCCCCGGCTACATTTTCAATAAAATAATTATCGCTGGTTTTGGTAAATAAAGCCGCATCCTGGTTGGCATTATTTATATAATCTTCTTTTTTACAGCTTGATAATAACAGGCCAAAAGCTAAAGAAGCAAAACTTAATTTAAAAATATTTGACGTATTCATAATTATATTAAAATTTTAATAGCCTGGGTTTTGTGTAAAATTTGTATTATAGTTTAATTCATCTACCGGGTAAGGTAACTGGTATAATTTACTGCCCAAGGGTATGGAAAGCGTCACATAAGGGGTTCCGGTTCCATCTGCTCTTTCCCCAAAAGTGCCATCTCTTTGAACCGGTACATTTCTTCTTTTTAAATCAAAAAAGCGGTCGCCTTCAAATGCCATTTCGAGCCGGTGTTCCAGGTAAATTTCATTAATAAGCGCTGTACCCGAAAGCGAAACCGGTGTAAAAGAAAAATAGCGGTTGGATTTTAAGCTGTTTAAATCCGCTAAAGCCGATGTTTCATTGTTTAATTTAAAATAGGCTTCGGCACGGTTCAATAAAACTTCTGCACCCCGTACGACTTTATAATCTACCACCCCGGCAGGATCCCCATTGGTGCGGCCATTGTATTTTATCACATGGTTATAAAGCACACCATTGTAAGCGCTGGTTTCAATATAAGCAGAAGACCGAATGTCGTCTATGGTAAATAACTGTTTGAAATTATATTCCACCACATACTCCGATTTTCTTTGGCCGCCAATAGTTTGATAATAATTAACCCCCTGGCTGTTTAAATTATCGGTTTTGGTATTGCGAATTTTAAAGAAAACACCTTCTTCGGAATTATCCTGCCAAATTTTAATAAAATTAGCCAGTGATGTAACTTCCGGGGAACTTCCTAAAGCATCGTTAGATGCTGTAACACATTTTTGCCATTCGCCCCTGTACAGGTACACTTTGGACAATAAGCCCGATACAGCCCTTTTGTTAAACCTGGTATTGGGCGTTGTAGCAGTACTTACTAATAATTTTGCAGCTTCTAAATCGGCCACAACTTTATCGTAAAATACACTAACCGGCTCTTTAGCGGGCAATATAGTAGGGTCGGTTGTGGTTACATAAGGCAATACGCTATCGGTAGCAGCCGCATTGGTATAGGTTTTAGCAAATATTTTTGCCATATCAAAATAAATCATTGCTCTTGCAGCAAGCGCTTCGCCTTTGGTATTGTCTTTAAATGAACCGGCAGTAAAATTGTCTATATTTTCCAATATGGCATTTGCCCTGCGTACCACGGAGTAGCCATTATTAAAAAATGAGCTATAGGTACTTTCGCCGGTGTAAAGCCATTGGCCAAAGGTTTTTAAAGTGAGGCGGCCCTGTTGGTTGATGATGACGTTATCGGCCAGTACATCTCCCATTATATTAGCTACATCTCCTGCATACATTCCTCTTAAGCCGCTGTAAAGACCATTTAAAGCAAGGGTTACATCGGCCTCAGTGTTAAACGCCTGGGAAGTTTCTATCTGGTTATAGGGGTTCAGCTCCAACTGGTCTTTTTTACAAGAGGTCAAAAGGACCGTTCCTAAAAAGATTATGATTAATTTTTTCATTTCTATAATATTAAGTTCAAATAGTTTTTTTTAAGATTATGGTTTTTAGAACCTGATATCAATACCGGTTGTAATTGCTCTTAACTGCGGTTGTGCAAACAGGTTATATAACCCCGGTGAAACCAGGCCCGATTCGTTATTTGCTTCACCCACTTCCGGCAATCCTTTAAACTTGGTCCAAATGGCCAGGTTGGTGCCCTGAACATAAAACCTTAATGATTTAATTTTAAATTTCTCAGTAACCTTTATGGATGGTGTGGTATAAGCCAGGGTTACATCTCTAAGCGATACATAATCACCTTTTTCCAAATACTTATCCGAATCGTAAGTAATGCGCTGAGACGGATCGTTTAAGTTTGCGTATCGTACAATATCCCCTGGTTTTTTCCAGTAATGCAGGGCTTCAGCATATTGTTGATCCGGTACGCTTTCGCCTTCGCTGGCTCCAATGGAATACACATAGTTCATGATGTAGTTTCCGCCGGAATAATAAAACTGGGTGCTTAATTCAAATCCTTTATAGGTGGCCTGTAAACCAAAGCTTCCGTAATATTTTACCTGCGGTGTTTTACCACTTAACAAAACGGCATCGCTGGATGAATAGGTTTCGGTAAGCTGCCCGTCTTTGGTATAATACATATTTCTACCGGTAGAGGGGTTAACACCGGCCCAGCGTACCATAAAATACGTATAAACCGGCTCGCCAATTTTAAAACGTGATAAGGTTTGCGGCACATCATCACTATATAAATTGGTGATTTTATTAGCGTTGTTGGAGTACGACCCATATAGATTCAGCTTGCCACCATTATATTGTAATACATCGCCACTCAGCATAATTTCAAAGCCTTTGTTGGTAATATTACCAATATTGCTTTGGTAGCCGGAAAACCCGGTGGTATAAGATACGTTTTTAGGATAAAGTAACCCATTGGTTTTGCGATGGTATAAATCAATAGTACCGGTTAAGCGGTTTTGGAAAAATCCAAAATCCACCCCAATATCTTTCTTTTTATTTTCTTCCCAGGTAAGATCAGCATTAGGCAAGCGGGCAGGAACAGCTGCAGGGGCATTATTATATTTTGCCGTAAGGGCGTATGTACCTAAGTTATCATATAAGCCCGAGGGAACAGTACCCGTGGTACCCATTGAGGCCCTAAGCCTTAACTGAGAAAGAAAATTAGCATGAATAAAATTTTCTTTTAACAGATCCCATTGAACCCCAATGGCCCAAAAATTAGCAAACCTTTTGTTGGCGCCAAAACGGGAAGATCCATCTCTTCTGCCGCTTAAGTTTAAAAAGTATTTTTCTTTGTAATTATAATTGGCAGCTCCAATATAACTTAATACTGCCCAGTCTGAACGGCTTGTAGTGGCGGTTTGAGGAGAGCCGGCATTATCTTGAGTAGTAACGGTAGAGGTAGGCATGCCCCTTGATGATAAGGTATAGCTGTAAAATTTATTTTTTGTAAACTCCATACCAGTTAAAAAGGAAAGGCTATGATTGGCGGCTATTGTTTTTTTCCAACCCAATGTATTTGAAAATACATAGGTAAAATCGGAATTTCCTGCATCGGTTTTTTGATTATAGCCTAAAATATTGGCAAGGTTTGAGTTGGGTTGTAAATAATTTTCCTGTGATAAAGTGTTATAATTTATACCCAGCTGGCTCCTGAAGTTAAGGTCTTTCACAATCATTAAATCTCCAAACACACTGGCAAAAGTAGAGAGCCTGTTTAATGCACTGGGGTTATGATCCGTACCTTCTATTGGAGAATAGCCGGTATGGGTATTATTGTATTTACCATTGCTTTGATATAAGGGTTCGTAATTGTTAAAGATAAACAAAGCGGCATAAGCATTTTGGGTATTGTACAGGTTGCGAACGTTATTTTCCCGGCTATAGGTTACACCTATATTTGAACCCATTTTAAACGATTCGCTGGCATTAAATTCGGCATTTATCCGTCCGCCTTTTTTGTTCCAGTAAGAGCCGTACATTACGCCATCATTATCGCTTTTATTAACGGAAAAATAATACCTGAATTTATCGGAAGAGCCTGATACGGCAATTTCATGCGTTTGCACATTGGCATTTTTTTGCAGCAGGTATTGGCTCCAATCGCCCACACTGCGGCTTTCCAGTAAATCCCAAAGCCCGGTGCGGTTTTGTTCACTTAAATTAAACAAGTCTGATCCGGCAGCAAAAGCCCCACTGGAAATTCGGTTAAGAATCATGGTATCCAGGTACTGGTTGGTAAAACCAGCTTCGTATTCATACTGTAATTTTTCCCTGCCGGTCATAAACCTCAGGTTTTTTAAATCCTGGGCATTTACATATCCATTTTGGAAGGAATAACGTACATCTAATTTTCCACGTCCTCTTTTTGTAGTTACTAATATTACGCCGTTGGCTGCCCTTGAACCATAAATAGCTTGAGAAGAGGCATCTTTTAATATGGATACTTCTTCAATATCATTGGGGTTAAGCATGCTGTAAGCCACGCTGCTGATGGGTGTACCATCCAGTAAAATAAGGGGTTCGTTAGTTGCGTTTATGGAGCCGGTACCTCTTATCCTAATATATCCATTAGAGCCCGGGCGGCCGCTTTGGCCGGTAACCTGAACGCCGGTGGATTTTCCTTGCAGTAATTGGGTAAAAGATCCAATGGGCTTTTGCGCCACTTCTTTTCCACCCACATTTACTACGCTTCCCGGAATATCTTTTTTGGTTACTTTTTGATACCCCACAATAATTACTTCGGTTAAAGACTGATCGGCAATATTTAAGGATACATCATAATGTGCGGCGTTGCCGATATTTATGGTGCGGCTTTCTTTACCTACGGACGATATTTCAATCTGTTTTGCATTTACCGGAACCTTTAGCGTAAAAGTTCCGTCTGGATTTGTAGAGGTTCCGGTGGTAGAACCTTTTACAACAACAGAGGCGCCGCTTAAAGGGTTGCCTTTATCATCGGTTACTTTACCGGTAATGGTTTTTTCCTGTGCATGCATGGTTATGGATATACCCAGCATTACACATAGCAGTAATAAGAATTTCTTCATGATAGTTTCGTCTTGTAATTAATTTAATAGCAAAATAAAGGAATTTCCTTTAAATCTTTACTTATGAGACAATTAGTTTTAAGTAATGCTGCTTCAAAATTTACATTACTTTTTTGCCACCAACAACACGGGCAATAAAACCAGGTTAGTAATTGTTGCAATCAATAAGGTAAGGGAAGTGAGCCAGCCCAGTGCAAAAGTTCCACCAAAACTGCTGGCACAAAAAATAACAAACCCGGCAATAAGCACAAGAGAAGTATAAATAATACTTAGCCCTGTTTGTTGGATAGTTTTAGAAACGGTTAACTGTGCATTATTATTGTTGCCCGGTAATTCTTGTTTGTAATTCACTAAAAACCTGATGGTTATATCTACTGCAATCCCTAAAGCCACGCTAAAAATAAGAACCGTACTGGGTTTAAGGTTAATGCCAAACCAGCCCATAATACCTGCGGTAACCAGCAAGGGGATAAGATTGGGTATTAAAGAACAATATAAAATGCGTAAGGACTTAAATAAATACAGCATAGCCATTGCAATGAGCAGGAATGCCCAAAAAATACTTTCCTTTAAGCCGTTAATGATAAACTTACTGCCTTCCAAAAATGTGATGCTGGTACCGGTAAGTTTTACCGTATAGCTGCTGTCAAATAATTCATGTGCCCTTTGATTTATGGAATCTAAAACTTCCGGGAGTTTTCGGGTACCTATATCGGCCATGCCAATACTCATCCTTGTGGTTTGTTTTTGTGAATCCAAAAAAGAACGCATGATCTTTGATAAATTATCTTTTGAAGGAATACTGTCATTGTTTTTTGCCCTTAGGTAATCCCCTACAAAGGCACCGTCAAAATTATTGGGCAATACATAACTCAATGAATCGCCTTCATAAAAGGCCTGTTTGGCAAATTTTAAGGCTTCGGCAATACTCAACGGCCGGCTCATGTTGGGCTGTGCTTTTATAAACAGGGCCAGTGAATCTACTTTTTCAAAAACTCTTAGCGATTTCATTCCACTTATCCCTCTCGGTTTTGGGGTACTTATCACAATATCCAAAGGCATTACGCCTTTAAAATTTGTTTCAAAGAATTTAAGGTCGGTATAAATTTTATCGGTTTTGGGAAGGTCATCCACAATATGCGCCTCTGATTTTAACCTCAATATTCCGGCTATAGAAAATACCAACAGTAAACCCGTGAGGGAATAAATAATTTTTTTATGATGCAGCACCCAATGCTCAATTTTGAACAAAAAACCTGTTACCCAACGGTTATCGAGGTATTTTAACTGCCGGGGCTTTGGCGCCGGCAAATAGCTTAATACCGCCGGTAATAAAATAAAAGAAATCACAAAAATGAACATTATACTTAGGCCCGCTACTACCCCAAATTCTTTAAGCAGGCTGCTTTGGGTAAAGGCAAAAACGGCAAAACCGATTGCGGCCGTAAGGTTACAAAACAACGTTACCATACCCATTTTGCTTACCATCTCAATCAGCGCTGTTCTTTTATCCCCGGTTTGTAAATATGCGGTATGGTATTTATTAATAAAATAGATACAGTTGGGGATGCCTATAACCACTACAAGCGGGGGCGCCAATGCCGTAAGTAAAGAAATTTTATAGCCCATGATATACATGATGCCTACCGTCCAAATTACCCCAGCTATCACTACCAGCATTGATAAAACCGTATTACCGGCCGACCTAAAAAACAAAAACAAGATGAACACGCTCAACAGTAAAGATGCAATAAGAAAAAAACGCATTTCTTTTTGGATACGATCTGCTACCACAGTGCGTATTAAAGGCAAGCCGCTTACATGCGTTTCAATTTTTGTAGCGTTTTGAAATTGCAATACCGCATTATTGATTTGTGCTATGATAGCTGTACGCTTTACGGAATTAAGGGAATCAGGATTGATTCTTACGCCCATTAAATAAGCATGGGTTTGCGGATTATAAAGTAAAGATTGATAGAACGGGAGATTGAAAAATACGGCTTTAGCGCTATCAAGCGCTGCCTGGCTATTTATGCTATCAGAAAATATTCTTTTGGCAACCAGTTTTTCGGACAGGGAATCTTTATAAAGGTTTACCGCAAATGGCACACTCATTACATCTTCTACATCCGCTACCTGTTTAAGCCTTTGATGCAGGAGCCGGTACTCAAGAAATACCGGTAATTTAAAAATGGCATTGCTTTGCACGCCAATCACCACCGTATTACCATCATCACCAAATTTTTCTTTAAACGAAAGATAATCTTTGTAAACAGGGTGGTTTGCAGGAATGGCTTTTGCAAACTCATAGCTCAATTTAACTTTTGTGGCTAAAAAGCCCATCATTACAGTAGAAATCAATAAACACAACAGGAGCCCCCGTTTATATTGAAGTACAAAAATTGCCAGCTTACGCCACATCTATAAATTAATTTTTTATAAAAATTTTTTACAAAGAACGTTTATTTATGCGGGATTTTGAGTGATGGCTTTGGGAGTTTGTTAGTTTTGAAGTTATAGGGTTTAGAAGTTTAGGGTTTAGAATTTAGAAGATTAGAGTTAAATTTGTAGCCTTTATTTAATCTAAACCATCTCTAAACTCTCTAATGACCCACAAAACAAAAGCCATCATACTTCGCAGCATTAAATACGGGGAAACCAGCCTGGTGGTAACGGCTTTTACCGAGCGCTTTGGCCTACAAACCTATTTGGTTAATGGCGTACGGGCTTCCGCTAAAAAAAATCAACATGCCGTTTGTTTTCAGCCTTCGGCTATTTTGAACATGGAAGTGTATCATAATGAGTTAAAGAATATGCACCGCATAAAGGAATATGAATTTGCCCATTTGTATCAACAACTGTTTAGCAAGGTAATTAAAAACGGTGTAGCCTTATTTATGGTGGAATTGTTGTACAACGTCTTAAAACAACCTGAGCAAAACCAGCCGTTATTTTATTTTTGCGAAGATGCATTGATGCACCTGGATGAAGCCCCGGCACCCGTTACCGCAAATTATCCTTTATATTTTATCCTGCACTTATCTTATTTTTTAGGTTTTAAAATAAATGAAGAAGATGCCGGAAAGCAATATGGCTATATTGATTTACAGGAAGGGGCATTTGCTGAAAAACAACCCCATCATCCGCATTTTTTATCTGGAGAAGATGTGGAGATTACCACCGCATTATTGCAAACCAGGCTTCCCGCTGAATTATCATCTTTATCCTTAAATAAACAAAAGAGAAAACACTTACTGTTAAAATACCTGGATTACTACCGCCTGCACCTCCAAAATTTTGGGCAATTGAAAACCCTGCCGGTTCTGGAAGAAATATTAAATAACTAAATACAGGATTTTAACAAAAAAAAACGGCGCTTTACTTTCTCATAAATCGTCTAATTTTAATGTAAATAACCATTATTAAATTGGACAGCCAGATTAGTTCTATACTTTTATCGGTTTGCGTAGGCCTTGGAATAGCTGCGGCAACGGGCTTTCGTATTTTTTTACCCATGCTTATAGGCAATGTGGCCTCTCTGATGGGCTGGTATCATTTTAGCGATAGCTTTGCGTGGATGGGAAGCTGGACGGCTTTTGCCATACTCTCCAGCGCTACCATTGCAGAAATTGTAGCTTATTATGTGCCTTTTTTAGACAACCTTTTAGATAAAATTGCCTTACCACTTGCCGTTGGCGCAGGTACGCTCATTAGCACATCTTATATGAGTGATGATATGGCCACGCCGCTAAAATGGGGGCTTGGCCTTATTGCCGGCGGCGGAGCCGCAGGTTTAATTCATAGCGCCATGGGAATGCTGAGGCTGGGCTCAAGCGCCGGAACTGCTGGTACGGCAAACCCCATAGTAACTACCGGTGAAAACGGTGCAGCAGCAACAATTTCCATTCTTGCATTTGTAATTCCGGTGGTAATTGCTATTGCCGTTATTATTTTACTGGTATTTGTAATAAAAAAAATGTGGCGGTATTTTGGCGGAAAGAAACAGAAATAGTTTATTACAAAATTCTTTTTACTCTATCATTTTTAATCAGCACCACTCCCGGCTTTTTACCTTTTTCAAAACTACCGAGTTGATCATCCATACCCAGCGCTTTGGCGCCATTGAGTGTGGCCCATTGCAGCATTGTTTCAAAACTTATTTGCGGATAATATTTTTGCAGCACATTTATTTCATCCATCATATTAAGTGTATGGTTGCTGGCCAGGCTATCGGTACCCAAAACGATGTTGCATTTACTTTTAAGCAATAAATCTACCTGCGGCAATGCGTTCTCAATATACAGGTTGGCATTGGGGCAAAGGCAAAAATATACCTCGTTATTTTGATTTTTTACAAACCCTACATCTTCCTTGCAGGTAAAAGTATTATGTACAGCAATAATGCTTTGCTGCCGGTTAAAATAGGGCAACCAGCTTTGCAAACTGGTTTTGCCCGTTGGTAAAAAGCCGGCAATATCAATACCTAAGTTTTTATACAGGTTTAAAAAATCCCCCGTCTTGTTTTGGTACAATTCGTTTTCGGCCTGCGCTTCCTGGTTGTGAATGGAAATAATTTTGCTTTGGGTATGGCTATTGATTAACTCAAATAATTTTTGTGATACCGAATATGGCGCATGTGGGCTTAAAGTAGAATTACCAGCAGGAAATTGATGATGAATATCTTTTATTGCTGCAAACCTTTTATCGGCACTTGCATCTACAAAGCCTGAAACTTCAATAAAATTATGCCAGCGTATTTTGCTTTGGCTTTTTAACACACAACTATCGGAAGTATTACAAATATCGCCTACGGCAACAATGCCGCTATCGTACATTTCTTTTTCTGCCTTCTGCATTGCCCTTGCTTTTTCATCTTCGGCAACAGTACGCTGCTTCATAACCTGTTGTACAAAATCTACCAGGCCGGTACGCTCAGGTATTTTGCCTTTTAAATGGCTTAATTCAATGTGGCAGTGGGCATTTACGAAACCGGGGCAAAGTATGTTGTTAAAATATTGAATATCATCGCCGGCATCGGCAATTGGCATTATTGCTTCTATAGTTCCATCGGCATCGGTTATTAATACATTTCCGGCGTCAAGCATTTTGATGCCGTTAAAAATATTTGCCGAGCTTAACTTTTGATACAATTTGATAACTTAAGATAATGTAAATTTGCCGCCGTTTTAGCAGCTTTTCTGTAAGCAAAGTTATGCTGTAGCCGTAAAGGAAATGTGTTGAAAATATAAAATACCTTTTTGATGTATGTTAGATAGATTAGACGCCATTAAAGCAAAATTTACCGATTTGGGTGTGGCCCTCACCAACCCCGAAATTGTGAGCGATAATAAAAAGTTTGCCGCTATAAGCAAAGAATACCGTAGCCTGGAAAAAATTGTACAGGCAAGGGATACCTATGTAAAACTATTGGACGATATTGAATTTAATAAAGAAGTGCTCAATAGCGATGATGATGAAATGCGTGAAATGGCCAAAATGGAACTTCCTGCCTTAGAGGAAAAAAAAGATGAACAGGAACGATTGCTCCGTAACCTGCTCATACCCAAAGACCCTTACGATGAAAAAAATGCCATTTTAGAAATTCGTGCCGGCACCGGTGGTGACGAAGCTTCTCTTTTTGCCGGGGACCTTTTTAGAATGTATATAAAATATTGCGAAAAGCGAGGCTGGAAAACAGCCCTGCTCAGTGAAAGTACAGGAACCGTTGGCGGTTATAAAGAAGCCCAGCTTGAAGTAACCGGGGATGATGTTTACGGCACATTAAAATTTGAAAGCGGCGTACACCGGGTGCAGCGGGTACCCGATACGGAAGCCTCCGGAAGGGTACATACCAGCGCTGCCACAGTAGCCGTAATGCCCGAAGCCGAAGAAGTGGATTTTGAATTGAAAGATAGCGATGTAAAAATGGAAACGGCCCGTAGCGGCGGCGCCGGCGGACAAAACGTAAACAAAGTGGAAACCAAAGTTTTTCTTACCCACATACCTACAGGCGTTACCGTAGTATGCCAAACCGAGCGCACCCAACTGGCCAACCGGGAAAAAGCCATGGATATGCTCCGCACCAAATTATACGATGAGCAGGTACGCAAGCAGGAAGAAGAAATTTCCAAACGCCGCAAAAGCCTGGTGAGCACCGGCGACAGGAGTGCAAAAATCCGCACCTATAATTTTCCACAAGGAAGGGTAACCGACCACCGCATTGGCCTTACCTCTTACAACCTCGATGCCGTACTTAATGGCGACTTACAGGAATTTATTGAAGCCCTGCAATTTGCCGAAAATGCAGAAAAATTGACTACCCAATAAAGGACAAATCGTATTTAATTTATCTCTTTTTATTAGCTGCTGTAAATTAATGCAGTAAAATAATCGGCTACTATTTTGTTAGCAGATATTTAACATTTTGCCTTTAATCTTTGGCACTCCATTTGCCGTCTATTATACAGAACAAGTTAATTAGAAATTTTCTCATAAGCAGTTAGTTTTGGTAAACAACCTCCTGTTTCTACAGGAGGTTTTGCTTTTTGTATCATCCCCTTTGCAGGAGAAACCCATGCAACTGAAATCAATAAGCTGTAAATCTAAAACTACAAACCCGTTAACTTTACAGTTTTAAACTAAAGCATTTGGCTACGCAACAAAAAGAAAGAACTGCATTTTTTAAAAAAATAAAAGGGGTAGGTGCAGATTCGGAAATGAGTTTTATTGATCACCTTGAAGAATTGCGCTGGCATATTGTTCGGTCGCTGCTGGTATGGCTTACAGCGGCAATTGTAATTTTTATTTATACCGATTGGGTTTTTGACCATATCATTACGGCCCCTGCACGACAGGGTTTTGTTACCTACAAACTTTTTTGCGACTTAGGCTATAAGCTGGGCCTGGGAAATACACTTTGTATGCCTCCCATAAACCTTTCCCTGCAGGGCACTACAGTGAGCGGGCCATTTATGTCGGCCATTAATATTGCCATGATGGGCGGTATTATTGTTGCATTTCCCTACCTGTTTTGGGAGTTATGGCGTTTTGTAAAGCCGGCCTTATCGTCAAAAGAAGTAAAATATGCAAGGGGAAGTATCTTTTGGGTTTCGTTATGTTTTTTTACAGGCGTAGCATTTGGATATTATTTATTAGCCCCTTTTACGTTTAATTTTTTGGCTAACTTTCAATTAGGCAAATCAAATATTTATATTTACCGCCCTACGCTTGATGATTATATTGAAACACTCACCAACCTTTTGCTGGGCTGTGGATTAGCTTTTGAATTACCGGTATTAGCCTTTGTACTTGCCAAAATTGGATTAATAAATGCCGGCTTTTTAAAAAAATACCGCAAATATGCCTTAGTCATCATCTTGCTGGTTGCTGCCATCATTACACCCTCTCCGGATTGGACCAGCCAGATCATTGTGGCCTTACCGCTTTTATTGCTTTATGAATTAAGCGTAGTTATTGCAGCCAGGGTAGATAAAAAAAGAAAAATTGAAGAAAAACAATGGGAATAATAACTCCCGGAGTTTTAAGTTTAAATGAATAATTTGAATTTCTGTAAAAGCAATACAGAAAACCGGCAAAACCCTTGCTACATGCCAGCTTCTCCTTAACTTGCACCCTCATTTAACCTTTCATTAACCGAGCTGGCCTATATTTTTGCGCCACATGAAGCAGATTATGAGAAAATTATCCTTTTTTGTACTGGCCCTTTTTGCCATTTCTACAGTTATTGCACAGGAAACCACCACAAAAACCAAGCAAAAAAAAATATACAATATTACTGACCGCTCCGGCGATCATCTTATGTTTCAGATAGCGGCCAATTTTTGGCCCGGCGCCCCAGACAGCATCAGCAGCCATATTAAAAGTTTTAACCGCAGCGCCAACCTGTATGTAATGATCAACAAACCCTTTAAAAGCAATCCCCAATACAGTTTTGCTTTTGGGGCAGGCATAAGTACCAGCAATATCTATTTTAAAAATATGGAAGTAGGCATTACTTCAACAACACCCACCCTGCCTTTTAAAGCTACCGACAGTTCCAATCATTTTAAAAAATATAAACTTACCACGGCTTACCTGGAAATACCGGTGGAGTTTCGCTTTACCTCAAACCCCGAAACCCCTTCAAAATCCTGGAAAGTTGCCCTTGGCGCCAAGGTAGGCACCATGCTAAATGCGCATACCAAGGCTAAAAACCTGCTCACTCCCAATGGAGGCACAATTAATGAATACACCCAAAAAATGGGTTCCAAATCTTTTTTTAATACCACAAGGTTATCGGCTACGGCACGGGTAGGCTATGGTAATTTTTCCCTTTTCAGCTCATTTGCCCTGGGTAACTTGTTTAAAGATGGGGTTGCACACCCGGTAAAGCCATTTCAAATTGGCTTGTGCTTAAGTGGTTTGTAAAATTAGCCTCTATTTTATCGTTCAGCGAAAGCTAATCCTGTATTAGTTTCATAAATTTGCCGCTCATTATTGAAAAACCGGGATTTTCCCTTATGAGCGATGCAATAAAACATGAGTGTGGCCTGGCCCTTATTAGGCTACGCAAGCCTTTTAGCTATTACCAGCAAAAATATAATACGGCATTGTATGGCCTTAATAAGCTGTACCTGCTTATGGAAAAACAGCATAACCGTGGCCAGGATGGCGCCGGTATTGCCGCCGTAAAATTAAATACCGAACCCGGTTACCCCTTCATGTACCGCTTGCGGAGCAATGCCGCTCAATCCATTGCCCAGGTTTTTGGGCAAATTGCCAAAGAAATTGAAGATGTTGAGGCGTACCAGCCCGATATTAAAAATTATCCCGGGCTTTTAAAAGGCCATATTCCGGCCATGGGCGAATTGTTGCTGGGCCACCTGCGCTATGGCACCCAGGGAAAAAATGAAGTAAACTACTGTCATCCCTTTATTAAAAAAAACACCATACCGGCACGCAACCTTACCCTTGCAGGAAATTTTAACCTGGTAAACACCGAAGAACTTTTTGATTTACTCAATATCAATCCCGGCGAATTTCAAAAACAAAGCGACCTGGCCGCCATGATGGAAGTGATTCATCATTTTTTGGTAAAAGCCGATGAAGACGATCCCGGGAACATTAACATTAGTGCAGTATTAAAAAAAGCGGTAGCTATGTTTGACGGTGGTTTTCATGTGGGCGGCCTGGTAGGCAATGGTGATTGTTTTGTATTGAGAGATGCCCACGGGATAAGACCATCCTATTATTATATTAACGATGAAATTGTAGTTGCCGCAAGTGAAAGGGTAGCCATAAGAACCGCTTTTAATGTTGCCGAAAACGAAGTTCTGGAACTGATGCCGGGCTGTGCATTAATTGTAAAAGCAGATGGAAGCTGTACGGTAGAACAAATTGTTCCGGCCTTGGAACGAAAAGCCTGCAGTTTTGAACGCATTTATTTTAGCCGTGGAAACGATGAAAGTATTTACAAAGAACGGAATGCCCTGGGCTACAACCTTAGCCCCATTGTTTTAAAAGCCATTAATTACGATTTAAAAAACTCTATATTCTCCTTTATACCCAATACTGCCGAAACGGCTTTTTACGGATTAATAAAAGGTGCAGAAGATTATCTCAACAAAATTAAAACCGAACGCATCCTTGGCTGGGGCAAAGATTTTGATGAAGAAAAACTCACCGAAATGATTAACCGCCGGGTGCGGATTGAAAAAATTGCAATTAAAGATGTAAAGCTCCGCACTTTTATTACGCAGGACAGCAGCCGGGATGAAATGGTGCAGCATGTGTATGATATTGCCTATGGAACGGTGAAAAAAAACACCGATACGCTGGTAGTTATAGACGACAGCATTGTAAGAGGCACCACGCTTAAACAAAGTATTATTAGAATGCTAAGCCGCTTAAGCCCGGCAAAAATCATAATTGTATCGTCGGCGCCTCAAATACGCTACCCCGATTGCTATGGTATAGACATGAGCAAAATGGGGGATTTTGTAGCTTTTCGTGCAGCCATTGCCCTGCTTAAAGAACGGAAAATGGAAAACCTGCTCAGTGATGTACTTGAACAATGCAGGGAATTACAGCGCAACAATAAATTGCATACGGAAAACCTGGTGCGTAAAATATACCAGCCTTTTACCGCCGAAGAAGTTGCCGGCAAAATTGCCCAGCTTATTACACCCGAAGACATTAAAATTCCCGTACAGGTAATTTATCAAACCATAGAAACCCTGCATGAAAGCTGCCCTCACAATAAAGGCGACTGGTATTTTACCGGAAATTACCCCACATCAGGTGGCAACCGGGTGTGCAATAAAGCCTTTATGAATTTTATGGAAGGAAAAAATGTAAGGGGTTATTAAATTCTGAGATTAAAAAAGTTACCGGTTTATGGTGCACCGCACTCATTTAAGCAAGGATAAAAAACTCAAAAAACTGGTAGAAGCACAGGAGGAGTATAAGCTTATCCGTAAAAAAAATATCCACCTGCATTTATGCGGCTCCATCATTAGCCAGCAGTTAAGCACCAAAGTTGCCGAAGTAATTTATACCCGGTTTTTAAAGCTCTTTAATAAAAAAACACCTACACCCGATGATATTCTCAACGTACCATTTGATATGCTCCGCAGCATTGGCCTTTCCAATGCCAAAGCAAATTATGTGCAGAATGTATGCCGCTTTTTTACTAAAAATAAAATAACCGATGTCCGCCTGCATAAAATGAGCAATGAAGAATTTGTAGCCTTTATTACGCAAATAAAAGGCATTGGCCAGTGGACGGCCGAAATGCAACTCATGTTTACCCTGGGCAGGGAAGATGTTTTTTCAACCGGCGACCTGGGCATACAGCAAGCCATGATAAGACTGTACAAGCTGGATGGCAGCAATAAAAAAAACCTGCAAATACAAATGCTCGAAATTGCCGAAAAATGGAAGCCTTACCGCACTTATGCCTGCCGCTATTTATGGGATTGGAAGGATAATGAGCCTTCACCAAAGAAGAAAAAAAGCGTAAAGAAAAATTAATCCCAGTTAAAAAGTTCGGTAAGTGGTACCTACACTGGCGCAGATATGCAGCCCAGCAAATGTGTGTTGGTGTATCTGTGCCAATAAAATTTAAACATAAAGTTTGCCGCACTCTTTTTGTATATTTAGCCTATGAGCAATAAATATAAATTTTTTCGATAATAGTAAATTGTATTTTGTATGTTTCTCGGTTATCAACTGGATAGATTTATTTATTCGAAATGAGTATAAAGAAATAATTTTAAAGAGTACCAGGTATTACCAAAAAGAGAAAGATTTAGAAATGTATGGCTGGAGTATTATCACAAGCCATATACAAGGGGCACAGATACACATCGGCTCGAGGCTAAGCTGCATATCTGCGCTAGAGTGGGGGCAAAAATATCAATTTTCCCTATCGCTCGGTATCCTTCCCGGCCGAAATTGTTCTTTCCGGCGCTGGTAAAAAACACAACAGTAAAATTTATAGTTTCAAAAGGCCCACCATTTCTTCCAAATACTTTTGGTCGATTGCATCAAAGTGGTTGAGTTGGTCGCTATCCACATCCAGCACGGCAGCCACTTCATTATTATTATTAAAAACCGGTATCACAATTTCCGATTTGGATAAACTGCTGCAGGCAATATGGCCGGGAAATTTTTCTACATCGGGCACAGTCAAAGTTCCCTTTTTTTGCCAGGCCCTACCGCATACACCACGGCCTAATTTAATTCTTGTGCAAGCCACCGGCCCCTGGAAAGGTCCCAAAACCAATTCATCTTCCTTTACCAAATAAAACCCTACCCAATGCCAGCCAAACTGCTCCTTTAAAGCCGCAGCCATATTGGCCATGTTGGCAATAAGGTCTGTTTCGCCATGCAGCAAAGCCTTTACCTGTGGCAATAACGCCTTGTACATTTCTTCTTTGCTGCCGGAAATAATATGTAAATCTTCGGCCATAGTATAAATTTAAAAAAGTTCATCTATCACTTTGGTAATAATTGCGGTTTCAAAACCTTTTTGCATTAAATATTGCTGCAATTTTCTTTTTTTAAGCAATAGGTTTTTTTCTGTTTTCAAAGCATTGAGTTTGCCGGTAGCCATTTTATACAAAACCTTTTCATATTGCTCCCCATCAATGGCGGCCAGCGCTTTTTTAATACAATAATCGCTTACCTGTTTTTGCTTTAGCTCATATTTTATTTTTTGCCTGCCCCATTGTTTCATCCGAAATTTACCACCGGCAAAAGCCAGTGCAAACCGTTCTTCATTAAGGTAGTTTTCTTCTATAAGCTGTGTTAGCAACATTTCCACATCAGCTTTGTACAACCCAAAACCATAGAGCTTTTCTTTTACCTCTTTATGGCTGCGCTCCTGGTATGCACAATAATGCTTTATTTTTTGCCATGCCTTCTCTTTTCCAATATTAAGCCTGTACATAAGCAAATGTACTGTGCAAAAGCCTATCTTTTTTGTGGGAAATTAATCTCCTTTCCTTAAATAAAAACAAGCGTAACGGCTTAGTTTTGAGCCTATTCAAAAAAACAAATTATTTGTATTGCTTTAATGGCAATCTTTTATCTTTGGCCAATAATTAAAAAAGGTTTATGAAGTTTATTGTATCGTCATCGTATTTACTCAAACAATTGCAGCAAATCAGCGGCGTAATAAATGCCAATACGGTTTTACCCATTTTAGAAGATTTTTTATTTGAAATTGAAAAAAATAAACTTTCCGTTACGGCCACCGACCTGGAAACCGTAATGAAAGTGCATTTGGATATTGAAGCTAAAGACAGCGGTAAAGTATGCATTCCGGCAAAAATATTGCTCGACTCTTTAAAAAACCTGCCCGAGCAACCGCTCACTTTTAATATTGATAAAAACTTTGCCGTAGAAATTACCAGCGACAACGGTAAGTATAAAGTGATGGGCGAAAACCCCGATAATTTCCCCAAAGAGCCTGCGGCCGATGAATCCAGCAGTTTTACCATGACGTCGGCACAGTTGCTCAACGCCATCAATAAAACGGTTTTTGCCGTAAGTACCGATGACCTGCGGCCTGCAATGACCGGGGTGTTTTTTGAGCTGGATAAAAAAAGCATCAGTTTTGTGGCTACCGATGCACACCGCCTGGTAAAACTCACCTATAGCAATGTAAGCTGCCCCGAGAAAAGTTTTTTTATTGTTCCCAAAAAACCGTTGAACCTGTTAAAAAGTTCATTGCCTGATAATGAAGATGAATTAACGATTTCTTACAACAGCAACCACTTATTTGTAAAGCATGGCGGCACCGACCTTGTGTGCCGGCTTATTGATGCCCGCTTTCCCGATTACAAAGTGGTGATTCCGGCAGATAACCCTTATAAAATGACGGTAAACCGCAGCAGTTTTCAAAATGCCTTACGCAGGGTAAGCGTGTTTAGCAATAAAAGCACCAACCAGGTTGCATTAAGTATTAGCGGCAGCGAATTACAATTATCATCCCAGGACGTGGATTTTAGTTTTGAAGGTAACGAACGCATGGCCTGCCAGTACGATGGCGAAGACCTGCAAATTGCTTTTAATGCAAAATTTTTAATTGAAATGCTCAGCGGCGCCGATAGCGATGAAATAAATATGGAACTCAGCACCGCAACAAAGGCCGGCATCATAAAACCTGTGGAAGAAGCCGATGGCGAAAAGCTGCTGATGCTGGTAATGCCGCTAATGCTGAACAACTAAGCAAATGGCCGGAAAATATGATTTGCAGCAAATAAGCATGTCGGAACCTTTATTTGGCCGTACAGATTATTAGCGGCTCAAATTGGCATCACTATTGTTTACAATTTACAATAGCTTAGTTTTGTATAGTGAAAAAAACCCTTACACAAATTGCATTTGATTTTACTGATTTTCCGGAACCAGGAAGCAAGCCTCAATTAAAAAAGGCAGAAAACGTTCTATTAGACCCTCAAATTCGTGAGGTTCCAGAGCTTGCCGGCACAAAAGTCCCCTCAAAACAACCTGCAAAAAAAAGTGCTACCCGGGGCCGTATGAAATTGAGCGACATGGCCTTAACGGCCGATTTAGTTGAAGTGCCGGAAGATGAAATTCTTTTTAGTAAGCAGTACTATTCTATTGGCGCCGTTGCAGAAATGTTTAAAGCTAATGTATCGCTGCTGCGCTTCTGGGAAAAAGAGTTCGACATCCTCAAGCCCAGGAAAAACGGTAAAGGCGACCGGTTGTTTCGGCCCGAAGACATTAAAAACCTGAAAATGATCCATCACCTTTTACGGCAAAAAAAATTTACCATTGATGGGGCAAAAGAGTTTATTAAAAAAAATAAACAGGCCGAAGAAAACTATGCCGTAATTGAAACCCTCCAAAAGCTCAAAACTTTTTTAAACGAACTGAAAGCGAATTTATAACCATGAAAAAAACCGTTTTTCCCTTAGCACTTATTTTGCTGAGCCTGCTGGCCAATGCACAAAGCCCTTATGTGTCTTACGAAGACAGTACCCATAAAGGCACCCTTATTCTCAATGGGTTAATCAGTAAATACATTCTTATTAATGATGAAAAAGATTTTAAATGGTATATCAACAGCCATAATGGGTATAGTGCTACGCCAACCGTGCTGAATGCCATGGAAGGAGCAAAAGGGAAATATCAATTTTTGATTTTTGGGGGTACCTGGTGCGAAGACACGCAATTTATTTTACCCAAATTTTTTAAACTCCAGGAGCAAAGCGGTATTGCCGATAATGACATCAGTTTTATAGGGGTAACCCGTGAAAAAAAATCATTGGGAAACCTTACCCATGTCTTTAACATTATCAACGTACCTACCATCATTGTATTGAAGGAAGGTAAAGAAGTGGGCCGGGTGGTGGAATACGGCAAAACCGGCCAATGGGACAAGGAACTTGCCGAACTCCTCAAATAAGCCAGGCGAAGGCTTTATATTTTAAAACCTTGTAGAAGTAGGAATAGGTTTATCTCTTTTCAGCATATCTTCCCTGTTGGCCATTTCCCATGCGGTATAAAAAATCATTTTAGCCCTTTTTTCATAGAGCGCCCAGGTAATTTTTTCAATGGTATCCGTCGGTTTATGATAATCAGCTTTTAACATGCCATCATAAAAAAATAAAACCGGCACCCCTTTACGGGCAAAATTATAATGGTCACTTCTAAAATAAATTCGTTCCGGGTCATTGGGGTCGTCAAATTTGTAATCCAACGTAAGGCCGGTATATTTTTGATTTACCGCTTCGTTAATTAAAGGCAGGTCGCTGCTAATTTTATCGTGACCTACAACGTAAACATAATTTAGTGTATCGGCAAGTTTTCTTTCCGTATCTACACGGCCAATCATATCAATATTTAAATCCACGCTGGTTTTATCCAAAGGGAAAACGGGGTTTTCACTATAATATTCGCTTCCCCAAAGCCCTTTTTCCTCACCGCTAACGGTCATAAAAACCATGGTACGCCTTGGCCCTTTACCGGCAGCTTTTGCTTTTGCAAAAGCCTCTGCCATTTCCATTACAGCCACCGTACCGCTTCCGTCATCATCGGCGCCGTAATAGATTTTACCATCGTGTTTTCCCAGGTGATCGTAATGCGCCGTAACAAATACATATTCATCTTTTTTATCGGTACCCTCAATAACTCCTAATACATTGCTGGCCCAAATGGTATCCTGCTTTTTAGTTATGGAGAGTTCGGAATTTGCCGGTATCGTTAACCTGTCATTAATTGAAAATGGTTCGCCCCGCTTACCACGGGCAATTATTTCATTAAATGAAGGTGAAAATAGTTGTGCCGCAAAATCGGGACTGATTTCTGCAAAATTTAAAGCTACAGCCCTGTTGTTTCCGGCATAATAAGGATTTTCTTTTTTGCTGCGGGCAATGGTTCGTTCCGAAAACCCTTTTCCCATTGGGCTTATCACCCATGCGCCCACAGCGCCTTTACTTGCGGCAATGGCCAGTTTTTTTGATAAGCCGGGAAAAGTCCATGCGGAAATTCTTTTGGTTCCGCTAATTACATAATTTCCATCGGCATCTTTCGGTTCGCCCAATAGAAACAGCGCCACTTTACCTTTTAAATCCACCCCGTTGTAATCTGAATATTTTTCATCATCAATACCATATCCCATAAATACAATTTCGCTGGCATTAAATACCGCAGTACTATTCCTGGAAACAGGGGTTATAAAATCTTTGCCATACACGGCTTCGGCGTTATTGACTTTTAAGGTTGCCGTAAGCAGCGAGTCTGAGAGCAAAGGATAAAACTGCTCATAACCCTTCAAAGCAGCAGGAAAAGATAACCCGGTTTTTTCAAAAAAATTACGGATATAGGCTGCCGCTTTTTGCTGACCGGGAGTGCCGGTCTCCCTTCCTTCCATTTCTTCGCCCGCTATAATGGCGAGGTGCCGGTGAAGGTCTTGTACCGTAATAGTTTTGGCAAATTTTTCAGGATTACTTTTTTGAGCAAGCGAAATGGTTGCATAAAAGCAAAGGGGTAATAAGAACAAACCTTTCATGTGTTGTATTTTATTGTGATGGGCGTTTTAATGGTATCAAAGGATATGAGTCTGCCTTAATAAAAGGGCGCTTATCCTTAAATTGATTTCTTACAGGAAAAATAAAGAATTAATAGTAGATATCTTCTTAAAACTATATAAACGGTAACCCTTTTGTCAGCAGGATATTTTTTCTACCCTGCGCTCATGCCGGCCTCCTTCAAATTCAGTATTCATAAATGTATCGAGCATTTTCTCGGCAAGGCCATCCGTAATAAACCGTGCAGGAATACAAATAATATTGGCATTATTATGTTTCCTGGCCAGTTCGGCCAGTTCTTCGCCCCAGCAAATAGCCGCCCGTATATGCTGATGCTTATTGGCTGTAATGGCTACGCCATTGGCGCTACCACACAACAAAATACCAAAGGCATATTCTCCGCTTTCCACGGCGCTGGCTACCGGGTGGGCAAAATCGGGGTAATCAACCGAATCCCTGCTAAACGTTCCAAAATCTTTATATTTTAATCCTTTGGCTTCAATAAACGATACCAGGTCTTCTTTACAATCAAAACCTGCATGATCGGCGCCAATGGCAATCGGTTTCTTTAAATTAAATACGTACATGATTTAAACTTTAGGATGATAAAGTTACTGCTTTAGTTTCTAAACCAGGTTTGCATTGCCCGTTGTTTGCATTTAATGCCTCAAAAACAAAAAATACACGGGAAATATCTGCCTGATTTTCAATATTCTTTTTAACTTGTTAAAATTCATCCTCCTTCAAAGTATGTGTTTTTTAAGGTCTATACTATTTCTTTTTAGTTTAATTGGCTGGAAAAATAATTTTGCCCAGGCCGATAGCAGCATAACACAAAAAGCCCGTACCGCCTTTGAGCTTGCTCATAAAAACTCCGATGCTGCACTGGTAATGGCCGGCGAAGCTTTAACTGCAGCCACATCATCAAACAACAAATCTGCTATGGCAGAAGCCTGTAACTCTATGGGTTGGGCCTGGCATTTTAAAGGGAACTATGATTCATCCATTTATTATTTACAAAAGTCGCACACCATATTTACCTCTTTAAAAGATGAGTACAATTTACTTTGTGTGAAAATTAATCTTGCAGAAGTTTATAATAAACAAACCCGTTTTGATAAAGCCATAAAAATTTTAACTGAAAGTGATTCATTGGCTACCCTAATTCTAAAGGGAAGCGATAAAACGGTAATGCAAAAAACCCAAAAAATTCAAAATAACATCCAGCGGTTATTTGGCATTGTTTACCGGGAAACCGGTGATTATAAAAAATCAGCAGAATATTTTAAATTGGCTATGGCAGGGTTTTTAGAAAAAGGGGATTATTTTCGATTTAATGCAGCCGCATCCAGCCTGAGTATATTGTACATTTCGATGAACCTGCCGGACAGCAGTATTTCCATTGGCATTAAATCCCTTCAAATCATTACCGATTACAATCTTGGCGACTATGCTGCGGCTTATGCAAATGAAAATCTTGCCAATGCCTATTTAAACAAAAATGAATTTGCCACCGCCCTTGAACATTATACGATGGCTTATACCCTTTTTAAAAAACTGGGTAATATAAGCGATATCGCTTTTGAGTCTTTTTTAATGGGTATGACCCTGCGTAAAATGAAAAAATACAAAGAAGCGGAGCGTTATTTATTATATGCTTATACTATCAACGATAGCCTAAACCTGCCCAATTACACGTATGATGCCAGTTTGGAGTTGGCAACGCTTTACCAGGAAAGCGGCAATTGGCATAAAGCATTTGATTTTTTAAAAATTGCCAATCAAAAAAAAGACAGTATTAACCTGGCCGACCAAATGGTAAAAACCAGTGAAATAAAAGAACGCTATGAGAACGAAAAGAAAGAAGTGCAAATAAACCTGCTTAAAGAAAAAAACAAACAAATAAAATGGTGGTATTTTTCTGTTTTCCTGGCGCTTGCATTAATGAGTTCATTATTATGGTTACGCTCTTATAAACGAAAGGTGAATGAAGAAAAAATCCTCAACTACTTTGCCACTTCTTTATACAATCAAAATACCTTAGAAGATGTATTTTGGGACATTTCCAAAAATTGTATCTCAAGGTTAAAGTTTGAAGACTGTGTTGTTTACAGTTTTGACGAACAGCGTAACGTTTTGGTTCAAAAGTCTGCATTTGGAGCCAAAAACCCATCGGGTCATTCCATACTCCAGGCCATTGAAATACCCGTTGGAAACGGAATAGTGGGCTCTGTAGCCAAAAATTTAGCACCAGAAATCATTGCCGACACCCGAAAAGACCCCCGCTATATTGTAGATGATGCAGCCAGGCGATCGGAAATTGCCGTTCCCATTGTTTTAGAAGGTAGATTGTTAGGCGTTATTGATTCTGAGCACCGTAAAAAAGGGTTTTATACCCGCAGGCATTTACGCATCTTACAAAAAATTGCAGATATCTGCTCCAAAAAAATAACCCGGCATTTTATTGAAGAAAACCTGAGGAAAAATATTGCCAGCGATTTACATGATGATATTGGGTCTTCTTTATCCAGCATTGATATTAACAGCCGTATTGCTTTGATAAAAGACGATCCGGGAAAAATGAAAGAACAATTGGAAAAAATTCGCTCACAGGCCCGAAAAACGATGGATAGCATGAGTGATATTGTATGGTCACTAAACCCACGCTACGATAATTTTGAAAACATCCTCATTAGGATGAAACAATTTTCATCGGAACTCTGCGAACCGCAGCATATTGCCCTGCATTTCAATATTCCTCAAAAAATTGATTCCATAAAACTCGCCACTGATCAACGAAAAAATATTTTCCTGATTTTTAAAGAAGCCGTTAACAACGTAGTTAAATACAGTAAAAGCAATACATTAAACATAACGATTACACATACCAACCATTCGCTATGCATGAAAATAAGTGATGATGGGATTGGATTTGACCCCAACAGCATAAAAACGGGTAATGGATTAAAAAACATGACAGAAAGGGCAAAAAATATCAACGCTGCTTTAAGCGTTACATCGTTACCTCAAAAAGGCACTACTATTGAATTAAACTGCCCGGTTTAAATTTATGTACTTGCAATGATGACCTCCCAATTTATGGTATAAAACGCTGCTGAATATGCGCTACCTTAGCTCTTGAATATGAACAAAAAAATTTCCATTTTTGAGGATAATGATGCTTTACGCAAAAGCCTTGCCGACCTTATTCTAATGAATAATGGGTTTGAGGTTTCGGGTGTATTTAGTCATTGCAATGAAGTCGGCAACCATGTAAAAGAGATAAACCCGGACATCTTACTTATGGATATAGATATGCCCGGTATGACAGGAATTGAAGCCGTTAAAAAAATAAGATCTTTTAATAAATCCATCATTATTATAATGCTTACTGTTTTTGATGACAATAAAAACGTATTAGATGCTATTTGTGCCGGCGCTTCCGGGTACCTGCTAAAAAAGCATGCTTCAGAAAAACTTCTCCCTGCCATTCAGGATGCACTCGAAGGCGGAGCCCCTATGAGTCCAAGTATTGCTAAAATGGTTGTTATGTCAATGCAACAATACAAAACCAACGATTATGGATTTACAAAAAGAGAGCAGGAAATATTGGAATATTTATGTAAAGGCAACAGTTATAAAATGATTGCCGGCGAAACGCATCTTTCCTTTGAAACCATCCGCACCTATATAAAAAGGATTTATGAAAAATTGCAGGTACATTCTGCAACAGAAGCCGTATCAAAAGCCCTTAATGAAAAATTAATATAACTTTTTGCCTTTACTTTAAAAAAGGCTTCAAACTGCTCCGTTCAAAACCTTTCCTGTGGGCCCACCTGGCCTCGAACCAGGGACCATCCCGACGAGAATCTGTCGGGATGCTCTACATCCCTTTGCAAATGAAAATCTTCAATTGATGAAATAAAAAAAGGCTTCGAACTGCTCCGTTCAAAACCTTTCTTGTGGGCCCACCTGGGCTCGAACCAGGGACCATCCCGACGAGAATCTGTCGGGATGCTCTACATCCCTTTGCAAATGAAAATCTTCAATTGATGAAATAAAAAAAGGCTTCGAACTGCTCCGTTCAAAACCTTTCTTGTGGGCCCACCTGGGCTCGAACCAGGGACCACCTGATTATGAGTCAGGTGCTCTAACCAACTGAGCTATAGGCCCTGTTATTTTTTAAATAACAAGGGTGCAAAACTAAGCAAATTCGGATATTTGCGGAAACGAATTTTTAAAATTTAATGGCTACTATAAAAAATATCATTTTCGACCTTGGTGGCGTATTACTAAATTTAGATATTCATAAAACGGAAAAAGCGTTTATAGACCTTGGATTTACCGATTTCCATAGCATGTATAACCAGCATGCTGCTAATGAGTTGTTTGCAGCCCTGGAAACCGGGTCGGTAAGTGCCGATGAGTTTTTCTATACCCTTACGAATGTTGCAGGCAAACCCTTTACGGAGCAGGAATTAACCAATGCCTGGAATGCCATGTTGCTGGATTTTAGGCTAAAAAGCCTCCAATATCTGCCTGCCTTAAAAGAAAACTACAGCCTTTACCTCTTGAGTAATACCAATGCCATTCATTACAGTGCATTTAATAAAATTTTAAAAGAAGAAACAGGGCATAGCACTTTAGATGACTTTTTTACAAAAGCCTATTTTTCGCACCATATTGGTTTAAGAAAACCAAATGCCGCAATTTTTGAATATGTACTTAAAGATGCACAAATAACGGCTGAAGAAACCCTTTTTATTGATGATACCCCGGTGAATATTAATGCAGCAAAAAATTTAGGTATGCACAGCCATTTGTTATTGCCGGGAGAATTTATTGAGCAAATTCCTTTCCAATCTCTTTTGGTTTAGCCGGGCATTCGGGCTATATATTTTTCAACCTGCTTTATTTGATCTACAATTTGCGGAGTAGTGGGTTTGTAGGATTTTGCCTTTGCAAAGTATTGTTTAGCCGCCCTAAATTCACGTTTATTCATCATAATACTGCAAAGTTGAAGGTAGGCTGCAGCATTATTTTCGCTATCGGGCAACCCTGCCCTTATGGCCTGCCTAATATAAGATTCGGCTTCTTTCATGTTCCCTTTTTGCATAGCCAACATGCCCAACTGCAGTTTATTAGCGCCTTCCGCCTGCTTTAACTGCCCGGATAATAAACCGCCGCCGCCCATTAAATTTTGACTTTTTTTCAAATTAGTTTCCGCACTGTCAAAATTTTGTTCAGCCATATCTAAATTGCCTTTAATGGTATAATACACTGAACGTACAGGCTTTATCAATAACCCCGGGAATTTAATTGAGGCAATAATTTTTTTGGCGCCTTCCAGGTCGCCGTTTTCGATATACTCCTGTATAAGTCGCATTGGGCCAAATAAAAAATGGCCGGCAAGTAAAATAACGCCTATTAAATAGAGGATAAACGAAGGCCAAAACCCGGCTTTATAATTCACAAAAATGGCAATAGCCAAGAACAAAATACCCAGCCAGGGACGATATTTGATAATTACATTCAACCACTTCATACTGTAAAAATTGGGTGCAAAGATAAGCCAACCACTTAGATTAAAGAATTACTATGCCAAATGCCTGAAACTGATTATTTTTGCGCTCCATTTTGAGTTTTGGTCCCGTAGTTCAATGGATAGAATAGAAGTTTCCTAAACTTTTGATATAGGTTCGATTCCTGTCGGGACTACAAAATAAATTTCATTTCACCCAAGAGTGATGGATAAACTTTAAGATTTATCCAGGCAATTTTTAAAGTGAAAAGGTTCCCTGCTTGCCGGCAGGCAGGGATTCCTGTCGGGACTACACAGGAAACTTCACACAAACCGGTGTGAAGTTTTTTTTGCCCGGCCAACATTTATTCATTTTTTAGCACAATTCCTTTTCGCTTTTTTCCGTCGTACCTTTATACCATGCAGCCTGTATTTATTTATTGCTATGATGCCTGGTGCGGATGGTGTTATGGATTTAGCCCGGTAATGCAAAAAATTAATGCCCGGTACCATACTCAATTTCATATTGAGGTACTTAGCGGTGGGATGATTTTACCGGAAAAGCCGGTTTCAATAAAAGCCTCGGCAGCTTACATACAAGGAGCCTATAAAAATGTAGAAACCCTCACCGGTATAAAATTTGGCGAAGATTATCTTTGGCATATTTTTCATCCTGAGGAAAGTGACTGGTTCCCCAATTCAGAAAAGCCGGCTATAGCCTTGAGTATTTTTAAAGAAATTTTCCCGGATAGACAGATAGCATTTATAGCTGATTTACAACATGCCTTATTTAAGGAAGGGCGTGACCTTACCGATAATGAAGCCTACCGCCATTTGCTTGAAAAATATTCCATTGATGCAGATCCTTTTTTTGAAAAATTAAATTCGGAAGTGTTTAAAGAAAAAGCTTATTACGATTTTACGCTCTGCAAGCAATTAAAAGTTACCGGTTACCCACAATTGCTTTTGCAAAACGGGGAAACGCATTTTTATCTTTTAGCAAAAGGTTATACCGATTTTGAAACGCTTGACGAGCGCATTGCATCGGTTTTGGAAGAAATAAAGATTAAGGGAGTTACCTAAAAAAAATTTCACATGTTTAACATCATTCAAAAAAAAGAAAACGGATTTAATAAAATTATTTTATCGGATAAAAAAGGAAAATGCAACGCAGAAATTTTACCCGAATGCGGGGCCATACTTAATGCGTTTACTATTTTTAAAAAAGGCAATGTTGTTAATATCATTGAGGGCTACGAAAACGGGGAGGATTTTAATGAAAATTGTGAATCCAAAGGTTTTAGAAGCGCCAAACTTTCGCCATTTGTATGCCGGCTAAAGAATGGAATCTATTTGTATAAAAAAAAAGAACATAAAGTAAAGGGGTATTACCACGGTAAACATGCATTACATGGATTAATTTACCGGAAACCCTTCCAGGTAGTTAAAACCAAAAAAAGTAAAGACAGCGCCTGGATATTGCTGCGCTATACCTACCGGGCCGATGATACCGGCTACCCTTTTTTCTACACTTGTGATATTCGTTACGAGCTTCAAAAAAATTACAAGCTCATTATAACTACAACCATCACCAATAACGGAAAGACTAAAATTCCTATAAGCGATGGCTGGCACCCCTATTTTACCCTTGGGCGGAGTATTAATGATTTAACGATGCAAATGAATGTTTCAGGAAAACTGGTTTTTGACAACGAACTCATCCCTACAGGAAAAACAGAGGCCTTTACGCATTTTTCTAAATTTTCTACCATAGGTGAAACTGCATTTGACCATTGTTTCAAAATCAAAAAAGGGTATAAATCAGCTTTACAATTGAAAAATCCGGAAAATGGGCTCGTGCTGAAAATCCAGCCGAAAAAAGCGTACCCTTTTCTGCAAATTTATACAGCCCCTCATCGAAAGAGCATAGCCATTGAAAACCTTAGCGCAGCACCCGATGCCTTTAATAATAAAATTGGATTGCTGGTATTGGAGAAAAACAAATCAAAAAAATTTACAACCGCTTACCAGGTAAATGTTTAACACTACAGCCGCTCGCTCAGCTGAAGCCAACGCATTTCTTTTTCATCAATGAGCTGGAGTACCAAACCCATTCTTGCTGCAGCTTTTTGCAACTCATCATACGGTAAGGAAAGGGCCATTTTTTCATCGAGTAATTTTTTTTCTTCCTGTAATTGAGTTAATTCTTTTTCCAGGTTCTCAAATTCAAACTTCTCTTTGAATGAAAGTTTTTTGGGTGTGCTGCTGCTTTCGCCGGAATTTACCCCGGCAGGATTAGCCCGCTCTTTTTCCTCATCTTTAGCAGCATTGTTTTTCTTTTGATTTAACTTTTCCCGGTATTGAGAGTAGTTTCCCGGAAAATCGGTAATGCGGCCATTGCCTTCAAAAACAAAAAGATGATCTACCATACGATCCATAAAATACCTGTCGTGGCTCACAATTAAAATGCAACCCGGAAAATCCAGTAAAAACTCTTCCAGGGTACGCAAAGTTTGTAAATCTAAGTCGTTGGTAGGTTCATCCAGCACTAAAAAGTTAGGGTTGGTAAATAAAATACTCAGCAAATGTAACCTGCGTTTTTCACCGCCGCTTAATTTGCTCAGTGGGGTATATTGCTGCTCGGCCGTAAAGCCAAATTTTTCCATAAACTGGCTGGCGCTTATTTTTGAGTCATCGGCAAGCGGAAAAAACTCTGCAAATGTTTTTACAAATTCAATAGCTCTTTTATCTTCTTTGTATTGCAAGCCTTCCTGGTTAAAATTACCAAACACAACCGTTTCGCCATGGTTTACCTTGCCGCTATCCGGCTCCAGTTGCTGCAAAGCCAGTTTTAAAAAAGTACTTTTTCCCACCCCATTTTTCCCAACAATGCCTATGCGTTCGCCTTTTTTAAATGTATAATCAAAGCCTTTTACCAATACATTATCGCCAAAACTTTTATAGAGTTTTTTCATTTCCAATACTTTTCCTCCAAGCCTTGTCATTTTTACCTGCAAGGAAAGCTCTGCCACTTCTTTTTGTTTACTTACTTTATCTTCCAGGTTGGCAAAAGCATCCTGCCGGCTTTTGCTTTTTGTGGTTCGGGCCTTGGGTTGCTTACGCATCCACTCCAGCTCTTTTCTATAAATATTTTTATCTTTTTGCAACTCGCTTTGCTGTACGCTGAAGCGATGTGCTTTTTGAGCTAAAAAATAATCGTAGCTGCCTTTATAAACATATACATTTTCGTCGTCTATTTCTACAATTTCGTTACATACGGCATCTAAAAAATATCGGTCGTGGGTAACCAGCAGCAGGGTTACTTTTGCGGCATTTAAATAATCTTCCAGCCATTCAATCATATCCACATCCAGGTGGTTGGTTGGCTCGTCCATCAATAGCAAACAGCTTCCGGCATACAATTGCATTTCAATAAGCGCCTGCGCCAGCGCCACCCTTTTCTTTTGGCCCCCGCTTAAGCGGCCCGTTTTTTCATTTAAATGATGAATATTTAATTTACCCAATACCTGCTTCAGGTTGGCCTCAAAATTCCAGGCATCAAGCTCCTCCAGCCGGTTCATTAAACCGGCAAGCTTTTCGGCATCTTCAATACCGTTTTCTAAAAATGATTCGTACTCTTTTACCGCTTTAACCACATTATTGTCCAGCCGAAGGATGTTGTCCCAAATGGATTTTTCAGGATCAAAGTCGTTATCCTGTTGCAGCATCACCGTTTGAATTTCTTTGTTGATCCACACGGTGCCTTCATCAGCGGTATCCAAACCGGCAATAATTTTCATTAAGGTGGTTTTACCACTGCCGTTTCGGGCCACCAGGGCAATTTTATCTCCCTCTTCAATATTTAAACTGATATTTTTGAAAAGTACCCTAATTCCAAAAGACTTGGTAAGGTTTTCAACCGAAGCATAGTGCATGGCACAAAGATAGTACCCCGGCGCCTGATTTTCATGGCGCCAAGTTTTAATATATTTGTGCTTTAAAACAGGATATGAGTTATTATGTTCACCCTTCTTCATTTGTTGATGAAAATTGTGAAATTGGAGAAGGCACAAAAATTTGGCATTTTTCGCATATCATGAGCGGAAGCAAAATTGGCAAGCACTGCAACCTGGGCCAAAATGTGGTGGTATCTCCTAACGTAGTATTGGGTAATAATGTTAAAGTACAAAATAATGTAAGCATTTATGAAGGTGTAATTTGTGAAGATGATGTGTTTTTGGGGCCTTCTGCTGTACTCACCAATGTAATTAACCCCCGCAGCGCCATCGTGCGAAAGCATGAGTATAGAAAAACCCTCATAAAAAAAGGAGCAAGCATCGGCGCCAATGCCACTATTGTTTGCGGCCATACCATTGGCGAATATGCATTTATTGGCGCCGGAGCAGTGGTAACCAAAGATGTTCCGGCCTATGCCCTAATGGTTGGTAACCCGGCGAGGCAAACAGGCTGGGTGAGTGAAGCCGGCCAAAAATTATTTTTTGAACCTAATGGCAAGGCAATTTGCAAGGAAAAAAATGAAACGTATATATTGGAAAATGGTATTGCAAAAAAAATATCCTGAATTTGACATTTTTTTTCAGACCCCATCATTGAACCCATGAATATTTTATTGGTAAAAAAAATTGGCGCCGACATTCATGGAACCGTAACCCTTGCCTTAAGGCTCTATAAATATTTCAACAGCCGGGGCCACAATTGTTACCTCAGCAAATACCAAAACGCTGAAATATTATCAACTTTAGCAAAGCCTCATAAGCTTATTGAAGTAAATGAATGGAATGTAGGCGCATTGGCCAAACCTTATCAATCCTTGCATTTTGATGTTATTTATTGCCTAACCAGCGATGATATTATTACTGGGCTTCAATTGCAGCATCGTTTTTATAAAACAGCAAAAATATTTTTAGGCATATATCACCCCAGGCAATCTTTTGTACCCACCAATTTTTTACCCAATTACAAAGAATATCTCAATACAAAAGTTTTTAAGCAGCTTCCGCCAGAAAATATCATTTTCATGGATGAGGCTTGTAAAAAGTCACACAGCCGGTATTATCAAATCAACTTGCAACGGTCGCCTGTAATTCCATTACCCATGGAAATCATTGGCAGGGAACTTTCTGAAAAACCCATAAAGTATAAATTTTGCAGCGTTGGCAGAATCAATGATTTTAAACCCTACCCATTTGGTGTAACAAAAGCAATTGCTGAATTATTGAAGAAAGGATATACCCATTTAAGCTATCATATTATTGGCGATGGCGAGCATTTTGATACCTTAAAGCAATTGGTGGATGACTTAAAACTACACCAGCAGGTAACCTTGCATGGAAATATTCCTTACTCAAAAATTAATGATATCATTAAAGACAGCTATGCCTTTATAGGGATGGGAACCACGGTGGGTGAAGCAGCCGGTATTGGGCTTCCTTCATTAGTGGCAATCGTGGACGAGAAAGAAAATACATATGGGCTGCTGGGGCGGCTGCCCGAAAATATTGTAGGTGAACCGGGCGAAGATTTGCCTCTTTTTCGATATGAAGAGGCCATTGAAATGTTGATACAGCTATCAGAAGAAGACTACAAAAAAGAGCGGGCCCTATCGCTCAAGAAGGCCTCTTTCTTCTCCATAGAAACCGTGGGGGAAAAATTTATTGCCGGATTTAATGCCGGCAAAAGCCATAGCATAAAAATTACTGCTTTGAGTAATTTAATATACCTGCTGTCAAAAATCCAGGTTAAGTATTTTATAAAAAAGGAATACCGGCATAAATAATTATTCAGCCGTCTTCTTTCTTGCACTTCCGGTATGAAATAAAATGATAAACCACATCATGCAAAAGAAGGGCATTGACGTGGCCTTATACCTTACGATGGTGCCAAAATTAAAGGTGGTTAGCCCAATCAAAATACCCATAATAATACAATAGTATAAAATAACCTTGGCTAAAATACTTTCTTTAAAGTAAAGATTTATACTCCTGAACCTTCGAATAACCGTATATAAAACCAGCACAAACAATAAAAAAGACTCCAAGGCATTAAAAAGCATAAAGGCATTATCGGCCTCCCACAAATGCGGCCTGAAGTAAGTGGTATAAAATGCCAAAGGAGCTTTTTCAATTAGCCCGGTTAACGAGGTTTCAATTTGGCCAATTTCAAACGAAGACCCGGCGCCGCCGGTATTATACATTTCCTGGTAAAAATTTGACGTATCTACAAAATCGAGTATAAAATCATCATTGGAATTAACAATATAAAGCGCCAAAAACATTACGCCGATGATAATGATAAAACCCAGTAACTTCTTCAATATATTATCATTTTGCAACCTGGCAATATAGTAAATCAATACCGATAATGCCAGTGCAAAAGCAAGCCCATATATGGTATAAGGCTTTACCAGGAGGATAAACAGTATATTAATAATAAGAAGCAGAATATTTACCGCTTTGCTTTTATTCTTATAAATGTTATAAATATTCATCGCCATAAATCCCAGGAATGCATACACGAGTGTTTCTTTATAAATTGGAGATGTATAAAAAGTTGCCGTTGGAATAAATAGCAGGCAAAAGGTAATGGCTTTTTTGTAAACCGGCGAGTGATAAACCTGCGTCATTACCTGGTATAGCTTAAAAACACCCACTGTAGAGATTACACAAAAACCAAAACAGATCAATAAATACCGCCCCAATGCAAAAGGATAAAAAGCCGCAGCAATCCTTACTAAAAAAAAATTTTTTTCCATATCACTACCCGGCTGTATGCCCAGGCCGCCATCGGACCAAAGCACCTCTTTATAGTTAAGGGCGCTTTTAAAAATTAAATCAATATTGGAAAAATTTTTCTTTAGCAGGCCAAACAGGTTTTTGGATTCTTCATAAACATATATGCTATCGGTCATGCGCCATACATGGGCTACCAGGTAAGTTTGCAAAGCGATATACATCACCTTGGTAATAAAAAAAACCATTAAGAGTTTTTTTTCTCCCTTTGATGCTTTTCTGAAAATAATATTCCTTAGGATAAACGAAAAGGCTATAAAATAAAAAAACAAAAGGAGAAAATCCCAGCCGGTCAAAATGCTATCGGTCATACGGATTCAAATTTATACAATACTGTTGCTATCTCAAAGGGAACCTTTAAAAGGAATCCGCTTTGGCCAAATATTTGGTTCCTGTTCACATCAATAGTTTTCTTAATTTTGCAATTCAAAAAACCGGTTTCCCGGTTTTTAAACCATTATGCATCAACAACCTTATTTAATAGAATTTCCCAGGATTGGCAATACCATGATCGGCTATATTTCCGTAGCCGAAAATGAAACTCTTCCTTTCCCGGTTGAACGTATTTACTGGACCTATTATACCCCGGAGAGCATTCACCGGGGAGGCCACGCCCATCACCGGCTGGAGCAGATCCTCATTGCGGTTTCGGGAAAAATTATTGTAAATACCGAAATGCCGGGAGGTCAAAAAGAACGATTTATTTTAGAAACTCCCCATACCGGCATTTTTTTACCAAAATACTGCTGGCACGAAATGCATTATTCCCATAATTCTGTTCAAATGTGTATTGCCAACTCTGTTTACCAGGAGTCTGATTATATAAGGGATTATGATGAATTCAAAAAAATACCATGAGTAGTATTCATAAACTGGCCGATGTTCAATCCAAAAAAATTGGAAAAGGATCGGTGATATGGCAATTTGCAATAGTGCTTCCTAATGCAGTTATTGGCGAAGATTGTAACATCAACTGCCATACTTTTATAGAAAATGATGTTATAATTGGCAGCAGGGTAACCCTCAAAGCCGGGGTTTATCTTTGGGATGGCATCAGGGTGGAAGACGATGTTTTCATAGGCCCTAATGTTAGCTTTGTAAATGATAAATATCCCCGTTCAAAGGAATATCCCGAAAAATTTCAAACCACAATTATTCGAAAAGGCGCATCTATTGGGGCCAACGCCACCATTTTGGGTGGAATAGAAATTGGTAAATATGCAATGGTAGGAGCAGGAAGCGTGGTTACAAAAAATGTAGAAGATTATACCCTGGTTTATGGAAACCCGGCAAAGGTTATAAAAAAACTTTCCCGACATTAATAAAATGATCCCTTTTTTAAATATTGCAAAAATCAATCAAAGGCATGAAAGCTTGCTTTCAAATGCATTTCAGGAGGTATTTCAGTCGGGTTGGTATATTTTAGGAAGTAAAGTAGAACAGTTTGAAAAAGAATTTGCAAATTATTGCAACGTAAAACATTGTATTGGCGTAGCCAATGGATTAGATGCTTTAATTCTAATCCTTGAAGCCTATAAAGAAATGGGCAATTTGAAAAACGGCGATGAGGTGTTAGTGCCGTCAAATACCTATATAGCCAGCATTTTAGCTATTACCCGTGCCGGGCTAACCCCGGTGTTAGTAGAGCCCGATATCCATACTTATTTATTAGATCCGTTTAAACTCAAAGAAAAAATTTCTCCTAAAACCAAAGCCCTACTTCCGGTTCATTTGTATGGTAAGGTTTGCCAAATGGATGCCATAAATACAATAGCAAAAGAAAATGGCTTAAAAGTGATCGAAGACTGTGCTCAATCACATGGCGCTTTATTTCATGAAAAAAAATGCGGCAGCCTGGGTGATGCGGCAGGGTTTAGCTTTTACCCAGGTAAAAACCTTGGCGCCTTGGGCGATGCTGGCGCTGTAACCACTAATGACGATGCATTGGCCGGCACCATAAAGGCTTTACGCAATTATGGATCCAAAATAAAATATGAAAATTTATACTGTGGCTTTAACAGCCGGCTTGATGAATTACAAGCCGCCTTACTTTCAGTAAAATTGCCCTTTTTGGATGCCGATAATCAATACCGGCGCAACGTTGCCCAATTTTATCATAACCATATTCACAACCCACATATTACACTACCCTGTAAAAAAGCTGAGCAAATTAGCAATTCCAAAGACCATGTTTGGCATTTATTTGTAGTAAGAGTGGAAAACCGGGAGGGCTTTCAGCAATATCTTGCTAAGAATGGAATACAAACCGTAATTCATTATCCCATTCCTCCCCACAAGCAAAAAGCATACAGCCATTTTTCCTCACTTTCACTGCCGGTTAGTGAAAAAATTCACCGTGAAGTAATTTCATTACCCATTAGCCCGGTAATAGAAAGCAAAGATTATGAAACCGTTTGCCAGGTAATAAATGCATACCAGCCGTGAACCTGAAAAAAACCAGTATTTATACTTCGCTCTCCGCAATAGCTACTTTTATTAGCGGCTTTATCATTGTAAAAGTTGTTGCTGTAAAAATTGGTCCGGACGGAATTGCCTATTTGGGCCAGTTTCAAAATACCGTTGCCATATTAAACATGCTGGCAACCGGCGCCATTTCTATTGGTATAATCAAATACCTTGCTGAATCTAAAGAGAGTCCCCGGCAAAGAGATGAAATAACCGGAACCGCCTTAGTTATTATGGGCTACTGTGCATTGGCGGTAACAGCATTTTCCATTATATTTTCCGGGTATTTATCGAAATCGTCATTTAAAGACAGCACTTATAGTAACGTATATCTTGCTTATGGCTTGTGCAGCATAGCCTTTGCCTTTAACCTCATTTTTCCTGCCATATTAAATGGCTTAAAACAAATTAAATGGCTTACTGCGGTAAATGTATTGAGTTCATTTATTGGTGTAATCAGTACCGTAATACTCACTTATTATTTTGGAATTACCGGCGCTTTGCTGGCCTCATCGGCACAGGCTTTAATAGTGGGGGTCATCAATATTTATATATCTTATAAAGCCGGAATAAACTTGGTTTTTTCCCCAAAATTATTTCATAAAGAAACGGCCAAAAAGCTTTTGGGGTTTTCGTTAATGGCAGCAGTAAGTGGTATTCTACTTCCTTTAACTCAAATTCAAATCAGGGATTTTATTATTCACCAATACTCGTTTTCAGATGCAGGTTATTGGCAAGCCATTACCAAAATATCCGATTATTATCTTGCCTTTATAACTTCCGTATTGGGCGTTTATTATTTACCCCGGCTATCCGAAATTAAACACAAGATTGAATTAAGGCATGAAATTATAAACGGGTATAAAATTATTTTACCTGTAGTAATTTTGATGGCTTTTTTGATATGGATATTAAGAGAACCTGCAATTCATCTCCTTTTTTCAAAAGATTTTTTGCCGGCAAAATCTTATTTTACCTTTCAATTACTGGGTGATATTTTTAAAATAGGTAGTTGGCTTTTGGCTTACCTGATGCTGGCAAAAGCGCTAACCCGGGAATATATTATTACCGAAATCTTATTTTCACTCAGTTTAGTCTTATTATCCCGGTGGTTTATTACCCAATATGGGGTAATTGGCGCCACATACGCATTTGCTCTTAATTACGGGCTCTATTGGTTATTAATGTGGTTTGTATTAAAAAAACATATCTACTAGGCCTTAAATAGGTTTTTAGCTTGGTCAGTTATTCTATAACTTAGAATATTCAATGGAAAAGAAAAAAGTATTATTTTTTATCAATACGTTAAGGTTTGGTGGCGCCGAAAGGGTGGTTTCCATGCTGGTAAATCATTTAAAATTTGATTATGAAATACACCTGGCCCTTTTGCATAAGGAAATTGCTTTTCCCGTTTCGGAAGAAATTACAATTCTAGATTTAAAGGAAAACCCGGCTACCGGAAATTCCTTGCTATTGCTCCGGTTGCCCTTAATTGCCCGAAAATTAAGCCGGTATTGTAAAGACAATAATATAGCCTTGGTGATTAGTTTTTTAAACCGCCCATCCTACGTTACTGCATTTATGAAAAGCTGCTGGGGGTACCGGGGTAAAATAATCATGTGTGAACGTTCCTACCAAAGCCAAATACTTAAATATATTGGCGACCAAAGTGTGTGGTATCGGCTGATTACAAAAAAATTGATTCACTTTGCATACCAACGGGCCCATCTTGTTATTGCCAACTCAAAACTTTCCAAAATAGACCTCCAAAACAATTTTGCCGTTACCACGCCAATCGAGGTAATATATAATCCTGTAGATGTAACCATGGTACAACAATTAAGCCGGGAAGAAAAGCCCGCCTGTTATACCGAAGAAGGAGTATTTTATTTTATTGCCGTAGGAAATTTTAGAACAGAAAAAAACTTTGAATTATTGCTCCATGCTTTTGCTTTGATACAAAAATCATTTAAAACAAAATTAATATTAGTAGGCAGCGGCTCATTAGAAAATAAACTAAAACAGCTTGCTGCAGATCTTAACATTTCGACGCAGGTGCGTTTTTGTGGCTTTCAGCAGAACCCATACAAGTACATAAAAAATGCCGATTGCCTGGTTTTAAGCTCATATACAGAAGGTTTCCCTAATATTTTGCTGGAAGCATTGGCTTGCAATAAGGCCATTGTTACTACCGATTGCCAATCGGGCCCCAGGGAATTGCTTGCGCCATCAACCGATCCTTTATATCAAACAAAAAGCAATATAGAAATTGCAGAATTTGGCATTTTAACTGCAGTTAATGATACACAGGCATTGGCGGAAGGCATGACAGAGATTTTTACCCATAAAAACCTCCGCATTGCATTAGAAAATAAAGCGGCTATTAGAGTTGCAGATTTTAATATTGATATTAATATACAGCACTATCAACAGGCTATTGGTAAAACTTTATCAAAATTACACTAAGCCCGGTCAGCTTAAAATTTTTCTTTACCACTATTAATTATTTCTTTATATTTTTATTCTTGCCTCGAGTAAATAATTTTGCAGGAATTTACAAAAAGGATTTTATCCCTTTTTAACTAATTTTACAAAGTCACCGTTTCCTTATCCAAAAATTTCAATAAAATGAAAAAGATCACATTCATTTTTTACCTTACATCATTCACATTAAATGTATTTGCACAACAGGCGCAATGGTTAATCTCCGGTAATGGCGGAACCAATCCCCCAACGAATTATTTTGGCACAAGTGATGATAAAGATATTGTCTTTAAAAGAAATGCACAAAAGTCCGGAATACTTGGCATTAATTTAACAAGCTTTGGTTTTCAATCCCTTTCTGCTAATTCATCAGGAACACACAATACTGCAATTGGTTCGAACGCTTTAAATAAAAATACTACTGGATATCAAAACGTATCAATAGGCTCTTATTCATTAGCTAATAATACTTCAGGAAATCAAAATTCAGCAACTGGGACTTATTCATTAAACCAGAATACAAGTGGAAATCTTAACTCTACGTTGGGCACATATTCTTTAAATCAAAACACGACTGGAAGTCAAAATTCTGCTATTGGATCAGGTGCTTTACAATTTAATACAACAGGATATCAAAATACGGCTATTGGATCATATTCTTTAAAGCAAAACATATCCGGATTGTTCAATACAGCAATAGGATCGTATGCAAGTGCAAATTTAACAACCGGTAGTTACAATACTGTGGTAGGGTATAATAGTGGTACAGGGCTAACTGAAGGTTCTAATAATACCATAATTGGTGCCCGAGTCTCTGGGTTAGCTGCAGGAGTATCAAATTCAATTATACTAGCAGATGGATCAGGCAATCAAAGAATATTTGTGAATGATGCCGGCAATGTTGGCATTGGCACTACAAATTTAACAGCTAACCTAAAGCTGCAGGTAAATGGCAATATTTATTCAAACGGTAAAATTCTAATTAATTCTGACCTTTCTCATTCCGGCAATTATGCACTATCAGTTAATGGCGATGCCGTTTTTACACGTGCAGTAGTAAAGCTTTACGGCTCATGGCCAGATTATGTATTCGATAAAAAATATAAACTAAAACCATTAGAAGAAGTAGAAAAATATATTAGACAGAAAAAGCATTTAGAAGGCATGCAAAGTGAATCCGAAGTTTGGGAAAATGGCATCGACCTTGGTGAAAACCAGAAGAAAATGCTCGAAAAAATTGAAGAGCTGACTTTGTATATAATTGAACAACACAAGGCTTTAATACTTTTAAAAGAAGAATTAAATTTATTGAAAAAGAATGCTAAAAATTAAAGCCCATGAAAGCATTTATTATTTTTTTTACCAGCGTGCAAATTTTTGTTGCTGACAATTATGCACAATCTTGCAATGCAACAGGCGCAAGCATTAATAGTTCTCTACAGGTTGTAAAAAATATTAAAACCGATTTTGGCGCTATGGGCGATGGAATAACTAATGATCAACAAGCCTTTAATAATGCAGCAAATTTTATAAATAATAATGTAGTAAATGGTATAACGGGAAATGTAAAATTGATTATACCAGGCGGAATATACCTTGTAGGTGAACAAGAAGCGCACTTAAATAATACGGCAACTCATGCCCATCCTGTTTATGAAGGGAAGCATGTTATGTACTTACATGATGTGAATAATGTTACCATACAAGGAAGCATTCATTCAATGATAATTTTTAAGAATGGAATGAAATTTGGCACATTTGATTTGTCAAACGGGCTGCCTCCAATTACACTTGACGAATTTAATCCTTCCACAAATGGAAATGTTCAAGATCCATATTATTATTTTTCCCCTCATAAAGGCACTATTGGTAATTTTCTATTTATTAACACAACAAACTATGGGGATGAAAATTCGAATATAGAAATAAAAGACCTGGAAATAAATGGTAATAGTGATAATTATATTCTTGGCGGAAACTGGGGATTTGGAGCCAGACCTATTGAAGTGTCAAATGCATTCGGACTGTATTTGATTAATATTAGCGGCCTTACCATTTCAAATGTAAAAATTCATCATTGTGGGCAAGATAATCTATATATAGGAAGTTATGTAGGCCCTGTAAACTCTCCAAATCCACCAAACGATTTAGCTTCCTCTACAAATAATGTATTAATTCAAAATATAATTTGCGAATTTGCCGGAAGAAATAATTTTAGTTGGGCAAGTGGAGAAAATTTTTGTGTGTCGGGTTCATCATTTAACCACGCTGCTAATAAGAATATTAAAACAAGTCCAGGCTATGGTATGGATATTGAGCCAGAAGGAGAATCTCCACACCCTTTATGCAGAAACGGCTTTTTTGATAATTGCGTTTTTGGATTTAACGGTGGATTGGGTTTAACGAACGCTCGCTCAAGAGATAATACCGCAGGCCTTCCAGTAGGCGATGTAAGAGGATATTCCTACAATCATTATTTCTTTAACTGTTCACTTATTGGAAATAAAGATGCTTCCGCCCGGATTTATTCAAATCGGGTTACTTTTGATAATTGCAATTTTTATGGCGAAGTTGTGAACTATGCAAGTACAATAAATTCTGGAATACAGGAACCTGCGGTTTTCAAAAACTCTCTTTTTAGCGATTGTTACAATGGCAAAACAATGTTTACACCCACTGCACTTTTAGCTTTAGAATATAGTTACCAGGTTAAAATAGTAGATAATAATTTTAAAAGATTTTCTTATAATAGCACTTTTCCCTACTATAGTCGGTTAATTTATGGCCCAATCAACGGCCATCAAACGTGTAGCGACCCTAACCTAAAACCAATTTTTCAAGATAATAATTTTTACTTTCTTCCAAATCCAACTCAGGAAGCATTGTTATCTCAACCACACCACGATAAGTTTATTAATAATAATTTTTACAAACAAAACTCGAGTTTGACTATTTGGAGCAATACACTAGGTTGCCAACTTCGGGATAATGAAGAGCCATGGGCAGGCTCTCCACATTTTACTCCTGGCTTTATTTACCACGATCTTAATCTTGGAGACTATGGTATATGTCAAGACAAATTAATATGTGAAAAAAATATTTATAGTAGTGAAGAAATTAATGAATCGAATATTTTTCAATCGGCAGGCTTTATATATACCGACTCAAAAATTCAATTAAGCACTAATGAAAGCGTCAAGTATGAATCTGCCGAATCAATTATCCTTAATCCCAATTTTGAAACAAACCTTTTAAATAATGCCTATATAGATTTATCCATAACTCCCTGTACACACCCTTCAGGTAGAACTATGGCTGCTAATATTCTTACTATTCAAACACCGTTAAATAACGAATATCTGCTTAGTACAAATAATAGCCTGGTAGTTTTTCCCAATCCATCTTCTAATGATTTTTTGGTTCAAATTAACGCACCTGTAAAAAATCAAATACTTTATTATATTACAAACTCACTTGGAAAAATTATTGAGTCTGGATCAATCAGACCTACAGGCATTAAACAAAACTCATTTAATATAAAAAATATCACTATTCCTGGAATATATTTCTTAAAAATAAATATAAATGAAAGATCAGAAAGCAGAAAATTAATCCGTCTTTAATTCTTGAATACTTCTGTATTAATTAACCTTTTTTCATAATTTGAATCACTCTTATTAAACTTATATCTTACTATTTTTAATTATATACAGGGTAAAGTATTTTTCATTACTTTTCATCGCTGAACAAAATAGTCTTACCAAATTTCTTGGAGTATTAAATTTTTAAATGCGATTACTAAAAAAGTATACCGGGTTAAGCATAGTTGTTATTGTAAATATGGCTATACAATTTCTGTTTCAATGGTATGTACTCACTTATATAGGAGTTGGCACTGAAACAGACGTTCTTTTTGGCACAATGGCAATTCCTCAATTTATTTTACTGGTGTTGAGCGGCTCGCTTACGTTAGTACTTGTGCCTTTATTTTCCAGTCTTAGTGGAGAGGCATTTAAGCAAACCGGGTGGGATATTACACAAATTGTAGGTTTATCTTTTATTGCACTTGCATTCATTATGTTTATTACGGCAAAATGGTGCATAAAGTTTTTATTACCGGGCTTTACGGGGCAGTCATATCAACTTGCTATAGAACTTTTTTCGATACAGCTAATCGCAATGGTACTATCATCATTATTAAGCATTGTATGGTCTCTACATAATGCAAAGGAAAATTATTACAAAATGGAAATCACCTCTATTGCTGCCGGGGTAATCGCAGTAGTTGTTCTTCATTTTTCATTTAAGCAATTAGGTATTTATGCAGCAGCATGGGCAAGTGTACTGAGAGTATTATTACAATTTTTATTACTTTGTCGTATTCTTGGGCCATATAAACGGCTTCATATTCATTCAGGAAACATTATATACACCCGAAAAAAATTACGGCCGTTGATACTTGGAAATATGTATTATAAAACCGGGGCATTAGCAGATCAATATCTTAGCTCCACAAGCAAAAAAGGAGACCTTACCTTACTAAGCCTTGCGCAACAAATTTATACGGCCATCAATTCAATTGCAGTTAAAGTAATTGTCAATACAATGGTCCCGATATTGGCAAAGGCATATACAAATAAAGAGAAGGAAAAATTTCAACAAATATTTTATCAAAGATTAATTGTGGCATTATTATTATCTGTTTTAGTTACAATGGGCTTGTTGTTTTTCGGAAAATGGCTTTTAGGTATAGTCTTCGTTTTTAAAAAAATTGACTTGAGTGATGTTAGTAACTTTTGGTGGATTATGGTGATATTAAGCGGCTTTTTTTCAGGAGGAATTTTAGGTTCAGTAATTTCAAGTGCATTCTATGCCAAAGGAGATACCAAAACACCAACTAGGATAAATACTATCTTGTTCACCATTTACTTACCTTTAAAATTCCTTGCTTTTTCTTTATATGGCATTACAGGACTTGCTATTTCTATTTCAACATACTATATATTAAATGTAGTTGTTCAATTTATATTTTTTCAAAAAAGTCGTTTTGCATGAATATTTTGTTTGTAATCCCTTCTTTGGCTAAAGGCGGTCAGGAAAAAGCAGGGATGTTTCTTTGTAACTATTTAATGGAATTTCATACTGTAACCGTTGTTTGCTTTGAAAAAAGAAATGAAGCTGATTTTAATTATCAATGTCCAATTGTAAGAATATATAAAAATTCAACTTTTTTTTCAAAATTCGAAACCTACTTTTATCGTTACAAAGAACTAAAGAAAGTAAAAAAAGAGTTGCAACCCGATTGCTCAATAGCCTTTGGAAATACCGCAATTATTTTTAATTCTCTCACAAGTTGTAATGAAAAAACATTTTCATCAATTAGGCAGTCTTTCTATAAGCAAATCGGTCTCAAGAATATTAATGCCAAAATTCATAATTTCTTTTATTTAAGAGGGATAAAAAAGTCAACTAAAATTGTCCCGGTAAGCAATGCAATTAATTTAGAATTGAAAAAGTATTTCAATATCAATAACCAATTGTACATTAATAATGGTTATGATATTGACAATATACAATTAAAAGCAAAGGAAACATGCTTCTGCTTCAAAGAAAACCGGTTTTATTTCATTCATGTTGGGCGTTTTGGCCCACCGAAAGGGCATTGGCATTTAATCAGAATTTTTTCGGAAATACGAAAACGGGATACCAAAGTAAGGCTTCTATTATTGGGTGGAATTGACCACTCCAGCAATGTAAGTAATGCCATAAATGAATATTGTAAAAAATATCTTGAAAAAAATAATATCTCATGGTCGTATAATGAAACAGACGATGCAGATGTATTGTTCCTTGGGCATCAAATTAACCCATATAAGTACATTGCCAGATCGCATTTGTTTGTGTTTCCTTCAATTTGGGAAGGCTTTCCAAATGCCTTAGCCGAGGCTATGAGTTGTGGTATACCTGTTGTTTCTGCCGACTTCCCGACCGGTTCAAAAGATCTTTTGTTAAATGAAACTTCAGATGAGAGCTATGGGTTAATATTACCAGCATTTGTTGATGACTTTACTTCAGAAACGCCATATCGTATGGATGAAATGGATAAAATTTGGTCGGAAAAAATTATGGAGTTAATTAATGATAATGAAAAACTATGTTTTTATAAAGAACAGGCATTAAAGAGGTCAAAACAATTTACTGTACAAAAAATGGGTAATACCTGGAATAAATTAATATCAAATAGCATATGAGTAAACAAAAGGGAGATTAAAATGAAGATCAATATGAGAGGATATACCAACAAGGCGCCTTCCTCAATAAATAACCTTGATATAAACATCATTATACCACATTTTGAATTTGTTTTTTTTTGACCTCGGTTTTAAACTCGTAAAAAACTAAAAGAAAGCCCATATAATAGAATGGAATAACCGGAATCCTGTATCTGGCAAGAGTGCCAAAGTTTACAGTAGATATACCCACAAGGCTGGCAAATATTATTGAGTATAATAGGCAAAGAAATATAATAGGGTTTATTGTAAAATATTTTGCAAACTTCAAAATACCGACTTTAATAATTACAAAAACACTAAAGAATACCAGAAACAAGCTCTCAATAGCAGAAAGAACCATTATTGGTTTTCTTACTTCCCAAACAAATGGCCGGTAAAGAGTTGCTACAAAACCTGTTGGAAGTTTTTTTAATATACCTGCAACATTGGGCTCCATATCACCAATATCAAAATTGGAATCCGCATCTTCATTCAGAGTTGCATAACTGTCTTTCAATTCAACAATATTCTCTTGTAAATGTTCAATAGCGTATGCACCAAGGCCTTCGTTAATATCATCGTAAAATATAAAAATCGTAGAGGAAAAAAACAACACAATTAATGGAAATGCCATCCATCGAAAAAATTTTAACCTTATTTTCCGAAGTAGATTCATGCAAATAAACATAAGCAATGGTATGAATAATGCAGCAATAATATAGGCCTTGATTATAAGGATTAGATAAGCTGCAACAAACACATACAAGTAATCTGTCCACTTTGCTTTTCGTTTACTAATATTAATACATCCATAAAAAAAACAGCCCAAAGAAGTAAAACAAATAGTATCTTTAAGCAGGCCTGCGCCATAAATATTAAGTGAAGGGAAAAATAAAATAACAATAGCAATTAAAAAATGCCATTTCGGCGCAAAAGAAACAAATGCTTCAAACAATTTGAAAACACCAAACAATGCAATAAACGACATTAACATTGTGCATATCAAAAACCGATTAAATCCAATGTAAGTTAGCAATAATGAAATTTTCACAACAACAAACCCGCTATTGTTAATTGCTCCTCTCATCTCATAATTTTCACGGAAGAATGTATAGTCTTTTGAGAATACATCGATAAGAGATATTTTTCCTGCTTCAATTAAATCTTTAAATACTAATGACTCCTTGAAATAAGTAAGTGTATCACCAAATCCCCAATAGTAATATACCAGCAATGCATATAACAGCCCACCAAAAATCTTTACAACAAAAGCCTTAGCCAAATATTTTTGGATTAGAATATCATTTGGGTACTTGTTCTTAATAAATCTAATCAACACATATAAAACAAGAAAATACAATGGTACAAGCAGAAAATCGATAGAGCTAATAATGCTTGCATTCATATCTGGAAAGTAAAATAATTTATCTTAAACGATCCCTTAAACTTAAGATTAACGTAGTATATAAGCAAGGTCAAATTAGGCAAAATTTACTACTTTTGATGCACTTTTTTATTATGCATACCATTTTAATTACCGGCGGCGCCGGTTTCATTGGCTCACACCTTACAAGGTTATTTGTTACAAAATACCCCCATTACAAAATCGTAAACCTCGATGCACTTACTTATGCCGGTAACCTGGCAAATTTAAAAGACATAGAATCCGCATCAAATTACCATTTTATAAAAGGCGATATTACCGATACAGAACTGTTACAACAACTCTTTACCCAACACCGCTTTACAGCAGTGCTCCACTGTGCTGCCGAAAGCCATGTAGACCGGTCCATAACCGATCCTTTAGCTTTTGTACGTACTAATGTAGTAGGTACATCATCCTTACTTTTAGCGGCAAGGGAGTTTTGGAAAGCAGATTTTACGGATAAATTATTTTACCATATTTCTACCGATGAAGTTTATGGCTCATTGGGAGAAACCGGGTATTTTTATGAAACCACTCCTTACGACCCCCGTAGCCCTTACTCGGCTTCAAAAGCGTCCAGCGATCATTTTGTACGGGCATTTTATCATACCTACGGCTTACCCGTAAAAATTTCCAATTGCAGCAACAATTACGGGCCGTTTCATTTTCCGGAAAAACTCATTCCGCTCAGCATCAATAATATCATACATAACAAACCGCTGCCTATTTATGGTAAAGGCGAAAATATCCGTGACTGGCTTTATGTAGAAGACCATGCAAGAGCCATAGATGTGATCTTTCACAACGGCAAAATTGGTGAAACCTACAATATTGGCGGTCACAACGAATGGAAAAATATTGATTTAATAAAAGAACTTTGCAAACAAATGGACCGCAAACTGAACCGTGCTCCCGGAACATCTGAAAAGCTCATAAGCTTTGTAAAAGACCGGGCTGGCCACGATATGCGCTACGCCATTGATGCTTCTAAACTAAAAACAGAACTCGGATGGGAACCCTCATTGCAATTTGAAGAAGGGCTTTCAAAAACTATAGACTGGTATTTAAATAATAAAGAGTGGCTCAATAATGTGGTGAGTGGAAATTATGCAAAATATTACGAAGATCAGTATGTGAAAAGGTAGGGTTGAGGAGTTGGGTATAGTTTAGGGGTTGAGAGGTTGAGTAATGTTTAGAGGTTGAGAGGTTTAGAGAATTTAAAATGTATTCTAAATTTCTGTAAAATTCCCAAACCAACTAAACCCATCTAAACTCTCCTAAACTATTCTAAACCCTCCTAAACCATTCTAAACTTCCCTAAACCCATAATCCAAAAAACAATCAATCACCATAAAACCCAACACATGAAAACTTACGCTTTTGAAAAACTGGAATGCTGGCAGCAGGCAAAAAAATTAGCCGTATGGATCTATAAAAACACTCAAAAATTCCCCATGGAAGAAAAATTTGGCTTAGTATCACAAATGAGAAGAGCTTCAATCTCAATAGCATCAAATGTAGCAGAGGGAACTTCCCGTAAAACATTTAAAGACCAATCGCATTTTAGTACAATATCTTATAGCAGTACCATTGAATTATTAAACGACTTGATTATAGCTAAAGATTTAGGATATTTAACCAACGAACAATATACAGAAGGAAGGGCACAGGTAGAAATACAAACGTTTCTTATAGCAGGATTAAGAAAATCACAACAAAACAGAATTAAAAAGAAAGACTAACCCACTAAACTTTTCTAAACTATCTAAACTCTTCTAAACTATCTAAACCCTCCTAAACCCACTAACCATCCTAAACCCTTAAACCCAAAAACAAACAATCAAAAAATGAAAGGAATAATACTTGCAGGCGGATCCGGAACCAGGCTTTACCCCATTACCATGGGCATCAGCAAACAATTAATGCCTATCTATGATAAGCCCATGATTTACTATCCGCTAAGCACCTTGATGCTGGCAGGCATAAAAGATATTTTAATTATTACCACGCCGGAAGACCAGCAGCAGTTTATGCGCCTGCTGGGCGATGGCAAAAAATGGGGCTGCACCATTCAGTACGCCAGGCAGGAAGTGCCCAATGGCCTTGCGCAGGCTTTTGTTATTGGTGAACCGTTTATTGGAAGCGATAATGTGGCCCTTGTTTTAGGAGATAATATTTTTTACGGCAGCGGATTTAGTAAACTTTTACAACAGGCAGCCAGCTCCGGCAAGCCCACCATTTTTGCTTACCCCGTAAGCGATCCTGAAAGATATGGCGTGGTGGAATTTGATGACAACCTTGCAGCAGTAAGCCTGGAAGAAAAACCCTCAAACCCTAAAAGCAACTTTGCCGTTCCCGGTTTATATTTTTATGATAACTCGGTAGTAAAAATTGCCAAAGAATTAAAACCCAGCCCCAGGGGGGAGTATGAAATTACGGATGTAAATAAAATATATCTTGCTCAACAAAAACTCCAGGTGGCCGTATTAGACCGTGGATTTGCATGGCTGGATACCGGCACTTTTGACTCCTTAAGTGATGCCAGTGAATATGTAAGGGTAATAGAAAAAAGACAAGGGCTTAAAATTGGCTGCCCCGAAGAAATAGCCTGGCGTATGGGATTTATTAATTTATCTCAGTTGCAATCCCTTGCACAAGGCCTTATAAAAAGCGGTTATGGCCAGTACCTGCTCAACATTATGGAAAAACCATAATTTGCATTGTCAATAATCCTTTGAAGAAAAATATTGCCCATATCATCCAAAACCTCGGCAAAGGAGGGGCTGAAACCATTTTGGTTGCTGAAGTAAATGAATTGCAGGAGTATCACAATATTGTGATCACCTTATTTAAAGGCAATACCTTTCCGCATTTTAACCCCGGCAAACTTATTTGTCTTAATGTAAAGCATTACCTGCTTACCCCCTTCTATTTTTTTAAGTTAAAAAAAATTCTAAGAACCCATCAAATCGTACTGGTACATTCCCACCTGTACTGGGCCACGCTGTTGGCAAGGCTGGCTACGCCGGCAACCATACCCCTCGTTACTACCATTCATACCTATGTTGCACAATCGGTTGAGTATAAAAAAAAGTTTATGCAATGGCTGGAAAAATGGAGTTATCGCCAGCGCCCTTCAATCATCATGGGCGACTCTGTAGGAGTGGTAAATGAGTATTTTCGCTTTTTTAATCTTAAGCCCTACTTAAAAGTTGATGCCTATTCTTTTGTAGATCCCCGGGTTTTTTCGAAAAGAAAAGAACGATTTAGGAATGCAGCTGCCCAGGAAAAATTTAAAATTATAACCGTTGGCAGGCCCACCCTGCAAAAAAACCATACCTATCTTTTAGATGCCTTCCGTATGCTAAAGCACGATAACTTTGAACTGCATATTTACGGAATGGGCGACCGGTATGAAGCGCTAAAACAAAGAATTGAACAGGAGGAGCTTCCGGTAGTACTAATGGGACAGGCCGCTAATATACAGGATATCATTCCACAATATGATTTATTTACCATGAGTTCATTGTATGAAGGCTTTTCGGTGGCAGTATTGGAAGCAATGGCATTAAAAATGCCCATGATGCTTGCCGATATTCCTTCTTTTAGGGAGCAGGGAGCTGAGGAAGTCATTTATTTTGATTTAAGCAACCCCGGTGATTTTGTTCAAAAATTAAAATCGCTTGCCGAAGATGGCGGCAAACAACAAAAAATGGCCGAAGGCGTTTGGAAAAGAGTGATGGATCATTTTACTTTAGAACATCATATGGCGGCATTAAGAAAAACGTATGAAACTGCGCTTGCAGAAACCCCCCAATAATTATGTGCGGAATTTCAGGATTTGTTGATTTTTCAAAACTCACCTCGCAAGAGCAATTAGAAAAGATGAACCGCTCTATGGCGCTTCGGGGCCCCGATGGCGAAGGTTATGCATTGTACCAAACGCCTGCTGCTTCCGTTGGCCTGGGCCATAGAAGGCTTAGTATTATAGACTTGAGTAATGCCGGTAGCCAGCCCCAGCATTATAAGCAGTTTCACATCACGTTTAATGGTGAAATTTATAATTACCATAGTATTAAAGAAGAATTGCTTGCCAAAGGCCATCAATTTATAAGCCATAGCGATACCGAAGTCATTCTTCATGCCTATGCCGAATGGGGCCATCATTGCCTTAAAAAATTTATTGGCATGTTTGCTTTTGTGATTTATGATGATGAAAAGCAAGAACTTTTTGCCGTAAGGGACCGGGCAGGAATAAAGCCGTTTTTTTATTTTTGGAACAATGGCCTCTTGCTTTTTGCATCGGAGCTAAAGGCTTTAATGCAGCATAAAAATTTTACACGGCAAATCAATATACATGCTGCAGGGGCTTATATGCAACTGGGTTATGTACCCGCCCCTCATTGTATTTTTGAAAATACCTTTAAACTCAAACCGGGCCATTATTTACACTTTTCACTGGCACAAAAAGAAATTAAAGTTCAGCAATACTGGAGTGTTTATGATGCCTACAATAAGCCCACGCTGGATATCAGCTTAAGTGAGGCCATAACGGAAACCGAAAAATTATTACTGAACGCTTTTCAGTACCGCATGGTAAGTGATGTGCCGGTTGGTGTATTCTTAAGCGGGGGTTATGATAGCAGTTGTGTTACCGCTTTACTCCAGGCCAATCACTCCGAAAAAATTAAAACATTTACCATCGGTGTACCCGATGCCGGGCTTAATGAAGCGCCTTATGCCAAAGACATTGCCGCCCACTTAGGCACGCAGCATACCGAATATTATTGTACCGCAGCCGAAGCGCTGGAAATTGTACCCAAACTGCCGGATTACTACGACGAACCCTTTGCCGACAGCAGCGCCATACCCACTACACTGGTAAGCCGGATTGCAAGGCAACAGGTAACGGTAGCTTTGTCTGCCGATGCCGGTGATGAGGTATTTGCAGGGTACAACCGGTATGACTATGTAACCAGGCTGGGGCATAAACTCAAGCTCATGCCGCCGGCATTAAGAAAAACTGCAGCTGCTGTGATGGATAAAATTCCGGCAAACAGCATCCCTTATTTAAATAAAAAATACTTGTTTGCCAGCAGGTACGAAAAAGTAAAAAACCTTTTAAAAAATTCTTCCGCAGAAAACCTGTTAATGAGCCTCACCAAGCAAATGGATGACGAAGCTATTGATAAACTTTTTATACAACACATCAGGAAACTGCACACCGCTTTTGATAGTAAAGAGCTGGTAAAACCCTACTCCTCCCCTTTACCTTATATAATGGCTATTGATTACGAAACGTATTTACCCGACGATATTTTACAAAAAGTTGACCGGGCTACGATGAGCGCCAGTCTTGAAGGCCGGGAGCCTTTTTTGGACCACAGGATTATTGAATGGGCGGCTCAATTACCTATGGAATTCAAATATAATAAGGGTATTAAAAAATATATCCTGCGCCAGATTGTACATAAATATATTCCACAATCTTTATTAGACCGGCCGAAAATGGGTTTTGGAATTCCTATAGCCACATGGCTTGAGCATGAGTTAAAAGATAGGGTAGAATTTTATTTGAGCGATACTTTTATTGAAAAACAGGGTTTATTCAATAATGCCGAAATACAAAAAATCCGTCATGCTTTTTATAACGGCAAAACCGAAAGAGCCGAAAAAATATGGTACCTTCTGATGTTTCAAATGTGGTACGATACCTGGATTAACAAAAACCCGGCAGGCTGATGAAAGAACGCTTTATTGCCATATATAAAAATGCCACTTACCGCACTGTAGCCACCTACGTATTTGTTCTCTTTTTTTCCCGTGGGGTATCTTTTCTGCTCTTGCCCCTGTTTACCAACCCCAGGTTTTTAACCCCGGCCGACAATGGTATGCTCAGCATTTTTTCCAGCAACATGATTTTGCTTACGCCGTTCATCAGCTTAGGCCTGGTACAATCATCCTCAAGAGATTTTTTTGCCAAAAACGAGGAACAGTTTAAAAAATCATTTACTCAAAACCTGGTCATTGCCTTTGGCATGATGCTGCTGATGATTGGCCTTTTATTAATTTTTAAGGATTACTTTAACCATAAACTGCACATTAGCGGATCCCTTATTTTCATCATTCCGTTGCTCATTTACCTCACCCTGTTCAACGATATGTTTTTAACCATTTTAAGAAATAAAAACGAGGTAAAGTTATTTTCCATTACCAACATGGCTAAAACCATTTTGGAGTATGGCGCATCGGTTGTGCTGGTAGTGTTGGTATTAGCGGGCTGGTATGGCAGGGTAGGCGGTATCATCATTGCGGCGGTTGCCATTAATTTAGTGAGCCTGTATTATTTATGGAAAAAACAATACCTCAAGTTCGATTTAAACGTAAAGCACATCATAGAGGAGTTAAAATTCAGCGTGCCCATTATTCTCTTTCAGCTCTGTGTTTTTATGCTTGGCCTTAGTAACAAGGCCTTCTTGAGTTTATTTAAAATAGATACAGCCGAAATTGGTATTTATGCCATTGCCACAATATTTGGCGCAATGGTCGGCGGCTTTTCGTATGGCGCATCCTATTATACGCAACCCCAGCTTTATAAAGCATTTAAACAGGATGGAGTGAGTTACCAGGTGTTTAAACCCCATTTAATCCGCTTTATTAAATTATTAAGTTTTATTACTGTGGGCTGTGTTATTACCGTGCTGGTATTGTATTATTTTTTCATCAATAAATTATACATAAAAGGGATGGGTTATTTTTTTGTTGGCGCTGCTGCATCCTATTTATGGGCCATTAATAATTTTTATTTCCAGGTATTGATTTACAGCAAATGGAACAGGAAAATGCTTTACTTAACGCTTTGCTCACTGCTGCTTTCTTTTTCCATACGTTATACCCTGGTAAAGTATTGGGGCATATGGGGCGATGCCTGGAGTACGTTATTATGTACCCTGGTTTTTAGCGGGCTTATTTTTATTTTTTTAAATAAATTTATTGGGTCAAAAAACGGCAACCGCACTGCCGAAATTCCAGGAATATGAAAAAACTTGCACCCGTAGCTTTTTTTGGATACAATCGTCCCGGGCATACCAGGCAAACCCTTGAGGCATTAATGCAAAGCCGGCTATCGGAGCAAACCGAACTGTATATTTTTATTGATGGACCCAGGCCCGGCGCCGACAAAGAAGCTATTGAAAAAAATAATGAAGTAAAAAATGTGGTTCGGGAGAAGCCCTGGTGCAAAGAGGTAAAAATTTTTGAGGCCGAAACCAACAAAGGATTATTTCATTCCATAGTTGATGGTATTAATTTGGTATTAAGCACCCACCCAACCGTTATTGTGCTGGAAGATGATGTACGGGTATTTCCGGGATTTTTAACTTTTATGAATAATGCCCTGGACCTTTATGAAAAAGAAGACCGGGTGATGCACATCAGCGGTTTCAGTAAACCGCAATTTGAAAATGTGCCCATAAAAGAAACCAGCTACTTTTTTAACCACACCACCTGCTGGGGTTGGGCAACATGGAAAAGAGCCTGGGCTAAATTCAATCCCGATCCTTTACAGTTAATGAAACTGGCACGGCAAAAAGGAAATTTAAAAAAATTAAATATCAACGGAACATTTGAACATTTTTGGAGCCTGCATTCCATTGCACATAAAAAATTTCAAAGTTGGAATACCCTTTGGCATACCTGCGTTTTTCTCAACGATGGCCTTTGCCTTCATCCTGCAAAATCATTAACCGCTAATTTTGGATTTGATGGAAGCGGCACGAACTGTGATGTAAACGAGCAGGTGGGGAACAATCCGTTTTATTCGGATGATCTCCCTGTATATCCAATTCCGCTGGAAAATCACCCCGCTATCAGTAAGTACAATACCTATAAAATGCATTCTTTTCGGTTCAGAACGGTTTTTTTCATTAAACATAAACTTCGTTTTTTATTTAGAAGATAATACCACAAACTTTGGCGCAAGAAAAAAACATACTTTTTATTTCTCATGATGGCATGACGGATCCTTTAGGCCAAAGCCAGGTAATCCCATACCTGCAAGGCATTAGCCGCAGCGGCCCTTACCGGTTTTTTATTTTAAGCCTCGAAAAAAAAGAAGTATTTGAAAAAAACAAACACATTATTGAACAAAGTTTAAGGGGTTATCCTATTACCTGGGTACCCCTTCCGTACCACAAAAAACCCCCGGTATTGGCAACGCTTTATGATAACCGGCAATTAAAAAAGGCGGCTGCTGCACTGCATAAAAAGCAGGGCATAAATATGGTGCATACCCGGTCGGGAATGCCTGCATTAATAGGGCTTTGGCTCAAAAAAAAATATGGTATTAAATTTTTACACGACATCAGGGAGTTTTATGCCGATGGACGAATAGATGGGAAAATGTGGAACCTCAAGAACCCGCTGTACTATATCATTTATAAATATTTTAAGCGAAAAGAAAAAGAAGAAATTCAATTTTGTGACGGTATCAATTGCCTTACCCATGCAGCAGAACGCATCATCCGGCAATTACCTTACTTCAATAAAAACATTCCCTTGCAGGTGATTCCCTGCAGTGTGGATATGCAGTTATTTGACCCTTCTAAATATAATGCAGATACGGTTGCCGCTTTAAAGAAAACGGTAAATATTAAACCCAATGAAATAGTCTTTAGTTACCTGGGATCAATTGGCGGTTATTATTTAACGGAAGAAATGATCCGGTTTTGCAAACGTACTGCCGAAAAAATGCCCCTGGCCAAATTTCTCTTTATCTCCCCGCATCGCCATGAGCAAATATTAGCTGCCGCAAACCAATATGGATTACCATCAGAAAAAGTGATCACCGTTAATGCAAAACGAGCCGAAGTTCCGCAATGGCTTGCCCTAAGCAATTATTCTTTCTTTTTTATAAAACAGGCTTTTTCCAAACTATCCTCATCCCCCACCAAACATGCGGAAATTATGGCCATGGGCGTGCCGGTAATTACCAACAATGGTGTGGGCGACCTGGAAGAGATCATCCATTCAACGTTAACCGGCTATGTGGTAAACGATTTTACCGATAATACTTTTTTAACCGTAATAGATCAACTTAGCGCTGAGCCTCATTTTAGTAAGCCTGCAATTAGAAACGCAGCAGAAAAATATTATGCGCTACCCAGGGCTATAGAGAAATATACGGCGCTCTATCAAGCTGTTTTGCATTAAGCATTTTGCAAGGGCAACGAATGTTCTTTTGCAATTGCAGGTTTCTTTTTCTTTCGTTTCTCCAACTTGTCGTTATAATACAAAATCAAAAAAAGCATGATTACATAAAAGGGCATACAAGGAATTTTATACCTCACTAAGGTTCCAAAATTGAGGGTGGATGCCCCAACAAAAAGTGCGAAAGAAATTGAAAAAATAAAGCAAAACAATACGGCCGATTTATTTATTATGGTTTTGAAAAAAGCTTTTAATCCACATCGCAGCAAAACCGATAATGTAAATAACATCAGCACAAGGCTCTCAATAGATGAAAGCAAAGTAGATATTTTTTTGGACTCCCAGATATAGGGCCGGAATAGTGTAGCATTTATAGCGGCCGGTGCAATTTTCAACAAGCTCAGCAAGCTGCCGTCGTAGGTGACACCCAGGGAAAAGAAAGATCCCTTTCCGCCACGGTTCTGCTGAATTTTATAACTATCCTGCAAATCCATAATTCGCTCTTCTATGCCTTCTTTTGCAAAACCTCCTATTCCCTTTTCCATGGTTTCAGACATCCGCATAAAACCAAACAAACCCAGTGAAAAAAACAATAGTACTACTACCACTTTCAATAAGGCATTTTTAATCAATCCTACATTTAATAAAGCCAGGTAAATAGCAATAGCAGGTAAAAATGATAATAAAATATAAATCTTAAGTATATACAATAACCAGGCTGTAAACAATACAATCAAAAAATTTAAAAGCATTTTTCTTTTGGCATAAAATAAATGGTATAATGAGTAAGTAAACCATCCTAAAGCTCCTACGCAAAGAGTATCTTTTAAAATGCCCGAACTCCAAAATAAAAAAGTGGGTAAAAAAAGTATGGCAATGGCCAGTTGCTTTCTCAAATTTGGAAACTGCTCTTCAAAAAAAACAAAAAGCTTCCAGGCACCGGAAAAAGCCAGCATGGCAAAAACAAGGTTGGTGGCCATAAGCCTTCCAAAAGTGAAAAAACAAATTACAGAAGCTATCCGTACCACCATGTAATTGTTTTCCATGGTTAAGTATCCCAGGTTATGATTAAAATACAAAAGGTTTTCATCAAACTCATGTGCCTGCTGAAAAAGCAAATAAGTATTGGAAGGGTTGCTGAGAATGAGTTTATAAAAATTATAGGCTTCGGGAAAGTAAAGATCTACCGTATCACCCCGGGCCACTAACCCAAAAAGGCTATAACATAGGCTGCTAAAAACCCTTGCCCAAAAAGCAATCATTATAATTTTTCGATGTTCGGGTTTGCAGGCTTTACTCAGTTGCTTGCACAACAGAAATAAAACTAAAGTGATTACCAGGAACATGAAAAAATCCAATAAACCCATGCTTATAATTGCTTTAGTATAAGAAAAAACGAAATTATGCCATTCATATAAAAAACCGGCAATTTATAAAACTATATGGTTGTGAAACAGTTAGTTTACGGAAACCGGCTCTTTCAGTTGTAGTAAATAAAAATGAAAAATAGGTCAAAATATTCAAAGAAAGTGCAATAATCCCTTCATTCCTACGTTTTTATACTGTCCAATAAGTATTTCTAACATCCTAATGATTTGCCATGCAATCCATTATTCCTTTTCATTCCATAAATAGTGAGCCCCATCAAGAGCCCGTTTTTAGTAACCTCCGTATTGCCTTTAAAAAAAACAACCCGGTTCCCGTAGTTCAATTACATCCCAAAAAATTAATACGTATTACCACTGTGCCCATGGCTTTAAAATATTTATTGCCGGGCCAAATGAAATTCATGAAGGAAAATGGTTATGAGGTATTGATGGTAAGCGCCGATGGAAAAGAATTGGCTGATGTAATTGCCCATGAAAAATGCAGGCATAAAATTGTTCCGTTCACCCGAAAAATTACACCCCTGCAGGATCTTAAATGTTTGTACCATCTGGTAAAATTATTTCGGAAAGAAAAACCCGATATTGTTCACACCCATACTCCAAAAGCAGGTTTGCTGGGCATGCTGGCTGCAAAAATTTGTGGCGTTAAAACCCGTATTCATACCGTTGCCGGGTTGCCCATGATGGTAGAAAAAGGGGCAAAATTTCAGTTACTAAAAGCTATTGAAAAAATTACTTACGGTGCAGCAACCCAGGTATGGCCCAATAGTGCATCTTTAAAAGAATATATTCTTGCCAACAAGTTGGCAAAAGTTTCCAAACTGGATATGATCGGTAAAGGATCCAGCAATGGCATTAATTTAGAACGATTTAATATTGCCGGCCTGCAGCTCCATAAAATTGCAGCAATAGAATCTCAAATACAGTTTTCAAAACAAAACACCTATTTGCTTTTTATGGGCCGCCTGGTAAAAGATAAAGGCATTGTGGAGTTAATGAATGCCTTTGCGCAATTACAACCGCAATACCCTCATTTAAGGCTCATACTAGCCGGTGATTTTGAACATCATTTAGACCCCCTGCCACAGGATACTATTGCCGCTATTAAAAACAACCCTGCTGTAATCCATATCTCCTGGACCAACGAAGTGGAGTACTTCATGCACCTTGCAGATGCCTTTGTTTTTCCTTCGCACAGGGAAGGATTTCCCAATGTACTGCTCCAGGCTGCTGCTATGAAACTCCCGGTAATATGCAGTAAAATTGCAGGTAATGTAGATATAGTGAAAGATCAGCAAACCGGGCTGCTGTTTACCACCGGTAATACGGTTCAACTTAAAGAAGCCATTGCTTTTGCACTTACCGAAAAAAATAAAATGGTTGAAATGGCCGATACCCTGCAAAAAGAAGTGCACATCCATTACCAACATATCGCAGTATGGCAAAAAATATTGCAGCATTATACACAACTTCAATCGGCCAAAAAAGAGACTGCCACTCAGTCTGCACCCATACCTCAGCGGGTTATTGAATGGTGCAGGCATATTGCCAGCCAACTTTTATTCCCGGGTTTCGGTATGGAAAAACAGCTATCCGGGAAGTAAATTCAGTTGTAAATAAGTGATTTTCAGTGATAGTTTTCCGTAGTTTTGAGGCCGTAATCAACTTATCTCTTTTTGCAAAAGGCTAAACTTTTCAGAATTACTACGGTTCCTATGGCGCTGGCTTACCCACTAAAAGGCCAATGCTCCTATATGCATGAAAATGGGTTTTATGTAATTATGGCCAGTGCCGATGGAAGAGAATTAGCTACGCTTCTTAAAAATGAAATTTGCCCACATGTGGTGGTACCCATGACGAGGAGTATAACCCCTTTTGGAGATTTAATATGCCTGTATAAACTGGTGAGATTATTTGCAAGAGAAAAGCCCGAAATTGTTCATAGCGAAACGCCAAAAGCCGGTTTACTGGGGATGCTGGCCGCAAAAATTGCCCGGGTTCCCATAAGGATACACACCGTAGCCGGAATGCCGCTTATGGTGGCATCTGGCGCTAAACTTAAATTGTTGAAATTTATTGAACGCCTTACCTACTCCTGCTCCACCAATGTTTGGCCCAATAGTGAATCCCTTAAGTCGTTTATTTTACAAAATAATTTTACCAAAAGTGAAAAATTAGAAGTGATTGGCAAAGGGTCTTCAAACGGTATAGATTTGGCAAAATTCAACAAAACGTTACTGCGGAATAATGCCGTAGAAGAAATAAAAAAGAACATTGCGTATGATAAAAACTGTACGTACCTTTTGTTTGTAGGCCGTATTGTAAAAGATAAAGGCATCACCGAACTGGTGAACTGCTTTAACCGGCTCTTGCAAAAAAATCCTTCCCTAAGGCTGGTTCTTGTGGGCCAGTTTGAAAAACAACTTGATCCCCTGGCGCCTGCTACTGAAAAAGAAATTACCCATAATAATTCCATCATTCATATTTATTGGTCGGGAAGGGTAGAGTATTATATGGCGCTGGCCGATTATTTTGTATTTCCTTCTTACCGGGAAGGATTTCCCAATGTGTTACTGGAAGCGGGAGCCATGAAATTACCCATTATATGCAGTAACATTGGCGGCAATATTGATATTGTAACCCACCAGGATACCGGCCTCATCTATGATACCTACAATGAAGCCGATATGCAGGAAAAGATGGAGTGGGCATTAAACCACAAAGATGAAATGGCAAAAATGAGTGAAAAACTCTATGAAAAAGTAACCACAGAATATAAAAGAGAAACTTTTTGGGCACAAATGAACCAACAGTATAAAAAACTGATTAAGGAAAACAATATCTTAAAATAATAAACATGGTACTTGTAGGCTATAGCGGTCATGCTTTTGTGGTTTGCGGCATTGCCCATGCAGCCGGCCTTTCGGTTACCGGCTATTGCGATACCGAAGAAAAAATCAACAACCCTTTTAACCTTCCCTATTTGGGCTCCGAAGAGAGCGATGCAGCAATAAAGGCAATGGCAGTAAACGGCTTTTTTGTAGCCATTGGAGATAATGCCATAAGAAAAAAAGTAACGGAAAAATTAAGCAAAACGTTTTCTTCCAAAAATATTATTCATCCCTCATCTGTAATATCTGCCCATGCTATTCTTAAAAATGCAGGCATAATGATAAGTGCCGGTGTCCTTATCAACCCTTTAGCCGTAATAAAAGAAGGAGCCATTTGTAATACTGGCTGTATTATAGAACATGAATGTGATGTAGGCCGGTTTTCACATATTGGCCCGGGAGCCATTCTTTGCGGAAATGTAAAAGTTGGAGAAAACAGCTTTATAGGAGCCGGAGCCGTAATAAAACAAGGTATTGTAGTTGGCGCCAATTGCATGATTGGGGCCGGCGCCGTTGTGGTAAAAAATGTAGCAGACCATAGTATGGTAAAAGGCGTGCCGGCAGTATAATTTGCTTTTTAAAAGCACGGTTTTAAGCCCTATATTTGCAAAAAATTTTATTACAACGCTATGAAAGTTTTGGTAACAGGTGGCGCAGGATATATAGGTTCCGTACTGGTTCGCCAGCTCCTGGAAAAAGGATACAAGGTTCGTGCTCTCGACAGTTTGAAATTTGGCGGGGATGCTTTGTATGAAGTAATGCTTCATCCCAATTTTGAATTTATTAAAGGCGATATCCGCAATACCGGGGATGTAGAAAAAGCCTTGAAAGGCATAGATGCCATTGCACACCTTGCAGCAATTGTGGGGGATCCGGCCTGTAAAAAGTTTAGTGAAGAAGCTCATGAAACCAACTGGAACGGCAGTGTAGCGCTATTTGAAGCGGCAGAAAAAGCCGGAATAAAGAAATTTGTATTTGCCAGCACCTGCAGCAACTACGGCAAAATGCCCAATCCCGATTCTTTTGTAACCGAAACTTCGGAGTTACGCCCGGTTTCTCTTTATGCCGAACTTAAAGTAAAGTTTGAAAACTATATTTTAGAAGAACGCAAAAACAGTAAAATGTGTGCTACCTCACTTCGCTTTAGCACCGTTTATGGGTTTTCACCCCGCATCCGTTTCGACCTTACCGTAAATGAATTCACCCGCAATGCTACCATAAATGGTGAACAGGAAATTTGGGGTGCCCAATTTTGGCGGCCTTACTGCCATGTGGAAGATTTAGCCAGGGCCGTAATTTTAGTGTTGGAAAGTGCAGAAGATAAAGTAAAATCTGAGGTGTTTAATGTAGGCAATACCGATGAAAATTATAACAAAGGAATGATTATTGAAGAAGTGTGCAAGGTGGTGCCCAATGTAAAAGTGAATTATGTAGAAATGAATGAAGACCCCAGGGATTACCGTGTAAATTTTGATAAAATTAAAAATCAACTGGGCTACAGCATTACCAAAACAGTGCCGGATGGTGTAAAAGAAATTTACAGTTTGCTTAAAACCGGTATTGTTACCGATTCCTTCTCGCAAAAATTCAGGAATATTTAGTGATGCTGTTTACCGGCCTTCAGCATCTGTATAAAATCCTGCTCCCGGCTTTTGAGGCTATATTGTTGTTCAATTTTCGCCCTCGCCAACCTGCCCATCTCTTCTCTTTTGGAAGAGTTAGTTAAAAGAATAGTAAGGTTTTTTATCCATTCTTCTTTTGTTTCACAAATAAACCCGTTTATACCGCTGTCAATAATTTCTTCATTAGCGCCGGTTGGGCTGGCCACGGCAGGGATTCCTGCGGCCATATATTGAATGATTTTAAAGCCGCATTTACCTTCGCTCCACTTATCTTTTACCAAGGGCATTATGCCAATATCAAACTGTTGCAGGCTTTCAATTTCCGATTGGGAATTCCAGGAAACAAAAGAAAAATCAATATCCAGTTCCGGCCGCCGATCGGAAATGATCATCAACCTAAATGCACATAATTGTTGCAATTCTTTTAAGTTCTCAATGCAGGATTGTAAATACATGATGGTGGAATGCGAGCCCGTCCATCCAATAACCGGCGGGTCATTAAGGATCTTTTGAGCCGGGGGCTTGTATTTGTGTTCCGTATCTACCACAGTAGGCAAAAATAAAGTTTGCCCGCACCCTGACTGCCTGGCAAAATTTTCTAAAAAATGATTTCCAGCGCTAGCACAAAAAGCCCATTTGCAGATATACTTTACTTTCCAAAACGATTTAAAATAAATGGCCAATTGATTTGTGCCGGTTATGGAAGGCTCCCAAATGGCGTCATCAAAATCAAAAATGTATTTTCGTTTAAGGCATTTGAAGAGGATCCATTCAAAAACCGGTGGGCCAAGCGGAGCCGCTTCCCTGTGAATAAAAATCACATCATAGTGTTTACTTTCAAATAAAACCAATTTTATTCGTTTCAGGAAACCGATTAATATTCCCCAAATTTTTTTTGCCGTAAAACCTTTTTGATAGAGCAAACGGTAAGTTTCAGCATTCACAAAGGGCGCCAAATGGTAGACAATACCTTCCCTGTTCAGCAATGAAAAATATTGCTCCACCCTAAACCGCTGAGATGGAGCTGTGGCCTTAGGATAAGGAACAATGAACAATACTTTGAACGTTCCGGGATGGTTTACTGTCATATTAGCGCCTGCAAAGTAATAAATTGGCTTTGAAGCCTGCTGAGATTTTATCTACATTTGCAGCAGCAAAAAAAATCTTCTATATGTTATTGCTCAGTGGGCCCAATATGGGCGGAAATGAATTAAAATATGTTTCGGAATGTATTGAAACCGGATGGGTAAGCAGCGTTGGCGCTTATGTAGATAAATTTGAAAAACTCAGTGCCGAATTTGCCGGCACAAAATATGCCGTGGCCACCAGTAGCGGTACCACGGCGCTGCACACCTGCCTGGTAATGCTTGGGGTTAATGCCCATGATTATGTTATTGCTCCAAATATTACTTTTATTGCTACCTGTAATTCCATTAAATATACCGGGGCAGGGTTAATATTAATGGACGCAGATGAACAGAACTGGCAAATGGACCTCAACCTGCTGGAAGAGTTTTTGGAAAACGAAACGGAGCAAAAAAAAGGCGCCTGCCATTTAAAAAAAGATGGAAAAAGGATCCCGGTAATTATGCCGGTGCATGTTTTAGGAAATATGTGTGATATGGACCGGCTGATGGCACTGGCACAAAAGCATAACCTGGTGGTTTTAGAAGATAGTACCGAAGCGCTGGGATCCTATTATAAAGGTAAACATGCCGGAAGTTTTGGTATCATGGGAACATTTAGCTACAATGGCAATAAAATTATTACCACCGGCGGTGGTGGAATGATCATCACTAACGACGAACCTTTAGCCAAAAAAGCCAAGCATCTTACCACTCAAGCCAAAAGTGACCCGTTTGAATATATACATGATGAGATTGGCTATAATTACCGCCTGGTAAATGTAGCTGCCGCTATGGGCGTAGCGCAAATGGAACAATTGCCCGGCTTTTTAAAACGAAAAAAAGAGATTATTGAGTTTTATAAAAACGAACTTAGCGGTATTGGGGATATTACCTGGCAAGAGGTAAGCAATGATGTAAACCCAAACTGGTGGCTGCCCACCCTAAAAACTTCAAAACAAAGGGAAGTTTTAAAATTACTCAATGATGCCAAAATGCAAAGCCGCCCATTTTGGGTACCCATGAACCAGCTTAGAATGTTTAAAGACGAGCTGTACTATCACAAAACCAACCGGTCTGATTTTATCTATAATCACTGCTTAAGCATCCCATGCAGTACAAATATTAGCCAGGCCCAATTAAAAGCTGTAGCCGATAAAATAAAAGAAGCCTATTAAGTCTTATATTGCAGCCCCGCAGCTTATGTACAAATTTTTTAAACGATTATTAGATATTTTCATTGCCGGTATTGCCCTTATCCTCCTGTCCCCGATCCTTATTCCGGTAATGCTTATTTTATGGTTAAGCGGGGAGCATGCTGTATTTTATTTTCAAAAAAGGGTGGGGTATAAAAACAAAGAGTTTAATATTTGGAAGTTTGCCACCATGCTTAAAAACAGCCCCAATATGGGCACCGGTGAAATTACCTTACGCAACGACCCCAGGGTGTTGCCTTTTGGCAAATTTTTACGCATTACAAAAATTAATGAGTTACCTCAAATTTTTAATGTGCTCAAAGGCGATATGAGCATTGTGGGTCCCAGGCCATTAATGCCGGTAAGTTTTAATCTTTACAGCGATGCCGTAAAAGCCAGGATATATGATTCCAAGCCGGGCATGACGGGTATTGGTTCAATTATTTTCAGGGATGAAGAACGGATCATTTCCCTATCGGACGACCCTAAAAAAATGTATGCCCAAATTGTTTATCCCTATAAAGAAAAACTGGAAATGTGGTACCTGCAAAAGGCTTCGATGTTAACCGATTTTAAGATTATTTTCCTTACCGCCTGGTCCATTATTTTTCCAAAAAACCAAATGGCCCACAAACTCTTCAAAGATCTTCCGGTTAGAAATTTTTAATTATCATCGGCTTTTAAAAACGTAATTTTAAGCGGTGAAAAAAGCAATTGTAATTGGCGCAGGTTTTTCAGGCCTTTCCGCAGCAGCTTATCTTGCCAAAAACGGCTGGGCAGTTTCGGTGTTTGAAAAACATGCCCTTCCGGGCGGCCGTGCCAGGAAATTTGAAAGCAATGGCTTTACTTTTGACATGGGACCAAGCTGGTACTGGATGCCCGAAGTGTTTGAAGCATTCTTTAATCATTTTGGAAAAAAAACCAGCGACTATTATCATTTATCCCGTTTAGACCCTTCCTATAAGGTTTATTTTAAAGAAGCGCAATACAATATCCCGGCAAATTATTTACAACTGCAACAACTGTTTGAATCCATTGAAACAGGAGCCGCAGCCAACTTAGATCTTTTTTTAAAAGAAGCGGAATACAAATATTTTACGGGGATTCACAAACTGGTACATAAACCCGGGCTCTCATTTTTGGAACTTGCCGATATGCAGGTGATAAAGGGCGTATTAAAACTCGATGTATTCACCAACATCAAAAAACATATTGCAAAACACTTTAAACATCCATACTTACGCAGTTTATTGGAGTTTCCCGTATTGTTTCTTGGCGCATTGCCACGCAATACACCTGCACTCTACAGCCTTATGAATTATGCCGATATTAAATTGGGTACCTGGTATCCCCGGGGCGGTATGTACCAGGTGGTAGATGCAATGTACAAACTGGCAACAGAACTAGGCGTGCAATTTTTCTTTAATACCGAAGCAAAAAAAATTAATCCCCTTGAACACAATTCTACACTGGAAGTAACGGCAACCCGGCAAGAAAAAGTACAAAGAATAAATGCCCATGCCATAATTGCAAGCGCCGATTACCACCATGTTGACTCCGAATTATTAACTGATCAATACCGGAATTACAACCCAAAGTACTGGGATCGAAAAACGCTGGCCCCCTCCTGCCTACTCTATTTTATTGGCATTAATAAAAAATTAAAAAATATGGCCCATCACAGCCTGTTTTTTGATACCGATTTTGAAAAGCACGGCAAAGAAATCTATCAATACAAAAGCTGGCCCGAAGATCCCTTGTTTTATGTTTCCATTCCTTCGGTAAATGATCCTGCCGTAGCGCCGCAGGGTTGTGAAAATATGCTTTTCCTTGTGCCTGTTGCTGCAGGATTAACGGGGGATAGCGAAGCTTTACGAAACCGGTATTTTGATAAACTATGCTCCCGTTTTGAACAGGTTACCGGCAATAGCATTAAAAATGATATTTGTTTTTATCGAACTTATTCTATTGCCGATTTTACCACAGACTACCATGCCTTAAAAGGAAACGCATACGGGCTTGCCAATACTCTTAGGCAAACGGCAATTTTAAAACCCTCCATTAAAAGTAAAAAGATGAAAAACTTGTATTTTGCAGGTCAATTAACCGTACCCGGCCCGGGTGTTCCGCCGTGCATTATAAGCGGGGAAGTGGTGGCAAAACAGGTTATTAAAGATTTTGGAGAAACATGGAAATGATAAAAGATTTTGATGAGGTTTGCAACAAGTGCAGCAAAATTACGGCGGAGCAGTACAGCACCTCCTTCAGCCGTGCCATCAAACTATTGCACAGGGATTTGCGCTCCCCTATTTACAGTATTTATGGTTTTGTGCGCTTTGCCGACGAAATTGTAGATACCTTTCACCAATACAATAAACAGGAGTTATTACAAGAATTTAAATCAGCAACTTACAAAGCCCTAAATGAGGGTATAAGTTTAAACCCGGTTTTATACAGTTTTCAATATACGGCAAGCAAATATAATATAGAACACCGCCTTATAGATGCCTTCTTTAACAGCATGGAGCAGGATCTTGTATCCACAAAACACAGCCCAGAAACCTACCGGAATTATATTTACGGCAGTGCAGAAGTGGTAGGCCTGATGTGCCTATCGGTTTTTTGTGAAGGCAATTCAGAAAAATACCTGCAATTAAAAGATGCCGCACAATCCCTGGGCGCCGCTTTTCAAAAAGTAAATTTTTTAAGGGATATGCAAAATGATTTTCATCATTTAAACCGGATGTATTTTCCCGGCGTGGACTTTAATAACTTTACCCTCCAGGAAAAACAAAAAGTGGAAGCCGAAGTGGCTGCAGATTTTTGTAAAGCCTACCAGGGCATCATGCAATTACCCGTAAAAGCCAGGTTTGGCGTATATGTAGCTTATCTTTATTATTTTTCCCTTTTTAAAAAAATCCAAAAATCCAATCCTGAAAAACTCTTGCAAAGCCGAATTCGCATACCCAATTATTCCAAAGCGTTGATTGTATTTAGCGCCGGTTTTAAAAAACAATTTAACCTGTTATAATTTCCAGGAGGGTACCATGGAGCCGAAAAAAATAATTATTATCGGAAGCGGTATTGCCGGAATGGCCGCTGCAATCAGGCTCGCCGTTAATGGCCACCGGGTAACGGTGTTTGAAAAAAATGATACCTATGGCGGAAAAATAGCTTCTTTTGAAAAAGAAGGCTACTTTTTTGATTCCGGCCCATCCGTTTTTACCGAACCTGAAAATATTGAAGCGTTATTTCAACTGGCCGGTGAAAATTATACCGATTACCTGCGTTATGAAAAGCTTCCCGTAACCTGCAAATACTTTTTTGAAAACAACAAATCATTTATTGCCTATTCGGATCCGGAAAAATTTTACCCGGAATTGCAACAACTTTCCGGCGAAGATTTAATGCGTGTTAAACAATACCTGGCTAACGCCGAAAAACTCTACACCCATGCCGGCGCTATTTTTTTAAACAAATCCTTACATAAAATAAGCACCTGGTTTAATAAAGATATTCTATCGGTATTAAAAGTTACCCGGCTCTCCTATATTTTAAAAACACTCAGTAGCTATAACCAACAAAAATTAAAAAGCCCTGAAGTTCAACAAATTTTTAATCGCTATGCCACGTACAATGGCAGCAGCCCCTTTAAAGCCCCTGGAATGTTAAGCCTCATTCCTCACCTGGAGTTTAACCGGGGGGTATTTTATCCTTTGGGTGGAATGCAAAAAATTGCAGATGCGGTTTTTGCTCTTGCCCAAAAAACCGGTGTTCACTTTGAATTTAATGCCCCGGCGCAACGCATCATACATTCTGAAGGCAAGGCAAGAGGCATCGTAGCCCATCATCAAAACCATTTTGCCGATGCCGTGGTGAGTAATGCAGATATTTATGTTACCTATAAACATTTATTAGGCAACGAAGTAAAAAGCCAAAAAGTGCTAAAGGCCGAACGCAGCAGTAGCGCATTGATATTTTACTGGGGCATCCTCAAACCCTTTCCTCAACTGGATGTTCATAATATTTTATTTTCAAAAGATTATTATTCTGAATTCAAGCACCTGTTCCGTTTTAAAAATATAAGTAACGACCCTACCGTATATATTAATGTTACGTCAAAAAAAGATCCCGCACATGCCCCCGCTGGGAAAGAAAATTGGTTTGTGATGATTAATGCACCCTCCAATACCGGGCAAAATTGGGAGCAAATCATCGGCAATACCAAAAAAAACATTCTTCAAAAAATAAGCGGTATCCTTGGGGAAGATATAGAACCTTTAATTGAGTCCGAAACCATTTACGATCCTCTTACGATCGAAAAAAACACCGGCAGCTTTATGGGTTCTTTGTATGGCTCAAGTTCCAATAGTAAAATAGCAGCATTTTTGCGGCATCCCAATTTTTCCCGTTATGCAAAAGGGCTTTATTGCTGTGGCGGCACGGTTCATCCCGGCGGCGGCATTCCGCTTTGCCTTAAAAGCGCTAAAATCACCACCGAACTTATTGAAGCCGATTTTCGGAAACGCAAAAACCATTGAAAAAATATACCCGGCACGAGATTGCCAGCACCATAGCCATCGTTTTTCATGCCATTGGGCTTGCAGGGATTTTATTTTATGATAAAACCCTTTTTGCTTCTTTTACGGCATATCATATTCTTCTCATGTGCGCACTCTTACTTTACAGCCTTAAAAAATTAACCTTCCCCTTTATTGTTTTTTTAGTAGCCTGCTTTTTCATTGGGTATTTTGTTGAGTATATAGGCATTTCAACCGGTTGGCTATTTGGCAACTATACCTATGGAAATTCACTTGGAATAAAAGTTGAAGAAGTACCCTTAATTATTGGCTTAAATTGGTTTGTAATCGTTTATTGCTGCGGCATTACGGCACATACTATATACCGGAGACTGATTGGAAGTTTAGGTATGGAAAACGCCGTTCTAAAAAAGGGGTTGCATCATTTTTCGCTCGCTTTCGATACCGCACTGCTTGCCGTATTTTTCGATTTTATTATGGAGCCGGCTGCCATAAAACTGGGCTATTGGGAGTGGCAAAGTGGAATCATCCCCACATTTAATTATGCCTGCTGGTTTTTAATTAGCTTTATTCTATCGGCCCTTTTTCAAGGGTTCAAACTGGACAGGCATAATAAATTCGCCGTACATTTGTTATTAATACAATTCATGTTTTTTCTCATTTTGCGTACTTTTTTATGAGCCCTTTTTTATTCCTGCTGCTGGTTTTGGTAAGCTTTATGATTATGGAAGGCATCACCTGGCTTACGCATAAGTATATTATGCATGGCTGGCTATGGAAACTACATAAAGACCATCACCAGCCCAAGCCGGGTTTTTTTGAAAAAAACGACAGTTTTTTTTTAATATTTGCCATCCCAAGCTGGCTCAGCATTATGCTGGGCTTGCAACATAAAATGTATGGGCTGGCCGCCATTGGATTTGGCATTGCCCTATATGGCCTTGCCTATTTTATTATTCATGATGTAATCATTCACCAAAGGTTTAAATGGTTTTCCCGTAGTAATAACCGCTATATCAAATCCATTCGCCTGGCCCATAAAATGCACCACAAACATTTAGAACGGCATGATGGCGAAAGTTTTGGGCTGCTTTGGATAAACAAAAAGTATTGGGTAAAAAAATAAAATCAAGCTCACAAGCAGGTTGAATTCACACTATATATATTTTGCAATTCTTACCGCTTCTATTGCCGGCCCTCTATTGTTGAGCTTTGATAAAAAAGTGGCCTTTTATAAAAAATGGAAATACCTGCTACCGGCTATTTTTGTTCCTGCACTATTTTATATCATTTGGGATATCATTTTTACGCATCTGCAAATTTGGCACTTTAATGACCACTATATAGCCGGGTTAAAAATGGTTAACCTTCCTGTTGAAGAAGTGTTGTTCTTTTTTGTAGTGCCGTATTGCTGTATTTTTATTTACGAATGTTTGCGGTGCTATTTCCCAAAATTGAACAGCAGTACCCATTGGAATATTTATCTAAAAATTTTGGCCCTTTTCCTGCTTCTTACCTCAATGTTTTTTTATGATAAACGCTATACTTTTTTTTCATTACTGTTTTGTGGTATTGGCCTTTTGCTGGCCACTTCTTTAAGTAGTTGGAAAAAATACTTACCTGCCAAAACTTTTTGTTTATCTTTTTTAATCATTCTAATTCCTTTTTTAACGGTGAATGGCCTGCTTACTTATTTACCTGTGGTGGAATATAATCCCCGGGATATTTCCGGCATAAAGATTTACACGATACCCTTTGAAGATGTGTTTTATGGAATGTTGTTGCTGCTACTCAATATCCTGCTTTTTGAAAAATTCAGGAATAAAAAACAAACTCCTTAAATACCCGATTATTCAATTTATTCAGCGAAATTTGCTGTTCACTAAAAGGCTGCTGCCTGGATGAAATACCTTTTTTTGATATTACTGCCTTTTATCTCTATAAAAGTATTTAGCCAATGCACTACTCCTATAACGGCATTTCCATATAGTGAAGGTTTTGAAGCCAGTAATGGCGGTTGGCTCAGTGGCGGCGCCGCATCTGACTGGGCCTGGGGTACACCCGGCAAACCGGTAATTAGCACTGCGGGAGGCGGCACAAAATGTTGGGTAACCGGTGGTTTAAACGGCAGTTCCTATAACAATGGAGAAAGCGCCTGGCTGCAAAGCCCGTGTTTTAATTTTGCAGGTTTGCAATATCCGCAAATTACTTTTAAAATATTTTGGGAAACCGAACGCAGCTTTGATGGCTTGCAGCTCCAATACAGCCTCAACGGAGGAAGCAGTTGGCAGGTATTGGGCGCCTCTAATTCCAATAGCTGCACCGCTTCAAACTGGTACAATGAAGCTTCGGTAAAATATTTAGGTAATTCGGCCGGTTGGTCGGGCTCCACTTCCAGCAGCTGTTCCAGCAGCGGCGGTAGCGGCAGTTGGCTTACGGCAAGCCACAGTTTAACTTTTTTAGCCGGGCAAACATCGGTGATGTTCCGTTTTTTATTTGGCGCCGGTACCGTATGTAATGGTTTTGATGGTATAGGTATTGATGATGTTTTTATTGGCGAAGCGCCGGCAAATTCCAATACGCTTTCTAAACTATGCATCAGCGAAAAAGAAATTCAGTTTTCAGCATCAGCTAATTGCATTACCAATTATAGCTGGGATTTTGGTGATGCCGCTTCGTCAGGCAACACGTCAACTGCAGCATCTCCTTCACATATTTTTAGCGCTTCCGGCACATATACCATAACCCTTACAGCCACTTATGCTACAGGCCCACCTACTATCACAACCCTTACCGTAAATGTACTGGATGTGGTGATTAACAGCACATGGCCCGGAAGGTGCAATAATATTGCAGATGCAACATTAACCGCAGTTGCCACAGGTAGCAGCGCTTATTCTTATGCCTGGAACACCAGCCCGCCACAAACCAGCGCCAGTATAACCAATGCAGGAGCCGGTAGCTATACCGTTACCGTAAACGCAGTAAATGCCTGCACGGCAAATAAACAGGTTATTCTAAATCCATTTACTCAAATGCAATTGAACCCGGTTATTAAAAATGCCTTTTGCGGCAATACAAATGGATCTATTACAACGTCCATTACCGGAGGAGAAGCGCCCTATAATTATAATTGGAGCAATGGCTCCACTGCAAGCGCCCAGCAAAATTTACCGGCTGGCAATTACAGTGTTATCATTACTGATATTAACGGGTGCCAGTTGAATAGCGGGCCCTTTTCCATAATTAATATGGACAAAAACGTTAGTGTAAACCTGGGGCAAGACCTTAGCATTTGCCCGGGCCAAAACATTGTACTTAACCCCGGAAATTTCAGCAGCTATCTTTGGCAAAATGGAAGTACAAATTCTTCTATAACCATAAACAATGCAGGAGAATATTTTGTAACAGTTACCGATGCTGATGGTTGCAACGGCAGCGATACCGTAAATGTTAATGCAGATTGCAGGGGAATTTATTTCCCCTCGGCCTTTACACCCGATGATGATGGCCTCAATGATAAATTTGGGCCTTTAGGCAACCTTTCTGCACTCAAAAATTATTCGCTCTCTATTTACGACCGGTATGGGAATAATATCTTTTTTAGTACAAACCCATTTGAAAAATGGAATGGTACGGTAAAAGGCGCAAAGCCCAATAGCGGTAGTTTTGTATGGATGAGTGAATTTTTATTTAATGGTAAAAAAGAATCCAGGAAAGGAAGCATTACCATTGTACGGTAATTAATCTGTTTTTTCCGGTCTCATCATCGGGAAAAATAATACGTCTTGTATGGATGATTTGCCGGTAAGTAACATACAAAGCCTGTCAACCCCAAAACCAATACCACTTGTTGGCGGCATGCCATATTCCAACGCCCTCAAAAAATCATAATCTATAAACATAGCTTCATCATCACCCCGTTCCATAAGTTTTGCCTGTTCTTCAAAGCGTTCCCTTTGTTCTATAGGATCGTTCAATTCACTATATGCATTGGCAATTTCTTTGCCGTTGATAATTATTTCAAAGCGTTCAACCAGGCCGGGTTTGCTACGGTGTTTTTTGGTAAGCGGGCTCATTTCTACCGGGTAATCGGTAATAAAAGTGGGTTGTATAAAATGATGTTCACATTTATCACCAAAAATTTCATCAATGAGTTTTCCTTTTCCCCATTTAATATCGGCATGAATATTTAATTTTTTACAAACTTCCCTTATTCCTTCTTCATCCATTGCACTAATATCAAAACCGGTATGCTCTTTAATGGCATCATACATACTTATGCGTTTATACGGCGCTTTAAAGCTGATTTGTTTATCATCAATAGTTACCTCGGTAGAAGCATTTGTAGCCATAGCGGTTGCCTCAAGCAATTGCTCTGTGGTTTCCATCATCCATTCATAATCTTTATACGCTACATAAAACTCCAGGATGGTAAACTCGGGGTTATGCGTACGGTCCATACCTTCGTTACGAAAGTTGCGGCTAAATTCATACACCCAGTCAAAGCCGCCCACAATAAGGCGTTTAAGATAAAGTTCATTGGCGATACGCATGTACATAGGCATATCCAAGGCATTGTGATGCGTAATAAACGGCCTTGCCGCCGCACCTCCCGGAATGCTTTGTAAAACCGGCGTATCCACTTCCAATGCCCCCCGTTCATTCAAAAATTTTCTAATGGCATTAACCATCTGCGTACGTTTAATAAAGGTTTCCTTAACGCCGGGGTTCACCACCAAATCGGCATACCGCTGCCGGTAGCGAAACTCGGGGTCGGTAACTTCGTCAAAAGTTTCTCCTTCTTTTTCCTTTACAATGGGCAATGGCCTAAGGGCTTTACTCAATAAAGTAAACTCTTTTACATGCACCGAAGTTTCACCGGTTTTTGTAGTGAATACATACCCCTTTACTCCAATAAAATCGCCTATATCCATCAGTTTTTTCCATACGGTTTGGTAAAGCGTTTTATCTTCTGCAGGGCAAATATCATCCTGCTTAATATAGCATTGAATTTTACCTTCGGCATCCTGCAACACAAAAAAGTTGGCTTTTCCCATATCTCTAACACTCATGAGGCGCCCCGCAATAACTACGTCAATCGGTTTTGTATTATCGGCAGCCCATAGCCTTTTAATTTCTGCAGAATGATGCGTTACGGGGTATAACGCTGCAGGATAGGCTTCAATACCTAATTGTAAAAGTTCGGCAAGCTTTTCTCTTCTTACCAGCTCCTGCTCAGATAAATGTGCTGTACTCATATACTAAAAATTCGGGGCAAAGGTAATTGAAGTGGGGCAGGCTGCCAACAGCGGCCCGGGGATTAAAAAGTGCACTCTTTTAGGAAACGGCTTTTAACCCTACGATTGATGCAATGAGCGTGGTAATAAAAAAAATGCGGGCAAATGATGCCGGTTCTTTAAAAACCCAAATACCTAAAATAGCGGAGCCCACGGCGCCAATGCCCGTCCACACCGCATAAGCAGTACCAATGGGCAGGGTTTGCGTAGCTTTTACCAACAATATCATGCTAATGACCAATGCAATAATAAAGCCGATATACCATAACGTTGCTTCATTGCCATTTGCATCTTTAGCCTTACCCAGGCAAAAAGCAAAAGCGGTTTCAAAAAGCCCGGCAATAATTAAAAGTGTCCAGTTCATGTAAAAAAATGCATGGTAAATTTAATTCATAATAGATTGCCCTGCATCAAAATTTATAGAAAATCAATAAACTTCCAAAGGAAAACTTCGTCTTAAGAAGATAAACTTTAATTTGCAACTACCCTTTTTAAATTTATAGTATGAAAAAAGCACTAACGATACTTGCCCTTTTCGGTACTATGGTATTAAGCGGATGCGAAACGCTGCAACAGGCGGCAGGCAGTTTGGGCGGACCCGTAACAGAAGCTGAAGCCGGGCAGGGCATCAAGGAAGCCCTTTCGCAGGGTTTGGTAAAATCGGTTTTGCAATTAAACAGTGTAGATGGTTTTTTTAAAGATGCCGTATATAAAATATTGCTGCCCCCCGAAGCCAAAAAAATTGAAAATACCCTGCGTTCGTTGGGTATGAACAGCCTGGTGGACAAAGCTATTCTTTCTATAAACCGGGGTGCCGAAGAAGCGGTAGGAACGGCCAAACCCATTTTTGCCGATGCTATTAAGAGTATGACCTTACAGGATGCCATTGGGCTGATAAAAAATGGGGATACCAGCGCCACACATTTTTTCAGGGTAAAAACTACCGATAAACTTGTAGCGGCTTTTACTCCAATTATTCAAGCCTCTTTAAATAAAGCAGATGCCACAAAATATTATGGGGATATCATTAAAACTTATAACGACCTGCCCACAACGTTCAAAAAACTCAACCCCGATCTCACCGGCTATGTGACCAACCGGGCCACCAATGCACTTTTTGATTTAATTGGGAAAGAAGAAGTAAATATCCGCACCAATTTTTTAGCCCGTACCACGGATTTGCTGAAAAAAGTATTTGGTACAAAATGGTAATGCTGTGGACGAGCTAATCGGCAAGCAACACCTGCCAGGCCTCAGTCACTTTTCCGTCATCAATTAATGCAGCGGCATATTTTTGCAGCTCAAGATCCATCTCGGCCGGGTTTATGGAAAAATATTGTATGATGCTTTTTAATTTTTCATCTTCAAAAGATGCATTTACAACCGGCAGTTCATTTACATTGGCCAATTGCGCCAGGTGGTTACCGGTTAATATTTTACTGTTTCGGATATTTTCAGGCAGGTTATCAAACCCAATACCCAGTTGTGTATTGGGCTTTGGCACCTTAAATAAACTTTGCGCATCCACTTTGCAATACCAGTCGCCGCCCAGCCGGGCTACATGATGCAGTTTGCGCTGATCTATCTTTCCCTGTTCATCTAAAAGCGTATCATCAATATGCATCACCAACACTTCACAAATAATTAAATTGCCCGCTCCGCCTTCTGTACCCAAAGGTTTTATTTCCAAAACCCTGCATTCCATTTTTACTTTACTTTCTTTTACCATTGGAGGCGCAATCACAGATGCCTTTTGTTGCGTAAAACCGGCTTTTATAAACTCATTAATACCTTTCGGGTATTCACAACTGGCCAATGAGGTTTGCTGCACCATATCATAATCCACAATATTAATGACCACCTCTTTTACTTCTTCAACATTTTGCAAGGTATGCTTGGTTGTATTATTACGCACCCTCCTTGCCGGAGAAAAAATAACAATGGGCGGATTTGAGGAAAATAAATTAAAGAAACTAAAAGGGCTCAGGTTTATATTCCCAGCTTTGTCAATTGTAGAAGCAAAGCATATGGGCCTGGGGGCAATGGCATGCTGCAGGTAGTTTTGCGCTTCCGCAGGTTTTATATCTTTTAAATGGAGAATCATTTTACATTTTTCTTTATGGCCAAAAGACTAAACTCATTTTCTTCTTTCACTATGGTATTCGTTAATTTACCAAGGGCATCTATTTCCAGTTCAACCACATCATTTTCTTTGAGCCATTGCTCTGCGTAATTAGGATTGTTTAATTTACCGGTACCGTTAAGCTCAAGAAAACATCCGGTACCTACGGTTCCGCTGCCAATAATATCACCCGGCATCAAGGTTACGCCATAAGATGCCCTTTCAATGATTTCTGCAAACGTCCAGTCCATATCAGCCACATTTCCTTCGCTCACCTGTAGGCCATTTACAAAACATTTCATGGATAAATTCCAGGCTTTGCCGGTATGACCTTCTTTACAGGACACTTCAAAAGCCGCCAGTTCATCCAATGTTACCAGTTTTGGGCCTATGGCAGTAGAAAAATCTTTTCCTTTGGCGGGGCCGAGGTTTAAAAGCATTTCTTCCATTTGCAATCTCCTTGCGCTCATGTCATTCATGATCATTAACCCGGCAATATAATCATCGGCATCGGCCGCTTTAATATTTCTTCCGGGTTTATTAATTACAATGGCGGCTTCCAATTCAAAATCCAGTTTTTCAAAATGGTCGGGCATGCAATAAATATTTCCGGGACCCTGGATGCTGTTGTGATTCGTAAAATAAAAAATGGGATACTGATCAAATTCAGGAATCATATCCACTTTTCGGTTTCTTCTTGCTGCAGCTACATGCTGGCGAAACGCATACCCGTCCCTGCAACTGGTTGGGTGGGGTACCGGCGCCAGCAATTCCACCTCATCTATAGAAAGGGCTATATCGTTTTTAAAATGATCCTTTCGTATTTTTTGTTCAATAACGGTAGCCAGGGGAACCACATCGTCCCAATAATTTAAAAACATGCCCATACTACCCGGCAAATCGCCGTGGAGCCTGTCCATATCGTAAAGTTTTTGATCTACCAATAACGCCAACTGATCCCTTCCTTCATTTAAGTAACTTACTAATTGCATTTTATTTTTATTTAAAGCAAAAGTACGCACAAGCAATTATTAACCATTCTTTAAAAGCGTATAATTTGAATATTATGTACCTTTGAATAGCGGATAAAATGGTATGAAATTTGAAAAAATACATAATAAAGGCCAGGCAAGATTGTTTCAAAACCAATACCTGGAATACCTCACCAAAACACATCCGTTAGTGATTTGGGGAATGTACATTCCCATTATTGGATATTTGCTTTATTTTAGTTACACCCATTTTAATTTACCTATTTTAACCGTTGCAGGAATATTTTTTGCCGGTATTTTTTTCTGGAGTTTTTTTGAGTATATCATGCACCGCTGGATTTTTCATTTTGCCAGTGAAAATGAAAAAGTGAAAAGGGTGGTTTATGTGATGCATGGCAACCACCATGAATATCCAAGAGATAAAGAGCGGCTATTTATGCCGCCCGTTCCAAGTATTATCATTGCTTCTATATTGTTCGCCATTTTTTATTTTATCGGTTTTTTGGTAGGCGCAAGATTTTTGGCCTTTAGTTTTTTCCCGGGATTTATGCTGGGATACTTACTTTATGGCACTATGCATTATGCCATTCATGCCTGGAACCCTCCCTTTAAATGGATGAAAGGCCTTTGGCGCAATCACCATCTTCACCATTATAAAAATACCGAACAAGGCTTTGGGGTGAGTTCAACACTTTGGGACCATGTTTTTGGTACCGGCTTTAATTTAAAAAAAGAAAAAGAAGATAAGGAGAAAGTGAAAGAGCTGATGTTTTAAATCTTTCAAAAACGGTCTTCTTCATTGCCCGCATTGCCATTTTTTTTGTTTTGTTCCCTGGTTTTAATTTTTTGTAATAACCTTTCTATAATTAATGTAGCAATTACTTCGGCTGCATCTTTATCCTGAAATTCTTTAAGGCTGGCTTTTAGCTTTTCTTCATTTACATCAATGCGATAGAGTAAATTCAATAAACGGCTAAAATCATTATTGATTAATTGATTAATATATTGAGCAAGTTGATGCTGAAATTCTTCCTGTGTAAGGTTTTGAGGAAGACTTACATCCCATTCTTTTTGCAGGTGTTGAAGAAGTTGTAAATGAAGAGCCATTGTATTAAAATTTTTCTAAAACGCCCAACCCAAATAAAGCAAAATCGTATTTCACCGGGTCTTTAGCATCAAATTGCCTGAGAACCGAAGTAAGTTCTGTTGCCGCTTTCCAGTCGTTTTGTTTACGCTGAAGCAGTTGAAAATGCCGGGCAACTTTGGCCACATGCACATCAAGCGGTATCACCAGTTGATGGGGCTTTATTTTTTTCCACAAACCAAAATCCACAGCACATCCATCACTGCGTACCATCCAGCGTAAATACATATTTAATCTTTTGCAGGCCGAATGTTTAAATGGCGATGCAATATGCTTTACCGTCCTGGCCGGAAAGTCTTCCAAAGAAAAAAAATAACCATAAAACCCATTCAGTGCATTTTCTGTAGTGGTATCCGCCTGGTTCATCCGGTGTGTAAATGCATACTCCAAAGACCGGTGCTTGCAGTAATGCATTTTTAAAAAAGAAATAAAATACAATAAGTCGGTGGCATTGAAGGTACGGTGTTTAAAGGCCAGCAATTTCTTTAAATCGGCATTGCTGTGATTGCAGCAAAAATCATGTGGGGCCTGGTCCATAAGCTGCATCAACTCCAGTGATTTTTTAATAATGCCCTTGCGGTTTCCCCAGGCAAATACCGAAGCAAAAAAGCCTGCAATTTCAATATCCTGCAGTTTTTGGAAACGGTGCGGTACGGTAATTGGATCGTTATCAATAAAAAAAGGGCGGTTGTATTCCTCCACTTTTCTATTTAGCAAGGTTTGTAAACTTTCGGCTTTTTTTATCATTTTTTTTGCAGGTTCTGGTATTTTAGAGTGAACCCTACAGTAACTCAACACATAAAAAAATGCGCCAGGTCGGCGCAAAATAACCTCCATCAAAACCCCGGTTTATTTCTTAAAATTCAGCGGGTTTTTTATTTTGCTTTGCTTGATGATGGATAACTTTAACTTACATCGTTCAATATCTTCCTGGTAGCCTTTTATTTTATCGTCATTTAACGAAGCAAGAATGGCTTTTTCATAATTAAAAATTGCGGCTTCAAAATTTAGTTTTAACTCTTCCATTATAGCCCATTTTCCAAATATCCACGACTTCTCTAAAGTAACAATGGTAAGGCATTTGGTTAAATGTTTTTCCAGGTCGTCAAACCGTTCGAGGTCGGTTAAAAATGTGCTGTAATGAAAATAGGGATGCGGATAAAGCGGATCGCAGCGCATGGCCGTTAAAAAATGATTTTCGGCCCTGTCGTAATCATCAAATTGCGTTTTAAGCAGCCAGCCCATTGAATTATGTGCCGGTGCATGCTTGGGCTCTTCGTATAAAATAGATTCGCATTTATGATAGGCTTCGGCAAAAAGACTGTTCTTTATATCCGCCTCCGACTCAAGATATAATTCATCTACATTCATGAAAAGTGTTTTTGGTTACCTTATGTAAATATAATTCATTTTAACGGCAAGCCGAAACAATTTACCAGCCCAAAATCCATGCAAAAATTAAAGGTGCAACAATGGTTGCATCGCTTTCAACAATAAATTTTGGCGTATTGATATCTAATTTCCCCCAGGTAATTTTTTCGTTGGGTACAGCGCCGCTGTAAGAGCCGTATGATGTGGTGCTATCGCTTATTTGGCAAAAATAACTCCAAAACGGTACATCGTGCCATTCCAAATCCTGGTACATCATAGGTACCACGCAAATTGGAAAATCACCGGCTATGCCACCGCCGATTTGAAAAAAGCCCACACCTTTTCCGCTGCTGTTTTGCCTGTACCAATCGGCCAGCCACACCATATATTCAATACCGCTTTTTACAGTACCCGCTTTTAACTCGCCTTTAATAACGTAAGAGGCAAAAATATTTCCGGTGGTACTGTCTTCCCATCCGGGGCAAACAATAGGTATATTTTTTTCCGCAGCGGCTACAATCCAACTGTCTTTGGGATCAATTTCATAATACTGTTTCAGCACACCGCTTAAAACCACTTTGTATAAAAATTCATGTGGAAAATAGCGTTCCCCTTTTGCTTCGGCATCTTTCCAGGCGGCATGTAAATGTTTTTGCAGGCGGCGAAAGGCTTCTTCTTCGGGAATACAAGTATCGGTAACACGGTTAAAATGGTTTTCCAATAAATCCCATTCCTGTTGCGGAGTAAGGTCACGATAATTTGGAACACGCTTATATTTACTGTGGGCCACAAGGTTCATTACATCTTCTTCAAGATTAGCGCCGGTGCAGCTGATGATTTGCACTTTATCCTGCCGGATCATTTCGGCAAGGCTTAAGCCCAGCTCCCCGGTACTCATGGCGCCGGCAAGGGTAATCATCATTTTTCCGCCTTGGTTCATGTGGGTTTCGTAGCCTTTTGCGGCATCCATTAAAGCGGCAGCATTAAAATGGCGGTAATGGTGCTCAATAAATTGCGATACGGGTCCTTTTGTCATAACTAACCATTAAATTTTAAGTACAAAGATAAGGCAATGCCTAATTAATGATAGAATACATAAACGCTTTACACTCAATATTTCAATAATAAAGAATGTGATTTTCGATTTCAGAAAATAATGCAGGTTTACGAAATACGAAGCTGTCGGATCCTTAAAAAATTTAGGAATTATGGGTAAATTTGCAGCATAAATTTTTGCATCATGATAAAAACAGGAAACCCGGTAATTAGCATTTATACCGAGATGACGCCCAACCCCGAAACCATGAAATTTGTGGCCAACAAATTATTGTACCCGGGGAAAAGTATTGACTTTGCCGACGAATCTACTGCAAAACCATCTCCGTTGGCGCAGGAACTTTTTAGTTTCCCTTTTATAAAATCTGTTTTTATAGCCAGCAATTTTATAACCCTTACTAAAACCGCCGAAACCGAAGACTGGCAGGATATTGTACCGACCATACGCCAGTTTTTAAAAGAATATTTAGAAGAAGGCAAGCCCGTGGTTAATGAAGAAGAAGTGGAAGCTATGAAACAACCCTCCGGCAATACGCCTACTGCAGATGATGACGATGTAGTAAAACGCATTAAGGAATTACTGGAAAACTATGTAAAACCTGCCGTAGAAATGGATGGCGGCGCCATACAATTTAAAAGCTACGAAAACGGCGTGGTAAACCTTACCATGCAAGGCAGTTGCAGCGGTTGCCCCAGCAGCACCATTACTTTAAAAGCCGGTATAGAAGGCATGATGAAACGCATGATACCCGAAGTGAAAGAAGTGGTGGCGGAAGCGGAATAGAGGTTATGTACAAATTAAAATGAACGTGGGGCTACCTGGGATATAAACCTTTTTCGAAAAGAAAAAGTTTTTATGGTTGCACTATTTGACCAATTTGGAAATGAAATTCCAATTTTTATTGAGCCTTAGCGGATGGGTTGCCGGCGAGGTTGCCTTTGTACTGTTTATTTTGTAAGTACCATTCCAAATATGCCTACGGCCAGTTGAGCCCAAATAAGTAAGAACGTAAGAAGCACTGCAGCACAAAGTAGTAAACGGCTTTTAGCACTTTTCACTTTTCTTAAAACAAGTTCACAAAGCAGCCCGGTTCCCAGCAACAGGATACCCATTATTACAAAGTCGATGACTTTCCAATTTACTGCATTGCTAAATTGCATTGCAATTAAAGGAATAAGTAGCAGAATGGGAACCCCCGCTAATATGAATATTAATCTTTTGTTTTGTGAAGTCATTTTTCCCAAATTATTAATTAACCAATTGAAAAGATAACACTAAAATTGAAGTAAGCCGTATTTATCCCTAATTTCACGGCATGAGTTTTGGAGAAATAGTACATACTTTTTTTAGCAATATTAAAGATACCCGCTGGCAGGAGTGGGTAAGCACCCTCACCCAAATTGCCAGCGTTTGGTATGCCAAAAAAAATAATGTGCTGGTTTATCCCACAGGGATCATAGGCGTATTGCTTGCTGCTTATGTATATTATTTTTTGGCCCGTCCGCCGCTTTATGCCGATGCCATTTTAAACCTGTATTATTTTGCCATGAGCGTTTACGGCTGGTACAACTGGGTGCAAAAAAAAGAAGAAGGCAGCCTGGTTTATCCCATTAGCTGGTGCACTAAGAAAGAACTGTGGTTTGGCCTTGGTTTCTTTTTGTTTAGCTGGATTGCCATATATTTTTTACTGGTTTCCATTACCGACAGCAATACCCCGGTATTGGATTCGCTGGTTTCATCGAGCGCTATTACGGCCATGTGGTGGATGGCTAAACGTAAAGTAGAAAACTGGCTGGCCTGGATTTTTTCAAACATAGTAGCCATTCCGCTTAATTTTTACAAAGGCTTTATCCTCTTTACCCTCATGTATGTGTTATTTTTAATATTGGCCTGGATGGGTTATACCGAATGGAAAAAAACAGCAAAACAACATGCAGCAGATTAAAAAAATAGTAGTGATAGGACCCGAAAGCACCGGCAAAAGTTCGCTTTGCGAAAGCCTGGCCCATCATTTCAACAGTGTATGGGCCAAAGAATATGCAAGGGAATATTTAGTAAAACACGGCGCTAAATATGCTTATGAAGATTTAAATGCCATAGCCGAAGGACAGGTTGCCGAAGAAGAAGCTGCAATAAAAAATACCGCTGATGGCGCACCGCTTTTTATAGATACCGATTTGTATGTAATAAAAGTGTGGAGTGAGTTTGTTTTTAATAAATGCAATAGCCGGATTCTTACCCAAATTGCCCATAGAAAATACGATCTTTACCTGCTTTGCAATACCGACCTTCCCTGGGTTAAAGATGAACTTAGAGAATACCCCGATTTAAAAACAAGAGAAAGATTGTTTCATTATTATAAAGACCTTTTGGTAAACCAACATACCCCATGGGTTACGATTAGCGGGCAACATGAGGAACGGTTGCAACAAGCAATTGAGGCAACAGAAAACCTATTTCGTTAGTTTAATTGATTAAATCTGCAATATCCGGGTCTCCATCCAGGTTGTTCATTTGCCTTAAAATAGCTGCCGACCGGTATTTTACATAATTACTCAAAGGAGCCACCGTATATTTTTTAGGATTGGGTAAACAGGCGGCAATCATTGCGGCTTCCTGCCGGGTAAGATTTGCTGCATCTTTATGAAAATATTTTTGTGCTGCTGCCTGAACGCCAAATACCCCACGGCCCATCTCTGCAATATTTAGATAGCGGGCTAAAATGGTTTTTTTGGGCCATAAGGCCTCAATAGTTGCTGTAAAATATACTTCAAGCCCCTTGCGGAAAAATCCACCGCCCTGGAATAAAAATATATTTTTTGCTGTTTGCTGGCTAATGGTACTTGCCCCACGAATTTTATTGGGATGCTTTTGATTATACTTTACGGCTTTTTTAATGGCTTTAAGATCAAAACCATCATGGTCGGGAAAAAGCTGGTCTTCGGCAGCAATAACAGCAAGCTTAATATTTGCGCCCATTTGGTTGTACGAAATATAATCCCTTTGGAGGCCATTAAAGCTAATTAAACTGCCCAACTGGGTAAGCGTAATGGGCGGGTTAAAAACAAAACCTAAAAGCAAATACATAAATGAACTGATGTAACAAATAAAAAAAACATCTCTAAGCCAAACCGCCAGTTTATGGAGCGCTGTAATTTTTCTCAATACAAAATAGTAAAGCAGCCCTATAAGTATAATACCCAAACAAACCCAAAGCACTTTTGTTTGCAAATTTTTTACCACAAAGCCCTCTACTGAAAATTTTTGAACTATAAACCAAATAAAAAATAAAACATGGGCTATAAAGATCCATAAAAAAATTTGTTCAATTTTTTTCCATAACTGCAGGAGTTGTGGCTTCTTCATTTAAGGTGAATTAGTATTTATTGCGTGTAACGAAAACACCAATAATTAAGGCCAGCCCAAATACCATGTAAAGGATTCCGGCAATACGGTTAAGCCTTCGGATGTTTTTGTCGTTCAGCTTATTTCTCAATTTTCCTGAAATATTTATTTTGAGTAAATCAGCACTCATTACCACAATGAGGCAGGAAATAAATGTGGCAAATCTTTCTTCAACGGAGTTGCCCAAGGTTTTAGTAGTTGTGGCAAACCAAAGCGCTATTACACCGGGGTTTAAGCTGTTAATAAAAAAGCCTGTAACAAAAAGACCTACGTGTGTGGCTTTGCCAATTTTTATCCCCTGGTCTAACTCTGCCTTTGACTTATATTTTTTATAAAACAAATAATATATACCCAATACAATAAGAAAACTGCCGCCAAAAATGCCAATTACTGTTTTGTATTCTATAAGGTCGCTCAATAAGCCGCTAAAAAGATTAGCCGTAATTATTAATAAAATGTCACTTAGCCATACGCCGGCTACAAAATAAAAAGCGCTGAAAATTCCGTAATTAATCCGCAGTTTTAATATGGCAAATAACACCGGGCCAACCGTAAAGACCAGCGCAAAACCTAATAGAATCCCTGAAATTATTGCCTCCGTCATCCCATTTATTTAATTACCGGGTAGTTATTTTCCGGTTTGGTATAGGTGGCAACAAAATCCTGCCACTCGTTTAATATTTTTCCTTTAAGTACCCTCGGGAATTTATGCTGGCCTCCAATTTTTCCCCTGGCTTCCATAAAATCCATAAATGCTTTTTCGGGCAACAGTTTCACCGAAATATTTTTAAGCGCATGGTTGCGCTCCACTTCATAATCGTCATTCAACTGCTTAAGGTTTGCATCAATTTTTTCAGCCAGTGTTTGTTCATCGGCTTTATCATCCGATGCCAAAAACCATTCATGTGCAAAAAAGTTTCCGTAGGGCACACCGGCCACTGTAAATTCAGGAATAAACACATTCATTTGCTCCGAGACCATTTCAATGGCTTTATTCATATTGTCCACACTCAGGTGTTCGCCTACCAGGCTTAAAAAATGCTTGGTTCGCCCGGTGATAATAATTTGGCTTGCCTTTTTATCAATCAATTTTACCGTATCCCCAATTGCATAACGCCAGGCCCCGGCATTGGTGGTGATTAATATTGCATATTCTTTATGTTCTTCTATTTCATGCAACATCAATGTTTCGGGCGCATCAACCATATTCCCTTCGCCATCAAAATTTTTATCATCAAAAGGAACAAACTCAAAAAAAATATTGTTGTTTAAAGCAAGGTGCATGCCCTTTGCGCCCTGCTTGTTTTGATAGGCCAAAAATCCTTCGCTGGCCAAATAGGTTTCAATATAGGTAATGGGTTTTCCCAAAAGCTTTTCAAAACCCCTCTTATAGGGCTCCAGCGCCACGCCACCGTGAACGTAAAACGAAAGATTGGGCCAAAGTTCATGAATGTTTTTTAAGCGATACCGTTCTATAATTTTTTCAAGGCACAGTTGCAACCATGCCGGTACGCCTACAATGAACCCGATATCCCAGTTGGGTGCATTTTCCACAACTTCATCCAGTTTTTTAGACCAATCCTTTTCTTTGGCAATTTTTTTACCCGGTTTATAGAGGCCAAGGCCCATAAACCAAAAGGGGATATTTTTTTGCTGGATACCGCTCAAATCGCCGGCATAATACGTGGGGCCTTTTTGCAACTGAGTGCTTCCGCCAAGCATTAACCAACCTTTTCCAATGGCGCTTTTGGGTACATCTTCATAACGGGCAAGAGACATTAATTGCTTAATACTGGTGATGGTATTGCTCCTTACCAACTCTTTGGTAATAGGGATATATTTGCTGGATGCTTCACTGGTGCCGCTGCTGAGGGCAAAGTATTTTATTACCCCGGGCCAGCACACATCGGGAATGCCTTCCAGGGTTTTATACCACCACTCTTTATAAATTTTGGAATAGTTATAGGTAGGCACTTCCTGCTGAAATTTTTTGCCGCAATGCCTTGCCAGTAAAATTTCATCAAAGCGGTATTGTTGGCCAAATTCGGTAAACCGTGCTTTGCGCAATAGTTTTTTCAGCACTTTTAATTGCTGGCTTCGTACATCGCTTACCGGAATATTTAATGCCCGGGCAATTGATGCAGGCAGTTTCATTTCAAATAAGGCCATTGAATATTTTTGCAGTAAACAAAGATAAATAATGGTTTTGAGGAATTTTTCCTAAAATCTGTTGAAATTGGATAAATAATTATTGCCTTGAATCGGCTAATCCTGTATCCTTATGGCATTTTCATTTTCGATATACATGGTGGCTACACCACTCAAATCAATGACCCTGCCTTTTACACAAATAATTTTTCCTTTCAGCAATGCTTCAGGTTTATAATTAAAGTTTACAATGTTTTCTTTTTTAATAAACACGGTAAAAACCTGGTTGGGAAACTGCTTATCCAAATTGAGTAAAATATTCCCTTTTTTACTTACCCTGGCTCCTACAACTGTTCCACAAACGGTAATTTCGTCCCTCCGGTTGGTCCACTCTTTTGCTACCAAAGTATTAAAATAACCCTGTGGTAGTTTCTCCTGGTCCAGGGGTTCTGCATCGGCATTATTGGTTTCGGGTAGCCAGTCATTGGGCTTAAGCTGGCTTTCCAGTTCTTCCTGCTCCGCTTCGGGCAAATGTGAAAAAAAGTTGAGTCCGGTTTGTTTTTCAATTTCATTTACGGGTACTGCAAAGCTTTTTATGGGCTTTGTGATAAAGGTATTGGGCATTATAAACCCTATTGCCTTTTTATTTTTTAAGTCGAGCGCCACTTTCCAAAAACGTTTTGGGATAATGAGCTTATGTTTTCCCCTTTCAATTTTTGAGAGCGTATCACCCATAAACGGGCCGGTTAACATGTATAATTGTGTGCCGGGGTTGCGGTACATATATCCACGAATCTGATCTTCAAGGTCGCCCCAACTGCCCCGGTTAAACTCGGCCAACTGCGGGCTCATGTTACTATACAAATACGATTCGGAAAGGGCTTTTTTACTCCACCTAAAATCTGCCGAAGGCGCAAGATGCCCACGGTCGAAACCAAATCCATCATACTTATATGTACTGTCTTCCAGCAGTTCTTTCACAAAATAATCTGCCTCTACCGCCGAGCCGGTAGCAATACTGCTATCTTCTCTAAAATCGTTGGTACGAAAAACCACACCGGTAAGTACATCGGGTATAATTATATGCGCTACCCAACGGGCCATTTTATATTTTGGTACAAAGCCCAGGATATAGGCCGAGTGTTTAACTTCAATATCACCCTGTTCTAATTGAGGCAGTCCAATTTTCTCCAGGTCGTAACGAATTTTTTGGAGCTTAAAGTCTTCCAAACGAAGGAGTAAGGATTGACGCTGACTGTCAATTTTATGCAGTTGCAGTTGTGTATTAACGATTTCATCTGCAATAGATTGGGCAAAAGCCAATACCGGCAAAAGGAGTATTAGAATGGCAAAAGCAATGCGTTTTAAATTTTTCATACGTAGTGAAGATACTGCTAAATAGCATTTTATCCATTTCTCCTTTACACATTGTTGCACCCATCTTAAAAAAATATTTGAAAATTACATGGTAAACAGGAACTTTAGGCTATGAAAACCGTTACCATTGTAAGACATGCAAAAAGCGCTGCTGCTTCAATAGGCCAAAATGATTTTGAACGGCCTTTAAATGAGAGGGGATTAAATGATGCGGCATTAATGGCCCAAAGAATGTTTGAAAAAAATATTTTAATCCAACAGTTTATTAGCAGCCCGGCATTAAGGGCTAAGCAAACCTGTATGGCATTTTGCAATGCTTATCAATACAACCCTACCGAAGTTATATGGGTAAAAAAACTTTACCAGGCTCCTATGGAAGTATTTACTGATGTAGTGGAAGATTTGGATGATGCCATAGACCATGTGGCCGTTTTTGCACATAACCCCGGGATTACCCAATTTGCCAATCATTTATTAGGTCATGTGGCTTTAGACAATATGCCTACCTGCGGCGTATTAAGCATTGCTGTAAATATCAATAACTGGAAAGCATTTGCCACCGCAGAAAAGCAATACCTGTTTTTTGATTTTCCCAAAAACTTAACCGATAAATAAATAGTTTGCCCTTTATATTAGACATTGTGTCGCATTATTATTAAGCCATGTATCTATGTTTAATATTTTATAACCGCTGAAATGAGTAACCTGCTATCATGAAGTAATTTGTCAAAATAAACCCAGTTTCCCCCATATTGCATGTGCCATATTGATATTTTTCCGGCAACAGAAGTTGATCCTTCAATATAAGATATTGCCGGATTGTACCTTTGATATAAACTATGGCTTTTCTTTTCAGTGTTTTCATTAAATGGTATATATATCCATTCAATGGCTATAAAAAATTCTTTATTTGGTATTAATATTTTATACTTTTCAAGTTTTATAAACACATTTTTTTTATGCGACTTTATCTCAATGACGGAATCACATAAGTCTTCTCCTGGTTTTCCATTTACAGAATCGATATTGTAAATACGCAAACGAAAGATTGACTGATTGGGTTCTTTGCAAATTTTTACACCCGCCAGCATACAATTCTCTGTTGGACTGTTGTAGAGTTGCGCTATTTGTGTATAATGGCCGGAGGATGTATAATAGTTATTGCTACAATGTTTAAAAGCGTTTGCTTCAATGTTATGAATGTATTTTTTTACAATAATATCATTTAATAAAACCTGCTTTCGATTTAAATAGAATTTGCTTTTGGATTTTATGTCGTTTAAGGCAATTTTTAGTGGGTGATATCCAACATGTGTGATTATTAAAGTATCAGTGTTGCTATTGCTTTTTAAAGTGAATAACCCTATGTCATTAGAATTTGTGCCTGCTTGCTGAGCAATTAAACCAATAGTTGCGAAAGCAATCTTTTCTTTACTTAGGGAATCAACCACTTCGCCTGAAATTATGAACTGTGAGAAACAAACTGCAGGGAAGAATAAAATACAAAAAAATTCAGCAGTCTTAAAAAGCATTTTCAAACTTAGAAAAAAAAATTAATAACGATAAAAAACTATACAAGAATTTCTTACTCAAAATTTATCATTTTTTGTTACTTACCTCACACAGGCTAAAGCGAAAAAAAATATTTCGTTTTAATAAAAAAACTCGGCTTTATAAGGGTACCTAATTCGGTACAGCTCCCTTACTTTGTAAATAATGGCTTTGCGTAATTCCTCAATATTGGTGCGCTCTGTAGCCGAAATAAATACACAGTTGCCACCGGTTATGTGCTTCCAGTTATCTTTTAATTCGGTAATGATATTTTGCTTAACGTCTTCTTCAAGCCATTCATCAAAGGTTTGCTTTTCGTATTGGTCCATTTTATTAAAAATGGTTAGGGTAGGTTTGTCCAGGCTGGATAACTCCTGTAAGGTTTCGTTTACGATTCGGTACTGGTCTTCATACTGCGGATGGCTGATATCAACAATATGCAATAATATATCGGCTTCTCTCACTTCATCAAGCGTACTCTTAAAACTTTCAACAAGGTGGTGCGGAAGTTTACGGATAAAGCCTACGGTATCGCTTAATAAAAAAGGAGTTTGCTCAAAAACTACTTTTCTTGTGGTGGTATCCAGTGTGGCAAATAATTTATTTTCGGCAAATACTTCTGATTTACTCAGTAAGGTCATTAATGTGGATTTGCCTACATTGGTATAACCTACAAGTGCTACTCTTATAAATTCGCCCCTGTCTTTTCTTTGTGTAAAAGCCTGTTTATCTATTTCGGCAAGCCGCTTGCGCAATAAACTTATTTTATCTTTTACCAGCCTGCGGTCGGTTTCAATTTCGGTTTCACCCGGGCCCCTTGTGCCTACACCGCCACCCTGCCGTTCTAAGTGTTTCCACATGCCTTTAAGCCGGGGCAGCAAGTATTGGTATTGCGCCAATTCTACCTGGGTTTTGGCTTGTGCCGTTTTAGCCCTTGTAGCAAAAATATCCAGTATTAAATCGCTGCGGTCAATGGTTTTAACGCCCAACTCTTTTTCAATATTTTGAATTTGTGAGCCGGTAAGTTCATCATCAAAAATTACCAGGCCAATATTGCCTTTTAGTAAAATGTAATTTTTAATTTCTTCCAATTTGCCTTTTCCTACAAATGTTCTCGTATCGGGGTGTTGTAATTTTTGTATAAATCTTTTTTGCTCTATTGCGCCGGCTGTTTCGGCTAAAAAAGCCAGTTCATCCATATACTCTTTCACCTGTGTTTCCAACTGGTCTTTTTGAACCAGGCCAACCAGTATGGCGTTTTCCTGCTTTGGAATCAACTTCTTTTTTTCAATCATTCTTTAACCTGTTGTACATCATTTAATAAAAAAGCGCCCCGGTTAATACGGAACGCCTTTATATTTTTAAATACATTATTGTTTGTTTAGCTGAGATGAGTTTTCCATCCACTTTTTCATTCCATCACAATTTTTATATTCATCATCTATTTTAATATAGTACCCGGTAATTTTTTTGCGAAACCAATCTTCAATAGCCTGGTCTTTTTTAGCTTCCAGGGCCCTGTTGGCAATTTTACTGTAATCATCTTTTAAGTTTTCCCGGTGCGGTTGAGATTGTGATTTTAAATAAACAATCCGGATACCTTTTTTTCCCCGCTCATCGGTAAATTCGGTAGGTTGTGAATATTCGCCCACTTTTAATTTTTGATAAATGGGGATCATACTTTTGTCCAGTTGATCAATGGAGAGAAACGTACCATTGGGGCCTTGTATCATTCCACCGGTAAATTTGCTCATTTCATCATCGCTGTATTTATCCACGGCGGTGCCAAAATCAATGGTACCGGAAATTAAATTTGCCCTTACCGAATCCATTTTAGACAACCCTTCGTTCATTTCTATTTGCGTAACCTGCGGGGTTTTTAAGATATGCTTTACAATGGCATCATCGCCGGCCCTGCTCACCATTTGAACGATGTGATAGCCAAACCTTGTTTTAAAAGGTGAAGAAATCTGTCCTTCTTTTAAAGCAAACGCTTTAGCCATCCAAATAGGATCAAAATCTTTTTGGGTACGGTTTATTTCAAATTGCCCTCCATTTTGTTTGGCAGAAGGATCATCGGAATACAAAATGGCCATATTTCTAAAATCTTTACCGCCTTCAATTTGGTTTTTTATATCCACTAATTGCGATAAGGCATACTCTTCGGCATCCCGGCTGGCCTTGGGGTACATAATGATTTGCCCCAATTCCACTTCCGATTCGTAATAAGCCAGGCTATCGGCAGGTATTTTTTCAAAAAAAGCTTTTACTTCATTTGGGGTTATTTTTATACCGCTCACAACCTTATCCCTCATTGCGGTAGCCAATTTTTGATCTTTAATAGGCCCACGCATATCTTCTTTTAACTGGTAAACCGTTTTACCGGCAACTCTTTCCAGTTCGTCTTTGCTGCCGTAGGCATTAATAAAATAACGGATGCGGTTTTCGATATCGGTTTCCACTTCTTCATCGGATACAGGGAGCGAATCTTTTTCGGCCTGTAATACAAGCGCTTTTACACCCATCATTTGTTCCAAAGTAAGGCATTTTGCATCCGGGGGAAGTTCTACACCCTGGCGGATCATATCGGAAAGACTATTGTCAATATCACTTTTTAATATGATTTTGTCTCCAACAACCGCTACAATTTTATCGGCCAGCACTTTTTGCTTTGGCTGTGCTACCGATACTAAAATTGTGCAACTAAAAAAACCGGTAAGTAGTGATCTTAATTTCATTCAATTTGCCTTTAGATAGAACGTTCAAAAATAAGCCCGGATATGCGCCCCTGCTTATGATACCGTTTCATTTAACAACCCTTTAACCAGGTGAAATGAATGCCGGGGAGAAACGGGTAAATTATAAGGTACGTTTTACTTCAATTTCTTCAAATGCCTCTACGATATCCCCAACTTTAATATCGTTGTAATTTTTAATTACCAGCCCGCATTCCATACTGGAGGTTACTTCTTTTGCATCGTCTTTAAAGCGTTTTAAGCTGGCCAATTCACCGGTAAATATTACTATACCGTCTCTTACCAGCCTTATACGATTATTACGGGCTATTTTGCCGTCTAACACAAAACACCCTGCAACGGTGGCTTTATCAAACTTGTAGGTTTCCCTAATTTCCACATTACCCAGTATTTTTTCTTCAACAGTAGGTTCCAGCATCCCTTCCATTGCGCTTCTAATTTCTTCAATGGCATTATAGATGATGGAATAGGTTTTAATTTCAATACTTTCGGTTTCGGCAAGTTTAGCCGCCTGCATTGATGGCCTTACATTAAAGCCGATAATAATGGCATCGGATGCATTGGCAAGCGTTACATCGCTTTCGGTAATGGCACCTACGGCTTTATGAATTACCCTTACCACAATTTCTTCGGTACTGAGTTTTTGCAATGAATCACTCAATGCCTCTACCGATCCATCCACATCCCCTTTGATAATAATATTAAGTTCTTTAAAGTTTCCAAGCGCCAGCCTTCGGCCAATTTCATCGAGGGTGATATGTTTTTTAGCCCGCATACCCTGCTCTCTTAATATTTGCCCACGTTTGTAAGCCATTTCCCTGGCTTCGGCTTCATCCTGGAACACCTTAAAGGTTTCACCGGCCTGCGGTGCCCCATTTAATCCCAAAATTAAAGCCGGTGAAGAGGGCGGCGCTTCGTCAATACGTTGCTGACGCTCATTATACATGGCTTTTACTTTACCAAAAAACTGGCCGCTTACAATCATGTCGCCCTGTTTCAGCGTACCGTTTTGCACCAAAATGGTTGCCACATATCCACGCCCTTTATCCAATGATGCTTCAATAACGGTTCCGTTTGCCGGACGATCGGGATTGGCTTTTAGCTCCAGCAAATCGGTTTCCAGCAATATTTTTTCAAGGAGTAAATCAATATTTAATCCTTTTTTAGCGCTTATTTCCTGGCTTTGGTATTTACCACCCCAACTTTCCACAAGGATGTTCATGCCGGCCAGTTGTTCTTTAATTTTTTCGGGGTTAGCGCCATCTTTATCTACTTTATTAATGGCAAATATCATAGGTACCGATGCAGCCTGGGCATGGGAAATGGCTTCCTTGGTTTGTGGCATTACTGCATCGTCAGCAGCAACAACAATTACGGCTATATCGGTAACTTTTGCACCGCGGGCACGCATAGCGGTAAAGGCTTCGTGGCCGGGAGTATCTAAAAAGGTTATATTTCTTCCGTCTTTTGTAGTTACTTCATAGGCGCCAATGTGCTGGGTAATTCCCCCGGCTTCACCCGCAATTACATTGGCTTTGCGGATGTAGTCCAGCAATGAGGTTTTACCATGATCCACATGGCCCATGATCGTAACAATAGGTGACCTGGGTTTAAGATCTTCGGGATTATCGGTTTCTTCTTCTTCGTCCAGTTCTGCAGCATCATCCACACCAATAAATTCCACTTCAAAACCAAATTCACCAGCCACCAGTTCAATTACATCTGCTTCCAGTCTTTGGTTTATTGAAACCATGATGCCCAGGCCCATACATTTGCTGATTACATCGGCAAAACTTACATCCATTAAATTAGCCAGTTCACTTACCGAAACAAATTCGGTGACTTGTAATTTATTTCCTTCCACCACACCTTCTGTGGCATTTTCTGCCATTTCTTCTCTTTTGGCTTTACGGTATTTGGCTTTTAAGCTTTTTCCTCTTCCGGTTGATCCGGCCAGTTTAGCCTGAGTTTGACGCAGTTTTTCCTGGATTTCTTTTTCATCAATAATTTTCTCTTCTCTTTTAGGTTCATTGCGATGAGGCCGTCCACCTCCGCCATGCTGTTTTCCGCCACCGCCTTTAAAGTTATTTCCACCCTGGGAAGGCGCCGGGCCCTGTCCGGGTTTCTTTTGAATTGGAATGCGTTTGCGTTTTTTATCTTCATCTTTCTTAGGCCTGGTATCCGACTCTTTGGGCAATTCTATTTTACCCATAATTTTTGGGCCGGTTATTTTTTGGGCCTGGATATTTTCAATTACAGGTGGCGCTGGCGGCGCTTCGGGCTGGGGCGTAGGCTGTAGCTCTTCTTTGGGAGTCTCTTCAGCAGGTTTCTTTTTTTTCTTTGTGGTTTCTTCTTTTGCCGTTTCTTCTTTTTTGGCCGTTGCCGCTTTTGATTTTTTGGGGCGGGTAGAGGATTCTATGGCGCTTAAATCTATTTTATCAATCACTTTAGGTTGCTCTATTTCCGGCGCCTCAATTTTTGCAACTTCCTTTTTTTCTTTTTTAGGTTCCGGCTTGGTTTCTACGGCAGCGGGTTCTACGGTTTTCTGGGGTTTTTCTTCTTTCTTTTTTATAGAAAGGTCTTCTTCGTCTTTTTTCTTTTTGGCTTCGGGCCCTTTGGGAAGGTCAATTTGTTCGGCCTTTTGCTTGGCGGCTTTGTCTTGTTGAAACTCCACCTGCAGCACACGGTACATTTCTTCCGTAAGTTTTGAAGTGGGTTTAAGGTCGTCTGAACTAAAGTTTTTGGATACCAGGAAGTCGATCAGGGTATGTGCCCCAATATTAAATTCCTTGGCCGCTGCCATTAACCTCGGTGTTGTGTTTGCTTCTGCCATTCTATTTTTGTTTTGTTCATACCGGGTATAACGCAACCGGAAAATTTAACTGTGGTATGAACCTCCGGCTGCGGTGAATTGCTAAAATTTATTCTTTATCAAATTCTTCTTGTAAGATCCTGCGTACATCAAGTATGGTTTCTTTTTCCAGGTCGGCCCTACGCTCCAATTCTTCTGCAGTAAGTTCTAATACCGATCTTGCCGTATCACAGCCCACTTTTTTGAGTTCGTCAATAATCCACCCCTCAATTTCATCGGCAAACTCATCCAGGTCAATATCATAGTCATCTTCTTCGCCTTCATTATCTCTAAATACATTTATTTCATAGCCGGTAAGGTCCTGGGCAAGTTTTATATTTACGCCTCTACGGCCAATGGCCAACGACACCTGGTCGGGTTTTAACCAAACGGTGGCAACTTTATTCTCCTGGTCCAGCTCCATATTGGTGATTTTTGCCGGCGTTAAAGAGCGTTGAATTAACAACTGGGTGTTATTGGTGAAGTTGATCACATCAATATTTTCATTTTTTAATTCCCGTACAATGCCGTGGATACGGCTGCCTTTCATACCCACACAAGCGCCTACAGGATCGATGCGGTCATCATAGCTTTCTACGGCCACTTTTGCCCTTTCGCCAGGCTCCCGTACAATTTTTTTCACTACAATAAGGCCGTCAAAGATTTCCGGCACTTCTATTTCCAATAATTTTTCCAGGAACAACGGGCTGGTACGGCTTAAAATAATGACAGCCTGGTTATTTTTTAATTCCACTTTTTTTACCACCGCCCTTATGTTTTCGCCCTTTTTAAAATAATCCGAAGGGATTTGTTCAGACTTGGGTAACAGCATTTCATTGCCATCTTCATCTAAAATCAACACTTCCTTCTTCCAAACCTGGTACACTTCGCCGTTTACAATTTCTCCAACCCGGTCTTCGTATTTTTTAATAAGGATATTCTTTTTTAAATCGTTAATACGGGCCGCAAGGGTTTGCTTGCCTGCAAGAATGGCCCTGCGGCCAAACTCTTTTTGAATATCCACTTCTTCGTATAGCTCTTCGCCCACCTGGTAGTCGGGCTCAATCTTTATCGCATCTTTATATTCTATTTCGGTAAGGGTATTGTAAAGGTCATCATCGTCAACAATGGTGCGCCTGCGAAAAATTTCAAGGTCACCTTTCTGGTCGTTTACGATTACGTCAAAATTTTCATCGCTTCCGTATTTTTTCCGGATGAGTGTTTTAAAAACATCTTCCATTACTTTCATGAGTGTTGGGCGGTCAATATTTTCCGCATCTTTAAACTCCTGAAACGATTCAATTAGGTTTATACTTGCCATAATCATTACCAGCCTCACCTTTTTCCCCGCCGGTATAGGGGTTTAGTTAAATATTTAAAATTTAATTTTTACTTTGGTTTGTTTTATTGCAGTCATTTCCAGTTCTACAGGTTTGGTTACCGCCTTCTTTCCTTTTCCTTCGGTAACCGTTATTTGAATGCCCTTATCAGTCACCCCGGATAATACTGCATCATACACCGTGCCATCATTGAGTACCACTTCTACATTGCGACCTTTATTTTTTACATATTGCCGATGCAATTTCAACGGCTCATCTATACCGGGACTGGATACTTCCAATGAAAAATTACCATCGGGGTACAAAGCGGCTTCTTCTATACTCTTATAGAGCGCCCTGTTGATTTTAATACATTTTTCAATTGCCAATCCACCATCCGCATCAAGGTAAACCTTTATATTATTGGTTGGTTTAATGCGAATATCCACTAAAAACACGTCCCCACTCAGTAAAGATTCCAGCTGGTTTTTTATACTATCCAGTGCAGAAATATCGCTCATGTTCTTAAAATAGAGAAGGGAACGGCTCCGTTCCCTTCTGATGACTTATTTTTCCAAGTGCAAATATACTGCCTTCAAATGGTTTGACCAAAAAAACTGCTTTATGCGGCCGTTTCCTGCCATTAGAAGGTTATGGATCTCCGGTTTTTTTAGCCGGGTGATTATGAAAGGGGTATTCTGTAAATCGCTTACTTTTGCGCCAAATAAAAAGGAATGAAAACAACCCCTTTTACCCAAAAACATATTGCTCTTGGAGCAAAAATGGCCGGGTTTGCCGGTTACAACATGCCCATTTCTTATACGGGTATAAACGAAGAGCACCATGCGGTGCGTAATAATGCCGGCGTTTTTGACGTAAGCCACATGGGGGAGTTTATCCTTAAAGGGGAGCATGCGCTTGACTTAATTCAACGGGTAACCAGTAATGATGCATCGAAGCTTACAGCAGGCAAAGTTCAATACAGTTGTTTAACTAATAACGATGGAGGAATTATAGACGATTTATTGGTGTATTGTATTGAAGAAAACAACCCGGCTGCCGGACGGGCAGGAGTGTATATGCTGGTGGTAAATGCCGGAAATATTGATAAAGACTGGAATTGGATCAGCAAACACAATACGCAGAATGCCGAAATGCACAACATTTCTGCAAAAACAGGCCTGCTTGCCGTGCAAGGGCCCAATGCTGCAAAAATCCTTCAGCCCCTCACGGATATGGATATTTTAAACCTCAAATATTACACCTTTACAAAAGGAAAATTTGCCGGGGTAGATAATGTACTCATCAGCGCTACCGGCTATACCGGCGCAGGGGGAGTGGAAATTTATTTTGAAGATAAAGACGGGGCGCCTGAAAAAATATGGAACACTATTTTTGAAGCCGGAAAAACTGCCGGTATTAAACCCATTGGCCTTGGTGCAAGAGATACATTAAGATTAGAAATGGGCTTTTGTTTATATGGTAATGATATTGATGATACCACTTCTCCATTGGAAGCCGGCCTGGGCTGGATTACCAAGTTCACAAAGGATTTTAACAGCCGGGCAATTTTAGAACAACAAAAGGCACGGGGCGTTACTAAAAAACTAGTTGGCTTTGAAATGATAGATAAAGGAATTGCCCGGCATGGCTATGAAATAAAAACTGCTGATGGGGAACTTATTGGAAATGTAACATCCGGCACACAATCGCCCAGCCTTGGCAAAGCCATTGGAATGGCTTATATAAAAACGCCATTTGCTTTACCCGAAACTATTATACATATAAGTATTCGTAACGCTCCGGTTAAGGCCAAACTGGTTAAAATGCCTTTTAGCTGATTGTAAAATAATCTTTCACTACGTTATTATGCCCAGCATTATCACCTGCTTTTCCCCGGCCTTACTTCACCTGGAAGAAGTAAATAAAAGAACCGTGGTTATTATTGATGTGCTAAGAGCCACATCTACCATTGCCACCGCTTTGTTTAATGGCGCTAAAGCCATCATACCCGTTGACAATGTTGCCGATTGCATTAGGATTGGAAAACAAATTGACGGCATTACGGCTGGGGAAAGAGATGGAAAAATTGCAGAAGGACTGGAACACGGTAATTCTCCATTTGAATACAGCCCCGGGTTTATTAATGAAAAAGTGCTGGTTTTAACTACAACCAACGGTACAAAATTACTTCATATGGCGCTGGACAAAGCTGCAAAAGATATTGTAACCGGCTCTTTCCCAAATTTAACTGCCGTTTGTGATTACCTGCAGCAAAAAAACGAAAACGTTATTCTCGCCTGCGCCGGCTGGAAAGACCGGGTGAATATTGAAGACAGTTTATTTGCAGGCGCTGTATTAAACCGGCTGAAAAATAGCTTTGACCCGGAGGGCGACTCTTCGAAGATTGCACACAACCTGTATGTGAATGCCCAAAAGAACCTTTACGGTTTTATGAAAAAAAACAATGCTTCTCATTACCACCGCCTCACCAATTTCGGACTGGAAAAAGATATTCGCTATTGCCTTACCGAAGACGTGGCCAATGTATTACCGGTTTATAAAGAAGGTAAACTGGTAACGGAATAAAAATTATTCCACCCTTTAATGGAGGTGCATTTCAAAAATGCAAAACCCATAAAAGTACAACAAATTTTCAAGAACCAAAATAAATGACACCGGTATCTTTTATTTTTAATGGATGGTATAGCTTAAATGGTTCTATGGCGTAACGAACCGGAATTTTTAACGGCATTTTTTTCACAAAGGCCTGTAAATGCTTTTCCAGCTCAGGTATTTTCCTTTACTTTTGCAAATTGCCCTTTTGGGAACATTGCGCCATTGGGTGATGTAATGAAAACAGCATTTGTAAATTAAAAGATTATCGTATTGGCATTACCACATCTTGTAAAATATATTTACAACAACGGGTCGGATGAAGTGATCCGGAGAGGAAAAAAAATCCATTCCCTTGGCTATGTAGAAATGGTAGAGCATGATGAACTTACCGGGAATATTGTATTTCGGGTTAAAGACGACAATTACACCACTTTTTACAAAGTGAGTATTCAAAAATTTGCCGACCCTAAACACATGAACCTTCGCTGCTCCTGCCCCTATAATATTGGGGATATTTGCCGGCATGAAGCCGCCGCTTTATTTCGCATGCAGGACATGATTGACAAAAACCTGCTGAGCAGCAGCGCTATTGAATACAACCAGCAACACTCGGTTGCCAAAATGAAATTCATTGACCTTAAAATGTTAAAAATGCTTTCCTCCACGCATATTATGCAGGAGGCCGAAAGGATGCTGAGACATGGTAAAGCCAATATTGAATTTGCTGCCGACGAAAGAGTGGAAGCCCAAATACAGTACCACGGCCATTCCTTTACTGTGGTACTCCAAAAAAATGAAGAAAAAAATTTTGACACATCCTGCACTTGTGCAGAAACCAACCACCCGCTTTGTGATCACAAAGTAATGTTGTACCTGCTCTTGCTCCAAAATGGCGGGCCATATTATTTTGACAGCATCCGCAATTGGGATAAAGAAAAAAATATATTGCTCCGTTCCTATGGCTACAGCTTATCTGATGACCTAAATGGAAAATTTGAATTTACCTATAAAGAAGGAAAGCCCTTTTTAAAAGTAATTGATCCTTCCATTAAGCGCATCAATGCCTCACCGGCACCTCCTTTTATACCCTCTCAGCCCAAGCCGGCCTTTCAACCCATGCAGGCAGAAGCCGAAACCGGGGCATCCGCCATACCGGATGTATTAACCGAAGAAAAAAATACCCGGTTGGGAATTGTATTTAATTTTAACGAAAAAGCGTACCCCTTTTTTTCTATTGATGCCATCCAGGGCGAAGCAGACCTCACAGAAGGGAACAAAAAATTTATTGATAAAATTGAAAAGCTTGATTTAGGAAAATTTATCAATACAGAATATTTTAACGAAGAAGACAAAAACCTGTTGCAGCAAATTCGCAAAGTACAACAACCGGAAATTAATAAATACCTCAACCGAAATTCGCCGTTTAGCGGAATTTGGGAAAATATTATTCACAACGAAGGCGATAAACTTCCTGAAGAAACCCGGGTATTAATTGCAGAATACCTATTACCCAAAATCAAAAAATTTACTGACCTCAGCACTACACCTGTTTACTTTTTGCCTAAAGGCAAACCGTTTAAAACCGCCCAGTTGGAGGAACTGGAACTCAGCCGGCAATTTTTAAACCCCATATTTAAAATAGGGGCAAAAAATAATGACTTTGAAATGAATTGTGTGGTAAAGCCGGAAGGCCAGTTGGTTTCCCTTGAAGAAAATGAATGCAGTAACCCTTTTTTATTTTTATACAACGGAGTGCTTTATGTTTGGAACAAACCTGAAGATCTCTTACATGCAGAAAATTTCCTGGAAAAAGGATACCTCAAAATAAAAAAAGAAAACTGGGCCGAGGCGTTGCAAAAAAATATTTTACCCCTCACCAAAGAATACCAGGTAGAGTTTGACAAATCACTCATAAAGGAAGTTAAAAGCGGTACCCCTGAGGTAAAACTAATCTTACAGGAAAGAGGCGACCACCTTGTATTTCAGCCCGTTTTCAGCTACAAGGGCTATGATACCAGGCCTACGGATAAGCACACCATTATACTGCCCGAGAACGATAAGATACTGGTGATAAAAAGAAACGAAGAAGCCGAGAAGGAATTTATTGCAAAATTGCAAAACCTGCACTCGCAATTTATTTTCCATGACGATTCCGGTGGCCTTGTTTTAAAAGGCGCTGATGTGTTGCGTAACAACTGGTTCTTTCTTTTTGTTGATGCCATGAAGGAAATGAAAGTGCCGGTATTTGGGTTTGATGCGCTTAAAAATTTTAGGTTTAATACTGCACGCCCCAATACCCATATTCATGTAAGCAGCGGCCTGGATTGGTTTGATGCCAAAGTGGAAATAGAATTTGGCGAGCAAAAAGTAGGCATTGCCGATATTAAAAAAGCGCTGGCCGGCAAGCAATCCTTTGTACAACTGGATGATGGCACCTTAGGTATTTTACCCGATGAGTGGTTAAAAAAATATGCCTTATTATTTAAAGTCGGCGAAGGCAAAAACGACAAACTGCGCTTATCCAAATATCACCTCAGCGTTATTGATGATCTTTATGAAAGCCGAAACGAAGAAGAGATCAGCTTTGCACTTGATGCCAAATATGAACGGCTCAGGGAATTTAAAAACATTCCCCAAACCCAACCACCTCAGGAGGTAGCGGGTATTTTGAGGCCCTACCAGGTTGCCGGTTTTCAATGGCTAAATTATTTAAACGATGTTGGCTGGGGTGGCATTTTGGCCGATGATATGGGATTGGGTAAAACCGTTCAGGCGCTCAGCATGATAGATCACTTTAAAAAAACCACAGGGAACCTGCAAGCCCTGGTGATTTGCCCTACCACCTTAATTTATAACTGGCAAAAAGAAGTATTGAAATTTACCCCTTCACTCAGTTGCCACATTCACCACGGTAACCTGCGTACCCGTAAGCCGGAGGAATTGCTGCAACATAATATTTTGGTTACCACTTACGGAACCTTACGCAGCGATATTCAAATGCTCATTAAAATTCCTTTTGATTATATCATCCTGGATGAAAGCCAGGCCATAAAAAACCCCTCTTCAAAAGTTACCAAGGCCGCTTCGCTGCTTACGGCCAAAAACCGGCTTTGTATGAGTGGTACGCCCTTACAAAACAACACTTTTGACATTTTTGCCCAAATGAATTTTTTAAACCCGGGCTTATTGGGCAGCATGGAATTTTTCCGCAATGAATTTGCTACGCCCATTGATAAATTTGGCGACCTTGACCAAAAAGACCACCTGCGTAAATTACTCTACCCGTTTATTTTACGCCGCACCAAAGAGCAGGTAGCCAAAGACCTTCCCGAAAAAACGGAAACCATTTTGTTTTGCGAAATGGAAAAAGAACAGCGCCAAATTTATGATGCTTACCGTAATAGTTACCGGGATAAAATTTTAGGCTCCATAAGTGATGTTGGCATAGACAAATCCCAATTAACCATTTTGCAGGGTTTGATGAAACTCCGCCAAATTTGTGATAGCCCGGCCATTTTAAATGAAGACGAAAAATACCCCAACCACTCCATTAAGCTGGATGAATTAACCCGGGAAATAACGGAGAACATTGGCGAACATAAGGCGCTGATCTTTTCCCAGTTTTTAGGAATGCTGGGATTAATTAAAGAAAAACTCAAAGAGCAAAATATACAATTTGAATACTTTGATGGCAGCACCAGCCCCACAGAAAGAGAGCGGGCTATTCAAAATTTTCAAGACAGTGAAGAATGCCGTGTATTTTTAATTTCCTTAAAAGCGGGGGGCGTGGGTTTAAATCTTACTGCAGCCGATTATGTTTATATTGTGGACCCCTGGTGGAACCCCGCCGTAGAACAGCAAGCTATTGACCGCACTCACCGCATTGGCCAAACCAAAAATATTTTTGCCTATCGCATGATTTGCATTGACACGATTGAAGATAAAATACTGCAATTGCAGGAACGTAAAAGAACACTGGCAAAAGAGTTAATTGCCGATGATTCAACCTTTGTAAAAGCCCTCACCAAGGCAGATGTGGAATATTTGTTCAGCTAAATGACTAGTCCTAAAAAAGGTTGACTGGTTTATAAATGTTGAAGTAACGGTAAAAAATCACAAGAACCACCAAAGTTCTTGTGATTTTTTTTACTCCAGTTTTTGATTTTTAGCTCGGTTTGGCTGTGCATTTGATGGGGAGTATGCATATGACAGCTTAAATGAGGCCTTATCGTA
>WBZS01000093.1_pt1 | contig 173550 bp, 182 predicted proteins | sample 5204201 | NCBI WGS metagenome assembly WBZS01 (sample SAMN12344357, study PRJNA552823) | activated sludge metagenome | biome: Activated sludge suspended growth; feature: Nitrification reactor; material: Wastewater; isolation source: activated sludge from nitrification reactor of wastewater... | reverse complement strand
TCAGCCCGCGCCGCCGTGCCTGCCAAAACTCCCACACCGGCACCGCTGGCATCCGCTGTCCACGTCTCCGCTCCACCACAACCCCATCTCACTCAGGGATGTTGCATCGATCCTCTGACACCGTCCGCCCAGTGGGCACCCAAACCCCGTCGAGTGGGCACCGCACCCCCGTCGAGTGGGCACCGCACCCCCGTCGAGTGGGCACCAGCTCTAGCCGGCGTAGCGCTCGAGCTTCGCTGACAGGCGCGGAGCCAGCTCGCCGTCGACGAGACGCTCTTCGACGTAGGCGAGGGCGCCGTCCTCGGCCAGTCCGTACAGGCGCTTCGCTCCGTGCAGTTTGGGGGCAGTCGCGGAGCTGACGAGCGCGTCAGTCGCAACCTCCCAGGCCGTTTGTGAGAGCGGCTTGCCGTAGAAGAGCTCGACCGAACCCTCGGCGTGGGCGACGATCAGTTCGATCGAATCATCCTCGCTGATGCGCCAGAAGCCGGACTCGCGGAACAACGGCGCGATGTATTCACCGCGATTGTCGATCGACCAGGAGCGAGTCTGCCAGTTCAGGAAGTTCTGACCGTCGTGGCTGACGATGATCTGTTCGGCATAGCGCAGGTCGGCTCCGTCGTCGCCGAGCCCGTGCCCAACCCCGTCGCCCCGCCACACCCCGACCATTGGGAGGAGTGCGAGGAGCCCCGGGTGCAGGTCGGCGCCAGCACGCAGGTTGGCGGTATCCGCGGGTAGCGGGAGGTCGCCCCACGTCGGGAGGTTGCGCGAGCCGGTCGTCTCGGCGATCGACGCGGCTTGTTCGATCGCGTCGTTGCCCGAGCGGGTCACGACTCGTCGTTGATGAGGCGGTAGACGGCGTAAAGGCCGAACCAAGTGATCAGGATCGAGCACAGGACCAGCAGCGCAGTGAAGAAGTGTTCCACCCGGCCGAGTCTAGCCGCTATCAGAAGCGGCCGTGACGACCACTGCCGTTGTGGAACCGGCTGGCACCGGCGAGAGTCTCACCACTGGCGATCACGCCGATGCCGCCGCGAAACTCCGCGCGCATTGCATCGTCGAAGTCGTGATCCCACTGCTCGTACGCGCTTGCGCGGTCGGTGAGCATGCAGGTCTGGGGAAAGGCGGCGACCTCAAGGGCGAGGGCTTGCGCCGCGGCGACGGCCGTTCCTGCAGTGACAACACGGTTGACCAGGCCTATTGCCAGCGCCTCGTCGGCGTTGACTGGGCGGCCGGTAAGAATCAGATCTAGGGCGCGGCCCTGCCCGATGATTCGTGGGAGACGCACGGTCCCGCCGTCGATCAGTGGAACTCCGAAGCGTCGGCAGAAGACGCCGAGAACGGCATCGTGGGCCATCACTCGTAGGTCGGCGAGAAGAGCCAGTTCAAGCCCGCCTGCCACCGCATAGCCTTCGATCCCGGCGATGAGGGGTTTGGAGAGGTGCATCCGGCTCGGCCCCATCGGGGCATCGCCGTCCTCGGCGAGCCGGTTGGCCCGATCGCCGCCCTCGGCGACAGCACCGAGGTCCGCGCCGGCGCAGAAGGTGCCGCCAGCGCCGGTGATCACGGCGACCCGGGCACTCTCGTCGTCCTCGAAGGCCCTGAGTGCATCCGCGAGCTCGTCAGCGGTGGGCCGGTCGACGGCGTTGCGCACCTCTGGTCGGTTCAGGGTGATGGTCGTGACCGTTCCGGCGCGCTCTACGGCGACTCTCATTGGTCGCAGGGTAGTCGGGCCCACGCCTACTCGGCGGGATTGAGTGCCCACTGGGCGGGGTTGGGGTGCCCACTGGGCGGGGGTGGGGTGCCCACTGGGCGGGGGTGGGGTGCCCACTGGGCGGGGGTGGGGTGCCCACTGGGCGGGGGTGGGGGCATGCGAAGGGCCCCGTACCGGAATCACTCCCGGTACGGGGCCCATCTGGCCGCGTCAGAGGCTACTTGGCGACCGTGATCGTATGGGCGTGGACGCCCGGGCCGGCGGGCGTGGCGATCACGCTGCCGTTGCCGACCGAGCTGAGCGCACGAAGCGTCCAGGTGCCCGGTGCGGCGAAGAACCGGAAGTCGCCGGTCCCGCTGGTGACGACTTCGGCCGTGAATTCACCGGTCGAGTCGAGCAGACGCACGAATGCGCCCGGCACCGGCGCGCCGCCGGCGTCGGTGACCTGTCCGGTCAGGACGGTCTCCTTCTCCACATCGACGCCAGCCGGCAACTTCTGTCCCTGCTTGGGTGCTGCGCACATGATTACTTGCCCCCTCCGAGCTCGATCGGCACGCCGACCAGCGAGCCGTACTCGACCCAGCTGCCGTCGTAGTTCTTGACGTTCTTCTTGCCCAGCAGCTCGGTCAGCACGAACCAGGTGTGGCTCGAGCGCTCGCCGATGCGGCAGTAGGCGATGGTGTCGCGGCTGTCGTCGAAGCCCTTGTCGGCGTAGAGGTTGGCCAGGTCCTCGTCGGACTTGAAGGTGCCGTCCTCGTTCGCGGTGGTCGACCACGGGATGTTGATCGCGCCGGGGACGTGGCCGCGCTGCTGCGCCTGCTCCTGCGGCAGGTGGGCCGGAGCGGAGATCTTGCCGCTGAACTCGTCGGGGCTGCGCACGTCGACCAGGTTCTTGGTGCCGATGGCGGCGATGACCTCGTCGCGGAACGCGCGGATGCTGGTGTCAGCGGTCTTGGCGACGTAGGAGGTTGCGGGGCGGGTGACCTTGTCCGCGGTCAGCGGTCGGCCCTCGAGCTCCCACTTCTTGCGGCCGCCGTCGAGCAGCTTGACGTCCTGGTGGCCATAGATCTTGAAGTACCAGTACGCGTAGGCGGCGAACCAGTTGTTGTTGCCGCCGTAGAGGACGACCGTGTCGTCGTTGGCGATGCCGCGCTCGGAGAGCAGCTTGGAGAAGCCTTCGGCGTTGAGGAAGTCGCGGCGCGGCGAATCCTGCAGGTCGTCGCGCCAGTCGAGCTTCACGGCGCCCGGGATGTGGCCGCCGTCGTAGGCGGCGGTGTCTTCGTCGACCTCGACGAAGACGACCTTGTCGGTGTTGAGGTTCTGCTCAGCCCAATCGGCGCTGACCAGGACGTCGGTGCGTGCCATGGTGGTTCCCTTTCACATGGTGGAGATCACTGGGGTGGGGATCGGTGGAACCGTGGGGTTCCGGGATGATGACGGCCGTGTCCGACTCGGACCCGTTGGAACGGGCCGGGGGTACACGAAGAAGTCTGAAAGAAGAATCCGCTGCCGCCATCGTCAGGTGGTGGCGCGAGGGCGACCACCGTCTAGCGACAGCAACAGGCCGCGAAACGACAGAAGTCGATCGCGTAGCGGCGAGTGAGCATGAGCTCTCGGCCTGATTGCATGCCACCGACCATACAACAGTGCCCGACGGCCTTCAGAATCGGTCCGGCATGACCGTGATGGCCTCGGCGTTTCCCCTGATCAGGACGTCACTGCCCGAACTGGTGGCGACCGTGGGCGTTACTCCCCAGGGCAGCCGCGGGAAAGGCACCCGCCAGCTGAACCGCGCCAGAACTGCGGATCGGTACTCGGCGGGCACGTCGCCGCGGGCATGCTCTTCGGGGCCGGTGTAGAAGCCGGTCGCAACGATGGCGAGATCACCGTCGACGACGGACAGGTCGACGGTGACACTCACCCGGACGCGCTTCCCGCCGAACTTCTGTGTCGAGGGGCCGAACTTCCCGTCGGTCCGGGGACTCGGGCGCGTCGGCGGCAGCGACACCGATCCGGTCAACAGGACGCCGGAGGTTCGCTCGAGGAGGCCATCACCGGGGCCGCCGCCACCGGGTTTGCCGACCGGTGCGGGTGTGTTGACGGCGAGGTCGGTGATGTCGAGCATCCGGCCGAGGTTCACCGAATCGAGCTTCGCGTAGGCCTGCACGCCGGTCAGGCCGATGACCGAGTCCGGGCGCCAGCGGTCGCGGGCGCGCACCGTGTCCGCATGCACCCCCAGCTCCGCCCGGCAGACGGTGGTGGCGCACGTCTGCGGCACCCCGAGCAGATCGGGCGGGGCCCCGATCGCGATGCCGCGGGCGGTGATCACCAGGCCGGGGAACTCGCCGCGGCGGGCATGGGTGGTGTACGGGAAGCCGCCCAGGGTCACCTCGGGCTCGAACTCGACGCGGGGTGCGGAGCGCAGCGCCGTCGCGAGCTGGTGTTCGCTGCGCCCGGCGCGCACGGTGTCGATCGTCACCAACGCGCCGACTACCGCAATGACCAGCGCGAACAGTGCCGCAGCAAAGACTCGTCGGCGGCCGGGTGAGTCGGCGATGTGAACTACGGGTGTCATCAGCGTTATTCTTACATCTGATCCCCCTGCCGCCGTCGTCAGTGCGGGCGTTTTCGACGACGCCCCGACCGCCGTCGCGGCCGATTCCCGGCTCCGCGACCCGACCTCAGATGCGGAGTTGCGATGGACCTGTTGCTGCTGACCTCCCACCCCGATCCGGGCTCGGTCCTGCCCTCGCTGTCGCTGCTGGCACACGCCGTCCGGTCCGCCCCCGCAGATGTCTCCGCGCTGCTGACCGCCGAGTCGGCGCATGCCGTGCTCGTCGACGCCCGCACCGATCTGGCCGCCGCACGCAACCTGTGCCGGTTGTTGGCCAGCACTGCGTCGGTCCCGGTCGTGGCCGTCCTGACCGAGGGCGGACTGATCGCGGTCAACGCCGAATGGAGTCTGGACGACTTCTTGCTCGCCGACACCGGCCCCGCCGAGCTCGACGCCCGTCTGCGGATGCTGACCGCGCGCCGGGTGCCGGTGCGGCAGGAGGAGGTCAGTTCGACGCTGACCCTTGGGGAGGTGAGCATCGACGAGGAGACCTATACGGCGCGGCTGCGCGGCAAGCCGATGGACCTCACCTACAAGGAGTTCGAACTCCTCAAGTACCTCATCGCCCATGTCGGGCGCGTGTTCACCCGCGCCCAGCTGCTGCACGAGGTGTGGGGCTACGACTACTTCGGCGGCACCCGGACCGTCGACGTGCACGTCCGGCGGCTGCGGGCCAAGCTCGGACCCGACCACGAGGCGCTGATCGGCACCGTCCGCAACGTCGGCTACAAGGCGGTCCGCCCGCAACGCGGACGGGGGGCCGATGCCGGCGGGGCGCTCGACGGCGCCGATGACATACTCGACGCAGAGACCGCTGCGCCCTAGCCGCGGTCCGCGACCGGGAAGGTCGAGAGTGACCGAGATCCTCGAACCCGAGGCGCTATCCGATGCTGACCAGCAGGCCGTCGCGGCGTTGCTCGCCGGCGCGCAGGAGGCCGACGGGGTGGCGGCGCTCGGGGAGGCGCCGGTCGCCGCGCTGGGAGGCCGCGCACCCGCCGTCACCCACTTGCTTGCCCGTGACCGGGGAGTGCCGGTGGGCTACGCCTCGGTGCTGCCCGGCCGCGACGGGGAGCCGGCGATGGTCGAAGCGGTCGTCGCCCCCGGGGCACGAGGCCGTGGGATCGGTACCCGGCTGGTCGTCAGGGCGCTGGATGTGGCAGGTGCGGATGCACGGGTGTGGGCCCACGGCGATCTGCCGGCCGCGCGGGCGGTGGCGGCGCGGGTGGGACTCGTCGCACGCCGCGAACTGCTGCAGATGCGGCGCGGGCTGCGCGCCGGCGACGCGCTGCCGGCGTTGCCGGACCGCACCGACATCGAGCTGCGGACCTATGCGGGGGACACCGACGACGCGGAGATCCTGCGCGTCAACAACGCCGCCTTCGACTGGCATCCCGAGCAGGGGGGGTGGACCCTCGCCCAGATCGCCGACCGCACCGGGTCGCCCTGGTTCGACCCGGCCGGGCTCTTCCTGGCCTTCGATTCGGGCTCCGAGCGGCTGCTGGGCTTCCACTGGACCAAGATTCATGGACCCGACCTCGGCGAGGTCTACGTCGTCGGTGTCGATCCGATCGCGCAGGGCCGCGGACTCGGGGCCCACCTGACCCTGGCGGGACTGCACCATCTGGCACGGCTGGTGCCTGCGGTGACCCTGTACGTCGAGGGCGACAACACCGCAGCGCTGCACACGTACGCGAAGCTGGGCTTCGAGCGGTATCGGGCCGACGTCGCCTACGGTTCCCCGGAGACTAGCCGGGGGGACTAGCCCGGGGGACTGGGACTAGGTCGTCTCGATGAGTTGTTGGGGCGTCATACCGGTCGTCTGGAAGACGACCCGGCGGCCGATGAGCACGGCGTGGTCGGCGAAGCGTTCGAAATAGCGCCCCAGCAGCGTCACGTCGACGGCGGCCGCGACACCGTGCTTCCATTCTCGATCCATCAGGACGGAGAACAGGTGGCGGTGCAGGTCGTCCATCGCGTCGTCGTCCTCCTCCAACTGCAGCGCGGCCTGCGGGTCCTGGGATTCGAGCACTTCCCGGGCGCTGTGAGCGAGCTTGACGGCGAGGCGGCCCATCTCGGCGAAATAGCCGTTGACCTCCTCGGGGAGCGCCTTGTTCGGATGCCGTCGACGCGCGACCTTCGCGACGTGGAGGGCTAGGGCGCCCATTCGATCGACGTCGGCGACGATTTGGAAGCCGGTGACAGTGGCGCGCAGATCCGACGGCATCGGGGCCTGCTGGGCGAGCAGGGCGAAGGCCTGCTTCTCGGCGGTCGCCGAGAGCTCGGTCATCCGGTCGTGGTCGGTGATCACCTGTTCGGACAGCGGCAGGTCTGCGTGTAGCAGCGCCTGGGTGGCTCGGTCCATCGCCACCCCGGCGAGGTCACACATCTCCCCGAGGATTCCGTTGAGGGCGGCTACCTGTTCCTGGTAGGCGCTTGTCTTGCCCGAACGCCTTCGCATGACCCCACCCTACTGTGAGGCGGCTTCGCCGGTGCCACCACCGCTACTCGCAGGTGGCGTCGCCGGCGTTGGTGACCGCGAGGTCGCTGGGCAGGTTGGCCTCGACCTTGCGCGCCGGAAGCTGCTCGGCGGTGATCTTGGTGCCCGGGGTGGCGTAGGCGCGCAGTTGCGTCGACGTCGTGTAGTCCTCGCCGAGGATCAGTTCGACGCCGGACTTCACCGTGCGGTCGGATTGGATCTTGGCGCCGGGGAACATGTGGGCGACCGTCGCGGCGGCATCGCGCTGCCCGGGGCCGTAGCGCACGACGGTGGAATCGACCTTCTGGCTCGAGTCGGCAATGCCGCGCACCTCGAATCCCTTCGGCGTCAGCTGCTTGCTGGCGTGGTCGGCCAAGCCCGAGGTGTTGGTGCCGTTGAGGATGCGGACACCGACATTCGACGGCGTCATCGCCAATGCGCCGACTTTGGTGGGAACTTCCGGTGCGGCCGGGGCCTGGCTGTCCTTGGCGCCGGCCTTCTTGGTCGCCTTGGGCTTGGGCTTCTCGCCAGGCAGCGGTTGGTCGGTGATAATCGCGTTGAACAGTGCGGCGATGTCCTCGTCGCGGGGCAGTTCGTTGTTCTGGCCGTCCTCGCTCGTGCCCGAGGTCGGGATGGTGATGAAGGTGACGCGGCCCGCCTCGATGCCGCGCATCGAGTCGGCGAGGTTCAGCAGCGACTCGGTGTCGACGTTGTCGACGTAGCTGTTCTGGGTGAAGGTGCGGGCGACCCGGTTGAGCTTGGCGGGATTGGACAGCACGTTGCCCGACAACGTCGAGCGCAGCAGCGACGACATGAACAGCTGCTGGCGCTTGATGCGGCCGTAGTCGCCGTTGCCCTCGGTCGAGATCATCCGGGCCCGTACGTACTTCAGCGCCTTGCGGCCGTTGAGCCGCTGGCGGCCGGCCTTGGGGAGCACGGTGCCGATCTCGTAGTCGTAGAGCGGGGTGGTGGAACACACGTACACGCCGCCGACGGTGTCGACGATCTTGCGGAAGGCGACGAAGTCCATCCCGATGAAGTGGTTGATGTTGAGCCCGCTGATCTTGGTGATCGTCTTGACCAGGCATTGCGGGCCGCCGACGGCGTAGACCGAGTTGAGTTTGACATTGTCCTCGGCGGAGACCGTCTCCCCGGTGTACTGACCCGCGGTGTTGTTCCAGCCCTCACAGTCGGGACGGCTGACCGCGAGGTCGCGTGGGAAGGACACGGCGACGACGCGGCTGCGGTTGGCCGGGATGTTGACCAGGATGATCGTGTCCGAACGGGCGCCCTCGGTCTCGGTGGCGTCTCCGGCGCCGAATTTGGAGTTCTTGCCCGCCCGGGTGTCGGTGCCCACGATGAGGTAGTTCTCGTCGCCGTACTGCTGGTCTTTGCGGGAGATGTTCTGATCCTCGGCGTTGACGGCCTTGACCGTGCGCCAGGAGTTGTTCACCGAGCCGTTCATCGCCCAAGCGGTGCCGGTGCCGACGAGTGCGAGCACGCAGCCCACGGTCGCCGCCACCCGCCCGACCACACGGGCGTCGCGGACGAGCAGTTCGCGACGGGTGCGGCGGGCGCGGCCGCGCTTGGCGAGTTCGACCGGGTCGGGGGTGCGCTGCAGAGCCTGGTGGCGCGACTCGGTGCGCACGCGGCGGTTGGTCGCGGTGGCCGACAAATCGACCGGTACATCGGTGCGGCGGCGCACGATCGGGATGCGCTGGGTGACGTCGTTGGAGATGGGCCCGCCGTCGTCGACCGTGTGGTAGACCGGCTGGCTCTGATCGAGCCACCTGCTGGTGGGTTCGCCCTGGTGCTGGGGTTGCGGGTGGCGCCCGGTGGCGTCCATCCGCTCCATCAGTTCGCGGACGGTGAGCCGCGAGCGGCCGCGCACGTAGCGGTCCCGCATGGCGGGCTCGCGCAGCACGTTGGGATCCGGTCCGGCCGATTCGGCCGGACCCACCCATCCGTCGCCCGGGGGCTGGTGGCTCAACGGTCTTCCTTCGCATCGTCGAGGGCGCGCACGGCGCACATATCGGTCTCCTATCGTACCGATGCCACCTGAGAGTCGGCCGTGCCCGGCGCGGACTGTGACGCAAAGCAAAGCACCGCGTCACGGTGTTGTTATCTGCATCGGCGGTCTTCGGCGGTATTGCTCCTAGCCTCCGGAGTGCATGACGTCGGCGGCTCGGGGGATGGCGGTGTCCTCGGGATCGTCGAGCCAGCCGTAGGGCAACGACACCTTGCCCGGTGATCCTTGGCGCCCGCGGGGGCCGCCGGCGTCGACCGGGAACGCGACGTCGGGGTCGAGCTGGGCGATCAGGCCGTCGAGTTCGGCGACGGTCGACACGGCGGCGAAACTCCGTCGCAGGTCGCCGCCGACCGGAAAGCCCATCAGATACCACGCCATGTGTTTGCGCAGGTCACGCAGGCCGCGGCCCTCGCCGTGGTGCTCCGCGAGCAGGACGGCGTGTCGGTGCATGATCGCGCCGACCTCGCCGAGCCGCGGCGGGACGGGCAGCGGCTCGCCCCGCAGAGCAGCGGCCAACTCGGCGAACAACCAGGGCCGGCCGAGGCAGCCGCGGCCGACGACGACGCCGTCGCAGCCGGTCTGCGCCATCATCGTCACGGCATCGTCGGCGCTGAAGATGTCACCGTTGCCCAGGACGGGGATCGTCGTGACCGCTTGTTTGAGTTCGGCGATCGCCGTCCAGTCGGCCTGCCCGGAATAGCGCTGCGCCGCGGTCCGGGCGTGCAGTGCGACCGCCGCACAGCCGCCCTGCTCCGCGATCCGGCCGGTGTCGAGGAAGGTGAGGTGCTCGTCGTCGATGCCCTTGCGGAACTTCAAGGTGATGGGCACCCCGTAGGGCTCGGCCGCCGTGACCATCTGCTCGACGATCCGCGCGAGCAGCCCGCGCTTGTAGGGGAGCGCCGCGCCGCCGCCGAGTTTGGTGACCTTGGGCACCGGGCAGCCCAGATTCATGTCGATGTGGTCGGCCCAGCCCTCGCCGGCGACGATGCGCACGGCTTCGCCGAGGTTGACCGGATCGACGCCGTAGAGCTGCATCGAGCGCGGCGACTCGTCGTCGTCGAAGCTCATCATGTGCAGCGTCTTCTCGTTGCGCTCGACGATGGCGCGCGCCGTGATCATCTCACACACGTAGATGGCCTCGGGGCTGCCGAACTCACGGCACAGGCGGCGGTAGGCGCGGTTGGTGACCCCGGCCATCGGGGCCAAAACCACCGGCGGATCGACCCGATGTGGGCCGATCCGCAGGAGGGTGTGGTGGGGGGTTGCGTCGGTCAGGATGCCTGCTTCTCGCGCTTGGCCGCCTCGCGGGCCAGTGCGCGGTCGCGCATCTCCTCGAAGCGCGCGGCGTCCTTATCGAGCTGCTCGAGGAATGTCGAGAGCTCCTCGCGGGTCTGCTCGCCCTCCGGACCGAAGTCGGTGCGGCCGAAGACGTCCCACTTGCGCAGGACCGGCATGACCACCTCTTCGAGGTGCTGGCGCAGGTCGTAGATCCCGTGCTTGGCCATCAAGACGCCGTGGCGGCGGAAGTTGGGCATGCCGGCGCCGGGCATCTGGAAATTGGTGACGATGTCGGTCACCGCGCGCAGCGTCTGATCCGGCGACAGGTCCATGCCGGCGCCGCAGATGTTGCGGTAGAAGACCATGTGCAGGTTCTCATCGGCGGCGATGCGCTGCAGCATGCGGTCGGCGATCGGGTCGTTGCAGGCCTTGCCGGTGTTGCGGTGGCTCACCCGGGTGGCGAGTTCCTGGAAGGTCACGTAGGCGACCGAGTGGAGCAGGCCGAGTTCCTCGCCGTATTCGGCCATCTCCTCGACGCGGTCGGGACCGGCGGCGAGTTCGGGGGCGTAGCCGTTGGTCATGTGGATCATCCGGGCCTCTTCGAGGGCGACCGGGTCGACGCCGCGCGTGACCACGAGGTAGTCGCGCATCACGATGCCGTGGCGGTTCTCCTCCGCGGTCCACCGGCCGACCCAGTGGCCCCAGGCGGAGTCCATCGAGAAGTTGTCGGCGATCACGCGGTGGTACGAGGGCAGGTTGTCCTCGGTGAGCAGGTTGGTGATCATCGCGGCCTTGGCGACCTCGTTGAGCTGCGACTGTTCGGGGTCGTAGTCCGATCCGCCGAGGGCGGCATAGTTCGTGCCCTCGTCCCACGGGACGTAGTCGTGGGGGTTCCAGTCGCGGGCCTGCTCGAGGTGCCGGTTGACGTTGTCCTCGGCGACCGGAGCCAGTTCTCGCAGGAGCTCGAGCTGCGTGAGTGCGCGTGCTGCCATGGTCTAGATCCTCCGATAGCTTCTTGGGTTTTGCATCATGCATCTGGGGTTGCCCGAGTCTCGCCCGGGCCGGAATTCCACTGATTCGCCATCCAGCGTACGGCACGGCCACCCCCGACCCAAGTCAATCAGCCGCGGACGAACATCTTCCCGACGGTGTCCATCCAGTGCTGGGCCGGTGCGTCGATGGTGCCGAGCTCGGCGGCTTTGCGGCACCACTTCATGGCCGCGATGCCGAAGAGCATCGGGTTGTAGACGTCTTCTTCGCGACTCCACAGCCCGTCCCCGGCGTAGGTGAGGATGGTGATGTTGGTGGCCGTGATGAGCGTCCCGTCACCGGGGTCGCGCATCGGGTTGTCGACCTCGCAGATCACGCGCGAGGTCGCCGGGTCGACGACGTGCCACAGCGACGGATACCCGGTCATGTGGCTGCCCGGGAAGGAGTGCATGGTCTTGTTCACCCAGGCGCGGATCTCCTCCCGGCCCTTCATCGTGCCCATCGCGTGTTCGACGTAGTCGGCGTCGACGGTGAACTGGTCGGCCCACTTGTCCCAGTCGTGGGTCTGTGCGACCTCGGCGACGGTGGCCTGGAACCCGGCGAAGGCCTCGTCGAGTTCCTCGGCGGTGAAACGCGGGGCCGGTGCGGTCTGCTGCATCGCTGCATCGTATCCAGACCGCTTAGACTGTCGGGAAGCGATCCGGTGCGAGCAGTCCGGTGAGGACTTGACCGGGAGGCTTCGTGTACCAGGTGGGGGACGATATCGCGGGCTACCGCGTCGTCGAGGTCCTCGGCGTGGGCGGGATGGGCGAGGTGTACCGGGCCCAACACCCGCGACTGCCGCGGACCGATGCGGTGAAGGTGCTGCGTGCGGCGCACCTGGCCGACGCGGCGGTCCGCGGCCGTTTCGGGCGCGAGGCGGACCTGATCGCACCGATCTCCCACCCCAATATCGTGCGCGTATACGACCGCGGTGAGATCGGCGACTCGTTGTGGATCGCGATGGAGTGGGTTCCTGGGACCGACGTCGCCAAACTGCTCGCCGACCATCCCGGGGGGCTGGACCGCGATCAAGTGGTGGCGATCGTGTCGGGGGTGGCCGCGGGACTCGACGCCGCGCACCGGCACGGCCTGACCCATCGCGACGTGAAGCCGGCGAACATCCTGATCACCCCGGGCGAGGCGGGGGCCATCAAATTGGGTGACTTCGGCATCGCGCGGGCGATCGAGGACGCCAGCGGACTGACCGGCACGGGCATGGCCGTCGGGACGATGCGCTACGCCTCGCCCGAACAGATCAACGGCGGGGTGGTCGACGCGCGCAGCGACGAGTACTCGTTGGCGGCGACGGCGTTCGAGCTGCTGACCGGCGCGCCCCCGTTTTCCGCGGAGAGCCTGAGCGCGGTGATGTCGGCGCACCTGTTCACCCCGGTGCCGTCGGCGCATGCGCGCAACCCCGCCCTGCCCCGGGGTGTCGACGATGTGTTGGCGCGGGCGATGGCCAAGGATCCGGCCCAGCGGTATGCGGGTGCGGGCGCCTTCGCCCAGGCACTCGTGGCCGCCCTGCACAATGACACGGGGGTGCGGACCATGGTCGGCGCCGCCCCGCCGATGATTCCCCCGCCGCCGATCACCCCGCCGCCGGGCGTCATGGAGGCCCCGCCGCTGATTCCCCCGCCGCACCTGCAGCCACCCGCGCCGCGCCGTGCCGCGGTCGGGCGCCGGGCCGCGGTCGCGGTCGCGGTGCTGGCCGTCGCCGCGCTGGTCGGCGGCCTTGCCGGCTGGTGGCAGCAATCCGCAGCAGCCCTGGCGACACCGGACCGACCGGACGCCACGGTGACCAAGTACGCCGTCGAGGTCGCGTGGCAGCCGGTGGACGGTGCGCGGGAGTACGTCCTCAAGCGCGGCGACTCCGAGGTGTACGTGGGGCCGGCGACCGGTTTCAAAGATCCGCTGCCGCTGCCGGGGGTGTACCAGTATTCGGTGTCGGCGCGCAGCGGAGCAGCATTACCGTCGCGATTCTCGCTCAAGTCGGCGCCGACGACGGTGTTCGCGAGTTGGCGGCAGGTGCAATGGATCGCCGACATCTTCCCCGACCTGGTGCCGGCGTCACCGCTGAGCACCAACGGCTTCGACGGGGTCGGGTGCTGGGCCAACGCGCCGGTGTACTTCGACGCGAGCTCGCAGCAGACCATCACCTGCCAGAAGATCGTGGGCGCTGCGGTCGAGTATGCGGTCACCGTCTACGGCTATCCGGACGACCCCGCGGAGCGGGCGGCCGCCATGCCGACGGTGTTCCGTCGGACGCCGGGCCAGCCGTTCACCTCGGCGCAGGGCAACCGCGGCTCGGTGCACCGCTATGAGCGCAACGGCGAGCGCTGCGCCGGTATCGATTTCGACGGCGAGAAGCGGGCCCTGATCCTCACCGAGGTCTGTGTGACCAAGGGTGGCTCCGACGCCGCCGTGCGCCTGGCGGAAAGGCTGCCGTTCTGATGCGCACTCCGAGTTGGTCGACCGTGGGACTGTTCGCGGCGGCAGTGGCGACCGCGGTGGCGGTCTTCGCCGGCGTTCGCGTGGTGGACCCGGGGCCCACGGCCCCGCCGGTCCCGACGGGCCTGGCCATGACGGCGCAGACCGGTCATGTCAGCGCGACCTGGCGGCCGGTGGCCGGGGCCGATCGCTACGTACTGCTGCGCGGCGACCAAGTCGTGTACGCCGGAGCCGAACCGCACGGGGTCGACGAGACGGTGACCAAGGGCCGGCACACCTACCGGGTCCAGGCCAGTCGGCGGGGCGTGCCGTCGCCGCTGAGCGCGCCCGTCGACGTCGAGGCGAAGGAGGGGTGGGGGCTCAGCGCGCCGCTGGTCGACCTGTTGCCCAAGCTCCTGCCGGCGGCACCGCGGACGGCCGGCCCGTGGCGCGGTCTGCACTGCAACTGGCAGATCCGGCCCGGGCGCAACGAGTTGGGTCCGGCCGAACACGGCGCGGGGATCGTCGGCATGCGATTCCGGCTCATCTGCGGAGCGAACCTCCAGCTCGCGCTGCACGCGATGTGGTTCTACTCCAAAGACGCGGTAGACGGGTACTTGAGCGGGCTGAGTGCGGAGTCGGAGTCGGTGCGGTGGAATCACGGATCCGGCTACTGGTACACCGCCAAGAACGAGGGATACCTGAAGTTCGACGACCCGAAGCTGTCGTTGATCGTCCTCGGCGTCGGGCGCACCGATCGTAGGGCCACCCGCGCGGACTTCCTCGAACTCGCCAACGACCTGCCGATCTAGCGGGCGTCAGTCCAGGTCGTCGAGCCAGGGCGCGGCGGAGGCGTCCGACGGCGAGCGCCAATCGCCGCGCGGCGACAGTGAGCCGCCGGAGCCGACCTTCGGGCCGTTGGGCATCGCGGTGCGCTTGAACTGGTTGGCCATGAACCTCGTGAGGAACACGCCCAGCCACCGGTTGACCGTCTCGTCGTCGTAGCGGTCCGACCAGGCCTCGCGGGCCAGGAAGGCGACTTTGCGCGGCCGGTAGCCGAAGCGCGTGAGGTGGTAGAGGAAGAAGTCGTGCAACTCGTAGGGGCCGACCGCGTCCTCGGTGCTCTGGACGGCGCCATCGGCACCGGGCGGCACGAGTTCGGGGGAGATCACGTCGTCGACGACTTCGCGCAGGACTGTGGCCGTCCGCGCGTCGTGCAACTCCGTGCTGATCATCCACCGGATGAGGTGGCGGATCAGGGTCTTGGGCACCGAGGCGTTGACGTTGTAGTGCGACATCTGGTCGCCCACGCCGTAGGTGCACCACCCCAGCGCCAACTCGGAGAGGTCACCGGTGCCGAGCACCAGGGCGTTGTGCTCATTGGCCAGTCGGAACAACAGAGAGGTGCGCTGGCCGGCCTGGACGTTTTCGAAGGTCGTGTCGTAGACCTCTTCGCCGCGCGCGGCCGGGTGGTCGATGTCGGCCAGCATCTGGCGGCAGGCGGGCCGGATGTCGATCTCGGCGCCGGTCACACCCAGCGAGTCCATCAGGTCGCGGGCCCGGCGCAGCGTCGCGTCGCCAGTGGCGAAGCCGGGCATCGTGTAGGCGAGGATGTCGGTGCGGGGCAGGCCGAGCCGGTCGAACGCGTCGACGGCGACGAGCAGCGCCAGGGTCGAGTCGAGGCCGCCGGAGACACCGATGACGATGCGGTCGATGCCGCTGGACCGCAGTCGCTGCGTCAGCCCCTGCACCTGGATGTTGCCGACTTCGCGGCAGCGCTCGTCGCGGTCGGGGCCGGGCGCGGGCACGAACGGGAACGGTGCGACGGACCGGCGCAACGGTCCGCGGTCGGGGCGGTCGCCGAGCGTGACCGGGATCCGGCGCAGTGCGCGCAGACGCTGTGCGTGGTCGCCGACCTGGTCGCGAAGGCTGATCATCCGCGCGCGCTCCTGGCGGATGCGGTCGAGGTCGACGTCGGCGGTGATGATCGACGCGGCGGTGGCGAACGGGGCGGAGCGGGCCAGCAGGGTGCCGTTCTCGGAGATGATCGCATCACCGTCCCAGGCCAGGTCGGTGGTCGACTCGCCGAAGCCGGAGGCGACGTAGACGTGCGCGGCGATGTTGCGCGCCGAATACGACGTCGACAGCTCGCGGCGGTAGGCTTCCTTGCCGACGGTCACCGGCGAGCCGGATAGGTTGACCAGCACGGTCGCGCCGCCCAGAGCGGCCCAGGTCGACGGCGGGATCGGCACCCAGCCGTCCTCGCACACCTCGACGTGTACGACCAGCCCCGGCACGTCGGCCGCCTCGAAGAGCAGGTCCGCGCCGAACGGCACGCGCCGGCCCAGCACGGTCGCCTGGTCGACCGGGGCGTCGCGCGCGGCGGCGAAAAGGCGCTGCTCGTAGAATTCGCGGTAGTTGGGGAGGTACGACTTGGGCACGACTCCGAGGACCTCGCCGTCGTGCAGGACGACCGCGGTGTTGTACAAGCCGTCGCCGATCCGCAGCGGGACCCCGATGCAGACCAGCGCGGCGCGTCCGACGGTGGCCCGGCGCACCGTGTCGAGGGCGGCCAGGGCGGCGTCGAGCAGCGCGTCCTGCTGGACGAGGTCGTCCACGCTGTAGCCGGTGAGCCCGAGCTCGGGGAAGGCGATGACCGCCGATCCGTCGTCGGCCGCGGCGGTCAGCAGTTCGACGGTCCGGCGCGCGTTGACCGCCGGATCGGCCAGCGAGACGACGGGCACGGCGGCGCTGACCCGGAGGAATCCGTGGTCGGCCACTGAGTTCTTGGCCCTCGCGGTGCGTTTGGCGCTCACGCCATCAGCGTAGACGGGCCGCTCGTCCCGGTGTGCGATGCTTGTCGCCATGTCCGCCCCGCATCCCGGCCTGCCCGCGTTGCGGGTCGGTGTCGCGCTGGCGGTGCCGGTACTGGCGCTGGCGGCGCACGGGCTGGCCACCGGATCGGTGCCCGGCCCGGCCGGGACCCTCGTCTGTGCTGTCCTCGGTGTCGGGTTGGCGGGATTGGTCGGTGCACAATCGCACCGGGTGCCGCCGATGCGGCTCGCCGTCGTCCTGGCCCTCGGACAGGTACTCGGCCACCCGGCCTCGGCCATCGGCGATGCCGTGGTCGGGCCGGGTCATCCGGCGCACATCGGGGCGATGGCGCTCTGGCATGCGGTCGCCGTTCCCGCCAGTGCTCTGCTGCTGATGGCCGTTGCGCGCTGCTACGCGCTGGTGACCTCGGTTCTCGCCGTGCTGGGCCCGGTGCCGGGAATCGCGCCGGTCGGGGAGCTACCGGTCGCCGTCGGCGGATGGGGTCCGCGTGGTGTCCTCGCCGGTGCAGGCGCCGATGCGCGGGCGCCGCCGGTGCGCGGGTTGGCCTAGCACCCACCAGCATCCATTCGCGCTCCGCGGTATCCGCGCCGCGCGTCCCACCACTCCACGGAGAACAATCGTCATGACAACTTCCCCTGCCCGCATTCGCCCTGCCCGTACTCGCCCGGCGCGTATTCGCCCTGGCCGTGCCGCTGCGGTCCTCGCCGCGGCGGCCGCAGTGGCCCTGGCGCCCGTTGTCGGCGCGGGTGCCGCCGAGGCGCACGTCGTCGCCCGAACCGCCGGGATGGGGGCCAACGGCTTCGGCATCGTCACGTTCATGGTGCCCAACGAGTCGGAGGACGCGACCACCACCGAGGTGGCGGTGACCTTCCCCGGCATCAAGCACCTGCTTCCCGAGGCCAAGACGGGCTGGAGCACCGCGGTGACCAAGAACGCCGAGGGCGCAGTCACCGGGATCCGGTGGACCGCCGACCCGGGGGCGCCCGGGATCAAGGTCGGCGAGTTCGCCGAGTTCAACGTCAGCGGCGGACCGTTCACCGGCACCGTCGCGCTCCCGACCGTGCAGCGCTACTCCGACGGGTCCTCCAGCGCCTGGGACCAGCCGGCCGGTGCGGACGGCGGGGAGCCGCAGCGCCCAGCGCCGACCGTCAGCGCTGCCCCGCCCGCGGCGGCTTCCACGTCGGACCACCTCGCGCGCTGGCTCGGCAGCCTGGGACTGCTGGCCGGTGCCCTCGGGGTCGGTATCGGAGCGGCATCGGCGCGGGGCCGCAAGGCTGCCCCGATGACCGCCGAGGAATCAGATGCCGAGGAATCAAATGAGGAGGAGTCACATGGGTAAGTCGTTGCGCGCCACCGGGATCGCCCGGCTGCTGCTGGTATTGATCGTCGTGGCCGTGGGATCGCTGATCGGCGGCGGGGTGGCCGCGGCCCACTCGCGCGTCGCCTCGTCGAACCCGGCCGACGGGGCGGCGGTGGGCACCGCGCCCACGGCAGTGGAACTCACCTTCAACGAGCCCCTGCAGGCCCAGTTCGCGACGGCGAGCGTCATCGGCCCGGACCGCCACTTCTGGCATTCCGGCGAGCCGACGGTGAAGGGCAAGGTGCTGACGGTTCCGCTGCGCCCACTCGGCCCCGCCGGGGTGTACCAGGTGAACTTCCGGGTCACCTCGGCCGACGGGCACCCGGTGACCGGGCAGCAGACGTTCCGGTTGACCGTCGCCGGTACGGGAACCCCCGGGGCGGCCGTCGAGGAGTCGACGGGCGGATCGCCGGTGTGGCCCTACCTGGTCGGCGCGGCGGCGGCGCTGGTGGCGGCCGTGGGGGCGATCGCGTGGTTCACGCGGGGCGGCTCGGGTGGCGCAGCCAGCCGCAACTGACGGTGCCCGGCGCGCTGCCGTCGCGGGTGCCGTCGCGGCACTGCTCGGCGGCGTCGGCCTGGCCATCGTGCTCGCCGGCGCGGCGGGGCCGGCGCCGTCGGTCTGGGCGCGGGTGATCGGTCTGGGCGCGGCGGTGCTGCTGGTCGGTCTCGGTTCGCTCGATGCGCTCGGCGTGGAACCGTCGGCGCGGGTGATCGGGGCGGCGGCAACCGTGTGGCTGCTCGCCATCGTCGTCGGCGTCTGGTGGTGGGCCGCCGAGCGCGCGGGGGTGTCGCCGCCGCAGGTCTCCGTCGCCGATTTCCTCGACGCGTGGTCGGGGCGGCCCGCCGAACTGGTTGCCGCCGCGGGTGCGCTCGCCGCCGCCGGGTGGGCGGCTGGCCGGGTCACCGGGCGGTTCGGTGCGCCGTCGGCCCTGGTCGCCGGTGCGGCGGGCGTCGGGGTGGTGGCGCAAGCGGTGGCCGGGCACGCGAGCATGACGGCGCTCGGCCCGGTGTTGGTCGGCGCCCATGCGCTCGCCGCCGCGTGGTGGTGCGGTGCGCTGGCCGCCCTCGCCCTGACCGTGCGCGGCCGATCCGGGTGGGCAGCGGCGTTGCCCCGGTTCTCGGCACTGGCGCTGTGGGCCGTGGTGGTATTGGCGACCACCGGTGTCGTGGTAGCCGTCGGCGCGCTGGACGTGGTTGGCGGCCAGGGTGTTTCGGTGCTCTGGTCCAGCGGGTACGGGCGCGTGGTCGTGGCCAAGGCGGTGCTGCTGGTCGCGCTGGTGGCGTTGGCCCTGCGACACCGTCGTCGCTGGTTGCCGCGGGCCGCAGCACACCGGGCCGCCGAACGGGATTCGTTGCGCTATGCCGCGACCGAGGTCGTGGTGATGGCCATCGCGTTGGGGTTGGCGGCCGGGTTGGCCGGCGCGGCACCCCCGGGATAGCGGTCGGGCTACGTCTGTTCGTCCCAGGCCGCGTTGAGTTCGGCCAGGATCGTGGCAGCGAAACCGAGGCCGCCCAGGTGCGACTCGTTGGGCATCTCGAAGAGTTCGGCGTTGGGCAGCAGCGCCACCATGTGCTCGCCGTGCGCATACGGGATGATGTGGTCCTTGTCCCCGTGCCACCAGCGGACCGGGGTCGTGATGTCGGCGACGCGGAATCCCCAGTCGCGGGCGAAGACGACGGCGTCGGCGAACGGCGCCTCCATCCGGCGCGAGCCGCCATGCAGCAGGTCGTCGAGGAACATGGCGCGAAACTCCGGGCGCGCCAACAACTCCCGATCGCCCTGGGGGGAGAAGCGGCCGTAGAGGTTGATCGCCGGCTCGGCGATCGGGCGCGCGATCGACAGCAGGGAGCTGACGACCTTGCCGATCGGGGCGCCGGCGACTTGGAGCAGCGGGGCGGTGAGCTTGGCCAGTTCCACCGCGCCGCCGCCGATGGCCTCGGGGCCGACGGTCGGGGCCACGCCGCCCATCACGCCGACGACCTTGACGCGGTCGGGCGCGGCATAGGCGGTGGCGAGGCTGTACGGACCGCCGCCGGACAGTCCGATCACGCCGAACTCCTCGATGTCGAGGGCATTGGCCAAGGACAACAGGTCGGTGGTGAACTCCAGGACGTTGGCGTAGCGGTAGGGCGTGGAAGATCCGACGCCGGGCCGGTCGAGGCCGATGATGCACATCTCGTGGTCGATGGCGAGTTGGCGCGCCTCCGGCGGGATCTGGCGCCGCGCGCCCGGCGTGCCGTGCAGCCAGAAGTAGGGTCGTGCGGTGAGTTTGCCGAACTGGGCGAACCCGAGACGGCGCCCGTCGCCGACGGCGACCGAGCCTTCCAGTTTGGGGCGATCTATCTCGAACACGTCCTAGAGCATGGCACAGTCACACGAGCCGCACCCCGGAGTCGTCGACCAGTAGCGCCTCGCCGTCGCGCAGCAGCACCAGGCGGTGGTCGGCGCCGTAGGTGCGCACGGTCTGCGCGTAGACGTCGATGGGGTAAGGCGGCAGGTTGCCCGCGGCGTGGGGGATGACCACGTAGTCGATGAATCCGAGCCCGGTGTAGTCGGTGAGCCCCGGGGCGGTTGTCGGGTCGTCGAGCAGGCTGCACGGCTCGATGTTCGGACCGGCGATGATGGACCCGGCGCTGCAGCCGATGTAGGGCAGGCCGCGGCGCACCCGGTCGACCAGGATCTCGTCGGCGCCGGTGGAGCGCAGGACGTGCAGCAGGTCGAAGGTCTCGCCGCCGGCCACGTACACGCCGTCGACGGCGTCGAGGACGTCGGCGATGCGCTGCACGGGGGTCTCGGCGATGGGGAGGTCGACCAGCGTCAAGCCGTGATCGCGCAGCGCATCGCGTTCTACCTGCACGAATGGCGCGTCGCCGTAGGTGCGCGCGGCGTCGGGGACGTAGGCGATCGTGCCGCTGACGAAGTCGGGGACCGAGCGATGGCCGAAGGACGTGAGCAGCAGGCGCATGGGCCCGACTATAGGGCCGCTACACTACGAATCTGGTGGCGCCGGGAAGCCGGTGCACGCCCGCCCCTTTAGCTCAGTTGGTAGAGCTACGGACTTTTAATCCGCAGGTCCTCGGTTCGAGCCCGAGAGGGGGCACCGCTGGACAAGGGCAAGCTCGGCATCGCCTCGGGCGAGAGTTCTACGAGTACGGCTGACCGGCCGGAAGGAGCATGTCCATGCAGGTCGAGATCTGGGCCGACGTCAACTGCCCGTTCTGCTATCTCGGGAAGAAGCGGTTCAACGACGCCCTGGCCGGGTTCGCCCACGCCGACCGGGTGCAGGTGGTCCACCGCTCTTTTGAACTCGATCCGACGGTGCCCGCGAACGAATCGGGCGACGTGGTGAGCAAACTCACCGAGAAGTACGGCCGCACGCCCGACCAGGTCGACGAGGGGGAGCGACAACTCGGTGCCACGGCACGGGCCGCGGGATTGGACTACGTCACCACCGGCCGCGACTACGGCAACTCCTTCGACATGCACCGCCTCGTGCACTGGGCCGCGGAGTCCGGCCGCGCCGAGGAGATGCTCGATGCGCTGTACCGGGCCAACTTCGCCGAAGCCGAGCCGCTCTTCGGCGATGCGGAGCGCTTGGTGGCGGTGGCCGTCGGCGCCGGGTTCGACGAGACCGGCGTCCGGGCGGTGCTCGACGATCCGCAGCGGTACGCCGCGGACGTCCGGGCCGACGAGGGGCAGGCGCGCGAGCTCGGCGTCGGCGGGGTGCCGTTCTTCGTGTTCGACCGCACCTATGCGTTGTCCGGCGCCCAGCCGACCGAGCTGTTCGAGCAGGCGCTGGCCCAGGCGTGGGGGGACGGCGACCGATGAGGGCCGCGGCGACTCCGTAGTATCGGAGTCGTGGCGACCGCGACCCCACCGACAACCGACCGCCGCCCGATGAGCTGGCACCGCCGGGCGGGCATGCCGATCCGGATCTGGATGGTCGTGCTCATCGGAATCGGGTTGGCGCACTGGGCGATTCCCAACTCGCGCTGGCTGCTGGTCCACGTCTTCACCATCGGCCTGGTCGCCAACTCGATCCTGCTGTGGTCCCAGACGCTGGCGGAGCGGTTCCTCGGCCACCACCTGCCGCCGGAGCGCCGCCGGCTGCAGCTGGCCCGGATCTACACGGTCAACGTCGGCCTGGTGGTCACCGTCGTCGGCATGGTGGGCGTGTGGTGGCCGGTGACCCTGGTGGGTGCGGTGCTCATCGGTGGCGTCCTCGCCTGGCACGCGGTCGCGCTGGCCCGTCTCGTCGTCGAAGCGCAGGCACAGCGGCTGCGCGACGGCGAGGGGCCGCCCGAGCATGCCATCAGCGTTTGGTTCTTCGTCGTCTCGGCGTCCCTGCTCCCGGTCGGCGCCGCGTTCGGGGTACTCATGGCCTACGGCTTCGCCGACCCCGCCCAGGCGGGCTACCTGGTCGCGCACCAGGCGCTGAACATCCTGGGCTTCCTCGGCATCGCCGCGGCCGGGGTGCTGACCGTCCTGTTCCCGCGGTTGCTCGGGGCCACCGACGTGCGGGCCGGTCGGCGGCGCATCGCGCTGGGCGTGCTGCCCGCCGGCATCGCGGTGATCTGTGCCGGTGCGCTCACCGACCATCCCGTCGTCGCGGCGGTCGGCGTCGGGGTCTATCTGGTCGGCTGGGTGATCGTGGCCGCGCCGTTCGTCCCGGTGGTGTGGCGCCGCCCGCCCACGACCTATGCGGCGGCCTCCATCTCGGCGGCCCTGCTGTGGCTGTTCGCCGCGCTGACCGCCTACGCCCTGACCCTGGTCAGCGGCCCCTTCCAGACCGAGCGGATCACCCTGCTCACCCCCTGGTTCCTGGCGGGCTTCGCCGCCCAGTTGCTCTTCGGTGTGATGAGCCACCTCCTGCCCACCATGATGGGCGGCGGCCCGGTGACCGCCGCCGCCGCCGCGGAGATGAATCGGTGGTGGCTGTGGCGGGTGCTGGTGATCAACGGTGGGCTGGTGCTGTGGCTGCTGCCGTTGAGCAGTTGGGTCAAGGTGGCGCTGAGCTCGCTCGTCATGCTCGCGTTCATGCTGTTCCTGCCCATCATGATCCGCGCCGGGATCGCGGCGATCCGTATGCGCCGCGCGTTGGCCGCGGGCCCGGCGGACGGCGACCCCGGGTCCGCGCCCGCGGAGCCGCAGCGGGAGCAGCCGCAGCGGGGGTTGCAGGCGGTTGCCGCGGCCACGGCGCTCGCACTGGTGATGGTCGGCGGGTCGGCGCTGGGCGGCACCGGTGCGGCGGTCCAGGATGCGGCCGGGACTGTGGCGCCCACGGGGCACACCACCGTCGTCAAGGTGGATGCGGTCCACATGCGGTTCACGCCGGAGACGATCACCGTCCCCGCGGGTGACCGGCTCGTGCTCACGGTGACCAACCGCGACACCATGGTCCACGACCTGGTGCTCGCTAGCGGGCAGTCGAGCGGGCGCCTGGCGCCCGGTGCGAGCAACACGCTCGAGGTGCCGGTGGTCGGCAAGGCGATCGAGGGCTGGTGCTCGATCGTGGGGCATCGCCAACAGGGCATGGTGCTGCACATCAAGGTCGCCGGTGAGACGGGGGGCAGCGCCGCCGATGGCGGTCACGGTCAGCACGGCGGCGGGGGACCGGGCCCGCTGGTCGATCTGATGAAGCAGCCGGGGGCCTCGTTCGCCGCCCGCGATGCGCGGCTGGGGCCGGCACCCGTCCCCGGGACTGTGCACCGGTACACGTTCACCGCTACCGAGGGTCCCGGCGAGGTCGCCCCCGGCGTGCGCCAGACGTTGTGGACCTACAACGGAACGGCGGGCGGGCCGACGCTGCGCGGTCGGCTCGGCGACGTCTTCGAGATCACGCTGGTCAACAACGGGACGATGGCGCACTCGGTCGACTTCCACGCGGGCATGGTGTCGCCGGACCGCAACATGCGCGACATCAACCCCGGGGAACGGCTCGTGTACCGGTTCCGCGCCCAGCACACCGGGATCTGGCTGTATCACTGTGCGACGATGCCGATGCCGGTCCACCTGGCCGCCGGGATGTTCGGCGCCGTCATCATCGATCCGCCCGATCTCGCACCGGTGACCGCGGAATACCTGCTGACCCAGTCCGAGTGGTTCCTCGGACCCGACGGCGGGCCGATCGACGCCGACAAAGTCGCGGCGGGAACGCCGGACCTGGTGATGTTCAACGGCTATGCGAACCAGTACGTGTACCGGCCGCTGCGGGCCAAGGTCGGCGACCGGGTCCGGATGTGGGTCCTCGACGCCGGGCCGAACGAGCCGCTCGCCTTCCACGTCATCGGCACCCAGTTCGACACGGTGTACAAGGAGGGGGCGTACCTGCTGCGCGGCGACAACCCGCTGGGCGGTGGCTCACAAGTCCTCGGCCTGCTGCCCGCCGAGGGCGGCTTCGTCGAGATGACCTTTGCCGAGCCCGGCACCTACACCTTCATCAACCATCGGATGTTCGCCGGTGACCGTGGTGCGACGGGCAAGATCGTCGTCGAACCGAGGTGATCGCGATTGGGCTCCTGTCCTGCGGATTTGTGTTTCCACGACCGCGTGTCATAAGCTGATCCGGCTCCCCACGGAGAACATCGGCCCCCTTCGTTTAGCGGCCTAGGACGCCGCCCTTTCAAGGCGGTAGCGCGGGTTCGAATCCCGTAGGGGGTACGCATGAAGCGCAAGCTTCAAGCATGAAGCGCGAGCTTCAAGCACAAGGCCCTGTGGCGCAGTTGGTTAGCGCGCCGCCCTGTCACGGCGGAGGTCGCGGGTTCAAGTCCCGTCAGGGTCGCTTTGGGTTACGGTATCAACCGGCGCCTTCTGGCCAGGTAGCTCAGTTGGTACGAGCGTCCGCCTGAAAAGCGGAAGGTCGTCGGTTCGATCCCGACTCTGGCCACACAGAAAGCCACCTGGCAACAGGTGGTTTTCTCGTTTCTGGGGCATGTCGGCCACCGGCCTCGGGGCCGGTCAGCCTCCTGCGCGCAGGGGGCCGTTCATGATGCGGGTGATCTCCGCGGCGTCGAACTCGTTGGGGACGCCCCACTTCGGCTCGTAGCCGTAGACCTGGCGCAGCGAGGTGGCCGACTCGTGCCCGTTGAGGATGTCCAGATCCTCGGTGGTGATCAGGCTGGGGTGGGCGACTCCACAGGCCTCGGACACCTTCAGCAGGTCGCGGCGAAGCGTCCGGAGGTAGTTCGCCGCCCGGTCCGCCTTGGTCAGCGGATCCAGCCCGTGCGCCAGCCACTTGTCCTGCGTGGCGATCCCGGTCGGGCACCTGTCGGTGTGGCACTTCTGGGCCTGGACGCAGCCGATCGACATCATGACCTCCCGCGCCACGTTGACCATGTCGCAACCGAGCGCGAAGGCGACCACGGCATTGTCGGGCAGGCCGAGTTTGCCGGAGCCGATGAACACGACGTGGTCGGCGATCCCGGCCCGGGCGAATTGCTCGTACACGCGGGCGAAGCCGAGGCGGAAGGGAAGGGATACCGATTCGCTGAAGATCAGGGGTGCGGCCCCGGTCCCGCCCTCGCCGCCGTCGACGGTGACGAAGTCGACGCCGCGGTCGGTACCGCTCATCAACTCGACGAGCTCCACCCAGAAGTCGAGATTGCCGACCGCGGACTTGATGCCCACCGGGACGCCGGTTTCGGTGGCGAGCAACTCCACCCAGTCCAAGAGGGAATCGGCACTGTCGAACTCGGTATGGCGAGACGGGCTCGCACAGTCCTTCCCCGCCTCGATGCCGCGGATGCGGGCGATCTCGTCGGTGACCTTGGCCCCTGGCAGCAGTCCGCCCAAGCCGGGTTTGGCGCCCTGGCTGAGCTTGATCTCGATCGCCTTCACCGGGCCCGAGTCGACGACGTCTTTGAGTCGGGCCAAATCAAAGCGACCCTGACCGTCGCGGCACCCGAAGTAGGAGGTGCCGATCTGCAGCACCAGGTCCGCCCCGTGACGGTGGTGGTCGGAGATGCCTCCCTCGCCGGTGTTGTGCATCGCCCCCGCCGTCGCCGCCCCCCGGTTGACGGCTTCGATCGCCGCCGCGGACAGCGACCCGAAGCTCATCGCCGAGACATTCACGACCGATGCCGGGCGGAATGCCCCGGGTCGTTCGCGGTGCCCGCCGAGCACCTTGGCGGCGGGGACGGTGTCGCCCTGGCTGCCGCGGTTCACCTTCGTTGCCGGCGCGATGTCGGAGAAGGTCCGGTGCTTGATGATCGGGTAGCCCTGGGTGAACTCGGTGTCGTTATCGGCGCCGAAACCGAAGTAGTTGTTCTCCAGCTTGGACGATGCATAGATCCATCGCCGTTGGTTGCGGCTGAACGGACGCTCCTCGTCGTTCCCACTCACGATGTACTGGCGCAGTTCTGGGCCGACGGCCTCCAAGACGTATCGGGCGTGCCCGACGACGGGGAAGTTGCGCAGGATGGCGTGCCGCCGCTGCACCAGGTCGTAGGCGGCCAAGCCGACGATGGGGAGGACGGGGAGGGCGCGCTTCCATCTCGGCGACATAGCCGGACAACCTCTCGACGGGGGCGGTGATTGGTTCCCCAGTGTGTATCGCCCGGTCGAGCATGCGGTTGCGCGGCGATGAACCTCGGTTGAGGGTTGGGTGACGAAGGTGGTCGGTGGCCCCCCGGTCACCCCGATGGCCGGCGGTCAGCAGCAGGCGCAGGCACACTGCCGGGTCGACTCTTGGGCCCGTTCTGCGGTGCCCTCGTCAGTCGTGGGCGAGCAACACGCGACCGTGGTCCTCTGATCGCCGGTCCTCTGATCGCTGTCGTCGACGACGTTGATGGTCAGCTCGATGCGGGACATGACTACCTCCGATTGATTCGATGTATGTCGAAATACTCCGACACGTCAGGTGTACCGAGTAATTCGACATAAGTCAAGAAGGTGATAGGTTGGGGATATGCCCAAGGCGTTGCCGATCATCGACATGAACGCGCCGGTGTGTTGTTCGCCGGTTGCGGCGCGGCCGCTCGACGACGTGGCCGCGCTCGAAGTCGCCGTGCGGCTCAAAGCGCTGGCCGACCCGATGCGGTTACGGCTGCTGTCGCTGATCCTTACCTGCGAGAACGAGGAGAACTCGACGACGGGGGCCCTCGCTGCGGTCGTCGGGTTGGCCGAGTCGACGGTCAGCCATCACCTCGGCCAACTGCGCAACGCCGGCCTCGTCGCGTCGGACCGGCGCGGGATGAGTGTGCACCACGTCGCCCGCCGCGACGCCCTGGCCGCACTGCGTGACGTACTCGACCCGCGTTGCTGCTAGCACCGCGGACCGGCCGCAAACGTCCAAGAATGAGGGGTCCGAGGGCAAATACCCCTCGGACCCCCTGTTTTTTGGACGTTTCTGGCAGGAGTCAGTGTCCCCGGTCGATCCACTCCTGCCGCTGCGGGGCCTCCGCGCCGATAGTCGTCGAGTCACCGTGGCCGGTATGCACGACCGTGCCGGACGGCAGCGACAGCAGCTTCTCGGTGATCGAGTCGATGATGTCGTCGAAGCTGGAGAAGCTGCGCCCGGTCGCGCCCGGCCCGCCGTGGAACAGGGTGTCGCCGGAAAACAGCACGCCCAGGTCGGGTGCGTAGACGGCGCAGGAGCCTGGGGAGTGGCCCGGGGTGTTGATCACCCGCAGCGCGGTCCCGCCGACCTCGATCTCCTGGCCGTCGGCCAAGTTCTCGTGGGCGACCCCGGGATGGGTCTGCTCCCAGAGCATGTCGTCGCCGGGGTGCAGCAGGATCGGCGCCCCGGTGGCCGCTGCCAATTCAGGGGCGACGGTGACGTGGTCGTTGTGGCCGTGGGTGAGCACGATCGCCTTGACCGTGCGCCCGCCGACGGCATCCAGGATCGGAGCCGCGGTGTGGGCGGCGTCGATGATGACGCACTCGTCGTCGTCGCCGACGACCCAGACGTTGTTCTCGACATCCCAGATGCCGCCGTCGAGGCTGAACGTGCCCGCGGTGACGACGCGGTCGACGCGCGGCGCCATCAGAGCACCACCACCGAGCGCAGCACCTTGCCGGCCTCCATCGCGGCGAAGGCGGCCTCCACATCGTTGATGCCGACCTTCTCGGTGACGAACTTCTCCAGCGGAAGTCGGCCCTGTTCGTAGAGGTCGATGAGCATCGGGAAGTCACGTTCGGGCAGGCAGTCGCCGTACCAAGAGGACTTCAGTGCGCCACCGCGGGAAAAGAAGTCGACCAGCGGCATCTCCAAGCGCATGTCCGGGGTGGGTACGCCGACGAGGACGACAACTCCGGCGAGGTCACGCGCGTAGAAGGCCTGCTCGTAAGTCTCCGGGCGGCCGACCGCGTCGATCACGACGTCGGCGCCGTTGCCGTCGGTGAGATCCTGCACGGCAGTGACCACGTCGTCGACCTGCGAGCCGTCGATGGTGTGGGTGGCACCGAGTTCGCGCGCCCACTCGAGCTTGGCCGGGTCGCGGTCGATGGCGATGATCGTGGTCGCCCCCGCGAGCTTGGCCCCGGCGATCGCGGCGTCGCCGACGCCGCCGCAGCCGATCACCGCGACCGAGTCGCCGCGCCCCACCTCGCCGGTGTTCATCGCCGCACCCAGCCCGGCCATCACTCCGCAGCCGAGAAGGCCGGCGACGGCCGGGTCGGTGTCCGGGTTGACCTTCGTGCACTGCAATTCGTGGACCAGGGTCTTCTCGGCGAACGCCCCGATGCCCAACGCCGGGGTCAGTTCGGTGCCGTCGGTCAGCGTCATCGGGGTGGACGCGTTGAAGGTGTCGAAGCAGTACCAGGGCCGCCCCCGCTTGCAGGCGCGGCAGTCGCCGCACACCGCGCGCCAGTTCAGTACGACGAAGTCGCCGACCTCGACGTGGCTGACGTCCTCGCCGACGGATTCGACGATGCCGGCCGCCTCGTGGCCGAGCAGGAACGGGTACTCGTCGTTGATCCCGCCCTCGCGGTAGGCGAGGTCGGTGTGGCAGACCCCGCATGCCTTGATGGCGACGACGACGTCGCGCGGTCCGGGATCGGGGATGACGACGTCGACGACCTCGGTGGGGGCCTTTTGGGAACGGGCGATGACACCTTTGACTGTTTGCGGCATGACCTCAGACTAGGCCATCGACTATGTGCTGGACAGCTGTCCAGGTGCTAGACCCGGGGTGTGTGGAAGTTTCGTAGGAGGTTGCGCACTCACCCCAACCAGTTCGCCCTGCCGGGCGGCCGGCTCGATGCCGGCGAGACCGCAGTCGAGGCGGCGCTGCGCGAACTGCACGAGGAGACCGGGATCGAGGCCGCCGAATCCGACGTGCTGGGCGTTCTCGACGACTACCCGACGCGGTCGGGGTACATCATCACCCCGACGGTGGTCTGGCTCGACGACGACCCGCCGCTGGTGCCGAACCCGGACGAGGTGGCGCAAAGCTTCTTCGTCCCGTTCGGCGACCTGCTGCGCGCACCTCGGCTTCTCACCATCCCGCAGTCCTCGCGCCCGGTCATCCAACTGCCGATGCTCGACCGGACCAATCACGCGCCGACGGCCGCGGTGGTCTATCAGTTCGCCGAGGTGTCCTGCGCGACCGGCCGACCCGGGTCGACGAGTTGGAGCAACCGGTCTTCGCCTGGCGGTGATCCGGCGGGGTGGGGAATTAACCGGACTATGGTCCGGTTACATTCGATGAACACCCCCGAAACCACTATCCAAGGAGTTTTCATGACTACCGCAACCGCAGCCCTCATCCAAGCCGGCACCTGGACCATCGATCCCGCCCACTCGACCGTCGGCTTCTCCGTGAAGCACCTCATGGTCAGCAAGGTGCGCGGCAAGTTCGACACCTTCTCCGGCACCATCACCGTGGCTGAAGACGGCACCCCGTCGGTCGCCGCCGAGATCGCCGTCACTTCCATCAACACCGGCAATGACCAGCGCGACGGCCACATCCGCGGCGCCGACTTCTTCGACGCCGAGAAGTACCCGACCGCCACCTTCGTCAGCACCGACGTCCGCCCGGACGGCGACGACTACGTCCTCGTCGGCGACTTCACCCTCAAGGGCGTCACCCGCACGGTCGAGCTCGAACTCGAGTTCAACGGCGTGAACCCCGGCATGGGCCATGGTCCGGTCGCCGGCTTCGAGGCCAAGACCGTGATCAACCGCAAGGACTTCGGCGTCGACATCGAGATGCCGCTCGACGGGGGCGGGGTTGTCGTCGGCGACAAGATCGCCATCGTCCTGGAAATCGAGGCCGGCCTGCAGGCCTGATCAACGCTAGGGAACCGGCCACGCGTCCACTAGGGTCAGAAGACGACAGTCTGACGAGGAGGACGCGTGGCCGGGCGTGATCTCGCAGCTGGCGCCGATCGGTTGGCCCTGGTCGAGCGGATGCTTCTGCTCCACCAGCAACACGTACCGGGCTTCGATCAGAGCTCCTGGTCGGGCTTGACCGACGAGCAGCGCCGCCGTGCGGCCAGCGGGGCGGTCGCAGCCTCGGCGATCGCGCTGGTCGGCGGCAACGCCCTGTTCGGCGCGGAGACCTTCCTGCTCGTGCACCTCGCACTGAACGGTGGCCAATGGGGTCGCATCCTCGACCTGGACACCACACTGTTGTGGGCCATGGGGCTGGCGATCGTCGTCGGGACGGTACTCAACCTCGTCTTCGGCCTGTACGCCCTGCGCTCGCACCTGAACTGGTTCCTGTCCGGCGCACGGCTCGAACCCGGTCGGCGCGAAGCGATCCGGCGGGTTCCCATCCACCAGGTCTACGGCACGATGGCGGCCTGGGCGATCTCTCTGGCCGTCTACTTCCCGTTCGCCCTGGTGCTCGGCCGCGGCACTAACGAGCTCATCGTCGTTTCCGGCGCGTTCTCCCTCGCCGCGGTGTCGAGCGCGTGCCTGACCTATCTCTTCGCCGAGCGAGCGGCCCGGCCGCTGTCGGTGATGGCAATGCGCGACCAGCCCAAGGCCGAGGTGCGCTACAGCGTCCGGGTGCGGATGCTGGTCGTGTGGCTGGTGTCCTCGGCGGCGCCGATGATCGGTCTCCTCGCGGTCAACCTCGGCCGGTATGCCGGGTGGTTGCCGCCGACCAGCGGCCCGGTGGACTGGGTGAGCGTGGTGATCGCGGTGATCGGTCTGACCGCCGGGACCCGGGTCGTGTTGTTGGTCGGATCGGCACTGGTCGATCCCCTCGACGACCTCGCCAAGGCGATGGGTGCGGTGTCCGCCGGGGACTTGAGCACTCGCGTCGCGGTGTATGACAGCTCTGAGCTCGGGGTCCTGCAGCACGGGTTCAACGAGATGGTCGACGGGCTCGCCGAACGCGAGCGGATGCGCGAGCTGTTCGCCCGGCATGTGGGCTCCACCGTCGCCGAGCACGCGTTGGCGGGCGGCGGCGAGATGTCGGGGGCGACGACCCCGTCGGTCGGCGTCCTGTTCGTCGACATCACCGGGTCGTCGACGATCGGCGCGGTCCTCGACCCCGAAGCGGTCGCCGGGCTGCTCAACCGGTTCTTCACGATCGTCGCCGAGGTCATCGACGAGCACGGCGGCTTCATCAACAAGTTCGAGGGGGATGCCGCACTCGCCGTCTTCGGTGCCCCGGTCGCCCTGGACGACGCCGCTGCGGCCGCCTTGCGCGCCTCGCGGGAACTGGCCGACCGATTGCGCGAGGAGTTGCCGATCAAGTGGGGCATCGGGGTGTCGCACGGCACGGTGTTCGCCGGCGACATCGGCGCGCAGACCCGCTACGAGTACACGGTGATCGGTGACCCGGTCAACGAGAGCTCTCGGCTGTCGGAGTTGGCCAAGGATGCCAAGGTACCGGTCGTCGCCAGCGGCGACGCCGTGGATGCGGCCGGTGACGAGGCGCGCAACTGGGTGCGCCGGGGTTCCCTGCAGTTGCGGGGGCGCCCGGTGGAGACTGAGCTGTATCTGCCCGCCGCGGTGGTCGAGGCGATTGAGGCGCATCCGTCACATGTGCCCACCGTCGGCGATCTGGTCCGCGGGCTGACCCGGATGCCCTTGAACTGGGCGACCGGGCGCCGGCGATGACTCGGCGGCGCTGAGGAGGCGGCGGTCCGCCAAACCTCACTATCAGTGGCCGATGACCACACCCGACGAAAGGAGAACGCGATGGCACTGGACCTCGGCGACCACACCGGTCGCACGGTGATCATCACCGGAGCCAATAGTGGGCTGGGCGAACAGACGGCAATGGCACTGGCCGCGGTCGGCGCCGACGTCGTGCTGGCGTGTCGCAACCTCGACAAGGCCAACGCGGTGGCCGCCGAGATCGGTCCCAGGGCGCGGGTGGAACACCTCGACCTCGCGAGCATGGACTCGGTCCGCGACTTCGCCGGCCGCGTCGACGGCGCCGACGTGCTGATCAACAACGCCGGGGTCATGGCGGTGCCGCTGGCGTGCACCGCCGAGGGCTTCGAGATGCAGTTCGGCACCAATCATCTGGGCCACTTCGCCCTCACGCTGCTCCTGCTGCCCAAGGTCTCCGACCGCGTCGTCACGCTCTCGTCGGCCATGCACAACCTGGGCAGACTGGACTTCGACGATCTCAACTGGCGCCGCCGCCGCTACCGACGCTGGCGGGCCTACGGTGATTCGAAGCTGGCAAACCTGATGTTCGCCAAGGAACTTGCGCGCCGTCTCGAGGCCGCCGGATCGCCGGTGACCTCCTATGCTGCGCACCCGGGCTACGCCAGCACCGGCCTGCAGGGCCACACCGAGTCCGCGTTGGACCGGGTCATGGCGCTGGGCAACCGGATCGCCGCCCAATCGGCCGCCGACGGCGCGCTGCCATCGTTGTATGCGGCGACCAGCCCGGCCGCGCGCAACGGCGGCTTCTACGGTCCGACGAGACTCGGCGGCATGGCGGGCCCGCCCGGAGCGGCGTCGCACCGCAAGGCCGCCGACGACCAGAATCTGCGGACGCGGCTGTGGGAGGCGTCCGAGCAGCTGGTGGGGATCGCTTCCCCGGTCTGATCAACCGATGGTGAAGTTCACCGCATTCGAGGCCCCGGAGATCCCGTCGGTGACGCGGGCGACGTAGCTGCCCTTCACGTTCAGCTTCCACGCGTACTTCGAGGTGCATTGTTTGGTGCTGAAGACGCCGGGCGCCTTCGGCCCGGTAATCCGCACCGACATCGTGCATTCGGGCCCGTTGATCTGGGCTCCGGCATCGATCACCGAGTTCCACTTCACCCCGACGTTGGCGCCCACCGGGTAGGAGCCGTCACTGAGCGCCCGCGCACTGGGCGAATAGACCCACGCATTGATCGACTTGACGCCGTTGGCAGCTCCGGGGCGGCCGAGGATGCCGTAGTGCTGCGGCTTGTTGTTCGAGGAACCGAGGCTGCCCATGCTCCCCAAGGAGCCGTCGGCGTGGGTGGGCGCGGCGGCCAGCGCGACGGCGGCAACGGCGGCCGTGGGAAGGGCGAGTGATCGGGCGAGGGCTGTGGTGCGCATCGAGGACCTCCACGTCAGGACCGGCGGAAAGACCGACTTAGTTTGGTAACGATTTGATTTCGCATCGAAATGCTAACAGTCGTTGCTGTGAGGTCGCTGTCGGTCACTCCACATCGCCGATGGCAGGTCCGACGATGTCGTCGGCATCGACGATCCGGTAGGCATAGCCCTGCTCGGCGAGAAAGCGCTGTCGGTGCGCGGCGTAGTCGGCGTCGAGGGTGTCGCGTGCGACGACCGAGTAGAAGTGCGCCTGTCCGCCGTCGTGTTTGGGGCGCAGCAACCGCCCGAGGCGTTGCGCCTCCTCCTGGCGCGACCCGAAAGTGCCCGACACCTGCACCGCCACCGAAGCCTCGGGCAGATCGATCGAGAAGTTCGCGACCTTGGAGACGACGAGCCGTCCGATCTCGCCGCGGCGGAAGGCGTCGAACAGTTCCTCGCGCTCCTTGGTCTTGGTGGACCCCTGGATGACCGGGGCGCCGAGCGCTTCGCCGAGTTCCTCGAGCTGGTCGAGGTAGGCGCCGATGACCAGGGTCGGCGCACCCCGGTGGCGGTCGAGGATCGACTTCACGACGTTGACCTTGGTGTGCGCGGTCGAGCACAGCTTGTACTTCTCGTCGTTCTCGGCGACCGCGTACGACAACCGCTCGGCATCGGTGAGGGTGACCCGGACTTCGATGCACTCGGCCGGCGCGATCCAACCCTGGGCCTCGATGTCCTTCCACGGTGAATCGAACCGCTTGGGCCCGATGAGGCTGAACACGTCGCCCTCGCGTCCGTCCTCGCGGACCAGGGTCGCGGTCAGCCCGAGTCGGCGGCGCGACTGCAGGTCCGCGGTCATCCGGAACACCGGGGCGGGCAGCAAGTGGACCTCGTCGTAGATGATCAGGCCCCAATCGCGCGAGTCGAACAGGTCGAGGTTGCGGTACTCGCCCTTCGACTTGCGCGTCATCACCTGATAGGTAGCGATGGTGACGGGCCGGATCTCCTTCCGCTCGCCGGAGTACTCGCCGATCTCCTCCTCGGTCAGCGACGTGCGCGCGACGAGTTCGCGCTTCCACTGGCGGCCGGCGACGGTGTTGGTGACCAGGATGAGCGTGGTCGCGCCGGCCTTGGCCATCGCCGCGGCGCCGACCATCGTTTTGCCCGCGCCGCACGGGAGCACGACGACACCCGAGCCGCCCGCCCAGAAGGAGTCGGCGGCCAGTGCCTGGTAGTCGCGCAGCTCCCAGTCGGACTGGTCCAACTCGATCGGGTGCGCCTCGCCGTCGACGTAGCCGGCGAGGTCCTCGGCCGGCCATCCCACTTTGAGTAGGATCTGCTTGAGGCGGCCGCGCTCGGACGGGTGGACGAGAACGGTGTCATCGTCGACGCGCGCGCCCAGCATCGGGGAGATCTTCTTGTTGCGCAGCACCTCTTCGAGGACCGCGCGGTCGAAGCTGACCAGCGTCAGCCCCTGGGTCGGGTGCTTGACCAGTTGCAATCGGCCGAACCGGCCCATCGTGTCCACGATGTCCATCAGCAGCGGTTGGGGCACGGCGTAGCGGGAATGGGTCACCAGCGCGTCGACGACCTGTTCGGCGTCGTGCCCGGCGGCGCGCGCGTTCCACAGTGCCAGCGGTGTCACCCGGTAGGTGTGCACGTGCTCGGGGGCGCGCTCCAACTCGGCGAAGGGGGCGATGGCGGCGCGCGCCGCGGCGGCACCTGGGTGGTCGACCTCGAGGAGGAGGGTCTTGTCCGATTGCACGATGAGGGGTCCGTCGGTCACCCCACCCATTGTCCATGATCAGTCGAGGAGCTCGACGGTAGTGATCCGGTGCACCGACAACTGCACCTCCTCGCCCGACGGGGCTTCGGCGGCGATCAGGCGGCCCGCGCGCAGCAGTGCCGCCTTCACGACGTGGCGCGAGGCCTTGCCGTGCGAGTCGACGTAGTCGACGCGCAGCCGGCGCCCGGTGCGCAGGCCCAAGGCGATGAGCGCCGAGACCGATTCGCCCCCGCCACTGGCGCGCACGGGTTGTTGCCCGCCCATGCTGCCGGTCTCGTTGGCGGCATCGGCAACCCGCATCCGCGTGACCACCGATTCGAGTTGCCCGGCGGTGGCCGCGGCCCGCGGGCGGTATCCCTCCCGTCCCCGCCCGGAAACGCGGATCCCCGTCGAGCGCAGGTCGACCACGGCGCCGGAGGAGTCCTCGGCCGCCGGTGCGAACCCCGCCGCCCGCAGCGCTTCGAGCACGTCGCGCAGCGGTGCCGGTGACACCAACACGCTCGGGGCCAGCTGCCGCAGCACCAGGGCGTCGGCCTGTTTGCTGCGCAGCACGGCGGTCATCGTCGCGGGGTCGTCGCATCGGAGAAAGCAGGAGGCGACGCCGACGCGCAGCACCCCGTGTCGACGGGCCACATCCTCCACCAGATAGGTCAAAGCCTGCGGCACAGGCGTTCTCGAGTGGTTGTGCAGGATGGCGTTCACCTCGGCGCCGGTATGCCCGGCGTCGAGGGCGCGGCGCACGCTGCCTTCGGTGACCCGGTACACCGACGCGGCGCCGGCCGACTCGAGATCGGCGATCAGTGCCACTTCGGCGGCGAGTTCGGGGGTCATCGGCCCGGGCACCATCAGGGTCAGATCGGCCTGGGCGAGGAAGTGGTCGACCGGGTCGGGCAGCGCCGCGGCCATCGCTGCGACGAGTTCATCGTCGGTGGGCCCGGACAGCAGCAGGCGACCCACATCGGTGAGCGCGCCGTGTGCCACCAACCCCACCTCGGTGGCCTCGCGGAGTGTCTGGGTGACCGTGCTGCGGGTGAGTCGGCGGCGCAGCCTCGGCCGGCGCCACAGCAGCCGGGAGACCAGTGCGTCGACGTCGGGCCCGACGCCCTCGCCGGCCTCGGCGAGGGTGTCGAGCACCAGTTGGCGTTCGCGCACCGCGAGCTGGTCGATCGAGTGCCGCAGGGCGCCGATCACCCCGCCTTCGGGGTCGCGCTCGCCGATCAGCCAGGCCCGATGGTCCAGAGCCAGCCACGCTGGAGCGAGCACGGCCCACTGGCGCGCCGGGGCCTGGTGGCCCCATGGGTCGGCTGCGACGGTGGGCGCCCAGACCTGTTCGCCGTCGTACTGCGGCGGCTCGGGGTCGGGGAACCCGCACGCGATCAGGCCGGTGCGCGCACATAGTTCCGCGATCAACCCGACCCGCTGCGCGGTCAGGCCGGTGTCCTTGGCGATTCGTCGCAGCTCGCGGATACCGATCCCGCCAGTGCTGAGATCGGGGGCCGGTGTGCGGCCCAGGCAGGCGAGGACGCCGGCGGTCTCGCGCAGCAGTTCCAGGGCGGCGCCGGCGGCCGTCGCCGACAGCCCGTCGATCCCGCCACGCGCAGCGGTCGTGGTGGCGGTGGGCAGTGGCGGCGGACGCAGGTCGTCGACGCGGAGCGGGGGTTCGCCCCGGACCAGTTGGGCGACGGTCGGCTCGATCTCCACCAGCTGGGGGTCGACGGGGGAGATGAGGCCGGCCGCCAGCAGGATCGGGACCGGGCGACTCGGATCGGCGTCCGCGCCGGCGTCGCGGGTCATCCCGACACTGGGACCGGTGGCCAGTGCGGTCAGCACCTCGCGGGGTGCGTTGTCGAGGCCGTCGATGGCCGCGCGCCACTGCTCGAGTGTGCGGCGGGCCGGCTCGGTGGCGATGTGCGAGGTCCGCCAGGGCAGTGCGGCCGGAGTGTGCCCGGCCACGTGCAACCCGTCGTCGCCGCGCCAGACGATTGCCCGGTCGACGAGGGTGGCGAGGTGGGCGTTGATCTCGGCCGGGTCGGCTCGGCCGGCGAGTGCGGTGCGCACGGCGGCATCGGAGACGGGGCTGCGCGCACGACTGCCGCGGCCGCCGGCCGTCGCGTCGAGCAGCACCTCGATGATGGCCGCGTGCAGCAGGTCGAGGTCTTCGCCCGCGACGTTCAGCGAACCCGCCGACATCGCGCGCTGGGCCAGCACCGAGACACCCCCCGGGGGCGGGGAGGCCAGGTCAGGGCGGGTGAGCAGCAGGACGACGAGTTCGTCGTCGGTGCGCTGGGACAGTGCGTGCGCCAAACCGCTGGGCTGGTCGGAGGCGCTCACCCCGACGAGTCTAGTGATGCGGCGGGTTCCCCACGCCCCAGGTCCGGGGACGTGGCAGAATGTGCGGCGTGAGCGAGAACGAGATCGTCGAGTCCAAGCAGCAGTACGTCGATAACGGCTGGCCGTTCCCCGACGGCGAGCACGCAGTCTCCGAGTTCGCCGCGGGCCTGGCCGGAGCGCTGTCACCCTTCGGCGCCACCGAACTCCCCCTGCCGCCTGACGAACTGCTGTTCACCAACCCCTCGACCGTGATCAACACCTGATCACGTTCGACCAAACCAAGAAGGGGCGCCCCGCACGATTCGTGCGGGGCGCCCCTTTTGCTGTGGCCCCTTGTGCTGTGGCGGTGGACCGGATCAGACCGGTCCGCCATCAGGCCGGTTCAGCTCAGTTGGCGAACGGGAGCTGGCCCTTGTGCTGGTTGTAGAAGTCGACCTGGGCCTTGTCGAGCTTGTAGCCGCTGGCCTTGGCCGCGTTCCAGATGTTGGTCACGGCCGGGTCCATCTGGCCCTTCTTCTGGCGGGCCTTCACGACGCCGTCGACCTGCTGCTGGACTTCGTTGCTGTCCTTGGCCTTGGCGGTCTTCCTCAGGCTGGTGGGCTCGACAGAGTTCTTCTGGCCGGGAGCCTTCAGGTTGGGAGCCTTGCCCGGGTCGCGCTGGGTGGCGCCGGACAGGCCGGTGCCACAGGTCGGCCAGGCGCCCTTGCCCTGAGTCGCGAGCACGCGCTCGGCGATGGCGATCTGCTGGGCCTTGGTGGCCTGGTTGGCAGTGGGTGCGTACTGGGTGCCACCGTGGGCGGCCCAGGTACCCGGCGAGAACTGCAGCCCGCCGTGGTAGCCGTTGCCGGTGTTGATGGCCCAGTTGCCGCCCGACTCGCAGGCTGCAACGCGGTCCCACTCGCCGTCGGTGGCCGCATGGGCGGTCGCACCGGAGGCGAGGGCCGCGCCGCCGCCGAGGACGGCGGAGGTCAGGGCGACCTTGGCGATGGTCTTGGTGGTCGAGGTGGTCGTCTGCTTGCGATGACGTCCTGACATAGTGATTTTTCCTCTCTCCACGCGCCTACGAAGTCAGCTGTCGGGTTCGAGCGAGAGGTTGCCCGGCCGCGGTGACCCGGAGGTCGGTGCGACTACACCCCAAGGATTCCGGTGGATCGGCATTCGTGTGAAGCCGTTCCGCCGCAACCCGTTCTCACGGGAGATTGGGTCCCCCGTCCTCATTCCTGAATTTGTCTTGTTCGGACGACGCGGCCGGTGGAATGAGGCTCGGCGCGACCGGTTGCGTCGGTACTGCATGGCTCTCGGGTGAGGGCCAACGACGAGATTACGGGGTGAGGGCCGTTGGGCGCAGTTGATCGGAAGGGCGGCTGATCCGGGTCGAACAGTGGGTCGGGTGTTCCACTACGGTGTTCGCGCAGTTCACGGACTGAATCCCGGTTCGTGTCCTTCCCGTGACCCTTTCGTGATGTGAGGAAGGTCACACTCAAGATGTGGTTCCCATCACCGACCCTGGCCCGGCCGGGTCGATCCGCAGCGCACGAAAGCTGCTTGCGTGGAAGACGAGGGGGTCGACCTCGGGGTTGGCCGCCATCGAGTTGATCCGCAGCAGGACCACCGTGTGATCGCCACCGGGGTATTCGGCATGCAGTTCGCAGGCCAGGTGGGCGGCCCCGCCGTCGACGAACAGCGCCCCGTCGTCGGTGGCGAGGAGTTCGACACCGGCGAAGCGGTGCGGCGCCGGCCCGGCGAGTCGGCGGCACAGGTCGGACTGGTCGTGGGCGAAGACGCTGACGCCCACCGTGGCCCGGGTGCGCAGCCGCGGCCAGGTCGTCGAGGCGTTTTGCACGCAGATCGACACCAGCGGGGGATCGAGGGAGACGGTGGAGAAGGAACTGGCGGCCATCCCCACGAAGGCGGAGCCGGCCTCGTGCGCGCAGACGGCGACGACGCCGGAGGGGAAGCAGCCGAAAGCGCGGCGCAGCGACTCCGCCGAGCGTGCGGGCTCGAGGTGGGCCGACCGGAGCGTCATCGTCGGCGTCCCTGCCACACGGTGGCCGCGATGGCGAGGAACAGGCCCAGTGGCGTCCCCATGGCGACGATGTACACCGCGACCGGGGCCGTGTGGCCCGAGTCCAGCACCGGCACCAGGTACAGCGCGGCCACGGCGGCGAGTCCGGCCAGGAACAGGACCACACCGAGTGCGAATATGGCTTTCGCCGCTCCCCTGTCCGTGCCGGTGCCCATGGCTGCCCACGCTAGTCCACACGCGGTATCATCGCCTTCAAGGCTGCGTCTTGTCCGACGATGTTGGTGGGCAGGGCGTTTTTTTCGTGGCACACGATGGTCGGGGACGGCCGGGGTGTGGTGGAGAAGGTGAAGGTGAGTGCGGTGCCGATCGGCAAAGTGAAATGGTACGACCCCGAGAAGGGCTTCGGATTCCTTTCGCAACCCGACGGGGAGGACGTGTACGTCCGGTCCGCCGCGCTGCCCGAGGGCGTCGAGTCGCTGAAGCCGGGCCAGCGCGTCGAGTTCGGGATGGCCGCGGGCCGTCGCGGACCGCAGGCGCTGTCGGTCACCGTCCTCGATCCGGCCCCCAGCGTCGCGAAGAACGTGCGTGAGGCCGCGCGCGACGAGACCAAGCGGCACAGCCCCGACGAACTGCACGGCATGGTCGCCGACCTCATCACCCTGCTCGAGGGCAAGGTGCAGCCGGCGCTGCGCCAGGGCCGCTATCCCGACCGCAAGACCGCCCAGCGGATCTCCGAGGTCGTCCGCGCGGTGGCCCGCGAACTCGACCACTGAGCGCTACCGCCCGGTTCTAGCGCTACCGCCCGGTTCTAGCGCTACCGCCGGGCGAACTCTGCGGCGTCGTCGGCCATGCGCTGGCGGGGCGCGGTGCCCGCTGCCACTTTCTCGTAGGCATCGAGGAGCGCCTTCTCGCCGGTGGGCGTGGTGTTGATGGCGAACAGACCGCGGCGCACCAACTGGTCGTCGGAGTCGCCGGCGAGGAGTTTGGCCGGCAAGCTGATCTCGACGTTGATGAGCACGCGCTCGCGAGAGGACGCCAGGTAGAGCGCGCCGGTCCCGGTGTCGGGGCGGAAGTCCTTCAGCACCAGCTCCGAGCCGGTCGGTGTCAGATACTGCGAGATGATCGACCACGGGTCCCCGGCCACGTCGGGGGACAGCCGCACCCGCAGCGTGGCCCCGACGGGTACCGGGAATCGGGTGTGGCGGTCGGGGTTGATGGCCCGGAAATCGCCGTCGCAATCGCCCAACTGGTAGTCGCACAGCACGGTCGGGTGGGCGCGGGTGTAGTCCGGGCCGATCGACAACAGGACATACGGGCGGCGGTCGACGTGGGTGTGCGACGCCCAGAACGCGGCCGAGCCCACCACGACGGCGGCGAACGCCACCAGGCACGCGGTGATCACCGCAAGGGTCTTCTTCTCCGACGGGGTGAGGTTCACGGGTCTCCCAAAGGGGCTAGCGCCGACCGTCGTCGATCGGCCTGGTCGGGTGGGTACTTGTCGGGTGGGCGCGGGTCGGTGCGTTCGTCGGACCAGGTGGCTGGGGGTGGCGTGCCCGCGGGTCCGGGTTGCCGGATCCGCGCGGCGGTTGCACGTGCGGGCCGGGAGCCGTGGCGGGCCGGGCGATGACCTCGGTGGCCATCGTGGGCGGCGCGACTTCGGGCCGGTGGCCGCCGCCGACCCCCGGGATCAGCGTCGCGCCGCGGCTGGTGAGGAAGGTTTGGACCAGCCCGAGCGCGAGCAGGCCGGCGACGACGCCGAACCCGATCCGCATCGTCGATGTCGGCATGAGCACGCCGATGCTGGCGCCGAAGACCCACCCCAGCTGCAGGACGGTCTCCGAGCGGCCGAATGCCGAGGCCCGAGAGGCCTCGGGCAGATCCGATTGGATCGACGAGTCGAGGCAGACCTTGCCGACCGCCGAACCGGCCGAGGCGATGAAGGCGGTGGCTGCGGCGGTGGCCATCGACGGGAGGACCGTGGTGAGGGTGGCGGCGGCGAGGCAGGCCACCACCACCCAGACGATGATCGCCGACGGATTGGCCAGGCGCAGGCGAGTCCCCACGCCGTTGCCCAGGACGTTGCCGACACCGGCGGCACCGCCGACCGCACCCAGCATCGCCATCTGCATCCAACCGTTGTGCTCGGTCTGGGCCTTGGCATAGAAGGCGATGAACAAGGTGAGGAACCCGGTGAGGATGCGGATGGCCCAATTCCCCCACAGGCCGGTCACGACCTTGCGGCCGAGCGGTTGGCGGATCGTCGCGGAGATGACCCGGCCGGCTCGGCGGGCGCGCTCGCGGGCAGTGATGTCGGGCTCGGGTTGATCGCGGTAGGTCAGGGTGGTCGGGATCTCGCCGGCGGTGACCTCCACCCAGGACGGGATCTTCATGCAGAAGTAGGCGCCGGCGCAGGCGACGACCGTCAGCCACAACAGGGCGCCGGGCAGGTGCAACGGCAGGGCGGTGCCCAGGAGCAGTTCCAGCGCGGCGGCCACCGCGCCACCCACCATGGTGCCGCCGAGCAGGCCGAAGATGGTGAGCCTGGAATTGACGCGAACCAGGTCGATACTGGGCGGGACGACGCGCGGGGTGACCGCCGATTTGAGCACGCCGAAGGACTTCGACAACACGAGCATCCCCAGTGCGCACGGGTACAGGATCCACGGGTCGTACTTGAGTTGGCCGGCGACGGCGTCCCATTCGTAATTGGTGACGATGAGGACGGCGAGGACTGCGCGGGCCGCGAACGTGCCCGCCATCGCCATCCGCCGACCGTGTTGCAGCCGGTCGAGCAGGGGGCCGATCAGCGGTGCGATCACCGCGAAGGGGGCGATGGTCAGCAGGAGGTACAGCCCCACGCTGCCCTTGGATTCGGCGGACGCGGCGGCGAAGAACAGGGTGTTCGCCAGGGCGACCGCCATGGCGGCGTCCACGGCGGCGTTGGCCACGACGGGGACGGTCAGGGCGGTGAGCCCCGAGCGGTCTGCGCCGTCGGCGGTCGCGGCGCGCGCGATCGTGTCAATGCCGCGGTTGGTCCAGTCCTTGCCGAACCGCGCCGCGCGGCGGGGCAAGCTGCTCCTGGCCGGCGGGCCGACCTGGGTGGGGGCGGTCGGCGCCGGTCTCGGTGTCGGGCCCAACGGTGGCAGGTGCGGGTTCTGCGTGGCGCGCTCGTCTGACAGGTAGGCGGCCTCGACATCGGGCCGGCCGGGCGGGTCTGCGGGTCCGGGGATCGGGTAGCTGGCCGCGCCCGGGTGGGTGCCACCGGACCGCGGCTGCTTGTCGGGACTCACGACCATGATTGTTCCCTATCGCCGTGGGCGAGGGTGGGCGTGCCACCTCGGGGGGCGGTGAGGCACACTGGACGTGTGAGTCTCACAGCCCAAATCGACCTGCTCCGCGACGCCGTCGACGTGGCCCGGGAGGCCGTCGTCGACGACGGCGGTGTGCCCGGCGACCATGTCGCGGTGGTGGTCGAGGATGACAACTCCGCCGCCCACTACTTCACGGCCGACCTGCCGGGCTACCGCGGCTGGCGGTGGTGCGCGGTCGTCGCGGTCGCCGCCGACGACGAACCGGTGACCGTCAGCGAGGTCGTGCTGCTGCCGGGCGACGGCGCACTGCTCGCGCCGGTATTCGTGCCGTGGTCGGAGCGGATCGCCGCAGGCGATCTGCAGCCCGGTGACCAATTGGGCGCCGAACCCGACGATGCGCGGCTGGTGCCCAACCAGATCGACAACGGTGACGTCGCCGCCGTCGACGGCGAACTCGGCCTGGGCCGCAGGCGGCTGCTGAGCCCCGAGGGGCGCGCCGATGCCGCCCAGCGCTGGTATGACGGCGACTACGGGCCGTCGTCGGCGATGGCGCAGGCGGCCAAGCATTCCTGCAGCGCATGTGGGTTCTACCTGCCGTTGGCCGGCGCGTTGCGGTTCACGTTCGGGGTCTGCGCCAACGAGTACTCCGCCGATGGCCACGTCGTGTCCGCGGAGTACGGCTGTGGCGCGCACTCGGACATCGCACCGAAGCCGCCGGTTTCGACCCCGCAGTTCGACCCGTTCGACGACGGTGTGCTCGAGGTGTTCGCGACGGCGGAATGAGCTCGGTGCCCGGTGATCACGGGGTGGACCGGTTGCGCGCGGCCGTGCTGGATGCGTGGCGCGGGTCGCCGACCCGCCTGATCGAGGATGCTCGCGCCGAGGCGGACCTCGCCACCGTCGGCTACCGCGACCGCCTCTTCACCGAACTCGCCGCAAATGCGGCGGACGCGGCGAGTGTTGCTGCGGTGCGCGGTCGGATGGCGGTGTGGCGCGACGGGGGAGCGCTGCACGTCGCCAACACCGGGGCGCCGTTGACCGCGGACGGTGTCGCCTCGCTGCTGGCCCTGCGGGTCTCCCCGAAGAGCACCGGCACCGTCGGGCGGTTCGGGGTGGGTTTCGCCGCCGTGGTGCCGGTGGCCGACCGCGTCGAAGTGCGCTCGCGCACCGCGGCGATCGTCTTCGACCGCGCGTGGACCGCCCGAGCGATCACCGATGCGGGCATCGACGCCGACCTCGCCGGTCAGCACCCGCCGCTGCTGCGGCTCGCGTGGACCGTGCAGCAGGCACCGGCCGACGGCTTCGACACCGAGATCGTGCTGGTCCCGAGTGCCGGCGTCGACCTCGACGCGCTGGTGTCGGGCATCGCGGCCCAGACCTGCGACCGCCTCCTGGAGCTTCCGGCGCTGGCGCAGATCATGGTCGACGGAGAATCGATCACCGTGGTGCGCGGGGACGGCACGATCTCGTTCGACCCGTCGGATGCACCGTTTCCCGGTGCCGGCGCAGTATGGCGCGAGGCCCGTGCCGGGGATGTGCGGTGGCTCTCCGACGGCCGGGATCACCCCGAGGTCCTGCGCACACCCACCCCCACCGACATCGAGATCTCGGTACCGGCTCGGGTGATCGCCCCGCTGCCGATCACCCCGGACCGCCGGCACCTGATGCCCGGGGTCGACGTCGGAGCGCTGGCGCCGGGCTACGTGGCGCTCGTGCGGGCCGTGGCGCCGGCGCTCCGCCCGGGGCTGGTGCCGCGGGCATTGGGCCGCAACGCGGTCGACGCGCGGCTGCTCGAGGCGATCGGCGCCGCACTGCGCACCGCCGCCTGGGTCCCACCCGCGCACGGCACCACCGACTCGGCGCCTGAGCACACCGTGATCATCGCCGACCTCTCCGACGATCTCGCGGCCTGCCTCGGCCCGGTCCTCGCCTCGCTCGCGCATCCAGACGTCTCCGGGCCGGCGCAACGCTCGGCGCTGGTCTCGGTCGGCGCACGGGTGATCGGGCTGGCCGATATCGCCGAAGCGCTCGCCGCCGTGGAGCGCCCGGCACCGTGGTGGGCGCAGCTCTACGAGGCGTTGGCACCGCTGGTCGTCACCGGGGCAGACGTCGAGGAGCTCGGGGCGCTGCCGGTGCCGCGCGCCGACGGCAAGCGCAACATCGGCGCCCGCGGGCTGGTCTTCACCTCGAGCGGGATTCGAGCGCCGTGGGCGCCGATGATCGCCCCGGACGCCGTGCACCCGTTGCTGCAGCGGTTGGGGGCCCGTCCGGTCGGACCCGGCGAGTTGCTCACCGAGGCGGGACTGGAAGCGGCACTGGTCGACGCGGCCGAGCACGGTGACGATGCCGAGGTGGTGGCGCTGTCCGAGGCGGTGCTCGCACTGCTGGCGGCCGATGCCGACGCCGTTCTGGCGCCTGCCGCGTCGGCGCAGCTGCTCCTGCCCGATGAGGCCGGAGACCTCGTCCACGTCGACGAGCTGCTGCTGCCCGAGGCGCCGTTGGCGGCAGTGCTGGGCGACGACCTGCCCTTCGCGCTGGTCGACGCCGAGCTGGTCGAGCGTCACGGTGCCGCAACCCTGCGCCGTGCCGGGGCCGGGTGGGGCTTTCTCACCACCACCGCCGACTGGCCCACCGGACCCGACCACGACCTCGACGACGAGGAACGCTGGTGGGCGGGCCTGCCCGAGCCTCCGGTAGCGATGACGGCCGTGCGCGACCTGGACCTCGTGCCCGACGATCGGTGGCCGCAGGCGCTGGCGCTGCTGGCGGGCGACCCCGCGACCGCGCCGCTGCTCGCCGATCGCGACGGCTACACCGCGTGGTGGCTGCGCGAGCACGCCCGGATCGACGGGCGGTCGCTGGGGGACTACCGGGCCCCCGATGCCGAGGTGCTGGTTGGAATCGTCGACCCGCTCGAGCACCCCGATGCGGCTGCGCTGGGCGGGGTCCTGCTCGACGGGGTGCACGATGCCGACTCCGCTGCGCTGGTGCTGGTCAACCTCGGCGATCCGCGCCGGGCGGTGGCGCCCGGTGCGGTGGTGCGCGCCCACGGGGCGGTGGTGGCTGCGATCGCGCAGGGCGCGGTCGATGCCGATGCCCTCGTCGCGCTGCTCGACGACCCGCCGCCCGCGCGCACCCTATACGGGGTTGTTGCAGACGGGGTTGTTGCAGACGGGGTTGTCGCAGACGGGGTTGTCCCAGACGGGGTTGTGGTGATCGACGAGCCGCACTACCTGGCAGTCGTGCCGGCCAGCCGGGCGGTGCTGGCCGGTCTGCCGGTGACCGCCGCGTCGGCTCGCGAGCTCGCCGGCCTGCTCGACCTGCCGTTGGCGTCGGAGGCGGTGACGGTGCGCGTGGTGAGCGCCGGCCGGGCCACGACCTGGGACGCCGACCCGGCCGCGGTCGCCTTCGCCGCCGAGGCCGGCGGGCCGCTGCCGCGCGGGTTGGTGATGGTCCACGACGAACTGCTCGTGGCGAGTGACGGCGGCGAGCACCGGGTCCGCTGGTGGGTCGACGACGCGGGCACCACCCATCTGAGTGCGGGGGATTGAGATGGGCGCCGTGATGACCGCGACCCCCGTGGATGTCGGGGTGCTCGACTTCGTCGTCGACAACCGCAGCGGGTTCGCGACCTCGCTGTCGCACGGCCTGAGTTGGCTCGGCTCGACACCGACGCTCACCGTCATCGCGATCGTCGCCGGCGTGCTGTTCGGGGCGGCCCGCCAGTGGCGCAGTGCCGCGATGGTGCTGTTCGGCTCGGGGGGCGCGTATGTCGTGATGCTCGTCCTCAAGCGGTGGATCAACCGGGACCGCCCGCCCGCGGTGGACCGTCTCGCCCACGCCGCCTACCAGTCGATGCCCTCGGGCCACGCGATGATGAGTGCGGTGGTGTTCGGGTTGGTCGCCGTCGGCCTGTTCCGCGCGTCCGCGTGGATTCGCGCGCACCCCGACGTATTGCTGCTCGCCCCGATGGCGTCGATCGCCATCGGGTTGAGCAGGGTATACCTCGGGGTGCACTGGATGACCGACGTGGTGGTCGGCTGGGTGATCGGGGCGGTCTGGATCGTGCTGGTGGCGGCACTGGCCCGGATGGGCCGCGCCTCTCAGTCCGCGTCCAGCCCCTCCTGAGCGGTCTTCGAGCCGCGTCGCACGGCGGCCAGTTGGACGCCGACGATCATGGTGCCGAGCACGCCGACGCCCAAGCCCCACAGACAGATCGACAGTGTCAGTCCGCCGACGCCGGACACCCAGGCGACCAGGGTCGCCACCAGCCAGGCGGCCATGCCCACGACGATGATCGGCCCCGGCTCGCGCAGAACCTTGGGCAGTTCGGGGATCTCGGTGTCCTGCGCAGCGTCGGCCATGCGTTCAGGTTAACGTTCTGGGGTGAGAGCGCCCCGGGTCGACAGGTATTTCGGAGTCACCGAGCGCGGCTCGACGCCGCTGCGCGAGATCCGCGGCGGGGTCGTCACCTTCTTCACGATGGCCTACATCGTGGTGCTGAACCCGATCATCCTCGGCGGCACCCCGGGCAACCCGCTCAACGCCGACATCGCCGGGAACGTGCTGCCGATGCAGGCGGTCGCCGCGGTGACCGCGCTCGTCGCCGGGGTGATGTGCATCGTCTTCGGCGTGGTCGCCAACTATCCGTTCGCCTTCGCCGCCGGGCTGGGGATCAACAGCCTGCTCGCGGTCAGCGTCACGACCCAGGTGACCTGGCCGCAGGCCATGGGCCTGGTGGTGCTCGACGGCGTGATCATCGTCGTGCTGGCGGTGACCGGGTTCCGCACGGCGGTGTTCGACGCGGTGCCGCCCGAGCTCAAGGCTGCGATCACCGCCGGTATCGGCGCGTTCATCGCCTTCATCGGCTTCGTCAATGCCGGTTTCGTGCAGCGGGTGCCCGACGCCGCGCACACCACCGTGCCGGTGCGCCTGGGTGCCTCCGGGTCGATCTCCACCTACCCGGTCCTCGTCTTCGCGGTCGGCCTGCTCATCATGGGTGTGCTCACCGTTCGCAAGGTGGCCGGCGGCCTGCTGATCGGCATCGTCGTGACGACGGTGATGGCGATCGTCATCGAAAAGGTCGCCCATCCCGGCGGCTGGGCGCTGAACACGCCGAAGCTGCCCGACTCGGTCGGCGGCCTGCCCGACCTGTCGCTCGTGGGCGAGGTGGACCTCTTCGGTGCCTTTGCCGAGCACGGCACCGCCGCACACGTCATCGCCGCGCCCGCCATCGGCGCGTCGATCCTGCTGTTCACCATCGTGTTGTCGAACTTCTTCGACGCGATGGGGACGATGACCGGGCTGGGCAAGGAGGCCGGTCTCGCCGACGCCAACGGCACGCTGCCCGGGATCGGCCGCGCGCTGGCGGTCGAGGGCACCGGGGCGATCGCCGGCGGGTTGGGCTCGGCGTCGTCGAACACGGTCTTCGTGGAGTCGGCGTCGGGGATCGCCGAGGGCGCGCGCACCGGGCTGGCCAATGTCGTGACCGGACTGCTGTTCCTCGCCGCGATGTTCTTCACCCCGCTCTACCGCGTGGTGCCGCTCGAGGCGGTGGCCCCGGCGCTGGTGATCGTCGGCGCGCTGATGATCGGGCAGGTGTCCAGCATCGACTTCACCCGCTTCGAGTACGCGCTGCCGGCCTTCCTGACCATCGTCGCGATGCCCTTCACCTATTCGATCGCCAACGGCATCGGCCTCGGGTTCATCAGCTGGGTCGCGCTGGCCCTCGCGCGCGGCCGCGTGCGCACCGTCCACCCGATCCTGTGGGCGGTGGCCGCGGTGTTCGTGGTCTATTTCGCGCGCGCGCCGATCCAGGCGCTGCTCACCTGAGCGGTGGGTGCGGTCAGAAGTCGATGCCGGTGGCCGGGTGCGCGTCGGTCCGCCACACCGACGCGAAGGCTGCAAGCACCTCGGGCGAACTCGCGCGCAGGCGACCGGCGGCCGCGAGGGCCCGGGCGTCCACGGCGCCGAAGTACAAACTGCCCAATACGGTGATGTCGCAGGCGATCTCACCCGAACCCACACCGTTGCGCTCCACCGCCGCCGCGCCGTCGACGATGTGCAGCCGGTACCGGCCGCCGGTGTCGCCCATCGGATCCTCGACGACGAGGGTCACATCGATGTCGGCGGCGTAGGTGCGGGCGGTCAGAGCGCCGGCGACGTCGAGGACCGCGACCCACAGGGTGTCCTGGCGGGCAGTGGTCGTCAACCCGCGCAGATCGGCGAGCTTGAGGGGAAGGGGATCGCCGGCCGCCAGCGTCGCAGTGGTCGACGCCACGAGGTCGAGCGAGGCGAGGACCCGCCACAGCTCGGTGTGCGCCTCGTCGGTGACGGCGACGACCTCTTCGATCCGTGCGACGGGCAACCCGTCTGCGCCCGGGTTCGCCCCGTCGAGCCGGTAGGTGCCGTAGCCGTCGGCGTGCAGGAGGTACTGTCGCTCGCCGGTGGTGATCGGCCGGGCGGCGGGCCGGTCGTCGAGCGCCGCCTGCCACCACGGGTCGTCGCGCAGCAGCACTCCGGGGTGGACCTGCGCCCACCGGGCGTAGATGCCCGGGGCCAGGTCCGCGAACTCGGCGCCGGTCACGAAGCGCACCTGCGATCGCGCGGGTGCCGGCGCGCGCAGGCCCTGGCGCTCGTCGATGCGGATATCCTCGGCGAAGACAGCCGGACCGAACCCGAAACGCTCGTAGATGGTGGCCTCCGACGCCCACAGCGCCGCGAGGGGGTATCCCTGTGCGATCCAGGTGCGGCGCAGACGGGTCACCAATTCGCGCAGGATCCCGCGGCGGCGGTGCGTGGGCGACACCGAGACCCACGTCAGCCCCGGGAAGTCCAGGCGGGCGCCGCCCGGCACCGACATCGCCAGCCGGTAGTACGCCGCCTTTCCGACCAGTGGCTCGCCCGGCAGTGCCGGGTCGCGCGCGATCAGGACGTCGCCGTCGGCGAGCCGCGCCCGCTCACTGGCGCGTTGGAACTCGTCGAGCGGTGCGGTGAGGCCGAAGGCGCGGGCGTCCGCGGCGAAGATCTCCGGCCAGTCTGCGTCGACGGCGGGGCGGAACGTCAATTCGGATCGCGAGGACATGGGACTACGGTATCTGGGGTGTCCGCCGCCCAGACCCTGCCCGTACGCATCGTCGACGTCACCGATGCCGACGACGACCGGGTCGACGACTTCCGCGATCTGAACTCGGTCGACCGCCGGCCCGACCTGCCGGTGCTGCCCGGCGGGCGGGTCGGAAAGGGACTGGTCATCGCCGAGGGGGTGCTGGTCGTCGCGCGGATGGTCGCCTCGCGCTTCGCCCCGCACGCCTTCCTCGGCGTGGATCGGCGCCTGGGCGAACTGGCGCCGATCCTGGTGCCCACCGATGATCCGGGCGCGGTGCCGTTCTACCGGGCCGAGGCCGAGGTGATGGCGCAGGTCGTCGGATTCCACCTCAACCGCGGGGTGCTCGGCGTGGCCCGGCGCCCCGCGGAACTCACCGCCGTCGATGCGATCGGCGGGGCATCGGTGCTCGCGGTGCTCGAGGGGGTCAACGACCACGAGAATATCGGCTCGATCTTCCGCAACGCCGCCGGTCTCGGCGTTGACGCGGTGCTGTTCGGCTCCGGGTGCGCCGACCCGCTGTACCGCCGGTGCGTGCGGGTCTCGATGGGCCACGCGCTGCTGGTGCCCTTCGCGAAGCTGCCGGACTGGCCCGGTGAACTCGACCTGTTGGCGCAGCGCGGCTTCGCCACGGTGTCGCTGACCCCGGACCCCGCGGCGCCGCCGCTGTCCGCCGCGGTCGAGGGGGCGGCAAAGGTCGCCTTCCTCGTCGGCGCGGAGGGGCCGGGGCTGTCGGCGGCCGCGATGCGGGCCAGCCACCTGCGCGCCCGTATCCCGATGAGCGGCGGCACCGACTCACTCAACGTGGCGACGGCGGCGGCGATCGCCTTCTACGAATTGGCCCGCCGCTGACTCTGGGCGGGGCTAAGGTTGACCCCGTCTCCGGGCCGGGGCCCGGGGTCGAAGGGGGACCGGAGCATGAAGCGTCGCCACCGCCTGCTGTGCGCCGGTGTGTCCGTGCTGGCGGCGATCGCCACGGCGGCCACCGCAGCGCCGGGGATCGCCGCACCGCCAACGGGCACGCCGATGCCGCACGAGCCGTTCACGATGGGGCCGATCCCCAAGGAGATCCCCCAGACGATCGACCGCGTCATCCCGCCGCCGCCCTTCCCGCACCTGCGGCGGATTCCGCAGCGCGCACAGACCCCGGGGTTCTCCCACCGGATGCAGGAGCTGCGCGAGGCCGTGCTGCCCGCGCCGACCGGTGACCCCTTCTTCGACCGTTGGGCGCCAGACCTGGGCACGCACTCCCCGGGGGAACTGCTCGCCCGGCGCGACGTGACCTGGCCGGCCGGGCTGTTGGTGACCGCGCCGATCTCGCGCGCGACCCAGGTGAAGTTCGCCACCCGCGACGCCGTCGGACGCCCGTCCTTCGGCACGGCGACCATCATCGTGCCCCGGGACCGGTGGCCCGGTGCCGGTGCGCGGCCGATCCTGGTCAACAACCTGCCGATCGACTCGCTCGGCGCGGCCTGCACGGCCGGAGTGACGCTGGCGCACGGCATCGGCATCGCCACCGGCGCGACCGACTTCATCCCGCCGTCCACGCAACTCGCCCTGGCCCGCGGCTACACCGTGATCGTCCCGGACCACCAGGGGCCGCGGCAGGCCTACGGTGAGCCGGTCACCGCCGGGCATATCGTGCTGGACTCGCTGCGCGCGGCGGCGCGACTGAGCCCGGCGGCCTTCGGCCGCAGCCGGATCGGCATGTTCGGGTACTCCGGCGGGGCGATCGCGACGAACGGCGCGGCGAAACTGATCGGTTCCTACGCCCCCGAACTCGCGCCGCGGATGGTTGGGGCGGCACTGGGCGGGGTCCCCGCGGACTTCCAGATCCTCGTCGGGTCGATGAACGCGAACCTGGCGACGGGGCTGTTCCACGCCGCGACCTTCGGCATCGCCCGAGAGCGCCCGGAGATCCTCACCATGGCCAACAATCTGGCGCAGTGGATCGCGACGTCGCCGCTGAAGAACGTCTGCACCATCCCCGCGGCCGCGGCCGGGCAGACCTACCTGCCGATGCAGGTGTTTTCGAACAATCCCGACCCATTCCACTCGCCGGTGGCCTATGAGATCTACCGCGTCACCAAGATGGCCGACCAGAAGGCGCTGGTGCCGTTGTACATCTTCAACGGCACCCAGGAGTTCTGGATCCCGGCGGCCGGGGCGCGCAACCTGTTCCGCAGCCAGTGCCGGCTCGGCGCTACCGCGGCGTACCGGGAGGTGTTCGGCGAGCACCTCACTGCGATGCTGACCGGCTATCCCGAAGCGGTGATGTGGCTCGACGCCAGGCTGCAGGGCCATCCGGCGCGCAACGAGTGCCCGCGCGAGTTGCGCCCGCAGCGACAGCGGTAGGGCCGGCTACTTCTCCGGGGTGCTGCGCACGCCGAGCAGGACCTCTTCCCAACCGGGGACCTCGGGCTTGCGCTGGCGGCGGCCACGCTTGGCGGTGCGCTCCGGTGCCGGTTCGGATGCCTCGACGGGGACCGGCTGCGGGGTCCGTTCGACGCCGCTGGGCCGCGGCCGGGCGCGGATGACCTCGTCGGCGTCGACGGTCACCGACTCGGGCGGATCCGCGACCGGTTGGAGCTGGTGGCGCCCGGCCGCACCGGGGTGGACCAGGTCGTCGGCGGCATTGTCGAGGGGTTCGGCGGTGCCGCCCTGCGAGCCGGGCAGGAAGCGCCAATGCGCGTGGTTCTCGGAGTGGCCGACGGTCCAGGCCAGCTGCCCGACCCAATGTCCGTCGTCGGCGCGCCACGCGTCCCAAGTGACCGCGGCGGGGTTGAGGCCGCGTGCGCGCAGTGCGGCGCTGACAACCTCGTCGAGGGTGGCCAGTGCCGGGCCGTCCTCACGCATCGGGTGCGCGACGCGGATCAGTTCGGCGGCGCGGCCGCGTTCGAGCAGGACCGGATGAGCGAATCGCTGGACTCGTTCCACCGTCGTCCCGGCGGCGGCCGCGACTTCCCCGACGCTGGCGCCGGCTCGGATGCGCGCTTGGATCTCGCGCGGGCGCAGGGCCGATTCCATCTCGATCTGGATCTGGCCGAGTCGGGTGAGGTCGCCGCGGGCCGCGGCGCGCAACCGGTCGTCGGCGGGGATCCGAAACTTCTCGCCGGTCCCCGAATCGACGCAGATGACGTAGCTGGCATCAGCATCGACACTGGTGACGCGCAGCTCCCGCATCGGCTCCTCCTCGCTGACGGCTTCGACCCAGACTAATGCACCGACCCGGCCGTCGAGGCCCGGACACGCTGGTTGACGGAGTCTTTCCGCAGGCTAGAGGGTCTTTCCGCAGGCTAGAGGCGGTCGACGACGTACTCGATGCAGGCGGTGAGTGCGGAGACGTCGTCGGGATCGATGGCCGGGAACATGCCGATCCGCAGCTGGTTGCGGCCCAGCTTGCGGTACGGCTCGGTGTCGACGACTCCGTTGGCGCGCAGCACCTTGGCGACGGCGGCCGCGTCGATCGAGTCGTCGAAATCGATCGTCCCGACGACCTGGCTGCGGTGTGCGGCGTCGGCGTAGGGCGTCGTGTACGACGTCTTCTCGGCCCACGAGTAGAGGCGCGAACTCGAGTCGGCGGTGCGCGATACACACCAGTCGAGGCCCCCGTTGGCGTTCATCCAGTCGATCTGGTTGGCGAACAGCAGCAGCGACCCGACGGCGGGGGTGTTGTACGTCTGGTCCTTGGAGCTGTTGTCGACGGCTGTCGCCAACGACAGGAACTCGGGGATGTAGCGATCGGTGGCCGCGATCTCGGCGACACGCGCCAACGCGGCCGGGCTCATCAGGGCCACCCACAGGCCGCCGTCGGCGGCGAAGCACTTCTGCGGCGCGAAGTAGTAGGCGTCGGTGGCGGCGATGTCCACCGGCAGACCGCCCGCGCCCGAGGTGGCGTCGATCGCGATGAGCGCGTCACCGGCATTGACCGGGCGCAGCACCGGCACCGCGACACCGGTCGAGGTCTCGTTGTGCGCCCACCCGATCAGGTCGACGCCGGACACATCGTCGGCGGTGATCGCGGCCGGGTCCGGGGCGGTGCCCGGGTCGGTGGAGATCACCTTCGGGTCGTCGAGCCACGGGGCCTTCTTGGTGGCGGTGGCGAACTTCGACGAGAACTCGCCGTAAGTCAGGTTCAGGGCCTGCTTGCGAACCAGGCCGAAGGCCGCGGCGTCCCAGAACGCAGTCGCGCCGCCGTTGGAGAGCACGACCTCGTAGCCGTCGGGCAGCGAGAAGAGGTCGCGCAGCCCCGCGCGGATCGAGCCGACGACGTTCTTCACCGGTGCCTGGCGGTGGCTGGTGCCGAAGACCGACGCGCCGGTGTCCACCAGCGATTGGAGTTGCTCGGGGCGGACCTTGGAGGGGCCGCAGCCGAAGCGGCCGTCGCGCGGGAGCACGTCGGCGGGGATGGTGATCTGCGCGGAGTCGGTCATGGGCATCAATGCTAATCCGGAATCAAGGCAGGCCCGAACCGGCCTGTGTCATTGTGGGATGGCGCACGTCGTGGTCGGGGGGAAGGGCAGGAGAAGGTTTGTGATGGACAACGTCATCGAGGCCCGGGGCCTGGTCAAGAAGTTCGGCGGGTTCGCGGCGCTCGACGGCCTCGATCTGACCGTGGCGGCGGGGGAGGTGGCCGGTTTCCTCGGGCCCAACGGGGCCGGCAAGTCGACGGCGATCCGCGTGCTGCTCGGCATGTACCGCGCCAACGGGGGCACTGCCCGGGTATTCGGTGCCGATCCGTTCGCCGAGGCGGTGGCGATCCACTCCCGATTGGCCTACGTGCCCGGCGATGTCAGCCTGTGGCCGCAGCTCACCGGCGGGGAGTGCATCGACGTGCTCCTGCGGCTGCGCGGGGTGGACCCGGGCGCCAGTCGGCGGGGCGAGCTGATCGACCGCTTCGAACTGGACCCGACCAAGCGCAGCGGCACCTACTCCAAGGGCAACCGTCAGAAGGTCGCGCTCATCGCGGCATTGGCCGTTGACACCGAGCTGCTGATCTTCGACGAGCCGACATCGGGGTTGGACCCGTTGATGGCCCAGCAGTTCCGGGTCTGTGCGCGCGAGGCCGCCCAGCGCGGGGCATCGGTGTTGCTGTCGAGTCACGTCCTCAGCGAGGTCGAGGAGCTGTGCGAGTCGGTCACGATCATCCGCGCGGGTGTCGCGGTGCAGGCGGGCACCCTGGAGCAGTTGCGGCACCTGCGGCGCTCGCGGGTGCGGATGACGGTGGTGGGCGGGGGTGCCGAGCAGCTGCGGGCGATCGAGGGGGTGCACGACTTCGACACCGTCGACACCGTCGATAGCGTCGGTAGCGGTGCGACCGGTGTGGACGTCTCCTGCACGGTGGAACCGCAGAGCCTCGGGGCGCTGACGAGGGCCATGGGTTCACTGTCGGTGACCCGCCTGCTCGTGGAGCCGCCGAGCCTGGAGGAACTGTTCCTGCACGCCTACGACGCCGATCCGACCGGGCAGCCGGCGTCATGACCGGGGGCTTGACCGCCACCGGACTGCTCGCCCGGCTCGACCTGCGCCGTGAGCGCATCGTCGCGCCGGTGACGATCGCCGTGCTGATCGCGACGAACGCCGCGACCGTCTCCTCCATCCGGACGCTGTACGGGACGCCGCACGAGCGCGCGGCACTGGCGGCCGGAGCGGCCGACAATTCCGCGTTCAAGCTGCTGCTGGGCCCGCTCGAGCACCTGCAGTCGACGGCGTCGGTCGCCTCGTGGCGCGCCGGGCTGTTCATGATCACCGCCACCGCGGTGTGTGCGGTGCTGATGGTGACGCGCTCGACCCGCAAGGAGGAGGAGCTCGGCCGGGTCGAACTCGTGCGCGCGGCGCGCACCGGCCGGCTGGCCCCGCTCACCGCCGCGATCCTCGTCGCCACCGGCTTCGGAGTCGTCGTCGGTGCGGGCATGGCCGTGCTGATGGCATCGGCCGGGGCGAGCGCCCCCGAGGCGGCGGCCGTCGGCGGGCAGTATGCGGCGACGTCGCTGGCCGCGATCGGGCTGGCCGCGCTGACCGCCCAGCTTGCGACGACCGCGCGGTTGGCCAACCTGATCGCCGTCTCCATCGTGGTGGGCGGCTACGTGGTGCGCGGCGCCGCCGATGCGGCCGGATGGGAGTGGCTGCGCTGGACCAACCCGGTGGGGTGGGCCCAGCAGATGGACCCGTTCGGGGCGAATACATGGTGGCCGACGGTGCTCAGTGCAGCGTTCTTCGCGGTGGCGGTGACCGCCGCCATGTGGGCCAGCGGTCGCCGCGACCTCGGTGGCGGGCTGGTGGCGCCGCGCCCGGGACCCGCCTCGTCGGAAGTCTCCTCGTCGACGCGATTGGTGGCCGAGCTCGCCAAGGGCGGGTATGCGGGCTGGCTGGTCGCGATGGGGGCCTACGGCCTGCTGATCGGCGTGCTCGTCAACGCGGCCGCCAGCCTGTCCGCCGATAACCCGCAGATGCTGGAGTATCTGCACCGCGTCGGCGGGCCGGGGGCCCTCAGCGCGGTGTTCCTCGCGGTGATCATGACCTATCTGGGGTTCGCGGCAGCGGCTTGGGCGGTCACCGTGGTGGTGCGCGCCCAAGCCGACGAGGCACAGGGCCGCACCGAGGTGCTCCTGGCCACACCGACCTCGCGCACGCGGCTGGTGGCCGACCAACTCGGGCTGATCGTCGGCGGTGTGGTCGGACTGCTGGCGGTGGCGGGGGTGTTCGTCGGGATCGGGGCGGCGGCGGTGACCGGCGAGTGGTCGATGCTGTCCGCCGCGGTCCGCGGCGCGTCCGTGCAGATCCCGGCTGCGCTGGTGATCGGGGTCGGGGCCTTCGCCCTCTACGCGGTGTCCCCGCGGTTCGCCGTTGGCGGCGGGTGGGCGATGGTCGTCGCGGCCTTCCTGCTCGGGCCGATGGGGGAGCTGTTCGGGCTGACGCAGGGGGTCCGGGACTTGTCGCCGTTCACGCACCTGCCGCTCGTTCCGTCGCAGCCGATGCGGTGGGGGCCGGTCGTCGCATTGCTCGCCGTGATCGCCGCCCTCGGCGTGCTCGCCTGGTGGCGGTTCGGGCGCCGCGACATCGAAGGGCGCTGAGGCCCGGGCACAGCGGGCTCAGCGACGCCGGTTGCGGGCGAACAGCAGACCGCCGGCAAGGACCGCGGCCGCGGTCGAGGCGGCGAGGATGGCGATCTTGGCGTGGTCCAGGGAGATCGGCGCGTCGTGGAAGGTCAATTCGGCGACGAGCAGCGACACGGTGAATCCGATTCCGGCGAGCACGGACATGCCGAAGACGTCGAGCCAGCGGATACCCGCGCTGAGCTTGGTGCGCGACAGGGTGAGGGTGAGCCAGGTCGTGCCCAGGATGCCGATCGGCTTGCCCGCGAGCAGCCCGGCGATGATGCCGACGGCGATCGGGTCGGTCAGCGCGCTGCCGAGTGAACCACCGCCGCCCAGGCTCACCCCCGCTGACAGGAAGGCGAAGACCGGGACGGCGAACCCGGCCGACAACGGGCGGAAGCGGTGTTCGAACTGCCCGGCCAGGCCGTCGTCGCCGGCGACCGCGGCGGCGCCGCGGTGCACCGGGACCGCGAATCCGAGGAGCACACCGGCGATGGTCGCGTGGATGCCCGAGGCGTGCACGAAACCCCAGCACACGATGCCCAGGGGCAGCAGCACCACCCAGGCGGCCCAGCGGTTGCGGGCGAACCAGTCCGCTCGTTGGTGGGCCAGGACGGCGAACGCTGCGAGCGGGATCAGGCCCAGGAGCAGCGGCGTCGCGCTCACGTGATCGGTGTAGACCACCGCGATGATGACGATGGCGATCAGATCGTCGACGACGGCCAGGGTCAACAGGAACAACCGCAGCGACGAGGGCAGCCGGGAGCCGACGACGGCCAGGACGGCGACCGCGAACGCGATGTCGGTGGCGGTGGGGATCGCCCAGCCGTGGGCGCCCGGCCCACCGCGGTTGATCGCGAGGTAGATCAGCGCGGGCACCACGACGCCGCCGACCGCGGCGACGACGGGTACCAGGGCCGTGCGCGGCGAGCGGAGTTCCCCGGCGACGAGTTCACGTTTGAGTTCGAGGCCGACGAGGAAGAAGAAGACGGCGAGCAGGCCATCGGCGGCCCACTGGCCCAGAGACAGGTCCAGGTGCCAGGGGCCGTAGCCCACGACGGTGTCGCGGATCCGCGCATAGGTCCCGGCGAGCGGGCCGTTGGCCATGAGCAGTGCCGCCACCGCGGCCCCGACGAGCAGGAAGCCGCCGACGGTCTCCTTCCGGAGGATCTCCGCGACGCGCAGCGTTTCGCGGGTCGAGGACGGGTGGAAGGCGTCGGTGTCGGGCGGGGGAGGGGTCACGGGTGTGACGGGCATGCTAGTCGCGCAGGTCGTCCCAGCCGGGCACGTCCTCGGGTCGGCGCGGTGGTGGGCCGACGTAGAGCGCGGCCGGGCGCACGAGGCGGCCGAGCTTCTTCTGCTCGAGGATGTGGGCACACCACCCGGCCGAGCGGCCGCAGGTGAACATGGCCGGCATCATCGGCGCGGGCACCTGGGCGAAGTCGAGGATCACTGCGGCCCAGAACTCGACATTGGTCTCGATGGCCCGGTCCGGCCGGCGCTCGCGCAGCTCGGCGAGGGCGGCCTGCTCGAGCGCGGCGGCGACCTCGAAGCGCGGGACGTCGAGTCGGCGTGCGGTCTCACGCAGGACCCGCGCGCGCGGGTCCTCGGCGCGGTAGACCCGATGGCCGAAGCCCATCAGCTTCTCTTTGCGGTCGAGGATCCCCTTGACCAGGCCGCGTGGGTCGTCGGTCTTCTCGACCTCGGCGATCATCGGCAGCACGCGCGCGGGCGCACCGCCGTGCAGCGGGCCCGACATGGCGCCGATCGCCCCCGACAGGGCCGCGGCCACGTCGGCGCCGGTCGAGGCGATGACGCGCGCGGTGAAGGTCGAGGCGTTCATCCCGTGCTCGGCGGCGCTGACCCAGTAGGCGTCGATGGCCTCGGTGTGGCGGGGGTCGGGTTCCCCGCGCCAGCGGGTCATGAAGCGCGCGGTCACGCTCGTGCACTCGTCGATGCGGTTCTGCGGTACCGGCGGCAGCTCGCCGCGGGCGGACTGGGCGACGTAGGACAGTGTCATCACCGACGCCCGGGCGAGGTCGGCGCGGGCCTGGTCGTCGTCGATGTCGAGCAGCGGCTCGAAGCCCCACAGCGGTGCCAGCGTCGGCAGGGCGGCTTGGACGTCGACGCGGACGTCGCCCGAGCGCGTCACCAGTTCGAGCGGGGGCGCCGGTGCCAGCGACTGGCCGAACCGGCCGTCGACGAGTAGGGCCCACACGTCACCGAAGGTGACCCGGTTCTCCACCAAGTCCTCGATGTCGACGCCGCGGTAGCGCAGGTTGCCGCCGTCCTTGTCGGGTTCGGCGATCTCGGTGGTGAAGGCGACGACGCCTTCGAGGCCGGGGGTGAAGTCGGCGGGGACGGCGGGACCGGGTGCGGTCATGGGGCAACTCCTGGTTGTTGTCCGAATGGCTGGGACCTGGATCCGATCCTATGCGCACCGGGAGTAACTTGGGCAGCTATGGAATCGTGCTCGGAGCCACAGCCGGTGAACCTGGCGGCCATGCGGGTGGGTTACGGGGATGCGGCCACCGCGGGCGCCGACGGAGTGGCCGCGCATCTCGACGTGAGCTGGTTGACGGGTGACCCGCCGTGGGTCGGGCTGTTCGGCCGCTGGCTCGCCGAGGCGGTGGCGGCGCGGATCCCCGAGCCCAACGCGATGGTCGTCGGCACGGTCGACGAGACGGGCGCCCCGACGACCCGCACCGTGCTGTGCAAGGCCGCCGACGCCGACGGAGTGCAGTTCTTCACCGGTTATTCGTCGGGGAAGGGTCGTGCGCTCGCAGCGCACCCGGTCGCGTCGGCGACCTTCCCGTGGATCGCGCTCGAGCGGCAGGTGCACCTGCGGGGCGCGGTGAGCAAGGTGGACGCCGCGACGACGCTCGCCTATTGGCAGTCGCGTCCGCGCGGGTCGCAGCTGTCGGCCTACGCATCGGCCCAGTCGCGCCCGATCGCCGACCGTGCGGCCCTCGAGGAGGCGGTGGCGCGCACCGCGGAACGGTTCGGCGGTATCGACGGCGGCGAACCGATCCCGGTCCCGGCGCAGTGGGGCGGCTATCGGATCGACGTCTCCTACGCCGAGTTCTGGCAGGGCCGGGCGGACCGGTTGCACAACCGGGTGGCGGCCGTGCGGACCGGTGCCGGGTGGGACGTCGTGCGGCTGCAGCCCTAGCGGCCCCGGGGTGCGCCGCTTCCTGGCCGATACGCGGCCACTGGAGAACGACGACTTCCGCCACCTGTGGGTCGCGAACATCGTCACGGTGATCGGCGCCCAGCTCACCGTTGTCGCGGTGCCGCTGCAGATCTACGCGATCACCGGGAGCTCGTTCTACGTCGGGCTGACCGGGTTGTTCGGGCTGGTGCCGCTGATCGGGTTCGGCCTGTGGGGAGGCGCACTGGCCGATGTCTTCGACCGTCGCAGGATCCTGCTGGCGACCACGACGGGTCTCATCCTCACCGCGATCGGATTCTTCGCGCAGGCCGCGGCGGGGTTGGACAACGTGTGGGTGCTGCTGGTGCTTTTCGCCGTGCAACAAGCGTTCTTCGCGGTGAACCAGCCGACTCGCAGCGCGGTCCTGCCGCGGATCCTGCCGATGGCGCAGCTGCCGGCGGCGAACTCGTTGAACATGACGGTGATGCAGGCCGGTGCGATAGTCGGGCCGCTGCTCGGCGGCCTCTTGGTTCCCCTGTTGGGGTTCTCCCTGATGTACCTGCTCGACAGCGTGTCGCTGGTGGCGACGCTCTGGGCGGTGTGGCGGCTGCCGGCGCTGGTGCCCGAGCACGTCGTGGACGGCGCCGAACGACCCGGCGTCGGGTTGCGTTCGATCCTTGACGGGCTCGGCTACCTGCGCGGCCACAAAGTGCTGCTGATGTCGTTCGTCGTCGATCTGATCGCGATGGTCTTCGGAATGCCGCGGATCCTGTTCCCGCAGGTGGCGCACGAGAGTTTCGGGGGACAGGCCGATGGCGGGTGGCAGGTCGCCCTGCTCTTCGCGGCGATTCCGCTGGGGGCGGTCCTCGGCGGGGTGTTCTCCGGCGGGGTATCGAGGGTGAGCAGGCAGGGGCTGGCCGTCGTGGTGTGCATCGTGATCTGGGGGGCCGCCGTGGCGGTCGCCGGGTTTGCCCTGTTCGGTGCGCACGGAACGTGGTTCCCGGTGCTTCCGGTGGTGGTGGCCGCGCTCGTCGTCGGGGGTGCGGCGGACATGGTGTCCGCCGCGTTCCGGCAGACCATGCTGCAGTCGGCCGCCGATGATGCGGTCCGCGGCCGGCTGCAGGGCGTATTCATCGTCGTGGTCGCCGGTGGGCCGCGCCTGGCCGATGTGGGGCACGGGTGGGCGGCCGCGGTCGCCGGCACCGCGGTGGCCACGGCCGGGGGTGGGGTGGCCGTCGTGGTGCTGACGATCGTGGTGGCATTCGCGGTACCCGTCTTCATCCGCTACCGGGTCCGGCCGGAGGTGTCAGACCCTTGACGTAGGTTCGGTTCAACACAACGCAATGGATGAGAACGCACATGCGATATAGAGAGGTAGAGGGGTCACCCGCCACCACACGAACTAGAACGTCATCACCCGTGCACCACACTCCGGCGCGGCCCGCACACGTCCTTTGAGAACTCCATAGTGGGAGCCGCCGGTCGGGTCAGTCGGCGACTTCGTTGGATTGCCACGGCAGGTTCGCGCGGCGACCGGCGTGGACCGGGCAGTAGTGGATCGGGTTGTCGCGCTCGGCGCCGCGCGGGAGGTTGCGGGCCGGACTGTCGAGGACCGGGGCGTCGGCGGGTACCCGGCCGGTCAGGCGGTCGTCGGCGTCGCGGGCGCGCGGATGGCGCCGGTAGCGCGGCGGGACCAACTTCATCCCGGCGGCGACGGCCTTGCCGAACCGCCGGAACCGCCGTTCGTCGCGCTCGCTCCAGGTCAGGCCCATCATCTCGCGGATCGGCTCGTCGTAGAGGCCGGTGGTGATCCACATGAACACCCGTTGCCCCTGGGCGGCCTGGATCTTCCACAGCCACTTCGGGGTCCACGACGGCATCCAGGGCGGCGAGGGGAGCTTCGTGATGTCGAGCACGGTCCGCACCGCGGCATGGTCGCGCAGCACGTGGCGGCACATATGGTCCCAATAGGCCAGGAAGTCCTCATAGGTATCGGGGCACGGGCGCATCGAGACGCCGTAGCGCGAGTACCAGGTGCGCGACTCCTCGAACAATTGGCGCTTTTGCGCCTCGGTGATCGGAGGGCCGAAGACCTCGGCGCACCGGACGTTGCCGTACCAGAAGGTCGCGTGGGCCCAGTAGAAGACGTCGGGGTCCAGGGCGTGATACCGGCCGCCGTCATCCATCTCGCCCTTGATGGTCAAGTGGTAGTCGCGGACTTCCTGCCCCGTCTTCGCCGCGTCGGTGTCGAAGACGACGCCGCTGATCGGGTACATCGACCTGAAGAGCCGCTCCCACCGCTCGCCGAAGAAGTCGGAGTGCTCCCACACGCCGGCGGCGAGCTTCGGGTGCATGTTCTGCATCGACCCGGACCACAGTCCGAACAACAATCCCCGCCAGTCGCCGAAGAAGCGAAAGGTCAGCGAATCGGGGCCCAGGCTGGGCAAGACGGCATCGCGGGCGGGCTCGTCGGCGGCTTCGGGGAGGTGGGTTGGATCGAGGACCTCGGTCATGAGACGAAAGTCTAATTCCGTCTCAGGCGGGAGTCAACGACTTCCCCGGGGATCAGTCCACCAGGCGCAGCCGAACCGGCGTGCCCGGGGTGAGTTGACCCGTGAGGTCGATGGAGGACGCGGTGAGCGCGGCGATCACCGGATACCCCCCGGTGACCGGGTGATCCGGTCCGAACAGCACGGGTTGGCCGCTGGGCGGCACCTGGATCGCGCCGTGGGCGATGCCCTCCGAAGGGAGTCCGGACAGGCGGGGCCGGTGCCGGAGCGGGGGGCCGTCGAGCCGGTCCAGGCGCACCCCCACCCGGTTGCTCGCCGGGTTCACCACCCACCGTCCGGTGAAGAGCGCCTCGGGGTTGGCGAGACGATCCGCGCGCGGCCCCGGGGATGCGGCCAGGACTACGGCGTGATCGTCGGCGTCGGGGACCGGCGCCGATTGGGTCGCGGGCCAGTCCGCGACCGGGACGCCGATCGCCACGACATCGTCGACGGACAGGGCGGCCGGTCCCAGCCCGGACAGCGTGTCGGTCGACGCCGAGCCGAGGACCATGGCGGCGGCGACCCCGCCGCGCACGCCCAGATAGGTGCGGCAGCCACGCGCCGGCGGCCCCAGGAGCACGGTCTGGCCGTCGCGGAGCAAGACGGTGGCGCTACCGCCGACTGGGCGTCCGTCGACGAACAGTTGGGCGGTTGCACCTGTTGCCGCGAGAGCGACGTCGCCGATGACCCGCGCTGCGAATCCGCCGTGGGTGACCTCGATCGCGGCCGCACCCTCCGGGTTGCCGACCAGGCGATTGGCCAGCCGCAGGCTGCCTCGGTCGGCCGCTCCGGAGCGTGGCACGCCGAGATGGGCGTAGCCGCCCCGGCCCAGATCCTGGACCGTCGCGAACGGTCCCGGTGCGAGCACCACCAAGGCCGGACGTGCTGTCGGCGGCGCCGCGGTCACCGTGCGCCCGGCCGATCTGCGTCGGTGAATCGAACGATGGTGCCGGCGTGCAACGGTGTCGGCGGGTCGGTGTCAGGAGTCCACAGCGGCAAATCGGTGTGGCCCAGCAGGTTCCACCCGCCCGGACTCACCCCCGGGTACACGGCCGAGTACCCGGCGGCAACGGCGACCGAGCCCGCTGCGACACGCGGTCGCGACTCGTCGCGGCGGGGCAGCTCGCACGGTGGACAGCGGTCCTCGGGGTCGTCGGGCACCAGGTAGCCGAAGCCGGGAGCAAACCCGACGAACTCCACCCGCCACCGGGTCGAGGTATGGCTGGCGACGACGGCTCCCGGCGTCCAGCCCAGGGCCAGCGCCGCCTCGTGCAGGTCGGGGCCGTCGTAGTGCACGCCGATGACCACCTCGTCACCGGTTCCGTCAGAGTCGGCCTCGCCACCCGTCCGCAACGCTCGTCGCAGCGCGAGGTGGTCGAGGCCGGTGGTCGGCGAGCCCTGCACGAGGATGGTCGTCGCGGCGGCGATGAGATCGACGACCCCGGGCAACTCGCCGGCGGCCAAGGCGACGCGCAGCGCGGCGGCCGCTCGGGCCGCAGCGACACGCGGGGCGGGTGTGGCCTCGAAATCGAGCAACACCGCGCCGCGTCCCGCCGGTCGCTCCCGCATGACATCCAACCTAGTGCGTCCACTGTTAACGGTGCGTTTCCAACCCGACCCCGAGTGTGGAGCAGTCGGCCGGGTGGGACTAGCTTGTAGTGGAAACTCTCACCTGAGTAAAGGGGTACTCGTGTCTGCTGAAAACAGCGCAGCGAGCAATGCGGCGACGGCGTCGTTCACCTACCCCGGTGGACGCCTGGAGCTTCCGATTCTCCCCGCGACCGAGGGCAGTGACTCGGTGGCGTTGGGCAACTTCTTGTCGCAGACGGGGTTGACGACCTACGACGCCGGTTTCGTCAACACCGCGGCGACCAAGTCGGCGATCACCTACATCGACGGCGATGCGGGCATCTTGCGGTACCGCGGCATCCCCATCGACCAGCTCGCCGCGAGATCGACGTTCATCGAGGTCAGCTACCTGCTGATTCACGGCGAACTGCCCACCCAGACCGAACTCGACGCGTTCACCGAGAAGATCCAGCGCCACACGCTGCTGCACGAGGACCTCAAGCGGTTCTTCGACGGCTTCCCGCGCAACGCGCACCCGATGCCGGTCGTCTCGTCGGCGGCCAACGCGCTGTCGGCCTACTACCCCGATTCGCTGGATCCCAAGGATCCCGAGCAGGTCGAATTGTCGACGATCCGCCTGTTGGCCAAGCTGCCGACCATCGCGGCCTACGCCTACAAGAAGTCGGTGGGCCAGCCCTTCCTCTACCCGGACAACTCGCTGGGCCTGGTGGAGAACTTCCTGCGGCTGACCTTCGGCTTCCCCGCCGAGCCCTACGAGGTGGACCCCGAGGTCGCCAAGGCGCTGGACATGCTGTTCATCCTGCACGCCGATCACGAGCAAAACTGTTCGACCTCGACGGTGCGCCTCGTCGGATCGAGCCAGGCCAACCTCTTCACGTCAGTCTCCGCCGGCATCAATGCGCTGTGGGGCCCGCTGCACGGCGGCGCGAACCAGGCGGTACTCGAGATGCTCGAGGAGATCCAGAACAGCGGCGGCGACACCGCCGACTTCATGCGCCGGGTGAAGAACAAGGAAGACGGCGTGAAGCTGATGGGCTTCGGGCATCGCGTGTACAAGAACTACGACCCGCGTGCGGCCATCGTGAAGAAGACCGCCGACCAGATCCTCGCATCGCTCGGAGTCTCCGATGAACTCCTCGACATCGCCAAGGGCCTCGAAGAGGTCGCCCTGCACGACGACTACTTCGTCGAGCGCAGGCTCTACCCGAACGTGGACTTCTACACCGGAGTGATCTACCGCGCGATGGGCTTCCCGACCCGCATGTTCACCGTGCTGTTCGCCCTGGGCCGGCTGCCCGGGTGGATCGCCCACTGGCGCGAGATGCACAACGATCCGACGACGAAGATCGGGCGCCCGCGCCAGCTCTACACTGGCTACACCGAGCGCGACTACATCGAGATGGGAAAGCGGTAACCATGGCTGAACTGGAGAAGCCCGAGGTCGAGTTCGCCGACGGGCCCGCCCCGGCGGAACTGGAGGTCAGCGACATCGTCGTCGGCGACGGCGACGAGGCCGTCCCCGGTGCGACCGTCGACGTCCACTACGTCGGGGTCGAGTACGACAGCGGCGAGGAGTTCGACTCGTCCTGGGGCCGCGGCGAGTCCGTGGTGTTCCCGCTCAACCGCCTGATCCCCGGCTGGCAGGAGGGCATCCCCGGCATGAAGGTCGGCGGCCGCCGCCGACTGACCGTGCCGCCGGCGCTCGCCTACGGGCCCGCAGGTGCCGGACACCAGTTGTCGGGCAAGACCCTCGTCTTCGTGATCGACCTGCTCTGCGTCAGCTGAGCGGAGCCACCGCCGACCGCCACCTCAGCTCAGGGGCTGGGGCAGGCGGTCGTTGCGCATCGCGCACAAGGCGTTGGCGCGGTCGCCGTAGCCGGTGCGCTCGATTTTGAGCTTGTGGTTGACGCTGAGCTTGCAGGTCGCCCGCTGACCCTCCTGGGAGATCTTGACGGCGAGGATCTGCTGCGGCACCGCGCTGCGGAACGAGAAAGTCCGATGGTACCGGCCGTCGGGCAGCCGGTCGGCGACCTGGTCGAAGTTGAAGTGCTGTTGTCGCAGGACGTTGACGCCGTTGTAGTACGACACCGTTGCCCACGTCGTTTCGGAGTAGACGTCGAAGGTGATCAGGTCACCCGTGCCCGGATGGCGCCAACTGGCGTCCGCATCGCCGGCTGTGAGGGCACCGGCCCCGGCAATTGCCCCGAGGCCGAGGAAGGCGGCAGTGGCGGTGATTCGCAGAATCGGCGTGCGCATGGTTGAAAAGTCTAACCAGACACCTGTGGCTCCGGAAACGACGGTAGGTTAACGGCCATGATCCACACTTCAGTGCACGATTCGGTCGCCACCATCGAACTCGACCGCGCGGACAAGCGAAACGCGCTCGACGAGGACTTGGTGAGCGCCCTGGCCGATGCTTTCACCGCCGCTGTCGACGACGGGGCGCGGGCGATCGTCCTGACCGGGCGGGGGGCGGTGTTCTGCGCCGGCGCCGACCTGTCCGGTCCGGTCTACGACCGCGACTTCCTCGACCGGCTCGTCGGCACCCTGCAGCAGATCGAGGCCACCCCCGTGCCGGTGATCGCCGCGCTCAACGGGGCGGCACTGGGTGCCGGCCTGCAGCTGGCCATGGTCGCCGATCTGCGGGTGATGGCGCCCGAAGCGTCCGCGGGCATCCCGGCGGCCAAGATCGGCGTCGCCGTCGACGAATGGACCATCCGCCGCCTGGTATCACTGGTGGGGGCCGGTCACGCCCGGGGGATGCTGATCGGCTGCGAGTCGTTGAGCGCCGACCGTGCGCTGCAGCTCGGCTTCGCCAACCGCATCGGCGACCTGGCCGACGCCCAGCACTGGGCGGCGACCATCGCCTCGCTCGCCCCGTTGACCCTGCAGCACTACAAGCTGGTGCTCAACGCGGACGGCGCGCGCGACGAGGCGCCGGCCCACCGGGTCGAGGCGATGATGCGCGCATGGACCAGCGAGGACCTCGCCGAGGGGCGGGCCGCCCGCGAGCAACGCCGGGCCGCAGTCTTCCGGGGGCGGTGAGCGCGTGCCCCGGGGAGCCTCAGCTCCCCAGAACTGCGGTCAGGTAGTCGTTGGCGAAGACCCGCTCCGGATCGAACCGGTCACGAACCGCGACGAACTCGTCGAACCGCGGATACACCGAGCGCAGGTACTCGGCGTCGCGGTTGTGCATCTTGCCCCAGTGCGGTCGGCCGAGGTGGGCGGTCATGATCTGCTCGACGTCGGCGAAGTAGGCCGCCGTATCGGCCGGATCGTCTTTCAGATAGCGGTGCACCGCGAGGTAGCCGCTGGCGCGCCCGGCCGCAGTCGAGAGCATCAGGTCGTCGGCGGCGGCGGCGCGCACCTCGATCGGAAAGCTGACCCGGTAGCGGCGCCGGTCGATCATGGCCCGGATCTCGCGCAACGCGTCGGGGACGGCCTCGACCGGGATGGCGTACTCCATCTCGCGGAAGCGCACGTCGCGCGAGGAGATGAAGACGTTCGTCGACGAGTCGACGATGGTGCGCGCCGACAGCGCCCGACCGCTGAGCTGGTTGATCGTCGGGACCGTGCGGGGGAACCGTCGGCCGACCGAGCAAAGCAGGCCGAACAGCCTGTTCGCCAACAACTCGTCGTCGACGTAGCGCCGCACCCGCGACGGCCCGCTGGTCGGCGCGTCGGCGGGCAGGCGGGTGTTGGTCTTGGTCAGGCAGCAGTCGGTGTGCGGGAACCAGTAGAACTCGTAGTGGTCGATCGAGGCGAGCGAGTTGCTCCACCCGGCGAGCACGTCGTCGAACCGGCCGGGGGCCTCGACGGCCTCGAGGTTGAAGGCGGGCACGCAGCGCAGGGTGAGGTCGACGAGGACACCGAGGGCGCCGAGGCCGAGTGCGACGGCGGGCAGGTCCGGGTCGCCGGCGGCGACGTGGACGAGCTCGCCCCGGCCGTCGACCAGTGTGGCGGCGGCGATCTGGGTACTGATGCCGCCGAACCTCGCGCCGGTGCCGTGGGTGCCCGTCGAGGTCGCACCGGAGATCGTCTGCCGGTCGACGTCGCCGAGGTTGGCCATCGCCAGGCCCAGCGGTGCCAGTAGTCCGGGGATCTCGTGCAGGTGGGTACCCGCCGCCAGCGTCACGAGCCCCGCATCGGCGTCGGCGGTGATGAGGCCGCGCAGCCCCGACAGCCGCACCTGGATGTCGGCGGGTACGCCGATCCCGCTGAAGCTGTGCCCCGCGCCGATCGGCTTGACTCGGCGCCCGGCCGCCGCGGTGTCGGCGACCAAGGCCCGCAACTCGTCGACGCTGCCCGGTTCGGCCACCGTCGGACGGGCCGACTCGGTCCGGGCCCAGTTCTCCCAGGCGACGACACTCATAGGAAGCACTTCCCCTCACCGCGGTAGGTCGGGACGACGTCGATGACGCGCGGTCCGCCGTCGGCGCCTCGATCGATGATGGCCACTTCGTTGGCATGCTCGGCCGGCTCGCCGGATTTGGTGTGCCGGAACCACACCCGGTCGCCAAGGTCGAGGCGGCGGGCGGCGGCACCGCGCAGCGGGGTCTGTACCTCGCCCGCGGCCTCGGTGCCCACATAGGAGAGCCCTTCGGGCCACACGGGTTTCGGTAGCCGATCAGGTGCCGGCGGGCCGGACGCGATCCATCCGCCGCCGAGGACGGTGACGATGTCGGCGGCCGGGCGGCGCACCACGTCGAGCCCGAACCCCATCGCCGGGGCCGGCTGGAAGTGGGAGTAGCCGTCGAACAGGTGCCCGCCGAAGAATCCGCTGCCCGCGGCGATATCGGTGGCCGACGGGTCGGCCGCGGTCGCCTCGAGCGACCCGGTGCCGCCGGCGTTGACGAATTCGAGGTCGGCGTACTCGCGGATGGCTGCGACCGCCTTGCCGCGGCGCTTGATCAGCTCGCGCATCGAGCGTGTCTGCAGCACGTCGATCGCCTGGTTCCGCAGTGCACCGTCGGCGTGGTTGGCCAGACCGGCGACTTGGGCTTCGTAGGACATGACGCCGACGAGGGCGAAGCCGGGGCGGTTGACGATCGCGCGCGCCAACTCGCGCGCCTGGGCCACCGAGTGCACCGGGGAGCGGCGGACGCCGAGGTGGACCAGCCCGCCGGCGTAGCGCAGGGAGGCGTCGAGGTCGATGGCCACGCGCACCGGGCCGCGCACCGCGGGCGCCACCACCGAGTCGATGAAGTCGAGGTGATCGGTCGAGTCGACCAGCAGGGTGACGCGGCTGCGCGCGACGTCGTCGGCGAGCAGGCCGCCGATGGCCGCCGCGGACACCGAGGGATAGCCCAACAGCACGTCGGGGACCTCGGCGGCGGTGGCCAACCAGCGCGCCTCGTCGACCGTGTAGGCCAGGACGCCGGCGAATCCGTCGCGGCGCAGAATGTCGCTGATCACCGAGCGCACGCGCAGCGACTTGCTCGCCACCCGGATCGGGACGCCCCCGGCACGTCGGGCCAGGTCGGCGATGTTGTGCTCGAGTGCGAGCGCATCGAGCGCCAGGACCGGCGACGGCAGGCGCGCGGCTCGGACCGCGGCGTCGATCGCGGTCCAGTACGCCTGCGGATCGGTGGACCAGGCGGTGGGGTCGGTAGTCACACGCGACAATCTATCCGGTGGCCGGTTCCGGCACTGCATAGGACATCATCCAGCGAACGGTGCCGGCCATGATGTGCTGGGTCACCTCTTCGTCGGCGGTGGTCAGGTAGGCCATGGTGACCGCGTTGGTGGCGGCGATCAGGATCGGCCCGAGCGCTTCGGGGGACATGAGCCACCCCGTGCCGTTCGCCTCGGCAATCGAGCGCAGGGTGCCGGCCGCGACCGCGTACAGGCGTTCCCACATCCGGCGGCCGTGCGCGCGCAGATCCTCGTGGTTGCGGGCGAACAGGGCCAAGGCGATGATCGCGTGCATCCGCCCGGGGTCGGCCACCATCAGGGTGTAGAGGTTGCGCATCGACTCGGTGACCTCTTGCTCGACCCCGGGCAACCCGGCCATCGGCGCCTCTTCCCGGATCTCCGCGGCGAGCGAAACGAGGTCGCGGGGGACGGCCTGGTCGATCACCGTGGCGAGCATCGCCATCCGGGACTCGAAGGCGTAGTGGAAGCTCGCCAGCGGCATTTCCGCCTCGGCGCACACCCGCCGCGTCGTCGCCCCCTCGACGCCGTGGGCCGCGATCACCCGGTAGGCCGCGGCGACCAGCGCCTCGCGCCGCTGCTCGACCGTCATGCGCGCCATTGACCACCTCGTTCGTCGGCCCCGGAGACCACCTCTTGGCAACGGGGTCGATATTAGACCTTCGTCCCCGGGCCGCCGACGCTTCGGCATCGCTAGATTGGGAGCGGTGACCCCCAACCATGACTTCCGCTCCCGCGCGTCGACGACGGTTCGCGGTGCCGTTGCGTCGGCCACCGAGCGGCTCGCCGATGCGGGATTGCCCGGTGCGCGGGCGATCGGGGCCACGCTCGAGGCGATTGCGGCCGAGGTCGCCACGTCCCGGTTCCTCGTCGACGGCCGCTTCGTCAACCCCGATCCGCCCTCGCCGGCGACGGGCAGCCCCGCGGCGGCCCTGGGCGACATGATGCGCCGCCCGGGACGGCCCACCGCCCGGATCATGGTGAGCACACCCGATTTCGCGCATCGGCCCCGCGATCTGGCGGTGACCTGGCTCGGGCACGCCACCGCCCTCGTCGAGGTCGACGGCGTCGCGATCCTCACCGACCCGGTGTTCTCCCGCCGCGCGTCGCCGTCGCAGCTCGTCGGCCCGGCGCGGATGCACCCGGTGCCGTGCACGGTCGCCGAGCTGCCGCCGATCGACGTCGTGCTGATCAGCCACGACCACTACGACCACCTCGACGCCGTGACCGTGCGCGAACTCGCGCGCACGTGGCCGGCGGCGGTATTCGTCTGCCCGATCGGGGTCGGCGCGCACCTGCGGGCGTGGGGGATAGCGGCGCAGCGGATCCGCACGGCGCAGTGGCACGACGAGGTCGCCGTCACCGTGGACGGGACGCCGATCCGGTTCGCCGCCGTTCCCGCCCGGCACTTCTCCGGCCGCGCCCTTGAGCGCGACCGGACGATGTGGGTGAGCTGGGCGGTCATCGGCCCGCGCCACCGGATGTTCTTCTCCGGCGACACGGGCTTCACCGAGTCGTATGAGGATGCCGGGGCGGCCCACGGCCCGTTCCAGCTGACCCTGCTGGCCATCGGCGCCTACGACCCGCTGTGGCCCGACATCCACGTCACCCCGGAGGAGGCGCTCACCATCCACCGGGTGCTCACCCGCGGGGAGGAGGCGCTGCTGGTGCCGATCCACTGGGGTACGTTCAACCTCGCGCGACATGCGTGGGGTGAACCCGCCGCACGGCTGGTCCACGCGGCGCGGGCCGCGCCGGGGCGGGCGCCGGTCGACATCGTGATCCCCCACCCGGGGGGCGACTTGGACCTCACCGACCGCACGGGCACCGCCACCCTCGCGCCGGACTGGTGGAAGGAATCGGCATGACCGTGCAAGCACCCGAGCGGACCGACCCGGTCGACCCCGTGCGCGGGCTGACCGCCGATCAGGTGGCACACCGCGTCGCTGCCGGGCAGGCCAACGTTTCCGCTGCCAAGTCCGGCCGGACGGTGTGGCAGATCGTCGCGGCGAACGTGTTCACCCGCATCAACGCGATGCTCGGCGTGCTCTTCGCCCTCGTCATGCTCACCGGGTCGTTCAAGAACGGGCTGTTCGGCCTGATCATCATCGCCAACAGCGGCATCGGGATCATCCAGGAAGTCCGCGCCAAGCGGACCCTGGACCGGTTGTCCATCGTCGGTCGGGCGACTCCGACGGTGCGCCGCGACGGCGTCGCAGTGGCGGTGGCGCCAGAGCAGATCGTCCTCGACGACATCATCGAACTCGGCCCGGGCGATCAGATCGTCGTCGACGGGGAGACCGTCGAATCCGCCTCCCTCGACGTCGACGAGTCGCTGCTCACCGGGGAGGCCGACCCGGTGGACAAGGACACCGGTGATCAGATCCTGTCCGGCAGCTTCGTCGTCGCCGGGTCGGGGACGTACCGCGCGACGAAGGTCGGCACCGACGCGTACGCGGCCAAGCTCGCCGCGGAGGCCTCGAAGTTCACCCTCGTCGACTCCGAGCTGCGCACCGGCATCAACAAAATCCTGCAGGTGATCACGTGGTTGCTGATCCCGGCCGGCATCCTCACGATCATCAACCAGATCTTCATCGCCGGCAACGGCTCGTTGGCGTGGGAGTCGATCAAGCCGGGGATCCTCGGCATGGTCGCGGCCCTCGTGCCGATGATCCCCGAGGGGCTCGTGCTGATGACCTCGATCGCCTTTGCCGTCGGCGTGGTCCGCCTCGGGCAGCGCCAATGCCTGGTCAACGAGTTGCCCGCCATCGAGGGCCTCGCCCGGGTGAACATCGTCTGCGCCGACAAGACCGGCACGTTGACCGAGAACGGTATGCGACTGGCGCAGGTCGAGCCGGTCGCGGCCTCGGGGGTGGACCCCGAACGGCTCGCCGCCGTACTCGCCGCGCTCGCCGCCAACGACCCCCGGCCCAATGCGAGCATCGAGGCGATCGGCGAGGCCTACCCGCAGGCGCCGAACTGGACCACGACCGCTGTGCAGCCGTTCTCCTCGGCGCTCAAGTGGAGCGGCATGTCCTTCGCCGACGCCTCCGGCTCGGCGACGGGCAACTGGCTGATCGGCGCGCCCGACATCTTGTTGGACCCTGCCAGCGAGATCTCGGCGCGGGCCACCGCGATCGGCGAGACCGGCCTGCGGGTGCTGCTGGTGGCCAGCGCGCCGGTCGCCGTCGACGCGCCGGGCGTGCAGGAGCAGATGACGCCGGCCGCACTGGTCGTTCTCGAGCAGCGCGTCCGGCCCGACGCGAAGGAGACCCTGGACTACTTCGAACGCCAGCACGTCGAGGTCAAGGTCATCTCCGGGGACAACGCGCGGTCGGTCGGCGCCGTCGCCGCATCCCTCGGGCTGGGGTCGGTGGACAAGGCCGTCGACGGTCGGGAACTGCCCGGTGACGGCGACGAACTCGCCGAGGCCGTCACCGACGGCACGGTCTTCGGCCGGATCCGGCCCGACCAGAAGCGCGCCATGGTCAAGGCGCTGCAGTCGCGGCACAACACCGTGGCGATGACCGGCGACGGGGTCAACGACGTCCTGGCGCTCAAGGACGCCGACATCGGCGTCGCCATGGGCTCGGGCAGTGCGGCGGCGCGCTCGGTGGCCCAGATCGTGTTGTTGGACAACAAGTTCGCCACCCTTCCCTACGTGGTCGGCGAGGGGCGCCGGGTCATCGGCAACATCGAGCGGGTCGCCAACCTGTTCCTCACCAAGACCGTCTACGCGGTCCTGCTGGCGCTGCTCGTGGGCTTGGCCGGGGTGGCGGGCAAACTGTTCGGCTTCGCCTCCCTGGCCTACCCGTTCCAGCCGATCCACATCACGATCTCGGCGTGGTTCACGATCGGGGTTCCGGCCTTCGTGTTGTCGTTGGCGCCCAACAACGAGCGCGCCCGCACCGGATTCGTCAAACGGGTCCTCACCCACGCCGTGCCCAACGGGGTCATCGTCGGCCTGGTCACGTTCCTCACCTTCGTCCTGGTGAATCCGGGCGGCAAGGAGGGGCCGCGGCTCGGCGAGAAGATCGACGTGCTCCCGCCGGAGGTCGTGCAGGCCTCCACGGCGACGCTGATGGCGCTCATCGCGACCGCGTTCTACGTCCTGGTCGTCGTCGCGCGGCCCTACACCTGGTGGAAGGTCCTGCTGCTCGTCGTCTCGGCGGGAGCCTACGTGATCATTTTCGCCTGGCCACAGACCCAGCACTGGTTCAACCTGGATTCGTCGAACTGGGGCAACAACGCCGTCGGCCTGGGGCTGGCCGTCGTCGGCATGATCGCCATCGAGGCGGTCGACCGGATACTGCCCCGGCTGGTCCCCGAGGATCGGGAGTCCGACGACGAGAACGGTGCGGTGGGCGCCGAGCCGGTGGGGGCCCCGAACTAGGCGCGCGGGTGGCGGCGGTAGGCCGAGACCGACGGCTCGTCGGCGATCCAGAACCGCCACGGCTGATCGGCGGCCAGGCGCACCCCGACCCGGGGTCCGCTGCGGATTCGCTCCGGCGCCACCGGTGCCCGGCCGTCGCGGCGCAGCGCCACCGGGGCCGGGTCGAGCAGGTCGGTGCCCAGGTCGTCGATCGTGATGCCCAGGGCGCGGGTGAGGTTGCCCGGGCCGCGGGCCAGGGCGTCATCGTCGCGCGCGGTGGGCCGTCGGCCGCGGGCGATCTCGATTCCCGCCACCACGCGGCCGGCGCGGATCAGAACCGCCGACGCGCGCTCGGTGGGCCCGGTGACGATGTTGGCGCAATGGTGGCCGTGGATCCGGTAGACGTAGAGCCGCCACGGCGGTCCGTACATGATCTCCGACCGCGGGGTGCGCGTGAAGGCATGCGATGCCGGATCGTCAATGCCGTCGTAGGCCTCGACCTCGGTTATCACGATTGTCGCCCCGTGACCGACCAATTGGGTGCCCAACAGTTCCCGGGCGCGCCGGGTCACAGTAGGGTGGTTGCTCATGGCCAAGGCGAGTGACTCCGTGGATGTCGACATGTCGGTGGAGGAGGCGTGGGGACACGTCTGCGACCTCTCCGGGTACGGCGGGTGGCTCACTCTGCACGAGGGGTGGCGCAGTGAGCTCCCCGCGCCCGATGCATTGGCCGAGGGCGTGAAGGTTGCCTCGGTTATCAAGCTTAAAGGCGCCCGCGTGCGGTTCAATTGGGTGGTCGAGAAGTTCGACCCCCCGACCGAGGTCCGACTCAAGGGCGACGGCAAGGGCGGGGTCAAGGCGAAACTGGATTTGTCGATCAGGCCGAACGGGGATGGTGCGACCGTGATCTTCGCGGTCGATCTCGGTGGGCTGCCGCTCATCGGCCCGGCCGGAAAGGCCGCGGCCATGGCCGCGAAGAAGGACCTGCACGAGTCGCTGAAGAATTTCCGCACCGCTTTCGGTGCGGCCCGGACCTGATCCGGCTGAAAGGGAGTATCAATGGCACGCCATTCCGCTACTGGTGATGATTTCGGATTCGAACACGCCGATACGAGTAGGTCGCGCCGCGGGGGGGTGATCTGGGCGCTGGCGACGCTGTTCGTCGTGCTGGCCCTCGTCGGTGGATTCGTCGCCTGGCGCGGCGGGGTGTTCCGGTGTGCGGCGCAGCCGGTGGCGGTCGCCGCCGATGCCGCCATCGCCGGCCCGCTCAAGGACATCGCCGAGTCCGCGTCGGACCACTGCTATGCGTTCACCATCACCTCGGTGGCCGGCCCCGCGGTGCCCGGTTTGCTGACCAAGCCCGACCAGACACCGGATCTATGGGTGGCGGACTCCGCGGCCCAGGCGCGCCGGGTGGCCACCCAGGTGCGGCGCTCGTTGGCGAACGCCGCCACGTCCATCGCGCAGAGCCCCGTCGTCGTGGCCGGGCAGCGCGTGCCACCGCTGAAGAGCTGGGTCGACGTGATGCGCCTGCCGAACCTGCGAATGGGTTCGCCGATCGACACCAGCATCGGCGACGCCCCGATCGTCGGTGCGCTCGCCGAGGTCAACGCCGGATCGCTGTCGTCCAAGCAGTTGATCGACGCGATGGCGGTCTTGGCCATTCAGCAGAACAACGCGCGCATGGCCAACGACAGCGAGGGCACCCGGCTCAACCTGGCCAACACGTCTCCCGACATCCCGGTGCTGACCACCGAACAGCAATTCGTGTTGTTCGCGCGGACCCACCAGGGCACCCAGCTCAAGGCATCGGTGCCCGCCGACGGCACGGTGATGCTGGACTATCCGCTGCTCAACACTGCGACGTCGGCGCGCGCCGACGTCGCGGCCAAGGCCGGGCAGGTGCTCGCCGAGGCGGCGAGGTCGGACAAGGGCAAACAGATCCTGGCGGCGGCGTTCCTGCGCGACGACCAGGGTCGGCCGCTCGCCGCGAATGCCGGCGGCGTGGGCGCGGTGAAGCGGCTCGACCTCAAGGACCCGGCGCAGATCGACCGTACGTTGCGCCAGTGGCAGGTGCTCGCGGTGCCGATTCGCACCCTCGTCGTCGAGGACGTGTCGGGGTCGATGGTGGCAAAGGCCGGCTCGGGCACCCGCGCCGACCTGCTGCGCGAGGCCTCGATGTCCGGTTTGAAGATGTTCCCGAACAATGCGATGGTCGGCGGCTGGGTGTTCAGCATCGACCGCGGCGGGCCGGGCGTGGACTACACCGAGATCGCCCAGATCAGGCCGTTGGGTGCGAAGTCGGCCGATGGTCGCACTCACCGCGAGGTCCTGGCCGACGCGGTGAAGAAGGCGTTGAGCAACGTCGGTGGCGGCACCGGACTCTACGACACGACGCTCGCCGCCTTCAAGAAGGTGCAGAGCACCTATGACCCGAACTTCTCCAACTCGGTCATCATCATGACCGACGGCGAGAACGAGGACCCGAACAGCATCACCCTCGAGCAATTGCTGGCCGACCTGAAGCGGATGGAGGACCCGGCCCGACCGGTGTTGATCTTGACGATCGGCATTTCGGACAGTGCCGACAAGGAGGCGCTCCAGGCGATCGCCGAGGCCACCGGCGGCACGTCGTACATTGCGAAGACGCCGGAAGACATCCGGGCCGTGTTCGTGAATGCGATTGCCGCTCGGGTGGAGGCGGCCGGAAAGTAAAAGAAAGCAAAAGACTTCGCGTGTCGACGCGAATGGCTCCCGTAGCTCAGGGGATAGAGCACGGCTCTCCTAAAGCCGGTGTCGTAGGTTCGAATCCTACCGGGAGCACTCCGCGCGCGAGGTGTCGCCTGACTTGCGGATTCAGCGTGTCACCTGCCCGCGGATTCACGATGTCGTAGAGTCTGTATCGCGATTGCGCTGCACGTGGCGTGAACGTGTAGCAAGCTGAATGGGCACGGAATTCAATGCGTGCCATCGAGGACAAGGAGTCGCGGAGTGAAAACCGTGGAAAAGCAGTCAGGGCTCGTCGCTCTGCGTCGTCTGGCGGTCGGCATCGTTGCCGCGGCCGGCACGCTGATGCTGGTCGCGCCGCACGCATCGGCCGCGCCGCAGGATGACGCGCGCACCGCTATCGACAAGGCCGCCAGCGACGTCGCCAGCGGTGCGGCGGACAGGGGCTTCCTCAACACCGGTCTCGGTGCCAAGGAGGGTGACGTCACTTCCGTGGGCGACGGCTTCGAGCAGAAGTTCGCCGGCGGCGGGATCTACTGGTCGGAGAAGACCGGCGCGCGCGTGCTGTACGGCGCGATCAACGAGAAGTTCGGCACCGAGGGCGGCCCGACCGGCTCCCTGGGCTTCCCGAAGTCCAGCGAGGGCGTCGCGCAGTCGCTGGAGGGTGCCCGTGTCGCCGACTTCGCCGCCGCGGACGACCCGAAGATCTACTGGACCCCGTCCACCGGCGCCTGGGTCGTGCGCGGCCCGTTCGCCGCGGCACTGGGCGATGCCTCGGTCGCCGGTGCGCTCGGCCTGCCGCTCGGTGACGCCGTGGTCAACGGCGACATCGTGACGCAGCAGTTCGCCCACGGCAAGCTGACCTTCGACGCGAAGACCGGCAAGTGGATCGACCTGCCGTCGCTGCCCGGCCTCCCAGACCTCGGCGCGAAGCTCGCCGGTCTGAAGTGGCCGGCGATCAGCCTGCCGGGCTGGCCGAAGATCGGCCTGCCGGGCATGCCCAACGTGAGCATGCCCGACATCAACGCGCCGAAGGTGAACATGCCCGACATGCACACCCCGGACATGAGCGCCCCCAAGGTGAGCGGATTCAACTGGTGGTGGCTGATCCTGCCGCTGCTGATCGTCGGCGGCCTGCTGCTGCTGGGCTGGCTGTGGCGCCTGCTCACCGGCAAGGGACGCAATGATCACCACAACGTGCACCTGCACGCTCCGGATCTGAAGGCTCCGAACCTCGACGGCGCCATCGGCGCGGTCAAGGGCGCGGGCGGCAAGGTCGCCGCCGGTGCTGCCGGTGCGGCTGCGGCCGCCGGTGCGGCTGCCAGTGCCGCCGGGCGTACCGTCAAGGGCGCTGCCGAGGAAGCCGTGGACGCCGCGGAGGCGGCCGGCGGCAAGGTGCGGGGCGCGGCCGAGGGTGCGTTCGACAAGGTCAAGGGCGGCGTCGAGGAAGCGGGCGACAAGGTCGCCGGTCTGGTCGGCGACGCCACCGGCAAGGGTGGCGCAGCGGCCGCCGGTGCGGCTGCGGCCGCCGGTGCGGCCACGACATGGGTGCGCGACGGCAAGACCGTCCCGCTGCCCAAGGGCGCACACCTGCCGTTGCCCGGCAACGCGGAGCCCAAGGGCTACCCGATCAAGGGCAACGCCGATTCGGGGCTGTACCACACCCCCGCCTCGTCGGCCTACAAGGCCACGATCGCGGAGATCTGGTTCGCCACCGAGGCCGATGCCGAAGCCGGCGGCTTCAAGAAGTACCAGTAACAACGCATCACCGCTGCGGCCCGGCACCCGAGAGGGTGCCGGGCCGCAGTGCTTTCGTGGGAGCGGCAGTGCTGCGAGCGAGTGCGGCCGGGGTTGTTCTACGGTGGAGGGCGTGACTGCAGCCGAGCACACCGTCGACGTCCTGGTCATCGGCGTGGGGCCCGGGGGGCCCCGACAGATCACCCTGGAAGCGGTGGACGCACTCGCCCGCCTCGACGCGGTGATCCTGCTCGACAAGGGCGGGACCACCGCGTCGATGCGCGGGCTGCGGACCGGGCTGGTGGCGCGTTACGCGCCGCGCGCCACGGTGCTGACCGTGCCCGACCCGCCGCGGAACCGGCGACCCGCCGACTACGCCGCCGAGGTGCACAGGTGGCATGGAGCCCGCGTTGACGCGATCGCCACCGCGATCGCGTCGCTGCCCGACCATGGCACCGTCGGCTTCCTCGTGTGGGGCGACCCGTCGCTCTACGACAGCACGCTGCGGATCGTCGATGCTCTCGCCGCCCGCCCGGGATGGGCCGTGAGCATCGAGGTCGTCGCCGGGGTGACCAGCGCATCGGCGTTGACCGCGGCGCACCGGATGACGGCGAACCGGATCGGGGAGCCCGTCCACATCACCACCGGGCGGCGGTTGGCCGACACGCCGGCGGCGGTGGCCGGGAACCAGATCGTCATGCTCGACGGCTCCGAAGCCTTCCGGACCGCCGCGCGGCCCGGCGACGAGATCTACTGGGGCGGCAATCTCGGCACCGACGACGAGGTGCTCGTCGCCGGTCCGGTCGACGAGGTCGCCGACGAGATCACCGCCGCGCGCGCCGAACTCAAGCAGCGCGTCGGCTGGGTCATGGACGTCTACCTGTTGCGCTCACCGGGGCCGGGCTCACCAGACGCCGCGCAGGGCGGCTAGCACGTCGTCGGCGATCTCGGTCCGACAGATCACGAAGTCGGGCATGTAGGGGACGGGCTGGTTGTAGACGATCTCCGAGCCGTCGAGGCGGCTGCAGTGCAGGCCGGCGGCCGCGCAGACGCCGACCGGCGCGCAGTTGTCCCACTCGAACTGCCCGCCCGCGTGGACGTAGGCGTCGACGTCGCCGCGTACCACGGCCATCGCCTTGGCTCCCGCTGAACCGATCGAGATGCGTTGCAGCCCAAGTGTGTTGGCGACGTGTGCGGACTCATAGCTGCCGCCGAATCGGGAGACCGCGATCCGGCCGGTCAACGGTCCGCCGACCTCGTCGATCTCGTCGGAGCGGAACAACTCGTCGCGACCGGGGATGGCGACTGCGGCGGCGTCGGGGCGCCCGTCGATCGTCAGGGCGACGTGCACGGCCCAGTCGTCGGTGCCGTAGGAGAACTCGCTCGTGCCGTCGAGGGGGTCGATGATCCAGACCCGGCGCGCGCTCGACCGGTCGCCGACATCCTCGGCCTCCTCCGACAGCACCGCGTCGTGCGGCCGACGCCGGCGCAGCGCGCTACCGATCCACGCCTGCGCGAGCTGGTCGCCGGCATCGCCGATCAGCGGCCGGTCGAGCAGCCCGCCGTGCCGGACCCCGAGCAGGATCCGCCCGGCGCCCTGCGCGATCCGGGCGGCCAACTCGCCATCGGTCAGTCCGGAAGTCGGTGTAGCACTCACCCTCCCACTAGAGCACACTGGGGCGCGGGTGATGTGGTCGAGCCGAGTGAGGAGGTGGGCGGTGCCCGAGTTGCCCGAGGTCGCCGCGATCGCGGACTTCCTCGACGAGCGGATGGCGGGGCTGCCGATCCGGCGGATCGATGTCGCCTCGCTCTCCGTGCTCAAGACTGCGGCTCCGCCGTATTCGGATCTGATCGGGCGCACCGTCGGGTCGGTCGGGCGGATCGGCAAGTACCTGGTCGTCACGGCGGCCGCCGGTCCCGATGAGCAGGACCGCCACCTGGTGATCCACCTGTCACGGGCGGGCTGGGTCCGCTGGAGCGAGAACCTGTCGCCGCACCCGCCCCGCCCCGGCGGCAAGGGGCCGATCGCGTTGCGGGTGCACTGCGGGCTGCCCGGCGAGGGGTTCGACGTGACCGAGGCGGGGACGCAGAAGCGGTTGGCGGTGTGGGTGGTGGCCGATCCCTACGACGTCGCCCCGATCGCCGGTCTGGGGCCCGACGCACTGTCGTGCACCCGCGCCGAGCTCGCGGCGGTGCTGGCCGGGAGCACCGCACGGATCAAGAACCTGTTGACCGATCAGCGCGCGCTGGCCGGGATCGGCAACGCCTATTCCGACGAGATCCTGCACCGCGCGCGTCTCTCGCCCTTCGCCACGGCCAAATCTCTCTCCGACGAGCAGGCCACGGCCCTGCACGGGGCGATCGGCGAGGTGTTGCGCGACGCGCGCGAGCGCCTCGACGGACCGGGCGGGGTGTCGATGATGAAGGCGGAGAAGCGCTCCGGGCTCGCGGTGCACGCCCGAACCGGGCTGCCCTGCCCCGTGTGCGGGGACACCGTCGCCGAGGTCTCCTTCGCCGAGCGGTCGTTCCAGTACTGCCCGACCTGTCAGACGGGCGGGAAGAAGCTGGCCGACCGGCGGATGTCGCGACTGCTCAAGTGAGCCGCCGGCCGGGGCAATAGGCTGGTCGGCGTGACTACTCGCGACAAGATACTGATCACCGGCGCCAGTTCCGGACTGGGCGAGGGCATGGCACGCGCGTTTGCCGAAAAGGGACGCGCGCTGGCGCTGTGCGCGCGGCGCGTCGACCGGTTGACGGCGTTGGCCCAGGAGTTGCGCGGACAGGCCGACCAGGTGGCGGTGGCTGCCCTCGACGTCACCGAGTTCGACACCGTGCCGACGGTCTTCGGGGCCCTGCGCGACGAACTCGGCGGTTTGAACCGGGTGATCGTCAACGCGGGGTCGGGCAAGGGCGCGCCGATCGGGACGGGCAAGGCCCACGCGAACCTGGAGACGGTGCAGACGAACCTGACCGGTGCGCTCGCCCAAGCGGAGGCGGCACTGGAGATCTTCCGGGAGCAGGGGTTCGGGCACCTGGTGCTGATCAGCTCGGTCAGCGCCAACCGCGGGCTGCCCAAGGCCCAAGCCGCCTACTCCGCGTCGAAGGCGGGCCTCACCGCGCTCGGGCAGGGGTTGCAGGCGGAGTTCGCCGGGTCGCCGATCACGGTGACGGTGATCGAGCCGGGCTACATCGAGACCGACATCAACCGAGGCGTGAAGACGCGTCTGATGGCCTCCACCGAGGCCGGGGTGGCGGCGATGGTGGCGGCCATCGAGGCGGAGAAGGCACATGCGGCGGTGCCGCGCTGGCCGTGGGAGCCGCTGGCCGCGGCGATGCGCCACCTGCCCGAGCCGGTGTCGCGCCGCCTGGTGTGAGGCCTATCGGGTCGGGCTGGGCGGCGGCTTCCCGTCGGCGGTCCAGACGATCGGGTGTGCCTTGAAGTCGAGTGCCGGGTCGTTGGCGGTGTTGGCCCAGTAGATCGCCGCGCGGGCTTGCTGGCCTTTGTCGACGACGGTGATGAGGCAAGTCGCATACGATTCGCCGCGCTTCATCAGACGCGGGGGAGTGCGGGTGACGCAGGCGGGGACCTCCGCGGTCGAGCGCACCGTGAGCGCGGGAACCACCCCGTCGGCGCTGCCGGCGAAGCCGATGATGTCGGGGGCCGGGGAGGGTTCGGGGGCAAGCGACATCACCGTCAGGTAGAGCAGGAAGCCGGTGCCGTCCCGGGTGAAGGAATCGGGCAGGCGTCCGGCCCGGCGCAGGCCGGTGACGGTGTAGGCCGCGAGCTGGCCGGGGTGGAACGTGGAGGCAGGTAGCAGTGCGGGGGCGCCGAAGGCGAGGCGCTGACCGGGCGGGGTGCGGGTCGAGACTTCGGCGGGCACGGCGATCGACGCCGACGTCGGAACCTCGGGGCCGGGCTGATCGGGGTCCTCGGCCCCGCAGCCGGCCGTCGCGGCCAGTGCAGCCGTGAGGACCAGCGCGAGGAATGCGCGGCGGGGGCGGTGGGGGCGGCTCACGACTGGACCCTCCGGCCCGACTGTGCGCGGTACCAGGCGACGAGTGCATCGGTGGACGAGTCGCCCAGCGGCGCCGGCGGAGCGTCGGCGGTGATCGAGTCCAGCAGGGTCAGCGCCTGCTTCTTGCCGAGTTCGACGCCCCACTGGTCGAAGGAGTCGATTCCCCAGATCGCGCCCTCGACGAACACCTGGTGTTCGTAGAGCGCGATGAGTTGGCCGAGCGCCCCCGGGCTCAGCTGCGGGGCGAAGATCGCCGTCGACGGCCGGTTGCCGGGCATGACCTTGTGCGCGACCAGTTCCGGGGGCACGCCCTCGGCGGCGATGTCCTCGGCGGTCTTCCCGAAGGCCAGCACCTGGGTCTGGGCCAGGAAGTTGCTGATCAACAGGTCGTGCATCGAGGTGCCGTCCTCGGTCGTCACGTCGCGGAACGGCCGGGCGAAGGCGATGAAGTCGGCCGGGATCATTCGCGTGCCCTGGTGCAAGAGCTGGAAGAAGGCGTGCTGCCCGTTCGTGCCGGGCTCGCCCCACCAGACCTGGCCGGTGTCGCAGGAGACGTGCTGCCCGGCGCGGGTCACCGACTTGCCGTTGGACTCCATCGCCAATTGCTGGAGGTAGGCGGTGAAGCGGGCGAGATCATTCGAATACGGCAGGACGGCCCGGTTGCCGGCGTCGAAGAAATTGTCGTACCAGACGGCGATCAGGGCCAACAGCACCGGCGCGTTGCGCTCGAGCGGGGCGGTGGCGAAGTGCTCGTCGATCGCGCGGAACCCGGCGAGGAATTCGGTGAAGTACGTCTTGCCGATCGCGAGCATCACCGACAGGCCGATCGCGGAGTCCACCGAGTAGCGACCGCCGACCCAGTCCCAGAACTCGAACATGTTCGCCGGGTCGATACCGAAGTCGCCGACCGCCGCGGTGTTGCAGCTGACCGCGACGAAATGGTGCCCGACGGCCTGCTCGTCACCGAGCTGGTCGACCAGCCAGCGGCGCGCGATGCGGGCGTTCGACAGGGTCTCCAGGGTGGTGAAGGTTTTCGAGGAGACGATGAACAGGGTCGTCGCGGGATCCACGGCGTCGAGGGTGGCGAGGATGTCGGCGGGGTCCACGTTGGAGACGAACCGGGTTCGCGGACCGTCGTGGTAGTCGCGCAGCGCCGTGCACACCATCGCCGGGCCCAGGTCCGAGCCGCCGATCCCGATATTCACGACGTCGGTGATGGCCTGCCCGGTGAACCCGCGCCACTGCCCGGAGCGGACGTCGTCGGTGAACCGGCCCATCGCGTCGAGGACCCGGTGGACATCGGCGACGACGTCGTGGCCGTCAACGGTGAGTTCGGCGTCCGCGGGCAGGCGCAGCGCGGTGTGGAGGACTGCGCGGTCCTCGGAGGCGTTGATGTGCTCGCCGGCGAGCATCGCGTCGCGGCGCTCCTCGACGCCGGCCTCGCGCGCCAGGCTCAGCAGCAACTCCACCGTCTCACGCGTGATGCGGTTCTTGGAGTAGTCGATGTACAGATCACCGGCGGTGACCACCAGTTCGCGGCCGCGCGCGGGGTCGAGGGCGAAGATCTCGCGCAAGCTGGTGGCGTACACGTGCGGCTGATGCGCCGCGAGCGCGTGCCAGGACTCCGTGGTGGTCACATCGTCGCTCATGGGTCCACCCTAGGGGGTCGGCCGAACGGGCACCGGGTCAGCGCCCCAACGGGCCGCGACCGAGGCGCAGCAGCAGCATGGCCAACGTGTGGCCCTCCTGGCCGAGTTCGGCGAACCGGTCGAGGACCTTGACCTCGCGGCTGTGGACCAGGCGGGGCCCGCCCGTGGCCATCCGAGCCGCGCCGATCTTCTTCGACACCGCCGACCGGCGCTTGATCGCGGCGAGGATCACCGCGTCGAGGCGGTCGATCTCGCCGCGCAGGACCTCGATGTCGTCGGGGAGGCCGGCGACGTCGTCGGACAGGTCGTGGGCCGCCGGGTCGAAAGGCTGCGATTGGTCACTCACCCCGCCGATCTTGCCACGTACAGTTCAGGGCGTGGTCGGTCATCCCGCGCGAGTCGCACTAGTCCTGATCGGCGCCTATGTCGCGGTGCGCATCGCGTTGGTCGCCACCGGCGGCTTCTATTGGGACGACCTGATCCTCATCGGGCGCGCATCGACCCACAACGTCTTCGGCTGGGAGTACCTCGCCCACAACCACGACGGCCACTTCATGCCGGGCGCCTTCTTCCTCGCCGGCCTTGCGACGCTGGTCGCGCCGACCCAGTGGTGGCCCGCCGCGGTGGTGCTCGTGGTGCTGGCGGTGGCGGTGGCGGTGGCGGTGTGGCGGATGATCCGGATCCTGTCCGGCCCGCCGAGCTGGGGATCGGTGCTGGTCCTCGCGTTCTTCCTGTTCACGCCCATGACGGTGCCGTCCTACGTGTGGTGGGCGGCCGGGCTCAACTCCCTGCCGATGCAGTTCGCGATGGCCTGGTTGATCGGCGACGCGGTCCTGCTGTGCCGGGGCGCGGTGCCCGTGCGGGTGGCCGTCGTGCGCAGCGCGGTCGTGTACCTCGTCGCGCTCGCCAGCTTCGAGAAGGCGCTCTACGTCCTGCCGGTGGTGTTCGCGGCGACGGTGCTGTGGTGCCGGTTCGGTGCCGCCGTCGACCGGGGGTCGTCGACCGTCCCGGGCCCGATCGCGGCCGCCTTTGTCGGCGCACGGCCGCTGTGGCAGGTGCTCGCACCGATCACCGTCGGGTGGACCGTCGTGTTCCTGTCGGTCACCGGCGGGCAGGGCGCGGCCGGGCAGCACAGCATCGGTGCGGCGCTGCACCTGACCTGGCGCACGATCAACAACGCGGTGGTCCCCTCGCTGGTGGGCGGGCCGTGGACCTGGGATCGCTGGATCCCCAGCCCGCCGATGGGGTTCGCGCCGGTCTGGCAGATCCTTGCCGGGTGGGTGCTGCTCGCCGTCGTCGTCGGCCTGATCCTGGTGCTGCGCTCAGGCGCGTGGCCGGTCATCGCGGCCGCGGCCGCCTATGTGGTCCTCGCGCAGGTGCCGGTCATGTGGAACCGCTCGAGTGCCAACACTGCGCTGGAGTTGGCGCAGACCATGCGCTACCTGCCCGACGCGGCACTGGTGATGACGGCGGCGCTGGCCCTCGTGCTGGCCTGCCCGGCCGCGGAGGGTCGCCGGTGGGCCGCGCTGCGGCCGGCGGCCGTCACCGGGGTCGCCGCACTCCTCGCCGCGTCGGGCTGGGGGACGTGGAACTTCGCGCAGTCGTGGCGCAACAACCCGACGCCGGACTACCTGCACACCGCGCGCTCCGCGCTGCACACCGATCCGGGCCGGGTGATGTTCGACCAGGCGCTCCCGCTGGAGGTGCTGACCCCGGTCGCCTACCCGGAGAATCAGATCAGCCATGTATTCGGCCGCATCCGACCGAGGGTGCGGTTCGGGACGGTGACCGACGACCTGAAGGTGCTCGACCAGCGCGGCCGCCTCGTTCCGGGCGGGGTGACGCCGGCCCGGTCCTTCGCGGCCGGCTCGGGCAGCTGTGCCGACCCGGAGGTGCGGAGCGTGACCCGCGTGCCGCTGTCCGGGCCCCTGCTGGACTGGCGCTGGACGATCGCGCTGAGCTATTGCGCCAACCGGGACGGGCGGTTGTCGGTGCAGTTGGCCGGCGGGCCCCCGGTGGCCGTGCAGGTGCGCGCGGGGCTGCACGCCGTCTACGTGCAGACCACCGGGCGCGGCACGGCGATCACACTGCGGCCACTGACCCCGGGCCTCGCGGTGCACACCGGGGAGGGGCGGGTCGGCGAGGTTGCGGAGGCAGCCCTGCTGAAGTAGCGGTTCGGTGGGGTGTCCGAGCACCCCGGTAGCCTGGACGGCGAGATGAGTGCTGAGGAACTGCTGCGCGGACTGAACCCACAGCAACGCGAGGCGGTGGTGCACACCGGTTCCCCGTTGCTGATCGTTGCCGGCGCCGGGTCGGGGAAGACGGCGGTGCTCACCCGGCGCATCGCGCATCTGCTCGCCGAGCGCGACGTCGCACCGGGGCAGATCCTGGCGATCACGTTCACCAACAAGGCCGCCGCCGAGATGCGCGAGCGCGTCATCGGCCTGGTCGGGGGGCGCGGCAGCGCGATGTGGGTGTCGACCTTCCACTCGATGTGCGTCCGGATCCTGCGTGCCCAGTCGGGCCTTCTCGGCGCGCCGATGAACTCGAACTTCTCGATCTACGACGCCGACGACTCGCGGCGGCTGCTGTCGATGATCATCGGCGACCTCGGCCTCGATCCGAAGAGGTATTCGGCACGCGGCCTGGGGGTGCTCATCTCCAACTTCAAGAACGAACTCGTCACGCCGGCGGCGGCCACCGCCGCCGTGGCCACGGCTGACGGTTCGACCGATGCCGGGGAGTCCGCGGATGCGATCGTGGCGCAGGTCTACGACCTGTATCAGCGGCGCCTGCGGGCGGCCAACGCCTTCGACTTCGACGACCTGATCGGCGAGACGGTCGCGCTGCTGGCGCGCCATCCCGACGTCGCGCAGTATTACCGCCGCCGGTTCCGCCACATCCTCGTCGACGAGTACCAGGACACCAACCACGCCCAGTACATCCTGATCCGGGAGCTGGCCGGCGGCGATGCCGACGGGGGTCCGCCGCCGGCCGAGCTGTGCGTCGTGGGTGACGCCGACCAGTCGATCTACGCCTTCCGTGGAGCCACGATCCGCAACATCGAGGAGTTCGAGCGCGACTTCCCCGATGCGCGCGCCATCCTGCTCGAACAGAACTACCGGTCCACCCAGACGATCCTGTCGGCGGCCAACGCGGTGATCGCACAGAATCCGAATCGGCGCGACAAGCGGTTGTGGACCGATGTCGGCGACGGGGAGCTCATCGTCGGCTATGTCGCCGATTCCGATCGTGACGAGGCGGCCTTCATCGCCGGTGAGATCGATGCGCTGACCGACTACTCGATCGGCGGCTCGGCCAGCCGTGCCTACTCCGACATCGCCGTCTTCTACCGGACCAATACCGGGTCGCGCGCGGTGGAAGAGGTATTCGTGCGCCACGGGATCCCGTACAAGGTCGTCGGCGGCACGAAGTTCTACGAGCGCAAGGAGGTGCGCGACATCATCGCCTACCTGCGCACCGTGGCCAACCCGGACGACACGGTGAGTCTGCGCCGCATCCTCAACACCCCGCGGCGCGGGATCGGTGACCGGGCGCAGGCGTGCGTCGCGGTGCACGCGGAGAACCGAGGGATCGGCTTCTACCAGGCGCTGCTGGAGGCGGCGCAGGGCACCGTGCCGTTGCTGAACACGCGCGCGGCCAACCAGATCGGCGGATTCGTCGAATTGATCGAGGGCCTGCGCCGCGAGTTCCTCGCCGCCTTCGGCACCGCGGGTGACGCCGACGCGGTGACCATCGATGCGACCGCCGAGGGGGGCGACGTCGGGGAGTTGGTGGCCGCCATCGTCGACCGCACCGGGTATCGGGCCGAACTCGAGGCATCGCGCGACCCGCAGGACGGCGCCCGGCTCGACAACCTCAACGAACTGGTCGCCGTTGGCCGCGACTTCAGCGCGGTGGCCGCAGAAGGGGTGGCCGCAGAAGGGGTGGCCGCAGAAGGGGTGGTCAGAGAAGGGCTGGCCGGGGCGGAGTTGGACGTCGAGGGCGAGCCGGAGCCGGGATCACTGGCGGCCTTTTTGGAGCGGGTGGCGCTGGTGGCCGACGCCGACCAGGTCCCCGATTCCGACGCCGGGGTCGTCACGCTGATGACGCTGCACACCGCGAAGGGGCTGGAGTTCCCCGTCGTGTTCGTCACCGGCTGGGAGGACGGGCACTTCCCGCACATGCGCTCACTCGGCGACCCGGCCGAGTTGAGCGAGGAGCGCCGGCTCGCCTACGTCGGCATTACCCGGGCCAAGGAGCTGTTGTACGTCACCCGGGCCCTCTCACGGGCGTCCTGGGGGCAACCGGTGTCCAATCCGGAGTCCCGCTTCCTGGCCGAGATCCCCGGGCACCTCCTGCAGTGGCGGCGCACCGAGCCGCGCCGCTCTGCGTCGCGCCACCGGGTGTCGGGAGCGTTCGGCTTCGACGCCGGCGGTGGCCGCGACTCGTTCGGTTCGCGGGGCCGCGAGTCCTACGGCGAGCCGACCCGCAGCCGCAACCCCGCCGTGCACTACGACATCGGGGAGCGGATGAACCACCCCAAGTACGGGTTGGGCAAGGCCGTGGCCAAGGAGGGGAGCGGTCCGACCGAGCGCATCGTCTTCGACTTCGGCGGCAGTATCGGCCGGATGACGTTCATGACCCTGGGCGGGTTGCCCGGCGAGAAGTTGTGACGGCGCGCTCCGGACGGCGAGTCACGGCGAGTGGGCCTCGAGGGCCCGCGGGAACAGCTCAGCCGGTGTAGGCCGAGAGGTGCACGCCGTGCTGCGCGAGCCAGGGCATCGGGTCGATCTTCGTGGTGCCGTTCTTCCAGACCTCGAAGTGCACGTGCGGCCCGAAGGAGAAGCCCTCGTTGCCGACCAGGGCGATCACGTCGCCCGCGGTGACGTGCTGGCCCTTCTGGACCAGGACGCCCGAGGAGGACATGTGGCCGTACATGGTGACGGTGCCGTCGGCGGCGCGAACCTGGACCCAGTTGCCGTACCCCGAGGCCGGGCCCGCCGCGATCACCGTGCCGTCGTGGGCGGCGTGGATCGGCGTTCCCAGCGGGGCGGCGAGGTCGAGACCGCCGTGGAAGGAGCCCCAACGGGACCCGAAGGAGGAGGTGAAGGTGTACGCGCCCAGCGGGATCGGCGAGGTGAACAGCGGTCGGCGCTTGAGGTTCTCGCGCGCGGATTCCGCGGCAGCGATCGCCGTGCCCTGGTTGAGCCCACGGGTGAAGGCCGTCATATCGGCTTCGGTGGTCCCGGCGACGACGCCCGGCCCCTGGTCGGGGGTGCCGTCGGAGGCGGTGGCGGTGGTCGCGGTGGTATCGGTGGCGGCCGCCTGTGCCGCGGCGGCGACGGCGGCACCGGCGGCGAGGGCGACGAGTGCCGCACGGCCGCCCTTCAGGGTCGTCGGCGGGGCGCTGATCCGGTGCTTGCCGGATTTGCCGGACTTGGCAGGCTTGCGAGCGGGCTGCGACACCCGGCGCTTGAACGGCAGCTCCTCGAAGTCCACGGAGTCGACGAACTCGCTCTCCGGGATGGCGATGTCCTGGGTGATCTCCGAGGTGGACACGGTCCCCGGGTCGAGGCTGCGAGCGCTGCGGATCGTGCCGGTCCAGCTGGGCCGGTCGAGGCCGAGCGCGTCGAACCCGTTGTCGGTGTCGGAGGTGGTGAGGGTGGTCGCGGCACGGGCGGCCACGACGGCAGAAGCGTCGAGGGGCGCGACAAAGCGACGCCCCGCGTGTTCTACTACCCCGTTGCGTTCTTGGGCCACAATCTTGCCTGCCTAACTACCTGTTTCACACTGTCTTCGTAACCAATTCGTGACTTGGCGCCTCATCGAAGGTATCGGAGTCACGACATCAAGTCCAACAAACGGGCGGATTCGTTGGTTGAGAGTGACAATCGGCACACCCGCGCTCCCCGTGCGGGCTACCGCACGGTAATAACCTAACGTGACTGAGCGGGAGCCGGGCGTCTGCGCCGTTCGGCCGGGGTTTACAGTCCGATACATCGCCCGCGGCACATCCGACCCGCGGGCGCAGACAGGAATGGTGGATCGAATGGATCTCTTCGAATACCAGGCGAAAGAGTTGTTCGCCAAGCACGGGGTGCCCACCTCACCGGGCCGGGTCACCGACAGTGCTGCCGATGCGCGCGCGATTGCCGAGGAGATCGGCAAGCCGGTGATGGTCAAGGCCCAGGTCAAGACCGGTGGCCGAGGCAAGGCCGGTGGCGTGAAGTACGCCGCGACCGCCGATGACGCACAGCGCTACGCCGAGGACATCCTCGGCCTCGACATCAAGGGCCACATCGTCAAGAAGCTGCTGGTCGCCGAGGCCAGCGATATCGCGGAGGAGTACTACATCTCCTTCCTGCTCGACCGCGCCAACCGGACCTACCTGGCCATGTGCTCGGTCGAGGGCGGCGTGGAAATCGAGGAAGTCGCCGTCACGAGCCCCGACCGACTGGCCAAGGTGCCGGTCGACGCCGTGAAGGGCGTCGACCTGGCCACCGCGCGCTCGATCGCCGAGCAGGGCCACCTGCCCGCCGAGGTGCTCGACGCCGCCGCGGTGACCATCGCCAAGCTGTGGGAGGTCTTCGTCGCCGAAGACGCGCTGCTGGTCGAGGTGAACCCGCTGGTGCGCACCCCCGATGACCAGATCCTGGCCCTCGACGGCAAGGTGACGCTGGATGGCAACGCCGACTTCCGCCAGCCCGGCCATGCCGAGTTCGAGGACCGCGACGCCACCGATCCGCTCGAGCTCAAGGCCAAGGAGAACGACCTCAACTACGTCAAGCTCGACGGCGCGGTCGGCGTGATCGGCAACGGTGCCGGCCTGGTGATGTCGACGCTGGACGTCGTCGCCTATGCCGGGGAGGCGCACGGCGGCGTGAAGCCGGCGAACTTCCTCGACATCGGTGGCGGTGCATCGGCCGACGTCATGGCCGCCGGCCTCGACGTCATCCTGGGCGACGAGCAGGTCAAGAGCGTCTTCGTCAACGTCTTCGGCGGCATTACCTCCTGCGACGCGGTGGCCAACGGCATCGTCGGCGCACTGGACAAGCTCGGCGACGCCGCGAGCAAGCCGCTCGTGGTCCGCCTCGACGGCAACAAGGTCGACGAGGGTCGCAAGATCCTGGCCGACGCCAACCACCCGCTCGTGACCCTGGCCGAGACCATGGACGCGGGCGCCGACAAGGCCGCCGAACTGGCGAGCAAGTAGGAGACGCGGACATGTCGATCTATCTGAACAAGGACAACAAGGTCATCGTCCAGGGCATCACCGGCGGCGAGGGGACCAAGCACACCGCGCTGATGCTCAAGGCGGGCACCAACGTCGTCGGCGGCGTCAACGCGCGCAAGGCCGGCACCACGGTCAGCCACGTCGACGCCGACGGCAACGCCGTGGAGCTCCCGGTCTTCGCGACCGTCGCCGAGGCGATGGAGAAGACCGGCGCGGACACCTCGATCGCCTTCGTGCCGCCGGCGTTCTCCAAGGACGCGCTCATCGAGGCCATCGACGCGGAGATCCCGCTGCTGGTCGTCATCACCGAGGGCATCCCGGTGCAGGACTCGGCCTATGTGTGGGCCTACAACGTCGACAAGGGCGCCAAGACCCGCATCATCGGCCCGAACTGCCCGGGCATCATCACCCCCGGTGAGGCGCTCGTCGGCATCACGCCGAACAACATCACCGGGAAGGGGCCGATCGGCCTGGTGTCCAAGTCCGGCACGTTGACCTACCAGATGATGTACGAGCTGCGCGACCTCGGCTTCTCGACGGCCATCGGCATCGGTGGCGACCCGGTCATCGGCACCACCCATATCGACGCCATCGAGGCCTTCGAGAAGGATCCCGAGACCAAGCTCATCGTCATGATCGGTGAGATCGGTGGTGACGCCGAGGAGCGGGCGGCCGACTACATCAAGGCCAACGTGACCAAGCCGGTCGTCGGCTACGTCGCCGGTTTCACCGCGCCGGAGGGCAAGACCATGGGCCACGCCGGCGCCATCGTGTCCGGCAGCTCGGGCACCGCGCAGGCGAAGAAGGAAGCCCTCGAGGCGGCCGGGGTCAAGGTCGGCAAGACGCCGAGCGAGACCGCCAAGCTCGCGCGCGAGCTGTTCAAGAACCTCTGAGGGGTCGGCCGGCTCGGGCATACTGAGGCGATGGCCGGTCTCCTCGATGCCGTGCGCGCGGCGGTCCGCGGCGCCGCGCGCACGGTGGTCCACGCCGTGCTCGACGACGTCTTCGCCTATCTCGCCGGTGCCGATCTGACCGGGGTCCTCACCTCGGCGATCGACCTCGACCGGGTGCTCGCTTCGATTGATCTCGACGCGGTCTTGGCGCGGCTGGACCTCGATGCCGTGCTTGCGCGGGTCGATCTCGACCGCTTGTTGGCGAGCGTCGATCTCAATGCGCTCTTGGCGGACGTGGACCTGAACCGGTTGTTGGCCGGGGTCGACGTCGACGCGGTGCTCGATCGGACCGATCTGGTCGGGGTGGCGGAGAAGGTGGTCGACGGGGTCGACCTGAACTCGATCGTCCGCGAGGCCTCGGCAACGGTGTCGACCGAGGTGATCAGCGACGTCCGCAGCGGCTCGGAGCGCGCGGACGACGGTGTGGAGCAGTTTGTGAACCGGGTGCTGCGCCGGGGCGGCCGATGAGCGGGGAGCCCCCGCGCGTTGCGGGCGTGGTGAGCCGATCGATCGCCGGGGTGATCGATGTGACCGTGGCGGCAGGGATCCTCGTCGGCGGCTATCTCGCGTTGAGTTTCTTGATGTTCGTCGTCGACCTGCGCCGGATCGATGTGGAGCGGCTGCAGTGGTGGTTCACGACCACGAGCTACGTCGTAGTGCTCGTCGGCTACCTGTTCGCCTGCTGGGCGACGTCGGGGCGCACCATCGGGTGCGTGGCGATGGGGCTGCGCGTGACCAGCGGTACCGGCGGCCGGTTGAACCCCGTGTCTGCGCTGGTGCGGGCCTGGTTGTGCGCGCTGTTCCCCGCCGGATTGGCCTGGGTGGCGCTGTCGCCGACGCGGCGCTCGGTGCAGGACGTCCTGCTGCGCAGTCGCGTCGTCTACACCCACGTCGCCCCGGTCCCCGAGGTTTCCGGCGCGGGGCCGCACCGTTCTTGAGAGGGTGGGGCCATGGCCCACATCCTCGCTCTGAATCCCGATGAACTCCTCACCACCACGCGCTCGGTGCGCAAGCGGCTGGATCTGGCACGTCCGGTGCCGCGCGAAGTCGTGCGCGAGGCCCTCGAGGTGGCGCTGCAGGCACCCAGTGGCGGCAATGCCCAGAGTTGGCACTGGATCGTCGTCGACGACCCGGCGAAGAAGCTGGGAATCGCGCGGGCGTACCGGAAAGCCTTCGCACCGTACATCGCCGCGCAGCACCGCACCGATGCGACCGGCGAGCGCGTCGCGTCGAGCGCCCGGTATTTGGCCGAAGTCATGGAAGAGGTCCCGATCCTGGTCATCGGTGCCATCTACGTCGGTGAACAGGGGCTGCCCGCGGGCAACCAGGCCGGGGTTTGGGGCTCGCTGCTGCCAGCCGCGTGGAGTCTGCAGTTGGCGCTGCGCGCCCGCGGCCTCGGGTCGGCCTGGACCACTCTGCACCTGGAGTACGAGGCCGAGGTCGCGCAGCTCCTGGGTATTCCCGAGGGCGTCGCCCAGGGCGTCTTGCTCCCCGTTGCCTACTACACCGGTAACGGATTCTCCCCGGCTCCGCGCCGCCCCCTCGACGAGGTGCTGCACATCAACGGGTGGTGAGTCGGCATTGTCGACCTACGATGAGCCCATGTCCGGTTCCCCGCTCGACGCTCCGACCACCTCGCGCGGCCGTGCCAAAGCGGCGCGGCGTGCGGAGATCCTCGCCGCAGCTGCCCGGCTGATGGCCGGCGGCGGCTTCGCCGCGGTCCGCCTCGAGGACATCGGCGCCGCCGTGGGCATCAGTGGCCCGGCGATGTACCGGCACTTCTCCTCCAAGTCCGATCTGCTCGACCAGATGCTCGTCGAGATCAGTGAGCGGCTGCTCGCCGGTGGGGAAGGGGCGATCGCCGCGGGCGGGTCCGATGCCGAGGTGCTCGAGCGGCTCATCGACGTGCACATCGAGGTCCTGGTCACCAAGCCGGACCTCATCACCGTGCAGGACCGCAACCTGAACCTGTTGTCGGAGCGGGCGCGCCACGCGGTGCGGTCGCTACAGCGGCGCTACGTCGAGCGCTGGGTCGACGTCCTCGTCGACGAGGACCCGCAGCCGCGCGACCAGGCGCGGGTCCGGGTACACGCCGTCTTCGGCCTGCTCAACTCCTCGCCCCGGTTGCCCGCCTATCCCGCCGACCAGCTCCGGGCGCTGCTGACGGCGATGGCGTGGAGCGCGCTGCACGCAGGTGTCTCGACCCGACGATGATGAGGCATGCGGCGGTGGGATCGGCCATACGCTGGACAGCGCCGGGGGTGCTCACGTATCGTCAGACTCAGTTAATCGCTACTAACTGAAGGCGGCGTGATGGCGGACTCATCCGCGCAGGAACACCGGGCCAACGTCGCGATGCTCGCCGACCGGTTGCGGGTCGCCGCGAACGGTGGCGGGGAGAAGGCCCGGGAGCGACACCTCTCACGCGGGAAGCTCCTCGCGCGTGACCGGATCGACGCGCTCCTCGACGTCGGCTCGCCCTTCCTCGAAATCGCACCGTTGGCCGCGTACGGCATGTACGACGACAAGGCGCCGAGCGCCGGGGTGGTGGCCGGGATCGGGCGCATCCACGGCCGTGAGTGCATGATCGTTGCCAACGATGCGACCGTCTCCGGCGGCACCTATTACCCGGTGACCGTCAAGAAGCATCTGCGCGCCCAGGAGATCGCCGCGGCCAACCGGCTGCCCTGCCTCTACCTCGTCGACTCCGGCGGCGCCATGCTGCTGCAGCAGGACGAGGTCTTCCCCGACCGAGACCACTTCGGCCGCATCTTCTTCAACCAGGCGACGATGAGCGCCGCCGGCATCCCGCAGCTCGCCGCGGTCCTGGGATCCTCCACAGCCGGCGGTGCCTACGTTCCCGCGATGAGCGACGAGAACGTCATCGTCGCCGACCAGGGCACGATCTTCCTCGCCGGGCCGCCGCTGGTGAAGGCGGCGACGGGCGAGGACGTGACGGCCGAAGACCTCGGCGGCGGGGCGATGCACTCATCGGTCTCCGGGGTCACCGACCACCTCGTCGACAATGACGAACAGGCACTCGCGAAGCTGCGCGCCATCGTCGCTACCCTCGGCCCGCGCGACGCTGCGCAGTGGGAGACCGTGCCCACCCGGGTGCCGCAGCGCGCGCAGACCGACCTCTACGACGTGGTGCCGACCGACCCCCGCATCCCCTACGACGTCCGCGAGGTCATCGAGATCCTCTCCGACGACGGGGAGTACACCGAGTTCAAGGCGGCCTACGGCACGTCGCTGGTCACCGCGTTCGCCCGCGTCCACGGCCACCCGGTCGGTTTCGTCGCCAACAACGGCGTGCTCTTCTCCGAGTCGGCGCTCAAGGGGGCCCACTTCATCGAGTTGTGCGACCGTCGCCGCATCCCGCTGGTCTTCCTCCAGAACATCACCGGCTTCATGGTCGGCCGCGCCTACGAGGAAGGCGGCATCGCGAAGAACGGGGCCAAGATGGTCACCGCCGTCGCCTGCGCCCGCGTCCCCAAGCTGACCGTGATGATCGGCGGATCCTTCGGGGCCGGCAACTACTCGATGTGCGGCCGGGCCTATTCGCCGCGCTTCCTGTGGTGCTGGCCCAACGCCCGGATCTCGGTGATGGGCGGACCGCAGGCCGCGGACACCCTGGCGACCGTTAGGCGCAACCAGATAGCGCGGTCGGGGGCGGACTGGCCGGCCGAGGAGGAGGCCGCCTTCAAACAACCGATCCACGAGCAATTCGCGCGTCAGTCGGATGCGTACTACTCCACGGCTCGGTTGTGGGACGACGGGATCATCGATCCCGCCGATACCCGTACCGTGCTCGGGCTGGCGTTGGAGGCGTGCCGCTACGCGCCGCTGGCCGACGTCAACAACGGCGTCTTCCGGATGTGAGGCAGCAAATGATCCGCAGAATCCTGGTGGCAAACCGCGGCGAGATCGCTTGCCGCGTCATCGACACCGTGCACCGCATGGGCCTCTCCTCGATCGCCGTCTATTCCGACGCCGACGCGAACGCCCCGCACGTGCGCGCAGCCGACACCGCGGTGCGGCTGGGCCCGGCGCCGGCGGCGCAGAGCTACCTCGACATCAGCGCGGTGGTCGCCGCAGCCCAGGCGACCGATGCGCACGCCGTGCACCCCGGCTACGGCTTCCTCTCGGAGAACGCCGACTTCGCCGCGGCGCTCGCCGCCGCGGGGATCGTCTTCATCGGGCCCCCGGTCGCCGCCATCGCGACGATGGGCGACAAGATCACCGCCCGCGCCGCGGTCGAGCAGCGCGGCGTACCGGTCGTTCCCGGGCTGTCGCGGCCCGGGCTGACCGACGACGAGTTGATTGCCGCCGCACCCGGGATCGGGTTCCCCGTGCTGATCAAACCGAGCGCCGGCGGCGGGGGCAAGGGGATGCACCGCGTCGACGACCCGACCGCATTGGCGGCCGCGCTGGTGACCGCCCGACGGGAGGCGGCGGCCGCATTCGGCGACGACGCCCTGTTCCTCGAGCACTTCGTCGACACGCCCCGTCACATCGAAGTGCAGGTCTTGGCCGACAACCATGGCGCGGTGATCCACCTCGGGGAGCGCGAGTGCTCGTTGCAGCGCCGCCACCAGAAGGTCGTCGAGGAGGCGCCCTCGGTGCTGCTCGACGAGGCCACCCGGTCGCGCATCGGCGCTGCCGCCTGCGATGCCGCCCGCAGCGTCGGCTACACCGGCGCCGGCACGGTCGAGTTCATCGTGTCCGCGCACCGCCCCGACGAGTTCTTCTTCATGGAGATGAACACCCGGCTGCAGGTCGAACACCCGGTCACCGAACTGGTCACCGGCATCGACCTCGTCGAACAGCAGATCCGCATCGCGCGCGGGGAGGCGCTGGGGATCACCCAGGACCAGGTCGTGCTGCGCGGGCACGCGATCGAGGCGCGGGTTTACGCCGAGGACCCGGCACACGGATTCCTCCCGACCGGCGGCACCGTCGCCGCGTTGTCCTGGCCCATGCCGGTGACCGGGGTGCGGATCGATTCCGGCATCGAGCCCGGCTCGGTGATCGGGTCGCACTATGACCCGATGCTGGCCAAGGTGATCTGCCATGGCGCGGACCGCGCCGAGGCGCTCGACCGGCTCGACGAGGCGCTGGCCGACACCGTCCTGATCGGCGTCGGCACGAACATCGGCTTCTGCCGCCACGTGCTGGCCCATCCCCGGGTCCGCGCCGGCGCGTTGGACACCGGCCTGCTCGACCAGATCGCGCAGGACTATGCCGAGCCGGAGCCGACGCCACCGGCGCTGATCGCCGCAGCTCTGGGCACCCTCGACTTGGGTTGGGGCGACGACCTGTGGAGCAGCGCCATCGCCTTCCGGGTGGGCGCGCCGTCGCCGATCGTGGCCCGACTGGTCTGGGACGATCGGAGCTACACGGTGACGGCCCTGGTCACCGCCGCCGACCCGACGAGGCTGCGCGGGCGGACCGCGATCACCGACGGAACCGGGCAACAGCTCTGGAGCGGCGAATCGGTACTCGAGCCGGGTCGGCGGCGCACGACGGTGCGCTGCGACGGCGCCGTCTCGCAGTGGCTGGTCCGGCAGGTCGGGGCACAGCGCTGGGTGTCCGGCGAACAGGGCACCTGGGTGATGACCCTCGCGCACACCCTCGCATCCGCCGAGGGCGCGCACACCGCCGGCGAGGTGCGCAGTCCGATGCCCGGCACCGTCGTCGCGGTGCCCGGCGACGATGGCGCCCGGGTCGAGGCCGGCGATCCGCTGGTCGTCGTCGAAGCGATGAAGATGGAACACACGTTGCGCGCGCCGCGCGCGGGAACCGCGTCGATCACCGTGGCCGGCGGCGAGAAGGTCTCCGCCCACCAGGTGCTCGCCCATGTCGAGGAGGACTGACGATGGAATTGACCCAGGAGTACGCCGACCTGATCGCAAGCGTGCGCGACTTCACCGAGCAGGTGGTCGCGCCGGTGTCTTACGAGCACGATCGGGGAAAGACCTTCCCCTACGAGGTCATCGCCCAGATGGGGGCGATGGGTCTGTTCGGGCTGCCCTTTCCCGAGGAGCACGGCGGGATGGGCGGCGACTACTTCGCCCTCGCCCTCGCGCTCGAGGAACTGGCCAAGGCCGATCAGTCGGTGGCCATCACGCTCGAAGCAGGTGTCGGGCTCGGCGCGATGCCGATCTATCGGTTCGGCACCGCCGAGCAACAGCAGAAGTGGCTGCCCGATCTGCTGGCCGGCGACCGGCTGGCCGGCTTCGGGTTGACCGAGCCGGGGGCGGGCAGCGATGCGGGCGCCACCGCGACCACGGCGGTCGAAGACGGCGACGAATGGGTGATCAACGGCGCCAAACAGTTCATCACCAACTCCGGCACCGAGATCACCTCGTTGGTCACGGTGACCGCGGTGACCGGCACCCGCGACGACGGGGGCAAGGAGATCTCGACGATCATCGTCCCGGCGGGCACGCCCGGGTTCACCGTCGGGCCCGCCTACGACAAGGTCGGCTGGCACGCGTCGGACACCCATCCGTTGAGCTTCTCCGACGTCCGGGTGCCGCGGGAGAACCTGTTGGGCACCCGCGGCCGCGGCTACGCCAACTTCCTGTCGATCCTCGACGAGGGCCGCATCGCGATCGCCGGGCTGGCCACCGGGGTGGCGCAGGGCTGCGTCGACGAGTGCATCGCTTACGCCGCGCAGCGCAAGTCCTTCGGCAAGCCGATCAACTCCTACCAGTCCATCTCCTTCGCCATCGCGCGGATGGAAGCCCGGGCCCACGTCGCGCGCACCGCCTACTACGACGCCGCGGCGAAGATGTTGGCCGGCAAGCCGTTCAAGAAGGAGGCGGCCATCGCGAAGATGGTGTCGAGCGAGGCGGCGATGGACAACGCCCGGATGGCGACGCAGATCCACGGCGGTTACGGCTTCATGAACGAGTACCCCGTCGCCCGCCATTACCGCGATTCCAAGATCCTGGAGGTCGGCGAGGGCACCACCGAGGTCCAATTGATGCTGATCGCCCGCTCGCTGGGGCTGCCGTCGTGACCGGCGCCGGCAACCGAATCACCCAGCGCGGCCTGTGGTTTGAGGAGTTCGAGGTCGGCACCGTCTACGAGCACCGGCCCGGGCGGACGGTGACCGAGGCCGACAACGTGCTGTTCACGACGCTGACGATGAACACCCAGGCGCTGCACCTGGACGCGGCGTGGTCGGCGGCACAGCCCGGATTCGACGGCCAGCGCCTGATCAACTCGATGTTCACGCTGTCGACGATCGTCGGGCTGTCGGTGGCGCAGTTGACGCAGGGGACCCTGGTGGCGAACCTCGGCTTCGCCGATATCGCGTTCCCGGCGCCGATGTTCGCCGGCGATACGCTCTATGCGGAGACCGAGTGCACCGGAAAGCGCGAATCCGCGTCGCGGCCCGGGGAGGGCGTCGTCAACCTGACCCACGTGGGGCGCAACCAGGATGGCGTCGTCGTCGCCCGGGCTTCGCGGTCCACCCTGGTGCGGCTGCGCCCGGCGGACTGACCCCCGCCGGATTCCACCGGCAGTTCCACGGAGGAGTAGGCAGATGAACGAAGATGCGGTCGAACCGTCCTACGACCGCGGCGAGGCATCGCCGTCGTTGCTGGACGACACCGTCTACGGCAACTTCGCCGCGACCGCGGAACGTGTCGGCGACAACCTCGCCCTCGTCGACGTCGCCGCGGGCCGGACCTGGACCTACCGCGAGATGGCGGGCGACGTGCGCGCCCTCGCAGCCGGGCTGCGGCGGAACGGCGTGTGCTGCGGCGACCGGGTCGGCGTGTGGTCGCCCAACCGGGCGGAATGGGTCTTCGCGCAGTATGCGACGGCGGCGCTCGGCGCCATCCTGGTCAACATCAACCCGTCCTACCGCCAGCACGAACTCGACTTCGCCCTGACGCACGCCGGCATCTCGGTGCTGCTGGTGGCGCCGGCGTTCAAGGACTCGGACTACCCGGCCATGGCGGTGCGCGCTGCCGAATCGCTGGCCGGACTGCCCACCGTGGTGGTGTTCGGCAGTCCGGAGTGGGCGGCGCTGATGGCGGCGCCGAGCGCGGCCGAAACCGTCGGCGTCGCCGAGGCCGCCGCCGCCCTCGATCCCGACGACCCGATCAACATCCAGTTCACCTCGGGGACGACCGGTGCCCCCAAAGGGGCCACGCTGACCCACCGCAACATCCTCAACAACGGCTATCTCGTGGGGGAGTTGCTCGACTACACCGCTGCCGATCGGATCGCCATCCCGGTGCCCTTCTACCACTGCTTCGGCATGGTCATGGGCAATCTTGCCGCGACGACGCACGGAGCGGCGATGGTGATCCCGGCTCCCGCCTTCGACGCGGCCGCGACGCTGGCCGCGGTCGCCGCGCACCGGTGCACCAGCCTCTACGGGGTGCCCACCATGTTCATCGCCGAACTCGCGCTGCCCGACTTCGACTCCTACGACCTGTCGAGCCTGCGCACCGGCATCATGGCCGGGTCGCCCTGCCCGGAGCAGGTGATGCGCGAGGTCGTCGACCGCATGCACATGGCCGAGGTGTCGATCTGCTACGGGATGACCGAGACCTCGCCGGTCTCCACCCAGACCAGGCGCGACGACGACTTGCCCCTGCGCGTCGGGACGGTGGGGCGGGTGGGCCCGCACCTGGAGATCAAGGTGGTCGACCCGGTCGGTGGCGGCACGGTGCCGCGCGGGCAGCCCGGCGAATTCTGCACCCGCGGGTACAGCGTGATGTCGGGGTACTGGGAACAGCCGGACAAGACGGCCGAGGCCATCGACGCGCAGGGGTGGATGCACACCGGCGACATCGCGGTGATGGCCGCCAACGGGTACGTGGAGATCACCGGCCGGATCAAGGACATGGTGATCCGCGGCGGCGAGAACATCTATCCGCGCGAGATCGAGGAGTTCCTCTACACGCACCCCGACATCCTCGACGCCCAGGTGATCGGCGTCCCCGACGAGCGTTACGGCGAGGAGCTGATGGCCTGGGTGCGCCTGCGGGAGGGGGTCGCGGACTTCACCGTCGACGACCTGCGCGGGTTCGCCAGCGGCAAGATCGCCCGCCACAAGATTCCGCGCTACGTCCAGGTCGTCGACGAGTTCCCGATGACGGTCACCGGCAAGGTGCGCAAGGTCGACATGCGCGCCCGCGCGATCGAGATGCTCGGATTGGCCTGACCGCGGGGGGTTCACCGAGTTCAGCGCCGCCTCCTGATCGTGAGCCGAGATCGCCGGGCGCCGACCGGCCGCGCCCCCATGCAGTACCGTGCGCGTATGTCAGCGAGTAGTTCCCCCGATTCCCGTTGGAGCCCGCCGGGGCCGGCGATGCTGTTCTGCCCGGCCGACCGACCCGATCGGTACGACAAGGCCGCCGAGCGCGCCGACGTGGTCATCCTCGACCTCGAGGACGCGGTCGCCCCGGATCGGCGCGACGTCGCGCGTGAGGCCCTCGTCGCCCACCAGTTGGACCCCGATCGCACCATCGTGCGGATCAATCCAGCCTCCACCGGGGAGGCGCGCCGCGACCTCGCCGCCATCGCCGAGACCCTGTACCGCGTCGTGCTGGTGGCCAAGGCGCAGTCGGCCGAAGAAGTGGCCGGCACCGAGATGCAGACGATCGCGCTCATCGAGACCCCGCTGGGCGCGGTCCGCGCCGATGACATCGCCGCGGCGCCCAACGTCATCGGATTGATGTGGGGCGCCGAGGATCTCGTCGCCGGGCTGGGCGGCTCGTCGTCGAGGTTCGGGCCGGACGAGCCGCGGGCGGGCACCTACCGCGATGTCGCGCGCTACGTCCGTTCGGCGGTCCGCCTTGCCGCAGCGGCGCACGACCGCATCGCGATCGACGCGGTGCACCTCGACATCGACGACGTCGACGGCCTGCGCGACGAGGTGCGCGACGCGGTGGCACTCGGGTATCAGGCCACCGCGTGCATCCACCCGTCGCAGGTGTCGACGATCCGCGACGGGTACTCCCCGACACCCGCCCAGGTCGAGTGGGCGACCGCGGTGGTGGCGGCCGCCGGCGAGCACTCCGGTGTCTTCACCTTCGAGGGGCGGATGGTCGACGGGCCGGTGCTGCATCAGGCCCGGGCGATTCTGACCCGGGCGCCGGGCGGGCTGGGGGACTGAGCGACGACCGACGCGCCGGACGTCATCGGCGGCGATGTATTAGCGTGGTGGTGCATTGGTGCGCGTGAGCACACCGTCGTGCGCACCAGAACGAACCAAGGAGCAAGGACGCACATGACTTACCCACCGAGCGGCTACGGCCAGCAGTCCGCCCCGCAGGATCCGTCCGCCTACGGCCAGCAGGGTTACGGCCAGCAGGGTTACGGCCAGCAGGGTTACGGCCAACAGGGTTACGGCCAACAGGGATACGGTCAACAGGCCGCCTACGGTCAACCGGCTTACGGGCAGCCGCAGGACACAGGTGCGCTGCCCGTCTACGGTCAGCAGCCGGCCTACGGCCAGCCGGACTATGGCCAGCCGGACTATGGCCAACAGTCCGCCTACGGCCAGCAGGCCGCCTACGGCCAGCAGGGCTATTACAGTCAGCAGGCCTACACCGCGCCGAAGCCGCCGAGCCAGGGCCTGCCCTCGAACATCACGAAGATCCTGGCCTTCGTCACGCTCGGACTCGGCGTGATCCAGTTCCTCCTCGGCCTGTTCGCCGGCGCCTTCAACCTGGAGTGGGCCCTGATCCTCATCGTCCTGAGCGCGGTGGCCGGGGCGGCCGGGCTGGCCAAGGACAAGGTGCTGGCGACGGTGGTCACCGCCGTGGCGTCGGTGGCCTTCGTCGGCGGGCTGGCCCGGGCGCTGCTCATCAGCGCGCTGTTCTACGACGGTGGCCGGGTCCTCGCCTATGTCAGCATCTTCTTCGGCCTGGTCACCCTGGCGGTCGCGATCTTCTGGCTGATCGCGACGCTCGGCAAGGTGAAGATCGCCCCCGAGCCCGGCTCGGCGGAAGCAGCGACTGCTGAGGATGCGTCGTCGTCGTCGGCTGCGGCCGCCGCCGCGCCGGCTGCGGCCGCCACCGCGGTGGCTGCTCCGGCCGCAGCGACTGCGACCGGCTACGCCTACCCGACGGCGGCCGCGCCCGCGGCCGGTGCCGAGGCCGCGGATGCCGCCGCCGATGCGGCCGCCTCGGCGACGACCCAGGTCGTCGACACCGCTGCGGGTACCACCGCTGCGGCCGACAACGCGACCACGGTCATCAACACGAACGCTCAGTAGCCGACACTCGAAGTCCGCGGCGCCCCGACTCATGGTCGGGGCGCCGCGGGCGTCTTCACCCCGGGGCGCCGCGGGCGTCTTCACCCCGCAACTCCGAACCCGGTGTGCCCCGGTGATTTCGGCCTCCTCCGGCGCGCCTGCTCCGCGTCGCGCGCCACGGCTGCGACGCTGGATGCGATGGCAGGACAGACCGGAACACTCGCCGCGCGCCTGAGGCAGGTGCGCCAGAACCAGCGCCACCATGCGGTCGCCGCCGCGGGCACCGCTCGCGAACTCGTGATCGTCGCCTTCGCGGTACCGCTGGCGACGCTGCTTGCGCTCGCGCTGATCGTCGGCACCGTGCTGGCGCTGTCCGGGATCGGATTCGGCGCTTTCGGCGCGGCGCTGGGGTCGGCGTGGCTCTGCCTGCACCAGGTGCCGTTGAGTATTGGCGGTGTGGGAATCTCCGCGCTGCCACTGTTGCCGACGATCGGTCTGCTCGTCGCCGTCTTCCGCTACACCGGTCCATCGGCCCGGCTGCGCACCACTCCGGCCGACCTCGGCGCCCTCGTCGCTGCGGCGGTCGGCGGTCCGCTGCTGATCACCGCGCTGGCGCTGGCGCTGGTGTTCGACGGCAGCTCGGTCCTGCCGGTGAATCCGCCGAATGCGCTGTGGGCATTCGCCGCGACGGTCCTGATCTACGGCGGCGGCACCGTGGCCGGTATTGGGCGGCGCGACTGGCGGGACTGGTGCCGTCGCGCCGGCCTGCGCGGCGACCGCCTCGACGACCTCGTCGCCGGGGTCCGCACCGGTGCGATCGCCGCCCTGATGCTGCTGGTCGCGTCGGCGGTCCTCATCTGCGTGCTGCTGGTGCTGAACTGGGGCGCGGTGGCCGCGGTCGTCGCGGGCGGGAACCGGTTCGACGGCCACCTCGGGCTCGTCGTCCTCTCCCTGCTCTACCTGCCCAATCTGGTCGTCGACGGTGCGGCGGCGCTCCTGGGCACCCCCGTCCCCCTGGGCGGGGCCGTGCTCGACCTCTTCCACCCGGTCACCGGTGCGGTGCCCGCGCTGCCCGTCTTCGCGATCCTCCCGTCGGCCCCGCCGATCCGGTTCCTGTGGGCCGGTGCGCTGGTGGTCCCGCTCGCCGTCGCCCTGTGGGCCGGTCTGGCGATGCGACACCACGACCCCGTGCGCAATCTGCGGCGGGTCACGATCAGCGCCGCCGCCGCGGCTGCGGTGCTGCTCGTCGCGACGGTCGCCGCCGGCGGCACGGTGGGAGAGTTGGGCCGCGCGGGCGGGGACGCGCCGGTGGTGGCCCTGGCAGCCTTCGGTTGGATCGCCGTCGTCGGGGCCGTGGTCGCGCTGGTCCACGGGATCCGCGCGGAGACCAAGGCGCTGCGCCGGGCGGCCGCGACGCGGACCGGCGGTGAGGGCCCAGAGGGGAACGGCCCAGAGGGGAACGGCCCAGAGGGGAACGGTGCGGAGGGGAACGGCCCAGAGGGGAACGGCCCGGACGGGAACGGCACGCAGGAGAACAGTGCGGGCGGCAACGGCCCTGGCGGGACTGCCGCCGACACCGACGAGGGTCCCCCCGCCGAGCCGACCCCCGTGTTCTACCGTCCCGACGACGACGCCCCGGTTATCGACGACGTCGAGGACCTGATGTTCGTCGACGATCTCGCCGCGGACTAGAATCGCTGTCCGTGACGGCAGAGGCGATCAGGTGACGGTGCCCGTCGTCGTCTTGGCATCGGGGACCGGGTCGCTGCTGTCGGCGCTGTTGGACACCGCCGCACTCGACGGTGCTGCTTTCGAGGTGGTCGCGGTCGGGGTCGACCGCGACTGCCGGGCCGCCGAGTCGGCCGCGAGTCGAGGTATCGCACTCATCGACTGCCGCCTTGGCGCCTACCCCGACCGCGGAGCCTGGGACCGCGGGCTGACCGAACAGGTCGGCGCCTTCGCGCCGGACTGGGTCGTCACCGCCGGCTTCATGAAGATCCTCGGCCCCGCGTTCCTGGACCGGTTCGCCGGGCGCATCGTGAACTCGCATCCGGCCCTGCTCCCGGCCTTCCCGGGTGCGCACGGCGTCGCCGATGCGCTGGCCCACGGCGTCAAGATCACCGGGGCCACGGTGCACCTCGTCGACGGCGGGGTCGACACCGGGCCGATCCTGGCCCAGGCGCCGGTGGCCGTCGAGCCCGGCGATACCGAGCAGGCGCTGCACGAGCGCATCAAAGCCGTCGAGCGGGTGCTCCTCGCCCGCGTCGTCACAGCCCTCACCACCCGCGGGGTGGTCATCGACGGACGAAAGGCACAGATTCCGTGACCGACACCAACCGACCCATCCGACGCGCACTGGTCAGCGTCTACGACAAGACGGGGCTGCCCGGGCTGGCCGCGGCTCTCCACGCGGCCGGCGTCGAGCTCGTGTCGACCGGGTCGACCGCGAAAACAATTGCGGCGGCCGGGATCCCGGTCGTCGAGGTGTCCGAGTTGACCGGCTTCCCGGAGTGTCTGGAGGGACGGGTGAAGACGCTGCACCCCCGCGTGCACGCCGGTATCCTCGCCGACACCCGCAAGGCCGACCACCTCGCCCAACTCGAGGAACTCGGCGTCGCGCCCTTCGAGCTCGTCGTGGTGAACCTGTATCCCTTCACCGAAACGGTCGCCTCGGGGGCGGCCCCTGACGACTGCATCGAGCAGATCGACATCGGCGGGCCGTCGATGGTGCGCGCCGCGGCCAAGAACCATCCGTCGGTGGCGGTGGTCGTGGACCCCGATGACTACGCCGCGGTGGCCACCGCGGTGACCGGCGGCGGATTCACGCTGGGTCAGCGGCAGGCGTTGGCGGCGAAGGCATTCCGGCACACCGCCGACTATGACGTGGCCGTCGCCTCGTGGATGAGCAGTGTCGTCGTGCCGGACCCCGAATCCGGGTTCCCGGTGTGGGCGGGCGCGACCTGGGAGCGGTCGGCGGTGCTGCGCTACGGCGAGAACCCGCACCAGGCCGCGGCGCTGTACGCGAACACCGTCGGCGCGCCCGGTCTCGCACAGGCTCGCCAGCTGCACGGCAAGGAGATGTCGTTCAACAACTACACCGACGGGGATGCCGCCTGGCGCGCCGCGCACGACTTCGCCGCGCCCGCCGTGGCGATCGTCAAGCATGCCAATCCGTGCGGTATCGCCATCGGCGAGGACGTCGCGCAGGCGCACCGCAAGGCGCACGAGTGTGACCCGGTCAGCGCCTACGGCGGGGTCATCGCGGCCAATCGCGAGGTGAGCGTGGAGATGGCGCGACAGGTCGCCGAGATCTTCACCGAGGTGATCATCGCCCCGGGTTATGCAGACGGGGCCGCCGAGGTGCTGATGGCGAAGAAGAACCTCCGCATCCTCATCGCTGCGCCGCCCGCGCAGACCGGGACCGAGCTGCGGCCGATCTCCGGTGGGATGCTGTGCCAGCAGCGCGACGTGCTCGACGCGCCGGGCGACGACCCGGCGAACTGGCGCCTGGTCGCCGGGGCAGTGGCGGACGCTGCGACCCTGGCCGATCTCGAGTTCGCCTGGCGCGCCTGCCGAGCGGTCAAGAGCAACGCCATCCTGCTGGCGGCCGACGGCGCGTCGGTCGGCGTGGGGATGGGGCAGGTCAACCGGGTCGACTCGGCGCATCTCGCGGTGCAGCGCGCCGGGGCGCGCGCGGCCGGGTCGGTCGGGGCGTCGGATGCGTTCTTCCCGTTCGCCGACGGGCTGGCGGTGCTGATCGACGGCGGGGTGCGCGCCGTGGTGCAGCCGGGCGGGTCGATCCGCGACGAGGAGGTCATCGCCGCCGCCGAGCAGGCCGGGGTCACCCTCTATCTGACCGGGGCGCGCCACTTCGCGCACTAGCCGGGGGTGCGAGCCGGGGTAGCGTGGTGGCGTGGCATCCGATACCGGCAGTACCGCTCCTCCGTCCGCCTCGACCGTCGGTGAACTGCGTGCCTCCGACCACGTCGAGCGCAGTATCCGGGACGAGATCCGGCACAACCTCCTGACCGCGCTGCGCACCGGGGAGGACCCGTGGGTGGGCATCGTCGGCCTCGAATCGACGGTGATCCCGCAATTGGAGCGGGCCCTGCTGGCCGGGCACGACGTCGTGCTCCTCGGCGAACGGGGTCAGGGCAAGACGCGAATCCTGCGCACCATCGCCGGGCTGCTCGACGAGTGGACGCCGGTCATCGCGGGTTCCGAACTCGGTGAGCACCCCTTCGAGCCGATCACCCCCGAGTCGCGCCGGCGCGCCGCCGAGCTGGGGGACGATCTGCCCATCGGTTGGCGCCACCGCAGCGAGCGCTACAGCGAGAAGCTGGCCACCCCGGACACCTCGGTGGCCGACCTGGTCGGCGACATCGACCCGATGAAGGTCGCGCAGGGCCGCAGTCTCGGTGATCCCGAGACCATCCACTTCGGCCTGATCCCGCGGGCGCACCGCGGCATCGTCGCCATCAACGAGCTGCCCGACCTCGCCGAGCGCATCCAGGTCGCCATGCTCAACGTGATGGAGGAGCGCGACATCCAGGTGCGCGGCTACTCGCTGCGGCTACCGCTCGACGTGCTGGTCCTGGCCAGTGCCAACCCCGAGGACTACACCAACCGCGGCCGAATCATCACCCCGCTCAAGGACCGCTTCGGCGCGGAGATCCGAACGCACTACCCGCTTGCCCTCGACGATGAGGTCGACGTGATCGAGCAGGAGGCCGACCTGCTGGCCACGGTGCCCGAGTACCTGCTGGAGATCCTGGCCCGCTTCACCCGCTACGCCCGGGAGAACCCGGCCATCGACCAGCGCTCGGGCGTGTCCGCGCGGTTCGCGATCGCCGGCGCCGAGACGGTGGCGGCGGCGGCGCTGCACCGCAGCGCGGTCCTGGCCGAGGAGGTGCCGGTGGCCCGTGTGGTGGACCTGGAGTCGGTGGTCGAGGTGCTGCGCGGCAAGGTCGAGTTCGAGTCGGGCGAGCAGGGGCGCGAGTTGGAGATCCTGGCCCATCTGCTGCGCAAGTCGGTCGCCGACACCGTGCGCGAGCATTTCGGCGGCATCGACCTCGGCCCGCTCGTCGCCGCCCTCGAGGACGGCCACCCGGTGGTGACCGGCGACCGCGTGTCCGCCGCGGAACTGTTGTCGTCGCTGCCCGCCGACGAACCGGTCGGCAAGACCGTCGAGGCCATCGCCGCCCGCTTCGAGGCCGACACCGAGGGGGAACGGGCTGCTGCCGTCGAGTTGGCGCTGGAGGGGCTGTTCCTGGCCCGGCGGATCGGCAAGGAGTCCGACGACGACGGCCAAACGGTTTACGGATAGGCCGATCCCATGCCCGATGACCCGGTCCCCCTGCCCGACGACACTGCTGCGGCCGAACCCGGGCGCGACCGTCGGAACTTCCACCGGTCGCGCTACGACCGGTACCGCGGCGGTCCGGACCCGTTGGCCCCGCCGCTGGATCTGCGCGCGGCACTCGACGAGATCGGCGCCGACGTCATGGCCGGGTCGTCACCACTGCGGGCCCTGCGGGAACTGTTGCGCCGCGGGGCCCCGGGGATGCGCGGCCTCGACGAGTTGCGCGAGCGGATCAACCGTCGCCGCAACGAGATTCTGAAGGATCACAATCTCGACGGAACGTTCGCGCAGATCCGCGAGTTGCTCGATCGCGCGGTGCTCGAGGAGCGCAAGCAGTTGGCGCGCGATCTCGACGACGAGGCGCGGTTCGCCGAGATGCAGATCGGCACCCTGCCCGCGTCGACGGCGGCCGCCGTCAACGAGTTGTCGGAGTACCGGTGGCGCAGCCCGCGGGCAGGGGCGGACTTCGAGAAGATCCGCGACCTGCTCGGGCGCGAACTGCTCGAGCAGCGCTTCGCGGGGATGAAAGAGGCTCTCGAGGGCGCCGACGACGGGGACCGTGCCGCGATCACCGAGATGCTCTCGGACCTCAACGAACTGCTGGCCGAGCACAATCGCGGTGCGGACACCACCGACGCGTTCGGCGAGTTCATGGACCGCCACGGCCGCTTCTTCCCCGAGAACCCGCGCAGCACCGAGGAACTCGTCGAGTCGCTGGCCCGCCGCAGCGCCGCCGCGGCGCAGTTCTACAATTCGCTGTCCCCCGAGCAACGCGCGGAACTGGACCAACTGTCCCAACAGGCCTTCGGCTCGCCGGAACTGATGAATGCGCTCGCCGGCGTCGACGCCCAACTGCGGGCCGCCCGACCCGGGCTGGATTGGGATGGGTCGCAACGGTTCTCCGGTGAGGGTCCGATGGGGTTGGGGGAGGCCGCGGCGGCGATGGCCGACCTGGCCGATCTCGACGAGCTCGGCGAGGCGCTGAGCCAGCAGTATGCCGGCGCCGATCTGGCCGATATCGATCTTGAGGCGCTCGCGCGGCAACTCGGCGAGGATGCCGCCGTCGACGCGCGCACCCTGCAGCGGCTGGAGCAGGCGCTGCGCGACCAGGGCTATTTCGAGCGCGGGATCGACGGGGAGTTGCGATTGAGCCCGAAGGCGATGCGCCAACTCGGGCACTCGATCCTGGCCGACATCGCCGAGCGCCTCGCCGGCCGCGGCGAGCGGTCCACCCGGGCATCCGGGCACCTCGGCGAGCCGACCGGCGCGACCCGGGAATGGGCGTTCGGCGATACCGAGCCGTGGGATGTTCCGCGCACCATCACCAACGCGGTGCTGCGCGCGGCCGGCGCCGGGGAGTACACCCCGGGCGACCCCGTCCGGCTCGACATCGCCGACGTGGAGGTCGCGCAGACGCAGACGCGCACACAAGCCGCGGTCGCCCTGCTCGTCGACACGTCGTTCTCCATGGAGATGGAGGGGCGGTGGACGCCGATGAAGAGGACCGCGATCGCGCTCAACCACCTGGTGTCCACCCGCTTCCGCAGCGACGAATTGGCGATCATCGCCTTCGGGCGCGAGGCGCGCACCATTGGCGTCGGCGAGTTGGCCGGGCTCTCGCCGCGCATGGAGCAGGGGACCAACCTGCACCATGCGCTGCTGCTGGCGCAGCGGCACCTGCGACGGTTCCCCCATGCGACGCCGGTGGTGCTGATCGTCACCGACGGCGAGCCGACCGCCCACCTCGAGCCGTCGGGGGAGGCGTTCTTCTACTACCCGCCGCACCCCCGGACGATCGGGTTGACCGTCGCCGAACTCGACCACGTCGCGCGGATGGGCGCGCAGATCACGATCTTCCGACTCGGCGACGACCCCGGGCTGGCGGAGTTCATCGACCGCGTCGCGCGCCGCATCGGCGGCCGGGTCGTCGCGCCCGACGCCGATGGGTTGGGGGCCGCGGTGGTCGGTGACTACCTGCGCGGTCGCCGGGCACGGTGACGGCGGGCACGGTGACGGCGGGCACGGTGACGGCGGTCAACCCAGGGTGACGGCGATGACGGCGATGACCGGGATGGAAGCCAACGTGGTGACCAGGGCCGAGTCCCGGGCCAACGCCTGGCCCCGCTGGTAGCGAACGGCGTAGACCAGTACGTTCTGCGCCGTGGGCAGCGCCGCGATGATGACCTGGGCGAACAGGAGGTGACCGGAGAGCCCGAATCCCCACCGCGCGGCCGCGTAGGCGAGCGCGGGCATGGCCGCCATCTTCAGGGCGGCGGCCAGTGCGACGTCGGCGCGTCGCGTTCGGGGGGTCCCCGCGGTGTTCGAGGATGCCGGGTCCGAGGATGCCGGGTCCGTGGATCCCGCATCCGAGGACGCCGCGGACGTCGTGCGACCGGCGAGTGACAAGCCGAAGACCAATAGCGCCAGCGGCACCGAGGCGTCGCCCAGCATTCGGAATGGGTCCATCAGCGCCTGGGGCGGGTGCCAGCCGATCCCGGACACCACCAGACCGGCTGCCCCGCCGAGCAGGATGGGGTTGGCCAGCGGGGTTACCACGGCGTCGCGCCATACCCGGCTCCCGCCGCCGCGCAGGGCCGCCGGGTTCAGGGCCGACAGGTCCAGGGCGACCAGGGCGATCGGGGAGTAGACGAGGATCTGGAACAACAGGAGCGGTGCGATGAACGAGCGGTCGTGCAGCACATACATCGCGATCGGCACGCCGAGGTTGACGCTGTTGACATAGGACGAGCACAGGGCGCCGATCACCAGCTCGGGCGTGTCTCGGCGCAACCAGGCCCGTGCGAGGACGGCGTAGAGCAGCCCGATACACAGCGCGGTCCCGCCGGCGATCACCAGTGTCGAGGAGAAGACCTCGCGCAGATCGGCGGTGACCAGGGCGTGGAAGAGCAGGGCCGGAGTGCAGACGAAGAAGACCAGGCGCGAGAGCACCTCGGTCGCGGTGGGCCCCAGGGTGCCGGTGCGGCCCAGGGCATAGCCCACCCCGATCACCAGGAAGATGACGGTGAAACCCGCGACGACGCCCGACACCGACGCCAGCCTAATCGTCGGGCTTGCGGTAGCTTTTTCGGTATCACCAGTATGCAAAGCGAGGGACGCGAGTGACCACCCCCCAACCGCCCGACGGGCGCCAGGACGACCCAGCTGGCGCGGGCCCCGAACAGACCGATGCCGAGATCGTCAGTCTGAGCAAGGATGCGGAGCAGACGGTATCGGTAGCGCGACCGGAGTTCACCGCGGCGCAGCAGACGTCGGCCCCCGAGCCGCGCCCCGATGCCGTCTACTACTCCGACCAGCAGACCTACCCCGCCCAGGGCTATCCCGCACAACCGGGATACCCGGGGCAGGTCGGGCAGGCCGCCTACCCGGCCCAGCCCGCCTACCCGGCCCAGCCGGCCTACCCGGCCCAGCCCGCCTATCCCGCGCAACCGGGATACCCGGGGCAGGTCGGGCAGGCCGCCTACCCGGCCCAACCCGGCTATCCGGCCCAACCCGCCTACCCGACCCCGTCGCAGGCCTACCCGACGCCGTCGCAGGCCTACGGGGTGCCGGGGGCCGACGCGTACGGCGCCGCTTACAACTCGGCCTACGCCAACCCCGGGTACCCCGCCTACCCGGCGCGGTCGTCGACCAACGGGCTGGCGATCGCGTCGCTGGTCGTCGGTGGCGCGGGGTTGCTGCTGACCTTCTGCTTCTTCGTCACCGGCTTCCTGTCCGGGCTGGTGGCCATCGTGCTCGGCGGGATCGGCCTCAAGCAGGTCAATTCCGAGCCGGCGCCCGACGGCGGCAGCAAGGGCATGGCGATCGGCGGGATCGCGCTCGGCGTCGTGCAGCTGCTCCTCGCCATCGGCTGGTCCGCCTTCGTCGCCATCGGCATCACCAGAGGGTGGTGAAGTGACCAACCCGAACGGCCCCGGATCCCCGAACGGCCCCGGATCTGACGAGTGGTCGGCGGTGAACCTGAGCAAGCAACCCGTGTCCCCGCCGCCAGTGACCCCGCCGCCCGTGACCCCGCCGCCCGTGGCGCCGCCGCAGCCTCCTATTGCCGGGCCCTCGGGGCCGATTGCTCCACCCGCGGGATACCCGCCGCCCGCGGGATTTGCGCCGCCCGCGGGATTCGCGCCGCAAGCCGGTGGATACGGCCCGCCCCGGACACCCGATCCGTATGCGGCGGCCTACGGCTACGCCGCCTACCCGGCGGCGCCCACCGCCAAGCTCAGCGGGATGGCCTTGGCCTCGCTCATCTGTGGTGTCGGCTGCCTGGCGTGCTGCATCCTGGCGCCTGCCCTGGCGCCCGCGGCGCTGATCACCGGCATGGTCTCGCTGCGCCAGACCAAGGAGAACCCGATGGCCAACGGCAGTGATCGACCGATGGCCATCGCCGGTGTGGTTCTCGGCGCGGTGATGACCGCCGTCGTGATCGGCTACTTCGTGCTCGTGGGCATCGGCTCGGTCGCCGGCCGCTAGGCGCACCACCGGTTTGGCCCCGACGGTCGTGCGCTGTATTCTGTGAGGGTTGCGCGCCCACCCGGGCGGACCGGGGATGTCGGCGCAATCACCGTGACTTGCAATCACACCGTGCAATCACACAAGGACTTGAGGGAAAGAAGGGCAGATCCATGGCCGTACCGAAGCGCCGCATGTCGCGGGCCAACACCCACAGCCGTCGTTCGCAGTGGAAGGCGGAGAACCCCGCGCTGCAGGAAGTCAAGGTCAACGGGGTGCCGCAGCGGCTTCCCCGTCGCTTGGTGAAGGCCGCCGAGCTCGGCCTCATCGACATCGACCGCCGCTAGTCGCGATACCCACGGCAAGGGCGCCCGCACATCGTGCGGGCGCCCTTTGTCGCGTCGTGTGCCCGGTCGGTTCAGTTCTGGGCGATGACCTTGTTGATCAGGCGCGAGACGAAGTTCGGCACCACCTTGCTGGCGTTGTTCAGGACGGTTGTCTGTACGCCCACCGAGTAGTGGGTGCGGTGGATCAGCTTGTCGGCGGTGCCCGGGTGCACCGAGGCCCAGATCCGTTCGGCGACTTCCTCGGGGGTGATGCGGATGCCGAGCGTCTTGGTCGACTTCGCATCCACGTCGGCCAGGGCGGTCTTGGCCCACAGCGGCCAGATCGCGACGACGCGGATGTCGTCGCGCTGCCATTCGAGCTCCAGAGCCTCGGTCAGCCCGGCGACGTAGAACTTCGACGCCGAGTAGGTCGCGATGTCGGGTTGGCCGTAGATCGCCGACCCCGAGGCGATGTTCACCAAATGTGAGCCCGGGGTGGCCTTCAGGTAGGGGTGGGCGGCCTGGGCGCCGAGGGTCACCCCGAGCACGTCGATGTCGATCTGGGCCCGGACGGCGTCGGGGGAGATGGCGTCGAGGCGTCCGCCGACGAGGATCCCCGCATTGTTGTCCAGGACGTCGAGGGTGCCGCCGGTGTGGGCGGTGAAGTCGGCCAGCGCGGAGTTCCACTGCTCGGACTCGCGGACGTCGAGGAGGCCGGTGACGAACTCCGGGTTCGACGTCGCGACGGCGTCGAGGGCCTCGGCGTCGACGTCGTAGACGCCAACGATCCACCCCTCGCGGGCGAAACGCAGGGCGGTGGCCAATCCGATGCCGGCGGCACCGCCGGAGATGAAGATGGAGGGCATTGTGGTCCTGTCTGGGTGGTGCTGTCTGGGGTTTCGCGTGCGGCGCCGTGTCGCACGGTGCCATTCTCGCAGTAGCCGGGTGGTAGCCGCCGGGGGAGTGCTGGTCGGACGCCGGGGGCATCCGACGGATCGTGATCGGGAGCGACACGATTGCGATTAAGGCGTGCGCCGAGTCCCCGATATTGGTAGCTTTGCGCCTGTTCCATAACCATCCGATTAGGGGAGCCCCTTAATGACTCAGCCGCCCATCAATCCGGGCCAACAACCGATCAATCCGGGCCAGCCGGGGGCGTACCCGCCCATCGGCCAGCAGCCGGGCGCCTACCCGCCGCCGCCCCCCGGTGCGCCGGGCTCCTACCCGCCCCCGCCGCCGGGCGCCTACCCGCCCGGACCCGGTGCGGCTCAGCCGTACAGCGTCGGTGACGGCTTCAGCTGGGCGTTCAACAAGTTCGGCAAGAACGTCGGGCCACTGGTCCTGGCGACGCTGATCTTTGCGCTGATCGCCGGCGTCGTCTACGCCGTCTTCTACGGCATCTCCTTCGCCCTGTCGGACAAGACCACGACGTCCTACGGCACGACCATGACCTTCGGCTTCGCCAGCATCGCGGTGATGGTGATCGGCTATCTGGTCCTGCTGGTGGTCGGCGGTTACATCGCGGCGTCCTATTGGAACGGCATCCTGGCCATCACCGACGGCCAGCAGGTGTCGCTGGGCTCCTTCTTCCAGCCGCGCAACGTCAGCAACGTGATCATTGCGACGCTGCTGATGGGCATCATCACGGGCATCGGCTACGCGCTGTGCTTCCTTCCCGGCCTGATCGCCGCCATCTTCCTGTTCTTCACCATTGTGGCGGTGGTGGATCGCAACATCAGCGGCCCCGAGGGCCTGAGCACGAGCTTCAACCTGGTCAAGGAGAACTTCGGCCCGGCCATCCTGACCTGGCTGGTGGTCGCGGTCGTGATGTTCGTCGGCTCCATCCTGTGCGGCGTCGGCATTCTCGCGGCCGCACCCATCGGGGCCCTGCTGACCGCGTACGCGTGGCGCACGCTGACCGGCGGCTACGTCGCCCCGGCGACCCCGTAGATTTGATCCCGCCACTCGGGCCCCGCCGCAACCGGCGGGGCCCGAGTGCGCTTGGTCTCCGGCGGCAATGCCGACCGGCTCGAAGGGTGACAGCGGATGACGGCGGATCGGCGCGCTACACCGAATTCTCAGGGTTGCTGCGCTAAGAATTAGTCATGCGCATTCTTGTGGTGGACGACGATCGTGCGGTGCGCGAGTCGTTGCGGCGGTCGTTGACCTTCAACGGCTACGTCGTGGACACCGCCGGCGACGGGCTCGAGGCTTTGGAAAAGGTCGTCGGCCAACGCCCCGACCTGCTGCTGCTCGACGTGATGATGCCGCGGATGGACGGTCTCGAGGTGTGTCGCCGACTCCGGTCCGCCGGGGACGACCTGCCGATCCTGGTGCTCACCGCGCGCGACTCGGTCTCCGAGCGGGTCGCCGGACTCGACGCCGGCGCCGACGACTACCTGGCCAAGCCCTTCGCGCTCGAAGAGCTTCTGGCGCGACTGCGCGCACTGCTGCGCCGCGCCACCCCCGAGGAGGAGGACTCCGAGGCGCTGGAGTTCGAGGACCTGCGGTTGGACCCGGTGACGCGCGACGTCACCCGCGGCGACCGGGCGATCAGCCTCACGCGCACCGAGTTCGCCCTGCTGGAGATGCTGATGGCCAATCCGCGCCGGGTGCTGTCGCGCAGCCGCATCCTCGAGGAGGTGTGGGGTTACGACTTCCCGACCTCGGGCAACGCGTTGGAGGTGTACGTCGGCTACCTGCGCCGCAAGACCGAGGCCGACGGCGAGCCGCGGCTGATCCACACGGTGCGCGGCGTCGGGTACGTGCTGCGGGAGACACCGCCCTGAGTCTTTGGTCCGATCTGCGGCGATGGTCACAGCGCCACCGCGAGGAAGTCGCGCACCGCGAGATGCGCGAGCCGTTTGCGTTGACCCGCTCGGCGTCGCTGACCACCCGGGTGGCCCTGCTCTCGGCGACGGTGGTGGCGGTGTCGGTGTCGCTGATGGCCGCGGCGGCCTACTTCGTGGTGTACCGCGCGATGTACAACGAGGTCGACCGGCAGTTGGAGAGTCGCGCCGACGGGATGACCGCACTGTCGCGCACCGGGGCGCTGCGCGGCGACCCGCAACGCCTGGTGTCCGGCGCGGTGTTTTCCACGAATATCTCCGTCGCCCTGATCCGCCCGGACGGGCAGACCTTCTTGATCGGTTCGGTGCCTTTCGACGCTCCCGAGCAGGCGATCGTGCGCGCAACGAACCGGCCCGGACAGTACAGGCAGAGCCTTCGCACCACCGGCGACCAGCGGGTGCTCGCCCGCAAGCTCGACCGCGGGTACACCCTGATCATGGCTCAGAGCCTGCTGCACACCGAACGGGTGCTCAAACGGCTGGCCTGGGTGCTGTTCGTCGTCGGCGGCGGCGGAGTCGCCCTGGCGGCGTTGGCGGGGACGACCGTGGCGCGCACCGGCCTGCGCCCGGTCGCCCGGTTGACCCGGGCGGCCGAACGGGTCGCGCGGACCGAGGTGCTCGACCCGATCCCGGTCAGCGGAAACGATGAATTGGCCCGGTTGACCGAGTCGTTCAACACGATGCTCGCCGCCCTGCAGAACTCGCGCGAGAAGCAGGCGCGGTTGGTCGCCGATGCCGGACACGAGCTCAAGACTCCGCTGACCTCGCTGCGGACGAATGTGGAACTGCTCATCGCGTCGGCCGAACCCGGGGCGCCTGCGGTGCCGTTGGCCGACATGATCGAGCTGCGCAGTGACATCGTCGCCCAGATCGAGGAGCTCTCGACGCTCGTCGGCGACCTGGTCGACCTGTCGCGCGACGAGCCCTCACAGGTCGTGCACTCGGAGGTCGACATGCTCGACATCCTCGGCCGGAGCCTCGAGCGCGTCCGCCGCCGCCGCAACGACGTCGAGTTCGATGTGGAGGCGGAGAGCTGGTACGTCTTCGGCGACTCGGCGGGGCTTGCCCGTGCGGTGCTGAACGTGCTCGACAATGCGGCGAAGTGGTCGCCGGGCCGTCACACCGTCGAGGTCCGGCTGCGCCAGACCGCGGTGAACGTGGCGGTGCTGACCGTCGCCGACGCCGGGCCCGGCATCCCGCCCGAGGACCGGGAATTGGTCTTCGAGCGCTTCTATCGCGCGCCGGCGGCTCGCTCCATGCCCGGGTCCGGCCTCGGTCTGGCGATTGTGCGGCAGGTGGTGGAGCGCATCGGCGGCACGGCGACGGCCGGTCAGTCCACCCTCGGCGGTGCGTTGGTCACGCTGACCCTCCCGGGCCATCCGATAGCGGTGGAACCCACGCCCGTCGTCGTTCGTCAGTAATGTGGACGACAACGTAGATGTGGACGACACGCAAATGTGGCGACAGGCAAACCCCGGTATCGGGACCAGACGGTCCCGACCAAAGACAGTGAGGCACGCGCAGTGACGCAACCCCCCTCGAACGACAACTCGCCGTGGCAGACGCCACAGGGTGTGGGCTCCGGCGTTTCCGAGTCGCCGACCGGCGCCGCGCAGCCGGGCTACCCCCCTCCGCCGATGTCGCCATTCCCCTCCTATAGCGAGCAGCCGACGGTATCGACGGCCCAGCCCGCCACCTCGCCTTACGCCGCAGGCCACGGAAGCGCCCCGACGAGCGCGCACGGCGCAGCGGGCACACCGGGCGCACTGGGCACACCGGGCGCACTGGGCACACCGGGCACGCCGGGCACACCGGGCGCACTGGGCACACCGGGCGCAGCGGGGCCTGAGCACACCATCACGCCGACGCCCGACGGAGGGCGCAGGTGGGGCCGCAAGGCGGCGCTGGCCTCCGGCGTGGTCGCGCTCGCGCTGGCCTCCGGCGGGGTCGGCGGAGTCGTCGGCGCCAACCTCGACCAGCGCGACTCCGCCCCCATCGCGGTTGGCGGGGACCGCCACGGCGACGGCCAACCGAAGGCCGGCCTGCCGGCCCCGGAGGGCAGCGTGCAGGCGGTCGCCGCACGGGTCTTGCCGTCGGTGGTGTCGATCGCGGTCCGGATCGGCGACCAGGAGGGGGAGGGGTCGGGTGTGGTCCTCGACGCCGACGGCACGATCCTCACCAACAACCACGTGGTGGCCGGCATGTCCCGGTCGGCCGGGTCGGCGCGGCCCACCATCACGGTGATCTTCCACGACGGGACCCGCGCCCCGGCGCAGCTGCGGGGTGCCGACCCGATTTCTGACATCGCAGTCGTCCAGGTGAAGAACCAGCAGGGCCTGGTGCCGATCACCATCGGCACCTCGAAGAACCTGGCCGTCGGCCAGGATGTGATCGCCATCGGCTCCCCGCTGGGCCTGGCCGGCACGGTGACCACCGGCATCATCTCGGCGCTCAACCGGCCGGTGTCGACCTCGCGGGTCGGGGACAGCACCTCGGTCATCGATGCGATCCAGACCGATGCGGCCATCAACCCCGGCAACTCCGGTGGGGCGCTGGTCAACGCGCGCGGCGCGCTGATCGGGATCAACACCGCCATCGCGACGATGGGCGGGCGCGACGCCAACGGTGACGCCCGTACCTCGGGCAGCATCGGGTTGGGTTTCGCCATCCCCATCGACCAGGCCATGCGCGTGGCCGACCAGCTGCGCACGACGGGCAAGGCGGCGCACCCGAGCCTGGGGGTATCGGTCGGGCCGGCTTCGACGACCGACCTGACGCAGTCCGGGGCCCGCGTCACCAAGATCGTGCGCGGCGGTGCGGCCGCGGAGGCGGGGATCCCCGACAACGCCGTGATCCACCGCTTCGGCAGCCGCAGCATCACCGGCCCGGACGACCTGGTCGCCGCCGTGCGCTCCTTCGCGCCCGGCGATGTCGTCGAGGTCCAGTACACGACCAAGGACGGGAAGTCGACGACGACCAGTGTCAAACTGAAGACGCTGACCAACTGATCCTCGATCCGCCACCGACCCAAGGAGACCCCGATGACCACCTCGGCGTTCGACGAGACCACCCGTGACGACTCGGTTGCCGATGCGGCGGCACGGGAGTTGTCGGCCACGACGCATGCACGCGGAGCCGTGATGGCCCGCGCGCTGGTCGTGGTCGTCGCCGACGACCACGAGGATTCGGACGGCCTCGGCACGCTGGTGGGCGAGTTGCTGGAGGAGGCCGACTTCCACGTCGATGCGACCGTCGTCGTCTCCGGTGACGAGGTGGAGATCCGCAACGCCCTCAACACCGCAGTCATTGGCGGCGTCGACGTCGTGATCTCGGTCGGCGGCGTGGGCGTGCGCGCACGCGATGTCGCACCGGAGGCGACCGAACTGCTGCTCGACCGGCGCCTGCCGGGTATCGAGGAGGCGGTCCGCTCGTCCGGGCTGGCGGCCGGAGCGACCGATGCGGGCCTGTCCCGCGGCCTCGCCGGGATCTCGGGTCAGACGCTGGTCGTCAACCTGGCGGATTCGCGGGCCGCGGTGCGCGACGGGATGGCGACGATCACGATGCTGGCCCACCACGTCATCGGCGACATCAGCGAGTTCTGAGAACGATGGCGGCGTTCGACGAGCAGGGCTCCGACCAGCAGGGTTCCGACCAGCAGGGTTCCGGGGAGCAGGGTTCCGAGCCTCGTTGGCGTCGCCGGCAGCGCCTTGCCGCGGTGTTCGGCGCCGACCTGCACGAGATCACCGGTGATGAGCGCGAGCCGGGGGATGTGGACCGGGGGCGCGGGCGCGGCTGGTACGAGCGCAACCGGCCGCCGCACCACGGTTGACGTGGAGCCGGGCGTCCGGATCGGAGATTCGGTGCGCGTGCTCAAACACGCCGGTGGTATTGTTCGGCGAGTTTTCTTGGAGCTTTGTGCACGGAGGGATTGCATGAACGCGATACACACGGCGCTGCGCCGTCGCGCCGCCACCGCGACGGTGGTGGCCACCGCGGCGCTGGTGGCACTGGCGGGCATGGGGGTTGGCACCGCCGCCGCCGAGCGGCTGCCCGACGGGCGGAAGAAGTCGACCGGAATCGACGGACAGGTGGTCACCCTCAAGCGCACCGCCGAGTACGTGTACGCCCAGCCCAGCGAGGCCCGCAACGGGTTCGGCCGCTCCGCGCGCGTGTCGGGGACCTACACCGCGCGGGTGAACCGCGGCGGTGGCAGCGTACAGGTCGGCTACCTGGTCGGCTGCCAGGTCAACGTCGGCGGCCTGGACATGGGGCTCTCCGGCGGGGTCTTCGGAACAGGCGACAGCGGACCGCTGCCGATCATCAGCGGCAACATCTCCTTCCCGCTGCAGCCGGGCCAGATCCAGATCGTGCAGGCGCTGGAGAAGAACTTCTACCGCAACGTGGTCAGCCTCCAACTCTCCGGCGTGGAGATCGCCGTGCAGAGTTGTGGCGGCTACGCGCAGGCGCGCTCCTTCATCAAAGTGCTGGCCGCTGAGGACTTCAGCACCGAGCGCGGCACCGTCAGCGGCCGCAGCGGCGCCATCCAGACCACCCTCTACGGCAAGCCCTTCAACCTCGGCTGAGCCCGTGCAGCCCCCGCAAAGGACGACGACGAGATGACAGCACTTCGCACCCCGGCGCGCCGCGTGGCCGCAGCCCTGGCGCTGTGCGCCGCGACCGCGGCAGTCACCGCCGCGCCCGCCGCGCAAGCCGGGCGCCTGCCGGGCGGACGGATCAGCAAGAAGCTCGTCGACGGCACCACCGTGAAGGCGCGCCTCTACGACGAGTCCGTGCGCTACCACCCCGGCAACGTCGCCAACGTGGGCACCAGCCGGGAGGTGTGGGTGTCGGGCAAGATCGTGGCCACCATCGGCGGCGGTGCGCAGGGCGCCACGATTTACGGCGGCTACGTCGTCGGCTGTCAGGTCAACTTGATCGGCATGGACAGCGGCAATTCCGGCGGCTCGGACATGACTACGGGGGCCCCGGGCGGGGTGGCTAGTTCCGGTTCCACCCTGCACATCGGGCCCGGCCAAGCGGGGTGGGTCCCGATCATCCAGACCACCTCCGGCGCCTACACCAACTACCGCGACTACAACGTCAACCGCTTCACCTTCCGCGGCAACCGGGGCGGCGTCGCTTTCAGCCAGGAGGGCTTCCGCGTGAACGGCTGTGCCGGCCACGCCTCGGCCCGGGCCCGGTTCACCGTCGAGGTGGAGACCGAGACGGTCCGCGCGCAGGCCGTGCTGTGGGGCAAGCCCTTCTCCCTGGGCGGCTGACAAACCCCTGAGGGTTGCCCGTCGGGTCGCCGGGTCGCTGGCCGCCCGCAGTACCGGCGCCTACGGTGGGGAGTGCGCCCGACCGGCGCCGATCGGTCCCCGCCTAGGCTTGGTTGATCGCCGCGCAGCGCTGCCGCCACCCCACCGACCCGAGGATCAGATGGCCCGTATGAGCTTGTTCCCGTCCGGACGCCGAGCGTCGACGCCTCTCGAGGAGGACTACGAGGGCGACGAGCTGGACGGCGCCGCCCCGGGGGACGAGGACGACGACGAGTGGCAGAGTCGGCGCTGGCAGCAGGGCGACGGCGAACCGCTGCCCGACGCCATGCTGGCGCCGCCGCCGTCGCCGCTGCACGTCCTCGCGGCGATTCGGCGGTTCCGGCCCTACATGCACGGTCTGTACGGGCGCCTGGTCCTCGGCATCATCCTGCAGTTGATCGACCTACTGGCCAATGTCGTCACCATCGCCCTGTTCGCCTACATCGTGGACAACGTGCTCGTCACCGGCGACCTCGGCGCCCTGACCACGCCGATGCTCGCGTGGGTGGCGGTGACCCTGCTCGGCGCCGCAACCTCCTACTTCGGCGAGGTGATGACCGGGGTCGTCGCCGAGCGGATGGTCACCCGGGTCCGCGACGACCTGTACGAGCGGACCCAGCAGCTGGCCCCGCACGTGCGGCGCAAGTATCCGACGGGCGACCTCATCGCCCGCCACAGCGGTGACGTCGAGTCCACCGAGCACCTGGTGTCCTCCGCCGTCGTGGCCGCCAGCCTGGCCATCATCTCGGTGGTCGTCTACGCGACCGCCGCGTTGCTGGCCCAGTGGCAGTTGGCGCTGGTGGCCTTCGCGCTGGCCCCAGTCCTCGCGGTGGTGTCACGGTGGTTCGGCGGGGTCTTCAAGCGCGTGTCGCGGCGCGAGCGGGTCGCCAACGGCAAGATCAGCGCACTGGTCGCCGAGGGCATCGACAACTCGTTGGCCATCCAGGCCGACAACCAGGGACCGGCCGACCGCCGTCGCGTCCGGGCCCAATCGTTGGAGTGGATGCGCACCCGCATCACCGAGCTGAAAGCCGGCGAGGTCTACGGCCAGGTCGTCGGCATGGTCGAGCTGCTCGTGATGCTGGGCGTGCTGGTGCTGGGGGCCTGGATGATCTCCACCGGCCGCACCACCCTCGGCGGGCTGATCGCCCTCACCGGCTATCTCAGCCAGCTGTACCCGCAGATCCAGGGGCTGGGCAACCTCGCGGTGTCCATCACGACTGCGACGGCCAGTGCCGAGCGCGTCGCGCAGGTGCTCGACGAGCCCATCGCCATCGTCGATGACGAGGTCGACACCGATCCGGCGTCGCCGCTGTCGGTGCCCGAACCGTTGCCGGTGCACACCGCCGGCGGTGTGCCGGTGGCCTTCGAGGACGTGGAGTTCACCTATCCGGATTCGGGCACGAAGGTGTTCGACGGGTTCTCCCTGAACATTGCCGCCGGGGAGTTCGTCTCCCTGGTCGGCCCGAGCGGGGCGGGCAAGACGACGGTCACCCACCTGCTGCTGCGGTTCTACGACCCCGACAGCGGCCGGGTGTGCATCGACGGCACCGACCTGTCCACAGAGCGGCTGACCGATGTGCGCAACCACATCACGCTTCTGCCGCAGCGGATCGCGATGTACCGCGGCACGATTGCCGACAACATCCGGTCCTCGTGTCCGGGTGCATCCCGCGAGGAGATCGTCGCGGCGGCGCGGGCGGCCGACGCGCACGGCTTCATCGTCGGGCTGCCCGACGGTTATGACACGGAGTTGCGCGATGGCGGCGCCAATCTGTCCGGCGGCCAACGGCAGCGCATCGCCCTCGCGCGGGCCTTCCTGCGCGACACACCGGTGCTGATCCTCGACGAACCCACCACCGGGCTCGACGCGGCGACGACTGAGCGCATCCTGGAGCCGATGCTTCGGTTGGCCCGTTCGCGCACGACCATTCTGATCACCCACGATCCGCTGCTGGCCGCACAGGCTCCGCGGATCGTGGACATGGCGCCGTATGCGGCAGGGGCCGTCGACGATCCCGATCGGGGCCCCCAACACTGATCGAATGCAGCACGGCCCGCCGTCATCGACGGCGGGCCGTGCTGCGTCTGGGTTTCGATCAGCGCGAGTGGCGCCCGGGGTGGTCGCCCGGCAACTCGGGTTCCGGACCCGGGAACGGAGGCGGCTGATAGGCGCCGGGGGCGTTGAAGCCGCCCGGTGCCGGGGTCTCCCCGCCCGGGTAACCCGGCGGCGGCGGGTAGGCGCCCCCGATCGGCGGCTGCGATCCGGTCGGATAACCGCCGGGCAGCGGTGCCTGGGATCCGGTCGGGTAGCCGCCGATCGGCGGCTGCGATCCGGTCGGGTAGCCCCCGGCGTCGTAGCGCGGGATGACCCCGGACGGGGGGCCCGCCGAAGGCCTGATCATGGGCTCGCCACCGGCCAGTGCGCCACCGGCCAGTGCGCCACCGGCCAGTGCGCCACCGGCCAGCGCACCACCGGCAAAGGGGCCGCCCGCGAGTGGTCCCGGTGGTGGCAGTTCGTCGCGGTCGAACTCCGCGGCGAAAGCTGCGGTCCGATCCTTCTCGGCCTTCTCCGCCTCGGCGCGGGCGGCCGCCTCGGGATCCATCAGGTTGCGGATCTCGGTGAGCAGCGATACCTCGGTCTCCGCGTCATCCTTGGCGGAAGTGAACATCTCGGCCAGCTTGTTGTAGGGCAGGATGATCAAGAAGTAGATGACCGAGGCGACGATCAGGAAGTTGATCGCCGCCGTGATGACGGCGCCAAGGTTGACGTAGTTGAGAGCCTCCATCTGATTGGCGTTGTTCGGATTCGCGAACCGGCACCCGCCGACGCAGAAGCCGAGTCCTTCGGCGGCTTTGGCGGGGTCGCCGCCGGGAATCGAATTGATCAGCGGCTCGAGCACTTTGCCGGTGAACGACTCGACGATGGAGTTGAACGCGGCGCCGATGATGACCGCGGTGGCCAACTCGACGACATTGCCGCGCAAGATGAATTCCTTGAATCCTTTGAGCACTGCGAGCCCTCCCTCGGTATTGACGCAGCAGGATTGCGAACGCTCAGGCAATCGAGACGAATACTAAACCAGACCTTGAGAATTCGGACGTTGATCCGGCGGCGTCACCCCATAGTGGTGAATTCGTATGCGATCTGAGATATTGCCGAGCCGGAATTCGCTCAATGGCGGGCGCAATGGCTGACGGGCCTCAGTGGATGACGACGCTCAGTGGATGACGACGGTGAGGGCGGTGGTCAGGCCGGCCGCCGCCACCCGGTGGGCCGCCGGGGCGCTCATGGCGAGTAGCAGCGGGGGGCCGGGCTCGCCGCCGCGCCGTGCCGATCGGCTGCTGCGCGCGAGGGCGACCACGGCGTTGGTGGCTATCACCACGGGGGGATCGGCGGTGCCGGCCTTGGTGAGCACGTCGACGACGTCGCCGGCTTCGAGGATGTCGGCGGTGCCGTCGTCGGCGAGGTGGACCGGCACGAGTCGGGCGCCCGGGTCGCCGGTCAGCCGGCGCGGCAGGCGTGGACCGAGCAGCCGGGAGTCGGTGAGGATCTCCTGACGCCGCACCGCGGAGGTCACCGTGCGCTCACGCGCGTCGGCGGACAGTCGCAGCGCCCCGTCGGGGACGAGCTCGGGCCGCATTCGGATCACGGTGACGTCGTCGGCGCCGAGCACCGACCCGGGCCGCAGGTCGCGGGCAGCAGCGACCACTGCGACTCCCGGGGCCTCGCGCCGGTCGGTGAGAAAGGCGGCGAGCGCGGCCAGGAGGAGCAGTGCGGCGCAGGTCCGGCGCACGGCTATCGATCGCGCCCACCCGGGTCGCACGGCGCGCCGCATCCGGTCGCGCCACCGGGGCGCAAGGTCGTGGCCGGGGTGCCGGCCGACGAGGGGGATCGGTGAGGGCATGGGGCGAAATCTACGTCGACACCCGGGACCCGACTGGCGTCGCGGCGGGCCGAACGGTCGGCCCTGTGGACGCCGTGCAGCTGTGGACAGAGGCCGCTGACGGCCCCCGGTTTGGCACTCGGAATGAATGAGTGCCAGCGTCGGTTAGAATAGTCGAGATTCATGCTGATCCGGGTGGAGGTTTCCCGTGCCCACATACTCCTACGCCTGCACGGCGTGCGACAACAAGTTCGACGCCGTGCAGTCCTTCTCCGACGATGCCCTGACACAGTGCCCGCGGTGTCAGGGCAAGTTGCGCAAGCTGTTCAACAGCGTCGGGATCGTCTTCAAGGGCAGCGGCTTCTACCGCACCGATTCCCGCTCGGGGTCGGTCTCGGCCTCCGCCGACTCCTCCTCGAGCAGTGGTTCGACCGACTCCGGCTCCGCGGGCAGCAGTTCGTCGAACAACGGCTCGTCGAACAACGGCTCGTCGAGCAGTGCTCCGGCCGCCAGCAGCCCCTCGAGCAGCGGCACGACAACCGCATCCGCGGCCTCCTAGCCCCCAAGCCCCCGTCGAGTGGGCGGTCGAACCCCGTTCGAGTGGGCGGTCAAACCCCGTCGAGTGGGCGGTCGAACCCCGTCGAGTGGGCGGCCGGCTCAGTCGCCGAGGCGGGTGAACCCGGCGTCGGGAGTCAGGACCCAGTCCATCGGTACATCGGTCGGCTCCACCGGAAGCTCGTCAACCAGTTCGTCGTCGTAGACGATGGCGATCAGGACGGCCCGAGACGCAGTCAGGCTGCGGTCGTAGTAGCCGGCGCCACGGCCCAACCGCGCACCGTGGCGCGCCACCGCCAGGGCCGGCACGAAGACAACACTCGCCTCCGCCAGCGCTTCGGGTCCCAGCGCGTCCGACAGCGGTTCGGCCAGGCCCCAGCGCCGCGTCTCCAAGGGGGTGCTGCTGCTGTACACCGCCCACTGCAGCGGTTGCGGGTCACCGGCGGGGACCACCGGCACGATGACCCGATAGCCCTGGTCGACGAGGGCGTCGAGCATCGCGTCGGATCCCGGCTCGCTTCGCGTCGGCAGGTAGCAACCCACCGTTTCGCCCTCGCCGATCGCCAGGGGCAGTCGATACATCCACTCGGCGAGGTTGGCCGCCGCGTTCTCCACCTCGAACACCGACTTGGCCTCGCGGTTGGCGCGCAAACGCGCCCGGACCTCGGTCTTGGTCATCGACTTCTCCCGCGATTGTCCTGCGCGTCGGTGCGCCGAATACAGTGTAGAGCCATGACTTCGGTGAATACGGACGCCTCGGCCGCGCCCCCCATCCCCCGCACGGCAGTGGTCCCGGCAGCAGGATTGGGGACCCGGTTCCTGCCGGCGACGAAGACCGTGCCCAAGGAACTGTTGCCGGTCGTCGATACACCCGGGATCGAACTGGTCGCCGAGGAGGCCAAGGCTGCGGGCGCGCAACGCCTGCTGATCGTCACCTCGCCCGGCAAGGACGGCGTCGTCGCGCACTTCGTCGAGGACCTCGTATTGGAGAACACCCTGGCCAAGCGCGGGAAGGCCGCGATGCTGGCCAAGGTCCGCAAGGCTCCCAATCTGCTCGAGGTCGCCTCGGTGATCCAGGAGAAGCCTTTGGGCCTCGGCCACGCGATCGGGTGCGTGGAGGAGTTCTTGGCCGACGACGAGGACGCCATCGCCGTGCTCCTGCCCGACGACCTCGTGCTGCCCGGTGGCGTGCTGGAGACCATGGCCCGCGTGCGGGAGCGCCGCGGGGGGTCTGTGCTGTGTGCCATCGAGGTGCCCGACGACCAGCGCAGCGCCTACGGGATTTTCGACGTCGAAGTGGTGCCCGACGCGACCAACCCCGACGTCCTACGGGTGCGCGGCATGGTCGAGAAGCCGACCACCGAGCAGGCCCCGTCCAATCTCGCGGCGGCCGGGCGCTACATCCTCGACCGCAAGATCTTCGACGCGCTGCGCCGAATCGACCCCGGTGCCGGCGGGGAGTTGCAGATTACCGACGCGATCGCGCTGCTCATCGCCGACGGCGAGCCGGTGCACGTCGTCGTGCACCGGGGAACCCGGCACGACTTGGGCAACCCCGGCGGGTACCTGAAGGCCGCAGTGGATTTCGCGCTCGACCGCGACGACTACGGTCCAGAACTGCGCGCCTGGCTCGTCGAACGCCTCGACAAGGGCTGACCAACATCGGGCGGGCGTCGGCGTGGCGCCGCTGGTGCTTTGACGTGCGGCGCTAAAGTCGGTCCGTTGACCAACATGGAATGTGTGGTGGGCAGAAGGAGGCGAGATGCGTTCGGTCGATGAGCACTTGGCGCGGATCACCGCGGCTGCGGTAGTCCCGCGGCCGGTGAAGATCGCCATTTCCGAGGCCCAGGGCCTGATGTGTGCTGAGGAAGTCCTCACCGAGCGCCCGCTGCCCGGCTTCGACCAGGCCGCCGTCGACGGGTATGCGGTGCGCGCGGTGGACGTCGCGCTGGCCGGCGTGCCGGCGCCCGGCGCCGACGAGGACTTCGACGCCGGTGAGGCCGACCTCGACACCCTCACCGCCGGTGAGCCGATCGCGGTCTTCCTGCCCGTCGTCGGCGAGGTCGAGCCCGGTTCGCGCACTCCGATCCGGCTGCAGCCCCGCCAGTCGGTGCGCGTGGAGACGGGTGCGCCGATGCCGACGCTCGCCGATTCCGTGGTCCCGCTGCGCTGGACCGACGGGGCGACTCAGAAGGTACGGGTGGCGCACGGCGTCGACAGTGGGTCCTACGTGCGGCGCGTCGGCGACGACGTGCAACCCGGCGACGTGGCCGTCCGGGCCGGGGAGATCATCGGGCCCGCCCAGGTAGGCCTGCTCGCAGCCGTCGGACGGGCGCGCGTGTTGGTCCATCCGCGCCCACGTCTGTCGGTGATAGCCGTCGGCTCCGAACTCATCGACATCGACCGCGTGCCCGGTCAGGGGCAGGTCTACGACGTCAACAGCTACGCGTTGGCGGCCGCGGCGCGCGATGCGGGGGCTGACGTCAACCGCGTCGGCATAGCCGAGCGTGACGCAGCCCGGCTGCGCGAGGTCGTCGAAGCACAGCTCATCCGGTCGGAGATCGTGGTGATCTGCGGTGCCGTTGGCGGAGCGTCGTCCAAGGCGATCGTCGAGGCACTCGACGACCTGGGAGACCTTGAGATCACGCGGGTCGCGATGCACCCGGGGTCGGTGCAGGGTTTCGGGCGGCTCGGTCGCGACGAGGTGCCCACCTTTCTGTTGCCGGCCAACCCGGTCTCCGCACTGGTGACCTTCGAAGTGATGGTCCGTCCGTTGATCCGGATCGCGTTGGGCAAACGCGAGCCGTTGCGCCGGATCATCCGGGCACGCACCATCGGCCCGATCGCGTCGGTCGACGGGCGCACCGGATACCTGCGGGGCCAGCTGATGCGCGAGGAGCGGACCGGCGACTACATGGTCCAGGTCATCGGCGGGTCGAGCACCGGCACGTCGCACCTGCTTGCCGAGCTGGCGGAGGCGAACTGCCTCGTCGTCGTCCCGGCGCCAGCCGCAAGCCTGGATCCCGGCGACGAAGTCGACGTGATGTTCCTGGCCCAACGCGGCTAGCCGACACCAGATCAGTGACGACCTGCGCGCGGCGGTGTGCGCGGCACACTAGAATTGAACCGTGTTCATCTGGGGTTCAAACTCGCGATCGCACCCAGGCTGGCCGTCGCGGGTGGGGCCGTTGCGGGTGCCGGCCGGTGACGTGGCCTTGCGTCCGGTCAAACTGCGCGATGGCTCTGATTGGAGCAGGTTGCGGATCCGCAACCGTGATTGGCTGGTGCCGTGGGAGCCGACCGCGGAGGGCAACTGGTCCGCGCGGCACCACCGCAGCAACTGGCCGGCGTTGTACTCCGTGCTCAAAGCCGAGGCCAGGCGCGGGGTGTTGCTCCCGTTCGTGATCGAGGTCGACGGCGAGTACACGGGGCAGCTGACCATCGGGAACGTCCAGCGGGGAGCGGTGCGCTGTGCATGGATCGGCTATTGGGTGGACAAGGAGTGGACTGGGCGCGGGGTCGCCACGGCGGCCGTGGCGCTCGGCGTCGACCACGCCTTCGGCCCGGTGGGGCTGCACCGGCTCGAGGCGACCGTCCAACCGGCGAACGTCGCGTCACGGACGGTGCTGACCAACGTCGGCTTCCGGCACGAGGGCGTCTTGGCGCGGTACATGGACGTCAACGGCCGATGGCGCGACCACGACCTGTTCGCATTGACGACGGAGGAAATCATGAGCAGTGCGACCGATACGTTGGTCCGGGCCGGGCGGGCGCAGTTCCGGTGAGCCCCCTGGAGATCACCGTCCGCGGCTGGGCGGAGCGCCGCTACCGGCCCGAACAGGGCACAGTCGTGTTGATCGCGACGTTCACCGAGTCGTCGAGCGAGGCTGCGCACGCTAAGGCGCTGGAGTTGCAGAGCGACGTCGTCTCGGAGTTGACGCGACTTGATGAGGCCGACGCGTTGAACACCTGGCATGCCAATGACATCCACGTCTTTGGGCATCGTCCGTGGATCGACGGGAAGCTGTCCGCAGTCCGTTACACCACGCGGATCGAGATGACCGCTGAGTTCCTCGACTTCGAGGCGCTGGCCGAGTTCCTCGTCGAGTGGGCCGGTCGGGACGGGCTCGAGGTGGGCCGCATCGTGTGGGATGTGCTGGCCGAGAACCGGCCCCGCCATGAGGCGACGGTGCGCCGCGACGCCGTGCGTGATGCGATCGCCAAGGCACAGGCCTATTCCGACGCGGTCGGGCGGGGCACGGTCGTCGCCGTCGCGCTCGCAGACCCGGACATGCTGGGCGCGCGACCGGAGCCCGCACCGCCGATGCTGGCCCGGGCGATGGGCGCGCCGTCCGATGCCGGCCCGTCGTTGGAGTTGCGGCCCGACGACGTCGTCATCGTCGGCGCGGTCGACGCGCGGTTCACCGTGGGGGAGTAGCCGGCGTCACGGGGTCCGGCGGCGCAGCGTCGCCGCGGCGAGGGCCAGTGCGAGGAGTGTGATGGACACCACGACGGCCAGGTCGCGAATCATCGTCGACGTCACGGTGGCCTCGGTGGCGACCTGCTGGAGGCCTTCCACGGCATAGGTGAGGGGCATTGCGGTGGACAGTGCCTGCATCCACCCGGGCATCGCGTCGCGCGCGACGAACAGGCCGCACAGGAACAGCTGCGGGATCACGACGAGCGGCAGGAACTGCACGGCTTGGAACTCGGTCTGGGCGAAGGCGCTGCACAGCAGGCCGAGGGTCACGCCGAGGAGCGCGACGGCCAGGGTGAGGGTGAAGATCCACCATCGCGAACCCGCTGTGTGCAGGTGCAGGGCCCAGAAGGTGAATATGCAGGTGATGGCCGCTTGGACGACCGCGAGCAGGCCGAATGCGAGGGCGTAACCGCCGAGGAGGTCCAGTCGCGAAAGTGGTGTGGTCATCAGGCGCTCGAGGGTGCCGGCGCGGCGCTCGCGCAGCATCGCCACGGAGGTCAGCACGAACATCACGATGAACGGGAGGATGCCCAGCATGATGGTGCCGAAGCGGTCGAAATGGGTCGGGGTGCCCGGCGGAGTGGGCACGTCGCTGAACATGAAGTAGAGCAGTGTGAGCAGCATCAGGGGCAGCACTAGGAGCACGGCCAGCGAGCGGTGATCTGCGCGCACCTGGCGCAGGACCCGAATGGCGGTGGCGCCCAGTGCCCGGGCGCTCACGGTCGGCCTTCCTCGATGAGGGTCAGGAACGCCGCGTCGATGGAGTCCTCGCCCGTGCGGGACTTCAACTGCCGCGGAGTGCACTGCGCGAGGATCCGGCCGCCGCGCATCAGGATCATCTCGTCGCAGTGCTCGGCCTCGTCCATGACGTGGCTGGACACGAGCAGGGTGGTGCCGGCGGCGGCCATCTCGGCGAAGTACTGCCACAATTCGGCCCGCAACACCGGGTCGAGGCCGACGGTGGGCTCGTCGAGAATCAGCAATTCCGGCTTCGCCACGAGGGCGCAGGCGATGGAGACCCGGTTGACTTGGCCGCCGGAAAGGTCGCTGGCCCGACGCTTGGCGTAGGGGGTGAGGCCCACGGCGGCGAGGGTTGCGGCGACGTTGGCGCGGGCGCCGTGCAGGGCGGCGAAGTACGAGACGTTGTCGGCGACGCTGAGATCGGTGTAGGTGGAGGCGGATTGGGTCGCATATCCGATGCGGCGGCACAGCGACGGGGAGCCCGCGGGTAGGCCCAACACATCGATCTCGCCGTCGACGTTGGCCTGGGTGCCGACGATTGCGCGCATCAGGGTGGTCTTCCCGCAGCCGGAGGGTCCGAACAGTCCGGTGATGGAGCCGCGCGCGACTTGCAGGGAGACCGCGTCGAGGGCGGTGGTGTCGCCCCGTCGGACGGTCACCGCGCGGCATTGCACGGCCAGGGGGGTGGGCATGGGGGGAGCCTACGCCCGGTTGGGTGCCGACTTCGTCCGAAATGCGGCCAGGCGAGGGCACATACCCCTCGCCTGGCCGCAATAGCGACGATGTCGGCGTGATCTGCCGGTGCCTCGGCGCGTCGTCGCGGCAAACACTGCTGCCGGTCCTAGATTGAAGTCGGGTACGTGTGACCAGAGTGAAAGACGGGAGAGTCGGATGCCGAATTCGGTGTTGTGGGTGTGCCTGGTGGCGATCTGGCTTTTCGTCCTGGTCCCCATGGTGATCCAGGGCCGCCCGGAACTGCGCAAGTCCACCCCGGTCGCTGCGGCGACCAGGGTCCTCAAGCGCGGTGAGGACGCGGTGCGCCGCCGACGTATCGGTGCCGGCGCCCACCCCCACGATCCCTCGTGGAAGCCCAAGGAGCCGCCGAAGCCGGAGTCCGCTGGTGGCGATCCCGGAAACGACGCGCAGGAGCCGTCCGACGGCGGCGCGGAGGTACGGGTGGACCCCTCCCGCGTGCCCGGCAAGATTCCCACCCGCAAGCGGGCCACCGCTCGCACGGTCGCCGCTCGCATGCGCCGGGTCGTCAGCGTCACCACCACGCGGTCGGTCGCCGATGCCGACACCGAGGTCATCGCGGTGGTTGGCGCCAAGGTCGTGGATGGCGCTGCGAATCGCGTCGTCGAGGCCGAGGTCGCCGATCCCGAGGTCGTGGATGCCGAGCTTGTCGAGGCCACGGTCGTGGACGAGGAGCGCTCAGTCGTCGAGGTCCGCGAGATCGAGGTGATCGATGTCGAGATCACCGAGACCACCGACCCCGCGGAGGCGCAGACCGAGCGGATCGACCGCGTGGTCGTGGGGCGGCCGGGAGCGCGCGCACAGGAGGCGACGCTCTTCGACATCGAGGTCACCGATGTCATCGAGGTCACCAAGGTCGCCGACGGTGGCGGGTCGGGGCCGACTGCGGCCAAGGCCGGGACCGGCGCGGTGAGCCCTGAGACGGTCGCGGGCGTGCACGACGCGGCCGGTGGGGACACGCCCACGGTCGCCGATGCTGAGGCTGAGGACGCCGTGGCCGAGCCTGTGCGCGCTCAGGCCGAGCCCGAGAGCGCGAAGGCTGAGCCGGAGAGCGCAAAGGCTGAGCCGGAGAGCGCAAAGGCGGATGCCGAGGAGGCCACCGACGAGCCCGCCGAGGTCGACAAGCTGGTGGAGGTCGCCGAGGTCGACAAGCTGGTGGAGGTCGACGCGGTCGACGACCTAGTGGAGGACGACGCCGTCGACGACCTAGTGGAGGACGACGCCGTCGGCGAGGCCGACGTGGCCGCGGAGGCGGAGACACCCTGGGACGGCGATATCGACCCCAATGAGATGACCCAGGTGTTGATGACCCGTCCCGGACGCGGCGGATACGACCCCGAGGTCGACCTGGTCCGCCTGGAACTCAAGTACAAGGAGCGCCAGCGGGTGCTGCTGGCATTGCTCGCGGTGACCCTGCTGACGATCGGTGCCGGTGTGTTGCTCTCCACCCCGGGCTGGATCGCGGCCGGTGTGATGGGTTTCTTCCTCGTCTCCTACCTGGTCTTCCTGCGCCGTGCGGTCACGACCGAGTCGCGGATCCGGCAACGCAGGCTGGCCCGGCTCGAGGAGAATCGCCGTGAGGACGTGGCCCGGCGCCGGCGGGAGTTCGCCCAACCGGCGGTCGCCGATCCCGAGCCCGCACCGCGGCCGCGCCTGCGACGCCCGAGCGGCATGCTGGTCGTCGACATCGACGACGAGGACCCTGCCTTCGATCATCTGCCGACCTACTATCAGCCGCGCATGATGCGCTCGGACGACGACTACCGGGCTGTCGCCGCGGGTTGACCAGGCTCGGGCGTCGCCGCTGATCGGCCGTCGTGCTGGCGACTACCCGTCGGTGGATGTCGTACCGGGATCGGCCGGATCGCCGTCGACCGATGCGGTGCCGTCGACCGATGCGGTGCCGTCGGCCGAGGCGACGAGGCCGCCTCGGACGATGGCGTCGGGGTGCGCGGCGATCCAGGCACGTCCGGCGTTGACCGCGCGGCCGAGGGCGAACCGCTCCCCGACATAGTTGATCGGCGCACCGATGATCGGGATGTTGGACAGCAAGCGCAACGGCCGGGCCGGCTGCGGACGCTTGCCCATCTCGGAGACGCCGCCCTGCAGGGCGCGGGCGATGTCCCAAGTCGCCCGGATCAGCGACTTGCGCTCGCCCTTCACCGGCTCGGCGTCGGGGGTCGCGGTCAGATCGCCAAGAGTCAACGTGCGCCCGCCCAGCACGGCGGCGATCAGTTCGATCTGGCGCGCGCGGTCGGTCACCCGGTACTCGCGCGCCACGGCGATCAGCACCATCGCCTGGTTCACGAATCCGAGCACGGTGGTCAGCGGCAGGCGTCGCGCCCACAGGCCGAAGATGTTGGGGAAGGCGACGCCGATGGTGTTGATGCTCCCGATCCGGTTCACCCACCACTTGCCGCGCTCCTCCATCGACAGGTCGCTCCAGCCCTTGGTGCCCGGCAGGTCGGTGAGGTCGACGGCCTTGGCGGCGAAGTGCTCGACTCGGCGCAAGATGCTGTCATCGCGGGGCGCGTCCTGAAAGGTCTTGCCGCGCAACCCGGTCACGTCGGTTTCGGCGAGCACGTCGATGATCGGATTGATCGCGGCAATCATGCCGTTCAGAGCGTCGACGATCTGGGCTTCGGTGAGTTCGGCCATCCTTGGAGACTAGTGCCCGGGCGTTTCGCGGAGCACCCGGACGAGGTGATAAAGTTGCGCACGGTCGACCGGCGACGGTCACCCGGGGCTATGGCGCAGTTGGTAGCGCGACTCGTTCGCATCGAGTAGGTCGGGAGTTCGATTCTCCCTAGCTCCACAAGTTCATGCAGGTCAAGGGCATGAAATCGCGGCAAACGGTTGCTAGGCAACATTCCGAGGCAACATCGGGTGTCAGTCCTCGCAGGTAGAACGGGAAACACACGACTCCCGCGAAGGCAACCAGATGGCATCCATTCAGGCCAGAACCCTCACCGACGGCTCCACCACCTACCGCGTCCTGTGGCGCACCCAAGGATGCCAACGCAGCCTCACGTTCACCGACCCCGCATCGGCCAAGGCATTCAAGGCCGACATCGAGCACCACGGCCCCGACGAGGCACTGCGCATCATCGACGTCATCGACGCCCGCCAACGCGACGTCATCCTCACCGAATGGCTGACCGCGCACGTCGCCTCGCTTACCGGCATCCGCTCGGGCACCCGACACCGCTACGAACGGTTCATCGCCAACGACTTCACCGACATCGGCACCATGCCGTTGGCGGCGATCACCGAGACCACCGTCGGCCGCTGGGTTGCGGGGATGGAGGACCGCCACCTGTCCGGGAAGACCATCCAGATCAAACACGCGTTCCTCTCCGGCGCATTGAAGGCCGCGGTGCGCGCGGGGAAGTTGGACCGCAACCCGTGCGAGAACCGGCGCCTGCCGCGGACCGTGCCGCAGGAGATGGTGTTCCTGACTCGTGACGAGTTCGCCGTCGTGCACGCCGCGATCGCCCAGCCGATGCTGGCCGACCTCGCCCTGTGGCTGGTGTCCACCGGCATGCGGTTCGGTGAGGCGACCGCCCTGGCGCCCGAGGACGTCGACCTGGCCGCGGGGACGTGCCGCATCACGAAGGCGTGGAAGCACACCGGCGACTACAACCGCGAGCTCGGCCCGCCGAAGTCGCGGCGGTCGGTGCGCACCATCAACCTGCCCGCCCAGGCCGTTGACATCGCGGCCCGCCACGACGGGCCGTTCCTGTTCACCAACCACGCCGGCAACCCCGTCACCACGCAGAGCTTCTACAACTCGGCGTGGCGCGACGCCCGCAAAGCCCTCCTCGACGAGCGCGGCCACGGGAAACGTCCCCGCGTGCACGACCTGCGCCACACCTGCGCGTCGTGGATGATCAGCGCCGGCATCCCACTGGTCGTCGTGTCGCGGCACCTGGGACACGAAGACATCACCACGACTGCCCAGGTGTACACCCACCTCGACCGCTCATCGTTTCAGGAGGCCGCCAACGTCATCGGCAAGATCCTCGGCTAACCCCGCCGCGAAATTCGTCACCACTCGTCCGTCCTTTTAGGCTGGATGCCGCTCGAGCTGCGTGTCGATCCATGCCCGCTCGGCCGGCGTCAACGACTGGGCCAGGGCGACGAGCATCGACACGTCGACCCACAGTTCGGACGCCACCTCCCCGGTGTGACGTGACCAGGCGAGTGCGTCGACGAGCCGCTCGAGGGTGATCAGGCGGCGTGCGGCGATCGTCTCGACTCGGCGCTCCTCCTTCCCGTCGGCGGGGACACCGCGTTCACAGTGCACAGTCTCGTGCGCGACGACGCACCTGCGTTGCGCCTGAGTCATGCGGGGATCCATCCAGATGATTCGGCCGTCGGTCAGGCCACGCAGATCACCTGGCATTCGGGTCCACACGATGTCGACGTGCGGTAGCCGCTCGCCGAGGTACTTCCACGGGTTGAACATGACCGCATGTCTACCGGCCTGGTCTGACAAAAATGGCTGTGACCAGTAGTTACACTGGTGTGATTAGACTTCGGCCAGTTCCACCGGACGGGCATCACGAGCCTTGGCGGGCCGATCGAACGCGGCTGGGATCGCCACGCCGTCAGGCTGAGAGGTGACGTAGTCCAGGAACATGCCGAACTCTGACTCTGGTCCTGGAATGAGCGAGTCTGATGGTGCGCCGATGGCGCAGACATCATGGATCATCGACACAACGCGGACGCCGGCGGGACCGCGCGAGAAGACAGTGCCGTATCCGCCGACCGCGCGTAGGCGTCCGAGGACCACGGAAAGCGCCTCGGTATCCAGTGCGACGACGACTGGGCATTCGCCGCGGTCGTTGGTGACGAGGTCTAGATCGTCCACAGCGCCGAACGCAAGGTTGAGGTTGACTTCCTGCCGCAGATGATCCAGCTGCTCCACTCGGGTACTCATCGGGTCTACTCGCCTCCTTTGTCTCGGATGATACGCGCACGTTCGCCTGCATAGACAGAGGCTTTGGCATACGCCTCCTGCACGTCGTCGGGCCCGTCGAGCTGGTAGAGCGTTTCGGATTCTGCCTGGCCGTCTGGGTGAAGGTGACAGTGGCCGTGGCAGCAGTCGAAGCGTTCGACTTCGTCCCACCCTTGCGTGCCGAGGCGCTGGATCAGGATGACGAAGTCGGCGAGGCCGCCACGTTTCCATATGCGGTACTCGATGCGGACGGTGTTGGAGTCGTCGAGGGATGTGACCCACTGGCGTTCGGTGCACCCTGTTCTGTTTGGCCGGTATGTCCCTTGGCGGTTGTCTAGCCGTGCTGAGGCGGACTTCGTAGCTCTCTTGAGGTCGCGCCGTTCTTGTTGGTTTCTGCGGGTCACTCGCCGTCCTCGGTGACACCTTTTTCGCCTCTGTTGGCTGCGAGTCCGTATGCCTCTGGGTTGGTGAGGGCTTCGGGTGGTGGGGTGTTGGTGTGTCCTGCCGGGTTCGTGTGGGTGTCGCGGGCTGGTTGGTCGTGGCGGTCCCGCGCATCCAAGAGGGCATGCACGATACTCAGCACCGCATCACGCTCGCGTCGGTTGAGCTGGTCCGCGCGCGAGGGAAGAGTGAATGGGGTCGTCGGCTCCTCGCCTGTGACCTTCGCTCGTGTGGCCATGAACTCGTCAGGTGTGATGTCGAGTGCTTCAGCAATCGCGGTGACAACGCGGCGTGACGGTGACCCGACGCCTTGTAGTGCCCGCCTGATGGTGTTCAAGGCCACGCCCTCGACGTTGCGGTCCAGGTCGCGGAATGTGAACGCGATCCGCTGGCGTGCGAAGTGTGGTCGCCACACCTCGGGTACGTCTTGCGGGTCTTCTATGCTCACGCCTTCACCTTCTGCGCTCCGGGCGGTGTTCGACAACTGCCTGAACTGTCAGCGTGTCCAGAAAAAACACGCACGTAATTCCTGCTCAGGCAGCATATCGCGGGTATCTAGCCGCATAAAGGGTTGACACGTCTGGCTGGTGTGCTACGTTCAATGGAGCATCGAACATAGGAGGTGAGAGCAATTAGCGACACCGCGATGGCCGAGTTGGTCGGCACGCCCGAGCAGTTGACGGCGGCCCGCAAGTTCGCCCGGTACTCGGTGCGTGGTCTCGCGGACGAGGTTTCGCGAGAACTACGGAAGGATCGGCGAGAGGTTGCGATGTCGTGTTCGCGGTCGACGATCTCCGCGCTGGAGACCGGCGAGGCGCGTCGCGTCCATCACCGCCGCGCTGCAGCAATCGAGCGCGTCCTGAACCTTCCGCCTGGACATCTCTTCCGCGTCCAGGTGTTCAATGTGCAGTCGCACAAAGAACGTCAGACGGCATGAAAGCGGCCCCCGCCGGACAGGGCGAGGGCCACCAGATCGAGATAGGAGTCTCAATGCAAGACCTGACTTTACCAGCAGCACGCGATAGCCGCGATGAGCTGGCTAACCGCACCGACGTCCTCGACAAAGTCGGGGCGTTGCGGATGCTGCCCGGCGACCTTCACGTCATGACCAAGCACGTCGCCGAGTTCTACGAGGTCGACGTCGACCTGATCCGGTACCACGTCAAGGCCAACCGCGACGAGCTGAACACTGACGGATACCGCGTCATCAGCCGAAGCGAATTTGAGAGTGAGTTCGGCTCCATCTCAAATCTGGACCCGAAGGTGCGGTCAATCGCGCTGTTCCCTCGCCGCGCGGTTCTGCGCGTTGGGATGCTGCTCCGCGACTCCGACGTCGCCCGCCAGGTCCGGGACATGTTGCTCGACACCGAGCGCGCTGACGCCACCCCGCACTTCCTCGTCCCGCAGACCATGTCGGAGGCGCTGCGCCTCGCCGCCGACCAGTTCGACCGCGCCGAGGTCGAGAAGGTCCGCGCCGACACCGCCGAAACCACCAACCGTGTCCTGTCCAAACGGATCGAGAAAGACGCACCCCTCATCGCCAAAGCCGAAGCACACTCCGCATCCACCACCTGGATCCACCGCCAAGACTTCGCCCGCGAAGTGAAGCAGTGGGGCCAGGGCCGCGGCGTCCCGATCAAACACGAACACGTCTACGAACTGCTGCGCCGCAAGAAATTGTTGATCGCCGGTGAACGCTCCGACCGCAACCAGGCCACCTCACACGCCATCGACGCTGGTTGGGCACGAAACAGCAAGGGCACCGCCGACAACGGCCACGAGTACGTGACCACGCGGATCAGCCCTCGGGGCCAGGACATCGCCTGGAAGTGGATCACCACCCACGTCGACGAGTTCGGCACCCTCACCCCGCAGGCGGTGACGGCATGAGCCCAACACACCTGTACCGCGTCCGCGTCGTGTCGTATCCGGCTGGTTCGCACCGCCCGTGTGTTTACGACGAAGACCTGATGGAGCCCGTCGAGGGGTGGGCGCCGCCCGGGTGGCGCCCGGAAGGCCGCTACGTCGAGTTGCTGGGTACCAGTGACTTCGTGTGGCCAGTCACCAACAAGACATATCACTCGCGTTCGACCGCGAAAAAGCGTGCTGACCTACTCGAATCGTATGGGGCGACGTGCGTCATCGAGCGGTCTAACCGGGTCGAATGGAATGCGCGACTCGGTGGTGCAGCATGAGTCGCCTCGTGGATCGTATGGCCAGGTTCCAGGAACCCGGCGACTCCTACCTCACACCCGACCTCTCAGACTGCGACGTACTCGACTACTGGTATGGCCGGATGTCCGGGCAGACGTACGTGACGATCCGTGTCGCCCACACCGCGAGCGCCATCGACCTGCCCATCGCCGACCTCGAGATCGCTGGCGAGGCCGCCGGCGGTGATCCCCAATGAGTAGCCGACTACAGGGCAGCACCGTGATCGCCGAGATTGCTCAACGCCGGCTTCGGGTCGTGGACGCACTGCTTGCCGAGCGGGGTCTCCCAGCTCACCCTGCGCGAAACCGAGTGCAGGAACTCGGCAGGGCTCTCCCACGCGGCGGCGGGAGCCATGAAGGCGGACTGTTGGTGGGCGACCCTGCGCGCTCGCCGCTTGGCTACCTCGCACAGGAACTCCTGACGCGCTTCTGGCAGGAAGAACGCCAGGCGTCCCCCGCCGGGCACCGATTCGGCGGTCTGCACCTGCTCCCAGTCGTCTACGCGGACGACGGCGTGCACATTGAGAGCTTCATCGCGCCCGGCGTTGATCAGCTCGAAGGCGCCCGGATCTTTCCAGTCGAGTTGCCAGTGAACATCGTTGCGTTCGGTGTCTCGTGCCTCGCTTCGAGCAGCGATCGAGTTCGCTTCTTCGGCGAGCTGCTTGGCATCTACAGCGATGCCGTTCGACTCGCGGGCCAGTCCAACCGCCTCGCGCGCCGACTCCTCGACACTGCGGGCGAGCTCGCCGGACTCCTGCGCGGCGCGCTTGCCGATATGGGCGTAGACCAGGGCGACGCTCCCGGCGATCATTCCGCCGGCACCGCCGACGGCGCCGATCCAAGTGGCGATATCAGCCACGATTCTTCTCCTTGCTCGGTGGTTGACGCTTCGAGCGTAGGAGAGCGGTCCCGTGGCGGCGGGTCTTCCGCCGCCACGGGAGGGGGTGAAGACCGATGACCACCGAGATCGAGTACCTCGACGTCCTCGAAGCGGCCGTCGCCGACACACCCACCACCGCCGAGACACCGCCGCCGGCGATCCTGTCGGCCGCCGAAATCGCACGTCGCCTCTCGCCCGCGGATCATCCAGACGCGGTCACCGAGGCCTTCGTCAAGCGCCGCATGTCCGGCGGGCGCTGGCCATCGGTCAAGGTCGGACGCCTGCGCGGCATGACCGAAGCCCAATTCCAGCAGGCCATCGACATCGAGTCCAGCGAACCGTACCCATCGAAAACACGTTCGGCCGCTGGCCTGTCGCCACGCACCCGCCACAAGCCCGGAAGGGACCAGTCATGACCACGCTCCTCGCCCTCACGATCACCGTCACCCTCGCCCTGGCCGGCATCGCCCACTCCATCTCCTGGTGGGCATCCACCGACGATGACGGCAACCCCAGGGACAGGTCATGACCGGCGACCTGGGCATCTCGTCGCCCGCCAAAGCCGTGGACGAGGGCGAATTCGAGTTCGTCGAGAAGCTTCCGTCCACGGTGAGGACGCGCGGCCGGACGAACGTGTACCGGCGTTTCCGTGAGGCGCTGCGTGAACGTCCTGGGGTGTGGGCGAAGTACCCGGCGGGGACGATGCGCGGCGACTCGGGGCGGTTCGTCGTCTATCACGTCAAACGCAGCCACCTGTACGTCGGGTACGAGGCTGTCGTGTCCGACTGCGCCGTCTACGTCCGCTACATCGGAGCAACGACCGTCACTGACCGGTCCCGAACCACCACCACCTCTAGCTCGAGCACCACTCCCAACACCATCATCAGAGAGGCCTAACCCAATGAAGAAGACACTCGCCACCGCCATCGCTGTGGCCACACTCCTCGCTCCCGCCGCGGCCGTGCACGCCGACACTACTGACAGCGTGTATTTGAAGGTTTTGCGTGAGGAGGGCATCACCGGATCGGACGCGACCCTGATCCGTATGGGTCACGCTGTGTGCGACCTACGCGACTCCGGCTACTCCGAATATCGCATTGCCCGCGAAATCGCAGACCGCAACGACGATATGACTATCAGGGATGGTGGTTTTGTTGTCGGTGCCGCCGAATCCGCCTATTGCCCCGAGCACGCGTGATGTCCGCGCCAATCGGCAACAGTCTGTACAGGCTGCCCGCCCTTGCCTCGCGCTATATGGCCGAGCGCGGCTGGACCCAGGGGCAGGAGGAGGACGACGACGGTCGCGTCTGCTTGACCGGTGCGTTGCGTTTGTGTTCCCCGGTACCGGGTGACTACTACATCGCCCGCGAAGTTTTCCGGCATTGGGAGCACGCCGAAGTGTGGAATGACACCGAGGGCCGCACCGCCGAGGAGGTTGTCTGGTATCTCGCCGCGACACAGATCACCAACTACGAGCTGAGCGTGGTGTTTGGGCCGCAGTGGCACGAGATCACCACCCTGGTGCGTGCCATATGTGGTTTGACGCAGCAGCAGATGGCCGACTTGGCCGCCGCACATACTGTTGCTTCGCGGTCTGAGCAAATTCGTGCCGATTTGGCATTTTCCATCGCATGGGGCGCCGCATTGCGTGCCAGACAGGCACACGTGTCGGCTGCCACGGCCTCCGCAGTATGGGAGGCCGCATGGGATGCCACCGAGGAATTAGTGCTGACGCCCAACGAGGGCTACATGGCTGCTCCAGCCCGAGGCGCCATACGGAACTCTGCGTTGGCGCTCTGCACCCGCCACCTCATCGGCACCGATAAATACACCCAGGAGCATTACGACCTGATCACCGGCCCGTGGCGCAAAGTCGTGGGCCCGCTACACACCGACGACACCCAACCGCTACACACCGACGACACCCAACCGCTACACACCGACGACACCCAACACGCCTGAAAGGCACCAGAAATGATGACTACCACACGTGCCGGCGACCTCGACGCCACCCAAATCATCCCGCCGTACGACGTCACAATCCACGACGTCGACTACTACGGGCGGCACTCCATCCAGCCCGGGCGGCACACTGTCGCCGAACTACTGCACCGCCATCTCACCCGCCACAGTGTCGACAACACCACCCCCATCGCGGTGATCGCATGACCGGCCACACCTACACCTTCGACCCCGACGGTGTCGTCGAAGGCGTCGACTGCATCAACGGCGTCATCCAGGTCGGTGCCGGCGCCACCAGCTACGGCCACACCACCCGCCACGACACCATCGCCGTCGCCCACACCCACGACGCCGGACAGTCCCGCATCCTGCTCACCACCGACCAGGCCGAAACGTTGGCCGCCGCACTCGGCGCCGCAACCACAGCCATCCACATGGGCAGGGCGTCATGACCGCCGCCGTCGACTACTACGCCACCGACAACCCCGGCTACGACTGGGTTGCCGTCGACCGATGCCTCGCCGGCCACGCACGCCGACCTACCTATGTCGACCGACTCGAAGCCGCCTGCATCCTCACCAGCCGCGGTCACAACTCCGGCGAAATCGCGGCCATCCTGCACTGCTCTGGGTCCACCGCAAAAAGACTCCGCAACAAAGCCATCGAACGATTAGGAGACCAGTCATGACGAACCTTGTTCAAGCCCTCGTTGGGGGTTTCGGGGCATTCATCAGTGACGCCCCAACGCTGGAGGATCTGGCTCTTCCGCATGGTACGGCGATCATCGACGCAAACGGCCTGGTGTGGCAGAACTCGACGCCCGAATTCGTTGGCGATTGGCACCCAGCTGATCCGTACATGGATACTTGGGATCCGTACATGGATACTTGGGCCGCGAAGGATGGCGGTGGGGGCCCCAAGTTCCCGGTACGCATCATCCACATGGGTGAGGCGAAATGAGCAGCCCAATCACTCACCTCGGCGCCGGCCAACACATCTGGGTCGAGGTCGCAAAAATCGGCGACAACGGCGACCTCGTCACCTGCATCGACACCGTCGAATCCGCTCGAGCACAACAAGTCACACCACACGCCGACGCCGACCAGGTGATGCCAGCCCGCGACACCATCCAAATCCGGTACCCGAATCGCCGCACCATCGACCTCGTGATCGTCCGCGGCTCAATCCGACTCGCCGCCGCCCACGACGGCAAACCCATGAACCTGCACATCCACAACAACCTCGACCAAGGAACCGAGGAATGGATGGCAGCCCGCCGCGGCATCGTCACCGCAAGCGCCGTCGGCAAACTCGTCACCACGAAAACGTTGGCGCCGGCCAACACCCAAGAATCACGTGGCCTGACACGCCTCCTCGTCGCCGAACGCATCACCGGATGGACCGAGGAAACCTACATTTCCGACGACATGTGGCGTGGCATCGAGGACGAGCCCATCGCACGCGACCTGTACAGCGCACACCACACCAAAGTCGCCGAAGTCGGATTCATGGTGCGTGACGACTGGGGATTCCAGATCGGCTACTCACCCGACGGCGTCGTCGGCGATGACGGACTGATCGAAATCAAGTCACGCCGCCCGAAGAAGCACGTCGAAACCATCCTCGCCAACGAGGTACCGACCGAGAACTATGCCCAGTTGCAGTGCGGGTTGTTGGTGTCGGGCCGCTCCTGGTGCGACTACGTGTCGTTCTGCGGCGGGATGCCGCTGTGGACGAAACGCGTCGAACCCGACCAGCGGTGGCACGACGCGATCATCGCCGCCGTACGACTGTTCGAGGACAACGCCACCGACATGGAAGCCAAGTACCGCGAAGCCGTCAAAGGGCTCCCCGCAACCGAACGACGACGAGACGATTTGGAGATCAAGATATGAGTGACGAGGGCCACATGAGCAGCATCGACATGTCTTCCACGATCGACCCAAATTCGGACCAACTCGGAGCAGACGACTTCATTGCGGGGCCTCGCACGGTCACCGTCACCGGCGTCAGCAAGGGCAATGCCGATCAGCCGGTGAACATCGCTGTGGCCGAGTTCGACCGCCCGTTCCGCCCCTGCTTGTCAATGCGCCGTGTCTTGGTCGCCGCGTGGGGGCCGGATGCCGGCGGCTACGTCGGCCGCCGGATGACGCTGTACCGCGACCCCGCGGTGAAGTGGGGCGGTCAGGAGATCGGCGGTATCCGCATCAAGGAGATGTCACACATCGACAAGCGTCTGTCGCTCGCGCTGACGGTAACCCGCGGTAAACGCGTCCCGTTCGTCATCGAACCGCTCACCGACACCCCACCGCCTGAGACCGCTACGAACGAGCAGCGCACCACGATCACCGCGCTCCTAGCCGACCAGGGATTGACGTCGAAAGATGCTGCGCTGGAGTGGCTGTCGGAGCAGTTGAACCGGCCGATCGTGTCGACGGCCGACCTGACCGGTGATGAGGCTGAGGGCGTGATCGGGTTCCTGCGCGCCGAACACGCCAAGGACGCCCAGGTCGAGGACGAGGCGGTGCAGGCATGAGCGCCCGCACACGGTCAGGCCGGGTGGCGCTGCAGGTACTCCACGACGGCGCGCCGAATGATCTCCGCGGGCTTGACGTTCTCCGCGTCGGCACGCGCATCGATGCCCGCCCTGATGTTGACCGGGAATCGAACAGTGGTGCTCGGCGTCTTGCCGCCGCCGGCATTCTTAGCGGGCCGCCCCATGCGAAGGATGGTGCCGGTGTGCTCGACGTCGCCGATGACTTCGTCGGGGCGCAGCGGGTTTGCGGCGTAATCGGCGGCCATCGCGTCGTAGTCGGCGTCGGTGAGGCGTCGGTGTGTGGTCATTGTCGGTTCCTTCCTGTTGGGTCAGCGTCGTTGCGGGCGCTGGCGGCTGGCGACTCGGCCGGTGTCGATGTGCCCGGCGAGCTGGGTGGATGTGATCGTGCTCGGACGCAGCATCATGGCGTGGAACACGATGCGCTCGCCGCGGCGGGTGTCGTAGATGACCTCGATGTAGGGCTCGTTGACGTCGTAGGCGCCGATCGCGATGGTCAGCGATGCGCCGGGGATGCGGGCCTCGATGTGCGCCTGGTGTTCGGGGTATTCGACGACGCAGCGGATTTCGGTGTCGGTGATGCCGTGCGCGAGGGCGCTTGGCCTGATCGTGATCCGCATACCGATAAGTGTATGCGACTTACCCGAAAGGTGCAAGCTGGCCGGCAATGCTGTTACTCCGTGCGCCGCCCGCGACCTGATCGCCGTCGTCGCCGAATCGCTGGCGTCATGAGGCAGACCAACATCGGTGGCGGTGACCAGTGAGTGTGCTGTCGCAAACCGAGTTTGAGCAGGCGCAAGCCAAAATGCAGATCAAAGTCGGCAACCTCGCGCGTGCCGGGTGGCCCGCAGCCAAGATCGCCGCCCACCTCGGCATCAACCAAATGCAGGTGATCCATGCCCTCGAGGCAATGGATGTGCGGATCGTGCGGGCCCGAGTCGGCACCTGCAACAAAGGACACCCGAAGTACGTCGGCGAGGTGAGATGCCGGGAATGCCAGGCCAGGAGCAGAAAGAAAGCTGCTCACGCAGCCAAGGCGGGCAGCGACCAGTGAGTGATCCCGCCGATGCCAATGATCCAGCCGCGCTAGCCATATGGCGCGCATGTCTCACCATCGCCGAGAACGACCCGCCATCACACGGCGAAGCCATGATCGCAGCCGTGCGTGAGGCATTCGCCCCGATACGCGCACTGCACCAGCCCGGTCGGGAATGCAAATGCGGCGACTGCGAGGTAGACGTGTGGTGTGAGCATTGCGGCCACGCATGGCCGTGCCCAACCGCACGCCTGTGCTACCCGTCTGACGAACTCGGCGGTGACCAGTGAGTGTTTACGGGTTTCACATCACCACCGACGCCGGCATCTGCCAAGCCACCCAACATTCGGTGCGTGTCGAATCCCGTCCGGGCGGTAAATGGGCGGTGATGTGACCGGCTCATTGTTCACCGACGCTGAACTCGACCCACAGGCAGCCGCCGCCGAGGAAAGACGCCAACAGTCTCGCATCATCATCGAAGTGTGGGGGCGCAACTTCACGACCGAGGGTGTGTGCCCGGCGTGCGGTGAGGATGCTGGCAGCGGATTCCTGCTCCGCATCAACCACGGCCTGGCCCCATGGGCCTGTCCCGGTGCGGCTGACTTCTCGCGTCTCCGCAAATGCACCCGGATGGGGTGGCGGCCTGTCGACATCACCGAGGACGACCGGGCGGCAGTGCGGGCACTGAGGAGGCATGCCGATGAGGCAGATCACTGAATCCGGTTGGCAGTACGGCACCGACCCGATCCGCTGGCACACCGAACACGCCGGCGAGGGCGGATTCTACCGCGAACTCGACGTCGACAGCACAAACCGGCGCCGAATCCTGGACCGCGAACACGCCCACGGCAACACCACCGGCCCCGACGGATGGCTCACCATGCCCGGCCACACCGACCACATCAACGGTGTGGACATCACCGACTACACCCGCATCCGCTGGACCGACCACCTCGAGGAGGCATGCCGATGACATGCGACGCCGAGTATCACGGAGTGTCCTGCCAACTCGCCTACGGGCACCACGGACACCACCACGCCACCACCAACGACAACACTGACACCGCCCACGAATGGGTGTGGTGAGGAGCAGGCCATGAGAATCAGATCAACGAAGCCAGAGTTCTGGCGGTCCAAGACGATCGCCGCCCTGCCGTGGGATGTGCGCCTCGTCCTGAAGGGTCTCGAGTCGTACGTCGATGACAACGGGGTGGGCAAGGACGACATCGCTTTGATCGCCGCAGACGTGTTCCCTCGCGACCTTTCCGGAAATCCTCCGGAAACCCTCCGGAGGCTTACGGAAGCCGTTTCCCTCCTCTTTCAGCACGGTTTGATCGCCCGATACACCCACGACGGCGAGGAATTGCTCTACATCGACAGGTGGAGCGACGTGCAGTACGTGCAGAAACCGCGCGCTGGACGTTTCCCCAGGCCAGACGGCACAAAGGAGTACACCCAACCCGTCAATCCGGAGAGTTACCGGAATGTTCCGGAAGTCGTCCGGCCTAAATCAGGGGAACAGGGGAACAGGGGAACAGGGGAACAGGGGAACACCCCCACCTTGGCAACAGAACCTTACGAGCGGCCACGCGAATCAAAATCGGTGGCGCGAATGAACGCACTCAACGAGACCGCGACAACGGCCCTCGCCCGCGACGTCGCCGCCAGCTTCAACCGATGGGCCGACAACGGCATCGACTCCAAGACCCAAGCCGAAACCGCCATCCAAGTCGACCAGCTCCTCGCCGACGGCATCGACCCCCACCAGATCGCCGACGGCCTCAAAGCCTGGCACGCCTCCGACTCATGGTCTCCATCGCAAATCCGACGGTTCGTTTCCAAGGCCGCCAAACCCGCCAACACATCGAAGCCGACCAAGGCGACCCTCAAGGCCGTCGACATCACCGCGATGGGCGCCGCACTCATAGCCGAGTTCGAGGAGACCGCATGAACCCGACCCGCGCGGCCATCGCCGCCGCAACCGCAACCCTGTCCCGCGCCGCCATCTTCGATGACCGCATCACCGCCGACGAACACCGCATCCTCGCCTGGGCTCAAGCCATCGCCCCATTCAGCTTCGACCAGCCCGACCTACTCGCCGCGGTGACCGCGCACTACCAGCAGGCCGAGCCGCGCACGATGATGCCCGGTGACGCGATTGCCGGCGCCCGCAAGATCCGCGGGGAACGCGCCGAACGCGAGAAAGGCTGCGACCTTGCCGCCCTGGCCCCACCCGACCCGCAGATGGGTGGCCTGCCGATCGGCGGCGCAGACGGCACACCGGTGTGGCCGGCCTACGAGCAACACGACGCAATCAGCCGCCCTTGCCCGGCGTGCGGTGCACAGCCCGAGGAGGCGTGCATCAACTCCACAACCGGCGTGGCCCGCAAACTCCCGTGTATGGCGCGGATCACCAGCAAGCTGCTGGGTGGTGTGGCGTGAGTGATCTTCACGAGCAGGCCCAGGAGCGTCGCCGCGCGATCTCGAGGTGTGGTGGCTGTGATGAGGCTGGCTGGGTTGTCGGCACCGACGGTCTCGTGGCTGATCCTGCCCGCCGCTGCGACCACGCTGACCGCGACGACGACTGGCGCGACCGGTGAGTCACACGATCGTGTTGCCGTACCGGCGTCCACCGTTGCGGCCGAACGACCGGAAGCATTGGGCCGAGAAGTCGCGTCTGACGCGCGAAATGCGCACCACGGCTACCCGTAGTGCCAAAGCCGCTAAAGTTCCGCCCCTGGGCAAATCAGCCGTGTTTGTGACGTGGTTCCCGCCGGACGCGCGCCGCCGAGACGCCAACTCGTTGGCCCTACTCGCAAAAGCCAGCATCGACGGCTTAGTGGACGCGGGCATCTGGCCCGACGACGATCCCGCCAACGTCGCATCCGAGACATACCGGATCGGCCCCATCGCCAGACGCAACCCGCACATCGAAATCACCATCGAGGAGTTGCCCACATGACCGCCGAGGATGACTTCCTCTCACGCGCCGACCTCGACCGGCTCGCCCAATCACTCACCAAAATCGACCACGACCTGATCCTCGAGGCAGCCATCCAGCTCACCCACCCCGGACACGGCAACGGTGCCGGTATTCGCCGCCCACAACCCGGGTCGCGGCCCCCCTACAACCTCGGCCTCGACCACCTGTTGCTGAAACTCGGTGAGACCATGGACACCGCCATCGCAGACATGACCCGGTTGCGTGGACTCACCGGCCCGGTCGATGTGACGTTGACCGGGTGCGCGGCATGGATACACCAGTACCGCTACGCCCTGGCAATGATCGAACCCGGCCCGGCGCATCACGAGGCACTGTGCCGGTGGTGTGACAACCTTGACCGTGCCATCCGCCACCCCGAACCCGAGCATGTCGTCGACCGCGGCCGGCATCAGGCAGCATTGGCGTCGGTGACGACTGGCGAGCAGTTCGAGCGCACCGCCCCAAAGTTGGGGGAGCAGGCCAAGGGCATCACCGCGCGCCGCATCAAATACCTGCGTGAACGCAAACTCCTCGTCGGGACACGTGACGCGGACACCGGGACATGGTTCTATCGGGTCGGCGACATTTTGCAGGCGCACCACGCACATAAAGCTGCCGCGAAACACGCCTACCCGTCTAGCGGCGCTTGACTTGAAATGTCTAGTACTGCTAGACTACGAGACATCCTCGCCAACCTCAAGAAAGCCGCCAAGGCGGCCGGAGTGAGCTACGCGACCCTCGAAGGAGGAAACCACACCGTCGTCATCCTCGACGGAATGCGATTCCCCGTCGCACGCCACAACGAAATCGACAACATCATGGCGGAGGTCATCTACAAGCAGGCGGAAGCGAAACTCGGAAAAGGCTGGTGGAAGAAGTGAAGACCTACAACGCAACAGTGGAACGCACCGACAACGGCTGGATGATCCACGTCCCCGAAGTCGACCGACGCACCTGGACCCCACACCTGCGCGACGTCAACGAAATGGCACGCGACCTCATCCAGGTCATGACCGACGAACCACTCGACGAGATCGCCGTCAACGTCGAACTCCCTACCGAAATCGCCGAACCAATCAAGGCCATGCAAGCGGCCCGGGCCGCAGCAACAGGCGCGGACGCCGCCGCACGCGAGTACCAGCGCACCGCGGCCGCAACACTCCGCGATGCGGGCGCACCCCTGCGCGACATCGCAGCCATGATCGGAGTGTCCTACCAGCGCGTACACCAGATCCTCGCCGACGCCGACGAACGCACCGACCGACTCGCACGATTCGCGCGATGGGCCGACCGACACCATGCGGACTATGAACTGCCCATCGCGGCCGATGATGGCACCACGCCGATCGTCGTCGCACTCTCCGACGAACTGTTCACAACGCTGATCGACCGCATCCGCGCCGGCGGCTGGCACGCCAACGTCTTCGTCTCTGCCGCAGACAACAGGGTGGGCTACATGGCCGTCACTCGCGAGGAGTGTGCGATCGCACCGGCCAGTGACGACATGACCGCACCACAGGACCGACCCGGCGATACCGCGACCGTCGGAATGTTCCTGGACTACGTCCGCACGCAGGAGCATGGCGTCGTCATCTCGGCCGCCGCACCCGACGTCTACGCCAAGCAGGCGCGCACGATCGAGCTGGCCGACTGCTAACCGTGTGACACTCGCAGGTACTTGACCTGCATCGGCGCACCCTGTGATAGGCTGAGGCCCATGGGGCCGACCTACGCAGATCGGCCCCCTAGTCGTCTCCGGGTGTCTTCGCTCCACCCGGGGACAGGCCCGCGCCCCAGCCCCACCCTGTCGCTGACGTGCGCGCGGGCCACCTTCATCCACCTTCCTGGCGGTTGGGTGGTTGGTAGGCAGGATGCCTGGCTCACATCGGGGAAGCCAGGCATCCCGCACCAGCAGCAGGGGGACACGATGCGGTGGCACAACCTCATCCCGGCACTCATCGTCGAATTGGCGGCACAAACCATCATCCACGTGTGGGCCACACATCACTGGAGCAACTGGCACATCAACATCACACTCTGACGGCGGGGCACACATGCGGACACTCGGCGGATGGATACTCGACCAACTCTTCGAAGCCATCGGCATCATCGCCGAAAGCCGCCGCCGCCGCCTCAACCGGAAACAGCAATGAGTGACTGCGACCACATCACCCACCCCGAACACTGGTCAGGTGATGCCGGCGACGTCATCACCGCACTCCAACCATTCGCCTTCATCGCGGCAGCCGCACAGAACATCGTCGCCGTCATGGGCGACAACCTGGGCATCAACTTCAACGGCATCAACCTCGGAACCATCCACCCGGCCTGGAGACGATAAATGGACACCACCCCCGGCGATGGACCAGCCCGCAGACTCAAACGCTACTGGACCAAAGGCGAAGGCGCGGCCAAAATAGCATGGGGAACCCCAGGCGACTTCAACCGCTGCGTCTACCACCTCGGCAAATTCGTCACAGACCCACAAGGCCTATGCAACACCTACCACCAAGCCGCCATAGGCGCACCACCAGGCAAAGGGCACCCAACCCGATGACCTGGACAAACGGTGGTAACAGCCGCACATCGACAACCACATGGAAAGCAATCCGCCGCGCCGCACTCAAACGCGCCGACAACCGCTGCCAACAATGCGGAGCAAGCAACACACCCCTCTACTGCGACCACATCACCCCCACCGCAGAAGGCGGCCACGACCACCTCGACAACGCCCGCATCCTCTGCCACCCATGCCACACACCAAAAACCCGCGCCGAGACAGCACGCGGCATCGCCCGCCGCACCGCACGCCGACAACTCCCGCAAAAACCCCACCCCGGAACCAGGGGTGGGGGGTAACCCGAGCCCACCCAACCCCCACCCACGTTGAACATTGCGCCTGAGATCGGCTACGGGATAGTCGGTCGAGGTCGAGAATCCAAGGCGAACCCTGGAGGTTCGCAGTCAAACCCCGAGGTCACCCTGGAGGTGTTGCTCATGCCCGGTCCAGCTCCGAAGAAGGCGTCGCAGCGGCGGCGTGCGAACAAGCCGAAGTCTTATGGTGCGGCCGATGCGGTCGTTGTAGGCCGGGCGGTGTCCGCGCCTGACCTTGGTATCGACGATTGTCATCAGATGGTTGTCGACTTATATGCGTCGTTGGTTGGGTCGGTGGAGGGTAAGTTCTTCTCCGCCGCGGATTGGCAGCGCGCCCGACTCGAGTGTTTGTTCATCAACTCTACGATCACAGATGGTCGACGGCCGGGTGCTCAGGCGTGGGCGTCGGTGCAGGCCGGTCTTGGTGCGCTGCTGGTGTCGCCGGCTGACAAGCGTCGGATCGGTATCGAGCTGAACAAGGCGACCACTGATCCTGATGAGGATGCCGCCGTGGCGTCGCTCGATGAGTACCGCCGCCAGCTCGGCGGCTAGCCGCCTGGTCACCCTCCCGGAAGGTGTCCCCGAGCTGACCCTTGGTTGGGAGGCGTTGCGGTGGGCGGCGAAGTACTTGCGGCATCCGAATGGAATCCGTGCGGGGGAGCGGTGGCAGTGCACGCCGGATCAGGCCCGCTTTTGGCTGTGGTGGTACGCGGTCGGTCCTGATGGGTCATGGCTGTACTACCACGGTGTTCGCCGGTTGGCGAAGGGCTCCGGGAAGTCGCCGTTCGCGGCGGCGACGTCGCTGGTCGAGTTGTGCGCTCCGGTTCGGCTGATGGACTTTGATCCGAAGTCTCCGGGTGGTTGCGTTGGTCGGCCGGTGAACATGCCGTTGGTTCAGATCGCGGCGGTGGCTGAGGCTCAGACCGAGAACACGATGCGTATGGTGCGGGCGATGGCGCACAAAGGCTCGCGCTTGGTTGCCGACTATCGGCTGGATGTGGGGCGCACCCGCTACAACATGCTGCCCGAAGGGTCGCTGCAGGTGCTCACATCGTCGTCGGCTACCGCCGAGGGTGCGGAGGCTACGTTCATCGTTGCTGATGAGACGGAGCACTGGTTGCCGGCGGGTAACGGTCCCGAGTTTCATGCGACGCTGCTGGACAATCTGACGAAGTCGGGTAACCGCATGTTGGAGACGTCGAATGCGTGGAAGCCTGATGTTGGGTCCGTCGCCCAGGACTCTTACGAGACGTGGGTGGCCCAGGAGGACGGCGTCACGCGCAATGAGAAGAAGGTCCTCTACGACGCGCGCATCGCGCCGGCGGACACTGACATGGCTGACGAGGGGTCGCTGAGGCGGGCGCTGGAGTTCGTGTATGCAGACTGTCCGTGGGCGAATATCGATGCCACGATCACCCGGATATGGTCGAAGAATGCCCGCCCTGACGATTCGAAACGCAAGTACCTGAACCGGCCTACTGCACCGATGGATGCGTGGTGTGACCCTGTGTCGTGGGATGTGATGGCAGCCGACGGCACGAACAATCCAGTCCGGCCGCTGGTCGACGGTGAGAGGGTCGTCCTGTTCTTTGACGGGTCGAAGACGCGCGATGACACGGCGCTTGTCGGTTGCTGTATGGGCGATGGCCATATTTTCACTGTCGGAGTGTGGTCGCCCGGTAACAGCCATGACGGTGACGAGGTTGTGTCGGTCGATGCGGAGGCCGTCGACGCCGCGGTGCATCAGACATTCGACCGGTTTACGGTGGTCGGGTTCTTCGCTGACGTACGCGAGTGGGAGTCGTTCACTAAGATCACGTGGCCTCAACGTTGGCGCGACGACCTTGCGGTGTGGGCGGTGCCCGGAGGTAAGCAGCCCGAGCCGATTGCTTGGGACATGCGGTCCCACGACTACGACTTCACGATGGCGTGTGAGCTTGTCGAGGCGGAGATCGCCGAGGTGAAGTTCACCCACGATGCGAATCCGGCGTTGCGCCGGCATGTTGCGAACGCGCGACGTCGAGATGGCCGCTACGGCATCAGTGTCCGCAAGGAGTCGCCGAACTCGGCGGCCAAGATTGACGCCGCAGTGTGCATGATCGGTGCCCGTATGTTGTACCGGCTTGCGTTGGACAAGCAGCCCACTGAGCCCACCGGTGAAGCGGTGTTCTTTTCGATGTGAAATGGAGGTCTCGCGTGAAAGCTCGTGACGCTGTCGACCTCGCACAGAACTTGTTGCAGGTCCGCGCCTATGAGGCTCGGAGGTTGGATGCGTTGAGTGCGGCGCTGTCGCCGACGGTGCCGTTCACCGGTGTCGAGAGCGGTATTCCGGTTCAGCAGTCAGCGTGTTCGGTGCCGATTGAATCTGATGCGCGGCCGCAGGTGAAGCGGATGGCGGCCCGATCGGAAACTAACTTTCTGCCACTTGTGTTGGACACGTTCAGCCAGGTGATGAAGGTCGACAACTATCTGTCGTCCGACGGTGCCGATGCTGGTCCGTGGAAGTGGTGGCAGCGTAACCAGATGGATGCCCGTCAGACGGGGTTGCACCGGTCGGCGCTGCACTACGGTGTCGCCTATGCTGCGATTCTCCCTGCCTTGACGCCCGGTCAGGAACAGTCTGGCGCTGAGGTGTTCTGGAAGCCGTCGTCGCCTCGTCAGATGACTGCGGTGTACGGCGAACGCATGGTGTGGGACCCCAAGGTCGGTGGCCCGATTGATGATGATTGGCCGCTGCATGCGTTGGAGATCAACGGCAATATGATCCGCCTGTACGACGAGCAGGATGTTCACTTCATCGGTGTGAAGTCGCAGCCGCATTCGACGCTGGGTTGGACTGATCCAAGTTATCTGCGGTCGGAGAACTTCTCCTACATCGAGTCCCGCCACCATGGGATCGGTGTGTGTCCGATCGTTCGGTACCGTGATCGGGTGCTGCTCGACGGTGAGGAGCAGATGGGCATTATTGAGCCGCTGCTGGCGGTGCAGGCCCGCATCAATGAGACCACGTTCGGGATGCTGGTGGCACAGTATTTCGCCGCGTTCAAGCAGCGTTACATCATTGGTTGGACTGCTAAGTCCGAAGAGGATGCGCTGAAGATGAAGGCGAATAACGTTTGGACGTTCGCCGACGACAGCGTGAAAGTCGGCGAACTCAACGAAACTGATCTGACTCGCTATATCGAGTCGAAGGATTCGGGGTTGTTGGACATGTCGGCGATCGGCCAACTGCCGCCGCACGCGTTGGGGTTGACGAAGGTGTCGAACATTTCCGATACGACGTTGGCTGCGTTGGAGGCGGCGAAGGAACGTAAGTCTGATGAGATCACCACCAGTTTCGGTGAGTCGCATGAGCAGGCGTTTCGTTTGGCCGCGTTCATCGAGGGCGACACCGCGGCGTCGCAAGACTTTGCCTCGGAGGTGAAGTGGCGTGACTCTTCGGCGCGTTCGTATGCGGCCACGGTCGACGCCCTGGGCAAGCTTGGGCAGATGTTGGGTGTCCCGGATGAGTACCTGTGGGAGTTCATTCCTGGTTGGACGCGGGAGACGGTGGAGCGGGCTAAGCGGGCTCGTCGTGATTCTGATCCGCTGGCCCAGGTGTATGGGTCGCCAGCTGCTGTGGGTGTTGGTGCGGTGACCGGTGACAACACCGGCGGCCAGTAGTACTGGATTGTCCCTTGCCGCGTACCTGTACGCGCAGGGGTTGATCGCCCGCACGATGGTGCGGTTGGCGACGTCGTTGCTGCAGCAGTTCGGTGTGCCCACTACCCGGGAGCAGCGGGCGCGGTTGGCGCGCATCGCATATCCGAAGGTTGAGTTTGCGCGTCGTCAGTCATATGTACTTGCCGCGCGGAACATGGCCCACAGTGCACCGGGCATCGCACCTGCTCCGCTGCGCCCGTACACACCGCAGGCGATCGAGAAGATCCTCGCCGACGTCACCGAGCCCCGACCTAAGGTGCGGGTGACCGGCGATGACACTGCCGTCCTCGATCAGGTGACCCGCCGATCAAAGGTCACCGTCACCGGGCAGTTCGGTGCCAGGTTGGCGCGGCACGCCGATGCCGCCGGCCGTGACGCGGTGGTCGACACCGCTGAGCGCCATGGCGGAACCGTCGGCTGGGCGCGGGTCCTCTCGGGTGCCGAGAACTGTGCGCGTTGCGTCATGCTGGCCTCGCGTGGGCCGGTGTACAAGTCGCGGGAATCCGCTGGTGGTGGCGGACGCGGTTTCCATGATCACTGTGACTGTCGTGCTGTCCTCGTCCGCAAAGGCCACGACTGGGAAGGCCATGAGGCGTTCGAACTGTACGAGGACCTGTGGGGCGAGGCCACCAAGGGCTACAGTGGCCACTCCGCCGAACTCGCATTGCGACGCCAGCTCGACCGCGCCGAACGCGAGGGCTGGACCCATCAGGAGCTCCTGGACCACCTGCGTGGTGAGAACGGGTCGACGCGTGCCGCTGAGCGTGGCAAGCGTGCCAGTGGCCGAAAGACGTCGACTGGCGCGGCGGGGTCGACGTCGACGTCGGACGAGGCGTTCGCAACCAACCAGGTCCGCGTGCTCGAAGCGTCGCTGGCCAAGCTCGAAGCCGGCGGCCGCGGGGATTCGCAGGCTGCCAAATGGCAGCGCAACAAGCTCGAGGAGTTCCGGGCGAAAGCGGGAGCCGCTGCCGGTTCGGGTGGCGGCGGCGACGACGGCGGCAATGGCGGATCCGGCGGCACCGGGACTGGATTCGACGAGGAGGATCGTCCCCCGGCTCGGGTGATCGGCATGCTCGGGCCCCACACCGCCGATGAGCTACCGACTTTCCATGGCTGGCAACCGCCAGCGAACCGCAGCGAGATCGAGACTTTCACGACCCATGACGCTCAGTTCGTCCTCGACGGTGACGGAACACCCAACGGACACGGCTACCATCGCGATGGGCTCGGCATCAAACTTGACGAGTATCCGCCCGGCTGGACTGAGCAGGACATCGTAGACCTGGCGAATGCCGTCATTGATCACCCGACTGACGGTGTGCCTGGCCAGCGCACGTCTCGATTCAGCCTCTTCGGAGACTATCGAGGGGTGGCGGCAGTGGTGCGAGTGCGCTTCGAAGTTGGCGTCGGCTGGCGCATTTCGACTGTCCACCCCATGGATGCGATACGCTGGGGTCGTGAACGCACGCGATTGGGCCTTTGAGTTGATCAAGCGGCATCGCGACGCGCTTGACGACAAGGAGATCGAAGAAGCGCGCATCCTGGATGAGGATGGCGACGGCTGGCTCGCGGCGTACGACCTGTTCTGCGCTGGAATTGAAGACGGCTGGTTGACTCGGGCGGATCTGGCTGAGGCATTGCGTCTCGCACGCGAGAAGCAATTTTCGAAGTTCAGCGACGGAGTGGAGCGGCAAGCCCGCGACCTCCTTGCCATACTCGCTGCGTAGCATCCGCCCTCCGCTCTCAACCCCGTAACTGCTGGTTGCGGGGTTTTTCTATACCCACCTGCAGGAGGTATCCCGTGACTGTTGAGTTGGTGTGCATGGTGGTGTCGATCGTCGGGATGCTGGCCGCGTTCGTTGGGATGCTGGTGGCACGTCACGCTGAGCGCGAGGCCCAGCGGCACGCGCGTAACGCGTGGAGTTTGGCCGAGTCGACTAGGGGCCTAGTGGCACGGCTACAGCGTCGGGATGACCGTCCCAACTGACATACAAAGTGCGAGCTCGGCGATCGTCATGCCGGTCAGCGTACGACAGCGACTTCCCCGCCCTGGTGGTGGTGGATCACCCCGAACACCCATCAATAGGCCCAGGAGGCCCCGAAATGACTGCACCAAACGCACCTGAAGCTGTTGAGCCCACACCGGTCGAGCCGCCCGCGGCCGGACCGGCCGAGGCGCTGCAGCCGCCTGATCCGGCCCCGGAGGCCGACCAGGACGAGAAGGCCGACGACCTGCCCGAGTGGGCACGTAGAAAGCTGGACAAGGTGCAGCGTGAGGCGCAGAACCTGCGTTCTCGGCTCAAAGATCAGGAACCGCTCGTCGCGGCCGCCCAGGAGGCGGAACGCAGAAACATGAGCGACCTTGATCGTCAGAAAGCCGAGAATACTGAACTGCAGGCCACCCTCGCCCAACGCGACACCGAACTGATCGCCGCCCGCTACCAACTCACCGACGAGGACCTCGAGTTCATCGGTGACGGCTCCTTCGAGGAGAAGGAAGCGCGCGCCGCCAAGTTCGCTGCCCGCATGCAGTCAGCCTCGACGCCTGTTGAGGACGATCCTGCCAAGCCGCCCACTCGGCGGCCGGTGGAATCACTGAAGCCTGGAGCTTCACCCACACCGCCGCCGGCGGTGGACAACTCCTATCCCGCGCACTGGGGTTTTCGTCCCCAGGCGCAGTAACCGAAAGGGAACATCATGGCAAACGAAGCCAAGCCGCTGTTCCGGCCGGGGGCTGACGTGACCGTCAAGACCACCGCCGCCGTGACCGGGAAAACGTTCGTTGCAGTGTCGGCTACCCCCGACGCTGACGGACTCATCAAGGCCGCTACCGCTGGTGCCGGTGTCAAGGCGTTCGGTGTCGCGGCCCGCGACATCGCCTCCGGTGACGTCGGCGCGATCCTGCGTGGCGGCATCGTCAACGTCACCGCTGGTGGCGCTATCACCGTTGGTGCCGAGGTTGAGGTCGGTTCGGGTGGTAAGGCCGTCGCTCTCGCGTCGGGCAAGCCGGTCGGGACCGCTATCTCCACCGGGGTCAACAACAACGATGTGCTGATCGCACTGGACCTCTGAGGAGACGATCATGGCAAACACTTACTACTCGCAGGAGTACCCGCTCGGGTCGGCTTCGGTGTCGGGCAACAGCCTGACTGTCGACCTGATGCTCAAGGAACCCACTCGCATCAACGCGTACCTGTCCGACATCGCACTCAAGGGCTACTTCGCTGAGCGAATCTTCGCCAATGGTGGTGGCGTGTCCGGCGGTTCGCTGGTGTACACGCAGCTCACCAGCAACGATCTGTTCCCCGCCCGGGGTGGGCAGAAGGTTGCACCGGGGGCGGAGTTCCCCGAGGTGACGTTCGATCGTCCCGAGCCGAAGACCGCGCAGGTCGAGAAGTTCGGTGGCAAGTTCCGTGTCACCGACGAGGCCCGCGACCGCAACGATCTGTCGCAGATCCAGTCCGAGGGCATCAAGTTGGGCAACGATGTGCAGCGCTGGCTGCATGCCCGCGCGCTCGCCGAGCTGGATGCCAGCATCGCTGCTGTCGGCGCTCCGGTTCAGGTCACCGGCAAGTCGTGGGCTGCTGCTACCGCTCTGACTATCTCGTCGGAGAACAAGGCCGCACTGCCTGCTGCTGATCTCGCCGAGATCCGCAAACGCGGCCAGGTCAACGAGTTGGGCTCGGACTACAACCTGCTGGTGCTCAACCCGCAGGAGTTCGCGAACCTGTCGATCATCTACGGTGACGCACAGTCGTGGCTCAATGCGAACGGATTCCAGGGTGCGGTGTCGAACGCTGTGACTGCCGGTACCGCGTACGCGGTGCAGGAGGGCACTGTCGGGCAGGTGCGTTACGAGCAGCCGCTCAAGACTGTCACCTACCGTGACGACAAGACGGAGTCGACGATTGTGCAGGCGTCGATCCGGCCGGTGTTCGCCGTGACGAACCCCTACAACGTTCTCAAGATTTCTGGTCTAGCAGCGTAAGTAGTCTGCCTGATGTCTGAGAACAGTGTGAAGCGAACCGTCCTGGTCGGGTCGATGGCTTACGTCGACCCGGCCGGGCGGACCCGCCGCGCGGACTGCGGCGTCGAGGTGGATGTGCATCTCGAGGACGTCGCGCGGTTCGACGAGTTGAATGTGCTCGCAAAGCCGGAGATCCCGGCTACCGTCGAGCCCACTCAGGAAACGGTTGCCACCTCAGAACCAGACCCGGCACCGAAGCGCCGTCCGGGTCGCCCCCGCAAAACGGAGACCTGATGGCCGCGTATGCAACCGCAATACAACTGAAGGCCAGGTGGCCGGCGCTCACTGACACCGCGACCGCCGAAGTCCTACTCGCTGATGCCGCCGTGTGGTTGCGTGCGTGGTTCCCCGACCTCGATGCGCGGATCACATCGGGCACAGTCACCGCTGATCTCGTTGAGATGGTGTCGTGTGCGATGGTGAAACGGGCGATGCTCTCATCCGAGCACGAGGGGCAGGCGAATCAACAGTCGACCGCCCAGATGGGGCCGTTCACTGCCACCAGCCAGGTCGCATACCGCAACCCGGACGGAAACCTGTACCTCACCAACCAGGAAGTCGCTGCACTCGACGGACACCCATCGGGTGCGGTGTCGATGGAATGTGCGGGAATGTGAACGCCCCGTTCGCGCTCCCGTTCGGGGAGACTGTCACAGTGGTGCGCCGCGGCGGAACCGACCGCTCCGGTGACCCTATCGGCGATGACGATGACCACGACATCGAACAGTGTGGTGTCGACTGGAATGCTACGACCAGTAACACACAGTTCCAGGATGTGCAGGTCACCGATGTTGACCTGTATGTGCCGCGCAGTGCCGATGTGATCGCCTCGGACAAGGTGGGAATCGGTAGCCGCATGTTTCGGCTACTCGGCAAGCCGATGTGGGATCAGGTGCATCCCATGACCGGCCGAGACTACGGATACAAGCTGGTGCGGCTTCGGGAGGTGTCCGGTGCGTGATGTGAAAGTTGGTCGGGCCAGTGGACACAACGGGCTCGGCGACTGGTTGAAGGGCCCGGAGTGTCGGCGCATGGTAGGTGCGAAGGCAGCCGAGGCGCAAACCGTCTATCAGGCCATCGTTCGGAAGAAGACTGGGCGTCTCGCTCGGTCAGCCAAGGCGACCACCGTTATCGGTGGAGTCAAGGGTGATCGTTGGGTTGGCCGGGTCACTGTCGGCGAATCGTATGCTGCCGCCCACGAGTTCGGGCACGACCAGAACGGTACGCGCCGCGACGGATTCTATGAGCTACGCGAAACTCTCAAACACCTAGGAGGATGATCGTGCAGCTACCCGTCGACTATCGGCCCGCATGGTGGCCGGCCGAGGATGTCGTCATGGACATGGTGCAGGCCGAACTCGACCGGTGTGATCCGGGTGGGGTCGCCTGCACCTGGTTACCGCCTAATGCTGAAACTGTGATCGGTGACGGTGGTGTGGTGGTGCGTGTCCATGCGATGCCGGGCACTGTCCAGGAACGTGTTTTGCGTTATGTGCCAATCCAGTTGGAGGTACTCGCTGAAAGGCGGAAGACCTCGAGCGTGGTGTTCGAGTTCCTGTCCGACGTGCTGTGCACCGAGTATGCGGCAGGCGGGAAAGTTACCCGCGCCGATGGCTCGATCACTCCGATTCGCGGGTTCGAAATCTCTGAAACCCAACAACAGATCATGTTCGACGACCCGGATGATCGTCTCATCCAGGGCACTTTCATCCTGACTACCGGCAAACTCCGGTAAAACCCCGAAGATCCCCCGATTCATAGCGCCCGCAGCATTATGGCTGCGGGTGTTCCATCATGCCCGCTATAGGGCGCTCAACACTGGAGGAGACCTCATGTCTTCGATCACCGCATATCAGGACGCCGTCGACGCTGGTGTTGTCGTCGTCCAAGACCTCGCCGTATTCGCCACCCCGTGGGAGCCTGGCGTCACCTTCCCCGACCCTGCATTCGACTCGGGCGGAATCATCGACAGCGTCGTTGAGGATCTCGGGTTGCTGTCGCTGGGCCGCATCGACCAGAAGGGTGCGGCGAGCCTGTCGCCGGATGCGAAGTACAACGAGATCATGGGCTACGGTGCCCTGGCTCCGCGCCGGCGCATCCTGCAGTCCGAAGGCATGGCGATCGCCATCCAGCCGCAGGAGGCCCGCAAGATCACCCACCGAATCCAGGCCAACCTCAACGCCGACGCGTTCGTCGGCACGAGCACCGGCGGGTTCCGGGCGAAGAAGACTGCCGGTGTCCCGCCCAAGTACTGGTCGATCCTGCTTCTCGGCTTGGACTTCAATGACCGGACAGGTAACGAGGTGCTGCCGTGGTGGTTCTTCCCCAAGACCGGATCGGACAAGGGCGGCAAGATCAGCTTGTCGCAGGATTCGCCGATGATGCCTGAGCAGAACCTGCAGATGTTCCAGGACGGCGACAACCTGTACGAGTTCGGTATCGACGGTGCGGGGTGGGCTGAGCTTGCCCCGTCGTTGGGGTGGGCTGCACCGAAAACGTTCACCGCCACGATCACCGGGGCCCCGACCGGGGGAACGTTCACGTTGTCGGTCGGCGGCCAGACCACCTCGGGGGTCGCGTTCAATGCGACGTCGACCAATGTGCGGTCCGCGTTGGAGGCTTTGTCGAGTGTGGGGTCGGGTCATGTCACCGTCACCGGCTCGGCGGGTGGCCCGTACACGGTCACCTTCGACTCGACGGTCACCGGGTCGCTGACTGGTTCGGGAGCATCCCTGACCGGTGGCACGACCCCCGGTGTGACCGTCGCCTGATTGTTGCGCCGGCCGCGTTCTATCGGGGGGCGCGGCCGGCGCAACTTCCCGACCCCCGATACCCCCGTACCCTGAATAGAGGACTTGTGATGACCACTGCCCGTAAGACGGCCGCGCCACGTACGGCGGCGAAGAAGGCGTCCGCACGCAAGACCGCGCCCCGTAAGACGGCCGCCCAGACGGCCGCCCGGAAAGCTGCCGACGAGAAAGCCGTAGCCGAGCAGCAGCTACGTGATGACGCGCAACGCGCCCGCGACAACCTCGCCAGCTTCGAGGACTACCGCGCCCGCGCCCGCGCCCGCCTTGGCCCGACGGCTGAACAGAAGCAGATCATCCCGTTTGTCCTCGGCCCCGATCAGGGATTCGAGCCGCCGATCGTCATCGCCATGCCTGATGCCACTAAGGATCAGTTGGCGATCGACGAACTCGCATCGAATGGTAAGCCGGTCCAGGCGTTGCGTCTGATGTTCAACGGCCGCCCCGACGACTTCGATCGTGTTCTCGACACGTTCGACGCGCAGGTGAAGGTGTTGCGTGCCGACGGAGACCGGATCACCACCGCCGAGCTGATCATCGCGTTATGGCTGCGTGTGCTCGATCATTTCACCGAGCAGGTCGGCCCCGGGGCGGTCGATGTGCCGGGGGGCTCGAACGGCTCGTAGACCTCATCGGAGGCTACGGGCCGGCGATCCGCGCCGACCTGCAAGAGGTCTACGGGGTCGCCCTCAATGACTGGTTGCGTGGTGATCAGGACTGGCGTGACCTACTCGAACTGCTCGACGAACTTCCATTGGGCTCCCGGTATGTTGCCTGCCTGCAGGAAGACATGGAACTTGCCGCGCGTACGGGGCGGCGGCCGAAGCATCCACCACCGGACTCGCCGGGGTGGCGTGGGTTCGACAAACACAGTTACGACTTCGCGCGGATGACTGCGCTGATGGAACAGATCCTGGTTGCCGCATGCAAGGGCGACCCGTCGAAATCCGGGGTCACGCCGTGGGTGCCGGTGCCGGCGACTGAAAAGTTGCGACGCGAGCAGGTGCGTGACCGATTGCAACAAATCATGGATCGTGTCGACTCCGTGTGGGAACGTGCCGAACCATCACAGGGCACCTGCCCGGCAATAGACGCAGACTTGGAGGTGTGACCGAATGCCGAACTATCAGGCCGGGACTGCAAGCATTGATGTGCGCCCGAACCTTTCCGGTTTCGTCAAGGACCTCAAAGCCGACTTGGAGCGCATCGACGCCGACTATAGCGTTGATGTGTCGGCTGATCTGTCACGGTTCCGTGAGCAGATAGCTGGCCTCAACGGCGGCAATGTCAGTGTCAATGTGGATCTTGACGGTGCCGATTCGGTTGCTGCACGTATCTCGGAGTTGGCGCGGAACCGTAATTCCACCATCGACGTCGATGTCGACGACAAGGGTGGGTTGGAGCGCACGAAGCGCGGCGCTGAGGGTGCTGAGCGGTCCCTGTCTGGGATGGGTGCGGTCAAGTTCGGGGGGCTCGCCTCGGCTATCACTGCGTTGGTCCCAGCGCTGCTGGGTGTGGCTGGTGCTGCTGGTGGCGCGGTAGCGGCGTTGGGTGCGATCGGTGGCGTCGGCGTCATCGGTTCGATGGGTTTGAAGTCGGCGTTTGAGGCGGTGAAAGCAGAATCTGACGGTGCCGGTAAGTCTGCTGACGAGTTGGCGGACAAGCAGCACAATGTGGATAAGGCTGCCCGTGATGTTGCCGACGCGCAGAAAGACTTGGCTGATGCGCAGCGGGACGCGAAGAAGGCGCAGCAGGACCTGGCGGACTCGTATGAGGATGCGCGACGGTCGTTGCGCGACATGAACGATGAGCTCGTAGACTCCTCGCTTGCGCAGGAGGATGCCGAGATTTCGTTGGCGCGTGCTCAGCAGCGCCGCAATGAGGTGTATGCCAAGGGTGGGTCGCGGCTGGATCGTGCTGAGGCCGACCTCGGGGTGAAGAAGGCGCAGCAGCGGCTCAAGGAAACTAAGTCTGATCATGCAGACAAGGTGACCGACACCGGTAAGGCGAACCGGAAGGGCATCGACGGCTCCGATGAGGTGAAGGACGCCAAGGAGAAGAAAGCCGAAGCCGACAACAGGGTTGCTGATTCTCAAGCGAAGCTGGCTGACGCGGCATACAACTTGGCGAAGGCGCAGAAAGCCCTCCAAGAGGGGTCTGGTGCGGCTGACAAGGCCGCCCAGGCGATGGCGAAACTCGCCCCCAACGCGCAGGACTTCGTGCGGCAGATGCAATCGTTGGGGCCGGCATGGAAAGACCTGCGGATGGCTGTGCAGGACAAGCTGTTCGACGGCCTCGGCGCATCGGTCAAAACGTTCGCAAACCAAAACTTGCCTGGCTTGAAGTCCGGGCTGACCGACATCGCCGGATACATGAACGGCACCCTCAAGCAAACGTTGTCTGACCTGTCTGGCGAGTTCGCCACACTGCAGGCGAACGGCAAGTTCGACGGTTTGAAGGCGGCCGCCCAATCAGCATTGTCGGGTGTGTCTCCGATGATCACCGGTTTGACTGATGCGATGGTCACGATGGCGTCGACCGTTGGCCCGGCGCTGGGACCTTTGTTCACCTCACTGGGTGACGTGTTCAAGCAGATCGGCCCATCGTTGGGTGAGATCGGCCGTGTGCTCGGCGACACCCTGACCACACTGATGCCCCATTTGGGTGGGTTCATTGAGGCACTTGCCCGTGGGTTGGCGCCGGTCCTACCAGTCTTGGGTCGGCTTATCGGGGCTTTGGGTGATGCGCTGCAGCCCTTGATCCCGCCGCTGTCACAAGTCTTGCAGGTGCTGGGTAATGCGCTGGCCGAGGCGTTGCCGATTGTTGCACCGTTCTTCTCGCAGATGGTTGGTCTGGTTGGTGACCTGCTGGCTGCGGTCGCCCCGCTGCTGCCGCCTCTGCTAAAGCTGTTGTCGGCGATCCTGACTCCGCTCGCGGGGGCGTTGCGTGGCGTGATCCAGTCTTTGGCCCCGGTGATCAAGCAGATGGCTGATGGGCTCAAGCCTGTCATCGCCGCCCTGGTGCCGGTGATGGAGAAAATGTACAAGCAGCTCGGTGATGCGTGGATCAGTGCGCTGAAGCAGTTGATGCCGTTCCTGCCGCAACTGGTAAAGAGTTTGGTTGATCTGGCGATGGCCATGATTCCGCTGTTGCCGCAGTTCGCTGACCTGGCCGCCAAGTTCCTTCCGATGCTGGCACAGATTCTCGCCGCGGCGATGCCGCATCTGATTCGGATGATCGAGGAGTTCACCAAGTTCACTGTTGCGGTGATGCCGTATGTGATTGAGATCGTCAAGAAGGTTGTCAGCATACTCGGCACGCTGATGACCAAGATCGGCGACCTTGCCGGGTGGGCATCGACAAAGTTCGGTGACATCGTCGGATTCGTCAAGGATATGCCAAGTAAGATCGCTAGCGCCGCTACCGGCATGTGGGATGGCATCAAGAACGCATTCAAGACGATGATCAACTGGATCATCCGCGCCTGGAACAAGTTGGAGTTCAAGATTCCGGCAGTCGGTGTCGGCCCGTTGAAGACTCCCGCGTTCACGTTGCGTGTCCCCCACATCGAGGAGTTCGCTTCCGGCGGGTACACGGGCCCTGGCGGTAAACACACACCGGCGGGGATCGTTCATGCCGGTGAGCATGTCATCCGCAAAGAGTCCCGTGATCGACTCGAGTCGACACACCCCGGGGTCCTGGACTACATCAACCGCACCGGGGCCCTTCCCGGTTATGCCGATGGCGGGAAGGTGGATGAGAGCGAGTCGGCCGACCGGTTGACGGCGTCGATGAACTTTGCCAAGTCGATGGCTGGCACGCCGTATCAGATGGGCGGGTTCTCCCCTCAGGCCATTGACTGCTCGGGGCTGGTTGCCGCTGTTGTCAACGTGCACACGTCTCAAGATGGGGATGCGTGGGCGGGTGGGCGCATGTCAACGGTTACCGAGGGTGACTGGTTGCGGGGCCGTGGGTTTGTTGCGGGTAAGGGTGGACGTGATGACATCACTGTCGGCTGGTATGACCAGGGCGGCGGTGAGAATGGGCATACTGCCGGGGTGTTCCCGGGTGGTGTGCAGTTTGAGTCGCATGGGCCGACCGGTGCCCCCGCCGAGTACGGCACCGGCAGTGGTGTCGACCAACCAATCTTTACCGACTTCGCGCACTTGGCTGTCAGCGGCAAGGCCTCCAGTGAAGGCAACAAGGGGGACAGGGTAACCAACCCGGACGGCTCGTATGCGCCGGACAAGCAGGACCAGCTCGAGGACCGGGACAAGCCGCAAAAATATGCGCCCGAAGGTGGTGGCAGCAAGTCTGATGGCAGGTATCCGACGTCGCTGTCCGGGTGGGCTGGGTTCGCCGCGAAGGGTATCGCCGAGGGGCAGACCCGTGATGCGCTCGGGGTGCTTGGCATCCCCGATTCAATGGCCCCATTGGATGGGTTCATGGAGTTACATAAGCAGATACGCATCTTTGACCCGAAGTCGCAGCGCACCATATTCGGTGGGTATGACGGCAAGGGTGATGACCGTAAGAAGCACAAGCTGTTCGACACTGGCGGCTGGTTGGAGCCCGGTGCGACGATCGCCCACAACCTGACTGGCAAGCGTGAGGCGATCTTGACCAATGATCAGTGGTCGACTGCTGAGCGTGCACTGTCGGCGTTGCCGACACCGCGTTCGGCACCAACGCAACGCGACCCTGCCGGTGTGGCCGGCCGCGGCGGGACGCGCGACAAGGTGACCTACAACATTTCCACGGCTCGAGTCGAGGATGCTTTCACCGCTGCCCGTCAACGTGAGGAACGGCGCGCAGCGGGGGCGATCAGCAGATGGTAGATGGAGGCTGCACGTGGTGTATGTGGCGCGCATAGAGCTACAGTCCGATGACGACTACATGCTGGTGTCCGGGTCTGATGGCCGGTTCGGGGATCATGGCGTCGAGCTCGACACCTCCCCGGCCGGCATGTATTCGACGGCGTTCACGTTGCGCACAATTTCAGGTGCGTTCCAGATCGGTGGCCGCGCTGTGGGCCATGAGATTCCCATCCGCGATATGACGTTGCCGTTCAACCTGTATGCGATGCCCGGTCAGACGATTGAGGAAACGATCAGTAGGTTTCGTCGCATGTGGCGAATGGGGGCTACTGTCAGGTGGCTGTACACCACGGAGAAGTGGGGTACGCGCTGGTTGAACTTGCGGTTGGCCAAGGAGATCGGGTTCAACCCTGAACGTGACTGGAACATTGACGGGTTTGCCCGCGCCGTCGTCACCGCCGTCGCCTTGCAGCCGATGTACGAGTCGGAAGAAGATCATCATTCATGGTCGAATCCGTCTGCCGGTAGCCATGTCGGGTCGGTGACCTTGTCGAACCCGACTGATCAAAAATGTTTCCTGGAGTGGACTATTGATCCCGGGAAGTGGCAGTTCCCGGACTTTGGGTTCGGGCAGGAGAAGCACTATAAGCGGCAGGTTGGGGTGGATGCGGATCGCATGATCGCTACCCCCACGCTGGCGCACCGAGTGTCGGTGATGGCCGATCCGATGATGGACACCTATGTCAGTGAAGACTTGTCAAACGTGTCCGGCCTGTTCAATGGGGTGGAACCCATCTATTGGCTGCCACCGTATCTGGAGCCGGTGGAGGTGCCGGTGGTGTGCGATGGGGCTAAGGATGCTTCGATCACTGTGACGATGCGACGTTTCTGGTCGGCGGAGGCCGGACTGTGACGTCCACGGCGGTCGCCGAGTTGGCGGACTTCCGCAAGTGGGCGCGTGAGCTGCGTGACGACCGCATTGAACAGCGTTCCATTCCACCGCTGGTCAGATTGTGGGATGGGGACTACAAGTTCCGTGGCCGGTGCGCGTCGGAGATCGATGCATCCTTCCCGTGGCAGTTGAATGACACTGGGATCGGTGATCTGACACTGCCCATTGATATGGATGATGAGCGGGGAACGTTTCTTGCGCACTGGATCCTTGATGAGGAGTCGCGCGGCACGAAGAACGTGAACATCACCGTCGACAAGGATGGTGCCCGTTGGTCTGGGCTCATGCAGTCGGCCACACTCAACCGGGACCCCAAGGGTGACACTGTAGTCGTCACGTTCGCCCACGATTATGAGCATTTGAAGAACGTGCATTGCGCGCCGAACCCTTTCCTTCCTATGGAGGTGGCGCAGTTCCCGAAAGTTTTCATGCTCGCGGGCCCGGCGATTCATTCACTGAAACTTGCCCTCTTCTTGAACTTGTTGCGTCTGCAGGTTACCGGTTTCAGTTTGCCGTCGGACCCGTTGAATCCGGCTGCTTGGACTGGGTTGTCATTTTTGGCGTGGCCGATTGTGGTCAAACCGGGGTCAATCTTGGATGATGTGTCTCCGTGGACGATCATCACGTCCCGAATGAAGTCGTGGCATGACATGGCTGCCCCGGTGTTGGATGATGGTGAACTGTATGTGGAGTGCCGGCGTTGGCTCGATGGTGATCCTCCGCCGTGGCCGCTGGCGCCACCTATGCGTAACGGCACCCTGGTGGTCGACATCATCGACAAGTCCGGGTTCAGGGAGGGTACAGCGCGGGGCGGGTCAATTGTGACTGGCTTGGCCCGCACTGTTGCCGACACTGTCTCCGGTGATGTGGAAGACTCCTACGACTTACTCACCGGGGCTCCGACTCCGCCCGACGGGTATCGCATCCCGAACTTGTTGAACACATTGAAGGGGCATCCGTATGCGGTGTACCGCGATGGTGAGGTCACTGGTATTCAGGCGGCATCGTTCACCAGGAAGCCTGCTGGGCCGTGCCGAATCACCACTGGCGGCAAGAGTGCACCGTTTGTCAACGAGCTGATCAAAGCTGCCGTCAACTATGGTGGCGATGTTCTCGGTGACAACATCATCATTCCTGGTGTCGGTTTCAGTATCGGCTCGTTGGGGATGGCGATCGATGCGTTTGTGCACGGCATGTATGAGGACGTATTTTTGTCCTACAATTCCCAATTCTTGGCTTTGCGTGCCATGGAATCTGGTTGGGCTAGCCTCAAAGAGACAACTGTCTCCGGCGTCAATCAAGCTTATGTTCTGTCTGCGACGATGGCATTGCGGGCGCGGCGGCGTGAGACTGACGGCGAAACAAGTTTCGAACTGCACATTGTTGATGCCGGGCCTTGGTTGATCGGTGACCAGGGTCACGGGCACTGGTTCCATGGGGACCGTGTCGGCGCGACTGTCAAATTCTTGGGGACGCGAGTGTTTGTGAGGCGGTGCCGTCAACTCGAGTTGGGGTGGGGTCGTGACACACCTGTCTCCTGGAAGGCGCAGATGGGTGACTTGAGGTCGAAGAAGGACCCCTTGTCTCGCGGCCTGGGGTTGATTGAGCAGACAATGTCGTGGCTGCAGGAGGGGGCTGGTGTGTTGTGACCGAGAACGTTGAGGTGGAGGTGGACGACGAGGATGTGCAGAGGGTGTGTGACGCCTTGCTGTTCGTCTTCCTCACTGGCACCGAGTCTCCGTATCTTCCAGTTGATCCGGCTGCCGCGCAGTTGTGGGCGCGTCAGTTGGTGGCGCTTGGGTTCAGGTTTGACGGTGACGCCGAGACGACGCCCCCGGTGCTGCCTGCCTGGTTGAAGTCGGCCGCGGCTCAACAGCATGTGATTGTTGACGGGCAGGTAGATGAGGCTGTGGGCCCAACTCCAGTGGGGATGGCAAGTGTGGTGCGTGCCCCGAAGCTGCCGGTGAAGCGTAAGGCGAAGGAGCCGGGTAGGTGACGGTTCCGGGTGCCGGCGGTGGCAGTGTATGGCCGCGTGATGTGTTGACTGCCAATCAGTTGAATGCGGCACTGCAGGGGCTTAACGCATCTAAGGTGAAGTCTTCGACGGCATCGCGTATCCCTAGCGTGTTGTCGGGTACTGCTGGTGGCTTGGTGGGTGGCCCCATGAGGATCATCACCGATTTGTTTGGCCAGTTCTTGGGGTCGATTGTCGATGACAGTCACCCTGCCACCTTGACTGGTGTTGATGATCTGCCCGATCTGATGACACAGTTTTTTGATGATCTGCCGGTGGATGTGGCTTTGTCGGCGTTGCGCCCGTTGGCGCAACTACTCGCATGGCTGACCGACACCGATCTGGGTGTGTGGGATACCGAGGAGGAGATCGAGGAGAACCTTCCTAAGGCGATTATGCGTTTGCCGTTGAAGGTTTTGGTTGATTTGATCGGTGGTATACCGGTTGTTGGTGGGGCGGTGGAGGAAGCACTGTCGGGGTGGTTGAAGGAAACTGAGATCACGTCGTCTTCGGCGTCTGCGTCGGCTACACAGATCCGTAACGGGGTTGTGAACGGGTGGGCGTCTGCCAGTACGGCGAACGCGAATATGGGTGTGTACAACACGATGCAGGCAATCTATTCTGCGACGGGTAACGCCGGGTATACGCGCGTGAACTGCACGTCTACGATGCTGGTTTCGTTGCCCGCTAACACTGTTGAATGCATCCTGGTCGGTATCGCGGCTGGACAGGGCGGCAAACCTGGCACAATGGGCGGTTTAACGACGATGGGGGTCGGCGGTGACGGCGGCTACGGTGGCGGGCACAGCGCACTCTCGGTGACCACTACTGGCTTGAGTGCGGTGCATGTCACTATCGGCACTAATGGTGCCGCTACCGTGTTTCGTGCGAACAGTGCTGGCGGCGAAGTCATGCTCGAATGTGTCAACGGTGCTGCTGGTGGCATGGCAACCCAATTCGGCTACACCACGTCCGGGTCCACCGCAGGTGGCGGTGGTGGCGGTGGCGCGGTATCAAACGGCGGAGTAGCAGGGCATGGTGGTAACAATGCTGTGAACGGGACTATCGGCGCGCCCGGTGCTGGTGGTCGTGGTGGCGCATCGGCTGCCGCATCTGGCGGTGCCGGAGGCACGACCCCGGCGTCTACCGCCCCCGCTGGCGGCTCGGTATCGAACACTGCCATCCCGTGTGGTGGTGGTGGTGGTGGTGGTGGCACCGGCGGTGGACCATTAGGTGGTATCGGCGGCGCCAACGGTGGCGCGGGCGGGTTCCCCGGTGGCGGCGGTGGTGGTGGTGGCGGCGGGGCGAATGCCTTTGGCGGGGGCGGGTCCGCTGGCGCTGGTGCTGCTGGGCTGGGTGTCATCTACCATCGGCAAGCCGGATGACTACCCCGAACCTTGGTGCGGGTGACTTGCCGCGCGACGTCTCCACCGCCGACCAGCTCGGTTCGGCGTTGCAAGCGTTGAACTCGACCAAACTTAAGACCAGGACGTCGGATCGTCTGCCAGATGTGATGACGTCGACCGTTGGCGGTGGTGTTACCGGGCCGATGCGGCAAGTGACTGACCTACTCGGCCAGTTCATCGGCTCCATTGCCGACGATGCGCCGGGCACGCCGACCCTGGGCTCACCGGACGACCTGCCTTCCCTGGTTGCCGGGTTCCTCACGAACCTCGTCGTCGACCCGCTGCGCAATCAGCTCGGTCCATTGTTTGATCTGCTCGCGATGCTCACTGGCACGTCGGCTGACGATTGGACTGTCAACGATTTGGACTCCGATTTGTCGACGGCGCTGACCCGAATCAGTCTGCAGAAGCTGGCCGACTCGATTGGCGGTGTCTCGGCGGCCGGCGGCATCGAAAACGGCTTAGCGGATTGGCTTGGACAGCACCAGATGAAGGCCACTACTGCCGCATCTGATGTATCGGCTGTCGAGCACGGCATAATCAACGGGTGGACCAAAGACTCCACGACTGGTACGTCGGCACCGGTGTATCAGACGATGGGCTACATTTCGGCGCGCATCAATGTCAAAGGCTTCACGCGGGTCACAGTCACCTCGACGAACCTCGTCTCCATCCCGGTGGGGATCACCGAGTGCATTGTGGTTGGGATCGCGGCGGGACAGGACGGGTTGCCCGGGACAGTCATGGCAGTGGGCGCATTCACTGGCGGCGCGGGCGGCTCTGGCGGCGGCCATATTGCCCAAGCCATCGACCCGACTGGTTTGAGTGCGGTGCATGTCACTATCGGCACTAATGGTGCTGCAACCGTTTTCCGCAACGGCTCTAGCGGGGGTGACACACTCTTGACGGTTGCTGCCGGAGGCGTGGGTGGTGTGGCTACCCAGTTCGGCTATTCCCTATCGTATTCGTCTGCTGGTGGCGGTGGTGGTGGCGGCGGGTCGGCTGCGGGTGAAGCTAACGTCCCCGGGGCGCGGGGCGGTAATGCAAACGGGCCAATCGGTGGCCGGGGTGGCGCGGTATCCGGCGGCGGACTGGATGGGGTGGCATTCTTGAACCCGGCTGGCGGCGGGCGCGGAGGAAACTCGGCTGCGGCAGCGGGTGGGGCATGGGGTGAAGTTGCCTCACCGGGGTTTGCTGGCGGCTCGGTATCGAGCACCGCGATGATCACCTGTGGTGGTGGTGGCGGCGGCGGTGGTGGGTCGAACGGCGCTACTGGTGGAGATGCCGGCCGCGGGGGTGCGGGCGGATTCCCCGGCGGCGGCGGCGGCGGCGGCGGTGGGTCGCCATTTACAGCCGGTGTTGGTGGTGCCGGGGCCGCGGGGCTCGCATTGATCTTCTACCGATAGGAACACAAACATATGGCGACACTCATCGAAGCTGGGCTCACACAATTCGCGCCCACCACAAACCACTACCGGCTCGACACC